>ENA-UOUJ01000178-UOUJ01000178.1-activated-sludge-metagenome-genome-assembly--contig:-NODE-178-length-53053-cov-12.356447_pt1 | contig 53053 bp, 57 predicted proteins | sample MGYA00249839_ERZ747224 | MGnify/ENA primary metagenome ERZ747224 (study PRJEB28782, sample SAMN03220277) | activated sludge metagenome | biome: wastewater; feature: sewage sludge; material...
GACATGTCGCACAACACCTTCGGCCATCTGTTCCGCGTCACCACCTGGGGCGAAAGCCATGGGCCGGCGATCGGCTGCGTCATCGACGGCTGTCCGCCGCTGATCCCGCTGAGCGAGGGCGACATCCAGCCCTGGCTGGACCGACGCAAGCCCGGCGGCAGCCGTTTCGTGACGCAGAGGCGCGAAAGCGATACGGCCCGCATCTTGTCCGGGGTGTTCGACGACGGCGCCGGGCCGGTCACCACCGGGACTCCTATCGCCATCCAGATTCAGAACGAGGACGCGCGCTCGAAAGACTATGGCGACATCGCCCGCGCCTTCCGGCCCGGCCACGCCGACTATGTCTATCAGGCCAAATACGGGGTGCGCGATCATCGCGGTGGCGGGCGATCCTCGGCGCGCGAGACGGCCAGCCGCGTCGCCGCGGGGGCCGTGGCGCGCCGGGTTCTGGGCGAAGGCATCGTCATCCGCGCCGGCGTGGTCCAGATCGGCCCGCACAAGATCGCGCCCGACGCCGTCGATTTCGACGCCGTGAACGCCAATCCCCTGTTCGCCGCCTCGGCCGATGTGGTCGAGGTCTGGTCGGACTATCTGGACGGGGTGCGCAAGGCCGGATCGTCCATCGGGGCCGTGGTGGCGCTGGAGGTCACCGGCGTGCCCGTCGGCTGGGGCGCGCCCCTCTATGGCAAGCTGGACGCCGAACTGGCCGCCGCCCTGATGTCGATCAACGCCGCCAAGGGAGTCGAGATCGGCGCCGGATTCGACGCGGCCGAACTGTCGGGCGAAGACAACGCCGACGAGATGCGCCTGGGGCCGGACGGGACGCCCGCCTTCCTGTCCAACCAGGCCGGCGGTGTGCTGGGCGGGATCAGCACCGGCCAGCCGATCACGGCGCGGGTGGCGTTCAAGCCCACCTCCTCCATCCTGACGCCGCGCCAGACGATCACCCGCGACGGCGCCGAGACGGACCTTCGCACCACGGGCCGCCACGACCCCTGCGTCGCCCTGCGCGCCGTGCCGGTAGTCGAGGCCATGGCCGCCTGCGTCCTGGCCGACGCGATGCTGAGACATAGGGCGCAGACCGCGCCCCTTTCGTAACAGCTTCGGTTACCTATATTCACCTCAAACGGCGCCTCGCGCCATCTTTTGAGGGAGACCTGACATGATCGACGTTCGACGTTTCGACAGCCTGGGCGGGGCCGACCACGGTTGGCTGAAGGCCCGGCATCACTTTTCGTTCGCCAACTATTATGACCCGTCGCGCATGGGCTGGGGCCGGCTGCGCGTCTGGAACGACGACGAGATCGCGGCCCGGTCCGGCTTTCCGCCCCATCCGCATTCGGACATGGAGATCATCACCTATGTCCGCACCGGGGCCATCACCCATGAGGATTCCATGGGCAACCGCGGCCGCACGGGCGCGGGCGACGTCCAGGTGATGAGCGCGGGGACCGGCGTGCGCCATTCCGAGTTCAACCTGGAAGGCGAAACCACCACCCTGTTCCAGATCTGGATCGAAACCGACAAGCCGGGTGCCCAGCCCGGCTGGGGCCAGCGCGCGTTTCCCAAGGCCGACCGGACCGGGAAATTCACCGTCCTGGCCTCGGGCGACCCGGAAGGCGACGACGCCCTGGGGATCAACGCCGACGCGCGGGTTCTGGGCGCCACGCTGAAGGCGGGCGAGAGCCTGACCTATGATCTGGCGCCGGGCCGCCGCGCCTATCTGGTGCCGGCCGTCGGGGCGGTGGACGTCAATGGCGTGACGCTGAACGCGCGCGACGGCGCGGGCATCGTCGACGAGACCGCGATCACCATCACCGCCACGGCCGACGCCGAACTGGTGATGGTCGACAGCCGCTAAACTGCAAATCCTCCCCCATCGGGGGAGGGGGACCGCTTAGCGGTGGAGGGGGCTGGTGCACGCTTGGCCCCCTCCGTCTCGTCGCTGCGCGCCGAGCCACCTCCCCCGACGGGGGAGGATCTCACTCTTGCCTTCCCGCCCCTTACGGCCGATCTAGCGCCTGATTGAAACGCTGGAGTCCTCCATGTCCGATCCCGTCGTCATCTGTTCGTTCGCCCGCACGCCCATGGGCGGCTTCCAGGGGGCGCTGTCGGGTGTGAAGGCGACCGATCTGGGCGCGGCGGCGGTCAGGGGGGCGGTCGAACGGGCGGGCGTGGCGCCGGACAAGGTGCAGCAGATCTACATGGGCTGCGTCCTGCCCGCCGGCCTGGGTCAGGCCCCCGCGCGCCAGGCGGCCATCGGCGCGGGCCTGGGCCAGCATGTCGAGGCGACCACGGTCAACAAGATGTGCGGGTCCGGGCTGCAGGCGGCGATGATGGCCCATGACGCCCTGATGGCCGGCACGGCCGAGGTGATCGTGGCCGGCGGCATGGAGAGCATGACCGGCGCCCCCTATGTCATGGCCAAGCATCGCGGCGGCGCCCGCATCGGCCACGACGTCATTTCCGACAGCATGTATCTGGACGGGCTGGAGGACGCCTATACGCCCGGTAAGCTGATGGGCGCCTTCGCCGAGGATTCGGCCCGCGACTATCAGTTCACGCGCGAGGCCCAGGACGACTACGCCATCGAAAGCCTGCGCCGCGCCAACGCCGCCATCGACAGCGGCGCCTTCGCCGCCGAGATCGTTCCGGTCCAGGTGACCACCCGCAAGGGGGTCGAGGTCGTCTCGGTCGACGAACAGCCGGGCAAGGCCAATCCCGACAAGATTCCGACCCTGCGCCCCGCCTTCGCCAAGGACGGGACCATCACCGCCGCCAACGCCAGCTCCATCAGCGACGGCGCCGCCGCCCTGGTCATGACGCGCGAAAGCACGGCCAAGGCGCTGGGCCTGCCCATCGTCGCCCGCGTGGTCAGCCACGCGGCCCATGCGCACGAGCCGGGCCTGTTCACCACGGCCCCCGTGCCCGCCATGCAGAAGGCCCTGACCAAGGCGGGATGGAGCGTCGAGGACGTGGACCTGTGGGAGGTCAACGAGGCCTTCGCCGTCGTGGCCATGATCGCCATGCAGGACCTGGGCATCGACCGGGCCAAGCTGAACGTCAACGGCGGCGCAACGGCCCTGGGCCACCCCATCGGCGCCTCGGGCGCGCGCATACTGGCCACCCTGCTGTCGGCGCTTCAGGCGCGGGGCGGCAAGAAGGGCGTCGCCAGCCTGTGCATCGGCGGCGGCGAGGCCGTGGCCATGGCCGTCGAACTGGCCTGACGACGGTGGCCGGGGGGCTGGATCGCCGAAGCCTGGTCGCGGGTGTTCTGGCCCTGCCCGGCCTGGCTTCCGCTCAGACCGTCGCTCCGCCCGATCCGACCGAGACGATCCGCCTGTGGCCCAACGGCGCGCCGGGCGGCCAGGGCGTGCGCGTCACGCCCCAGGTGGTCGAGCGATCGACCGACCCCGGCTTTCACGACCGCTACGCCCAATACACCACCGACCCGATCCTGAGCGTCGTGCGTCCCGAACGGGCCAGTGGTGCCTCCATGCTGCTGATCCCCGGCGGCGGCTATCGCTGGGCCGTGGTCGACAAGGAGGGGCTGGACGTCGCGCGCGTCTTCGCGGCGGCCGGGGTCACCTGTTACGTGCTGCGCTATCGCCTGCCCGCCGACGGCTGGGCCGCCGGACCGGATGCGCCGCTTCAGGACGCCCAGCGCGCCCTGCGCCTGATCCGCGCCGCCGCCGTGGCCGAGGGGCGTGATCCCGCCAAGGTCGCCGTGCTGGGCGCCTCGGCCGGCGGGCATCTGGCGGGCCTGTTGGCGGCGCGCAGCGATGCGGCCTACGCTCCCATCGACGCAGCAGACGCCCTGTCGCACCGGCCGGACCTGTCGATCCTGCTGTATCCCGTGGCGACCATGGCCGACCCGCATGTCCACGCCGGGTCGCGGCGGCATCTGCTGGGCGAGGCGCCATCGCCCGACAGGATCGCGGCCTATTCACTGGAACGGATGGACTGGACCGGCGCGGCGCCGACCTTCCTGCTGCATGCCCTGGACGATGCGGCGGTGCCGGTCGAGAACAGCCTGAACCTGCTGGCCGCGCTCCGAACCGCCAGTGTGCCGGTCGAGGCGCATCTGTTCCAGGAGGGCGGCCATGGCTTTGGCGTGCGCCTGATCGCCGGCCGTCCGGCCCAGGCCTGGCCCGCGCTTGCCCTGGCCTGGGCGGCGCGTCACCATTGGCCGCAATGAGCAAGTCCTGCGACGAATGCGGCCTGTGCTGCAAGGTCATGGCCGTCACCGCCCTGGCCAAGCCGGCGCACAAATGGTGCCGGCAGTTCCGACGCGCCAAGGGCTGCGGCATCTATGACGACCGGCCCAGCGACTGCCGGGTGTTCAGCTGTGTCTGGCTGTTGTCGGACGACCGGCTGGGGCCGGAATGGAAGCCCAATGTGTCGGGCTTCATCCTGCACAGCGAGCATGAGCACCAGCTGATCGTGGAATGCGAGCCGTCCAACCCCCTGGCGTGGCGCAAGGAGCCGTATCTCAGCGGACTGCGCCGCACCGCCGACACGGGCAAGGAGGTGCTGGTCTTCGTCGGCCGACGCGGGGTGCGGCTGGAGCCGTTCGGCGGCGAGACGCCGGTGCGACGCGGCGAGGGCTGACGCCGCCGCCTATTTGGGATCGACGGTCTGGGCGATGCGCTCGGCCAGGATGCGATCCTCGCCGTCCACGCTGGCGACCCAGACGTGGATCTCGGCCGGCGCCGTGGTTCGCTGGAACAGATGCTCCAGCGCCAGCCGCTGGTTGTTCTCGGTCACCACGATGGAGCTGCGGCCCCCGGCATTGACCATCTGGCCGTCATAGATCGGGAACTGCGACCCCGGCCCGGCATAGATCATGACCAGCGATGTCTCGCCCTTGCGGATGGTCCAGACGTTGAAGTTCGGCCCCGGCCGGCCCGTCGTCATCTGCACACCGGCCGGCAGATCGACGCGGAACGGCAGGGCGGCGACGGCGGCGGTGTTCAGCACGGTCGGCGGCGGCGGCGCGGGCGGGGCCGGTTCAGCCGCCACCGGCGCGGGCGTCGGCGCGGGCGGGGGCGTGGGTGAAGCCGTCGCCGGCCGGACGGTCGCGGGCGGCGACGCGGCGGGAGCGGCCGATGTCGCAGGCGGCCGCGTGGCGGTGGACGGCGCCAGGACCGGCGGGGCGGCGACCGGAGCGGCGGGAGCGGGCGTCGGGACCGGTTGCGGCGCCGGACGCGTGGTCACCTCGCCCGGCGTCGGCAGAACGGCGGCCGGCGGCGCGCGGTTCAGCTCGCGCGTCAGGAAGGAACTGTTGGCGCCGCTGGACTGGGCCGAGGCGACGCCCGGAAGGGCCAGAACGAAGGCGGCGGCGGCCAGGGCCGGCAGAACGACTGTTTTCATGACCCCGACCTTCGCCCCGCCGGCGCGCGACGGCAAGGCCCGGAAAGCCACACCCGCATCACGCCAGCGGCATTTCCACCCAGAAGACGGCCCCTTCGCCCACGGTCGAGGTGACGCCGATGGCGCCGCCCTGAAGTTCGGTCAGGCGTTTGGCCAGGGCCAGGCCGATGCCGTGGCCTTCGACCGCGCTGCGTTCCAGACCCAGGCGATTGAACGGCTCGAACAGTTGGGCCTGTTTCTCGGGCGACAGGCCCGGCCCGCGATCCACGACCTCGATCCGCACGCAGTCGTCGGATCGCCGGGCGTGCAGAACCACGATGCCGCCGGACGCGCCGTATTTGATCGCATTGCTGGTCAGATTGCCGATCACCTGGGTCAGGCGCTGCGAGTCGGCCAGGGCCACCAGACCATCGCCTTCGCACAGGGTTTCGATCCGCAGCCCCTGGGCCTCGGGCCGAAGTTGGGCGCCGCGACGCACATCCTCCAGCAGGCCCGGCACGTCTGTGGGCCGCAGCTCGACCTTGACCGCCCCGGATTCGGCGCGCGCGACGTCCAGCAGGTCATGGGCCAGGGCCTCGACCTGACGCGCGGTCTTGACCAGCATCTGGGCCATTTCGGTCTGCGACGCCGTGGTCGGACCCAACTGGCCGCCGGCCCACAGCTCGCCGATGCCGATGACCCCGCCGACGGGGCTCTTGATCTCGTGGGCGACATTGGCCAGCAGGCGCGACTTGGCCTCGGACGCCAGTTCAGCGCGGCGCTGACCGGCCTTGGCCCGGTCGGCCAGACGATCACGCTCGTCCAGCAAGGCCGCCACCAGCAGGGTGGGCGTATAGCCGAACAGCACCAGCAGTTGCGCCAGAAGGGCCGCCTGGGCGCGCTCATGCCCCTGGACATACGGCCCCTGCCCCGCCATGGCGCCGCCGACCGCGAAGACCGCGACGATCAGCAGAGCGGTCGCCGTGCCCATCACGCGGAAACGCGCCGCGATCAGAAGCATCAGCGGCAGCAGGACAAAGCTCAGCGGAACCGGGCTCTTGATGAAGACCAGGGCGCAGGCGCCGATCAGCATGGCGAACAGGCCGACAGCCTCGATCATCCGCCAGGGTCTGCGCAGCATCAACAGATGCCGCCGCGTCAACGCCAGGCCGAAGCCCCCGATGACCGCCATGCCCAGGGCATGGCCGAACCACCACGTCTGGAACGTCAGGAACGGATCCGCGCCCGTCATCCGCTCCAGCATCAGGGCCGCGAAGGCGGCGGCGGGCAAGGGCGCCACCACCGCCGCGCTGAGCAGGAAACGCGCCGCACCCTCGACGGTGGACAGGTTCAGCGTCGGCGCGAACCGTCGCGCCAGAACCACGGCGGCGATGATCTCGATCATGTTGGCGGCGGTGAACATCAGGCTGAACCGCGGCGGGTTGCCGGCCAGGAATTCGCCCGCCAGCACGCCGGCCATGATCAGGCCGCCGAAACACAGGTCATAGGTAAAGCCCCGGCCGCTGCGCAGCCAGACCGCGACCGCCAGTCCGCCCGCGCCCCACAGGGCCGTGACCAGGCCGGCGGACCGCGCGAACAGAACGCAGGAGACGATCAGGATCGCCACGCCCACGGCCGTCAGAATGGGGGCCAGGGGTTGCGCGAACAGGGCCGCGGCGCCCTGACGATGACCCGATGCGGCGCGGTGTTCCGGGGCCTGCTCGGCGCCCGGCGATAGATCGTCAGCGGAGAGCGCGCGGCTCGTCATCGTGGGTGTCTCGGTCAGTCGCGTGACCGACACCCAACCACAGGTCTCCTAACATCCTCTGAAGCCGGAGAAATCAGCCTTCCAGGACCGCGCGGATCGCCCGGGCGCCCGCGACAGGGCCGTCAGGGTGCGCCCAGACGGCGCCGCTGATCGCCACGAAGTCGGCCCCGGCGCGCGCCAGCTCGCCCGCATTGCCCGCGTCGACGCCGCCGATGGCCACGCAGGGAATTTCCATCGCCTCCTGCCAGGCGGTCAGCAGAACAGGCTCGGCCTGGTGGGTCACCGCCTTGGTCTCGGTCGGGAAGAAGGCGCCGAAGGCCACATAGTCGGCCCCCGCCTCGGCCGCCTCCATCGCCAGGTGATAGCTGTCATGGCAGGTGACGCCGATCATGGCGTCCGGTCCCATGATCCGTCGCGCTTCGGCCAGGGGCGCATCCCCCTGGCCCACATGCACTCCGTCGCAGCCCAGTTCGCGCGCCAGGTCGGGCCGGTCGTTCAGGATCACCGCCACGCCCCGCGCCTGGGCGATGGGCGCCAGGCGCCGCGTCGCCGCACGGATGTCGTCGTCCGAGGCGGGCTTCACCCGGATCTGCAAGGCGGCGACGTCGCCCGCCTGAAGCACCGCGTCCAGGCTGTCGGCGAAGACGTCCAGGTCCGCGATCTGCGGCGGGGTCAGCAGATACAGCCGACAGGGCGGACGAGGCGGAGCGACAGGGGTGCGGGCCATGCCCTCGCCCTGCCCCCTTCGCCGCCCTGCGTCAACGGGGCGCGGCCGCAGCCATGCGAACGATTTGCAGTCGCCGCTGCGTCTGCTATGGAGAACCGTTCTCAACGGCAGCCCGAGTTCGCCGCCCGTGTACGTCTGCAACTGCAACGGCCTGCGTCAGCGCGACGTGGCCCTGGCCATCGAAGCCGGCGCCGTGCGCCCGCGCGAGGTGTTCGAACGCCACCAGTGCGCGCCCCAGTGCGCCAAATGCGTGTGCGAGATGCGCGACATGATCCAGCAGAGCCGCGACGCCTTCGCCATGGCGGCTGAATAGGTTTGTGACGGCAATAATCACTCGCATTTTCAATGTGATGATAAGTATTCGCAAGTGAACACAAGCCGATGGCTTCGTGTTATGGCCCTGCATGCCGTCGAATCCGCGGCGCAGGAGACTTGAGGCCATGAAGGGCGATCCCGCGATCATCCGCACTCTGAATGCGGTGCTGACCAACGAGCTGACGGCGGTCAACCAGTACTTCCTGCACGCGCGCATGTTCGAAAGCTGGGGCTTGGCCCACCTGGGCCACGTCATCTACGAAGAATCGATCGGCGAGATGAAGCACGCCGACATGCTGATCAAACGCATCCTGTTCCTGGACGGCTTGCCCAATCTGCAGGATCTGCACAAGCTGAAGGTCGGGGAAGACCCGATCGAATGCCTGGGCGCCGATCTGAAGCTGGAGATCGACAGCCGCGCCGCGACCGCCGCCGCCGTGACCCAGTGCGAGGAGGCCCGCGATTACGTCAGCCGCGACCTGCTGATGAAGATCCTGGCCGACACCGAGGAACACATCGACTTCCTGGAGAACCAGCACAAGCTGATCGAGCTGATGGGCGCGGCCAACTATCTGCAGTCGGCGATGAAGGAGATCATCAACGACGGCGCGGCCACCGGCGGCTGAACTCAGCGCGCCTCGCGCCAGGCCAGATGGGCGATGGCGGCGGTCAGGGCCACGACGCCCAGGCCGGCGCCCAGCATCAGGGCGGTGTCGTGCCGCCAGCCCTCGCCCATGACATTGACCGCCATCTGCCAGGGGAAGAAAACCCCCTGCTTGGCCCCGGTCGCCACCACGGCGAAGAAGGTGCCGCCGATGCCCAGCGCCAGGGCCGGCACGAAGCTGGCGAACCGCAGGGCGGCCCAGAACTGGATGGCGATCATCAAAAGGGCCGCCGCCAGCACCTTGGCCAGCACCCAGGCGGTCTTCAGCAGTTCGGGATCGCCGGTCGGGCGGATCGCGGGCTTCACATGGGCCGCCAACTGCACCGCCCCATAGGTCAGCGCCAGGTTCAGCGCCGACATCAGCACGACCAGACCCAGGACGCAGACCGCCTTGGCGGCGTACAGCCTCCAGCGCGGAACCGGCAGGGCGCGCAGATGGTCCCATGAACGGGGCGAATGCTCCATCTGCCCGACCAGGGCCGTCAGGGCCGTCACGCTCATCGGCAGCATGAAGAAGGCCCAGACCCCCACCGAGGTCAGCAGCCACTGCTCCCATGGCCCCGCCTGGTCGAAACGGGTGATGTTGAAGAAGCCGAAGATGCCGATCAGGCACGGCGCCGTCACCGCCAGCAGCAGGGCCAGCGACCGGTTCAGCTTGCGGATCTCGATGTTCAGAACGGTCCACATCACGCGGCCTCCTCTTGTGTCATGGCCGCGTCGCGGGCCGTGACCCGGCGATAGAGGCCCTCCAGAGAACGGGCCTCGGCGCCGATGGCGAAGACGGCGATGCCCGCCGCGACCAGGATGGCGTTGGCCGCCGCGCTGACCGCGTCCGCGCCCTGATCCGCGCCCGGCTGGATCACCAGTCGATCCCCGTCGAGCGTCGCCGCCAGCCCGTGCGCGCTGACGGCCGCCGCCGCCCGCGCGGGGTCATCGGTGCGAGCCAGAACGCGCGGCGTCTGTTCGGCCTTCAGCCGCGCCAGCTCCCCTTCCAGCACCAGCCGGCCGTCATGGATGACGCCGATGTGGGTCGCCGTCTGCTCGATCTCGCCCAGCAGGTGGCTGGACAGCAGCACGGTCGCGCCCGTCCGGTCCGGCAGGGTCTTCAGAAAGCGCCGCATGTGGGCGATGCCACCGGGGTCCAGGCCGTTGGTCGGTTCGTCCAGGATCAGGATCGGCGGCGCCCCCAGCATGGCGCGGCCCAGGCCCAGCCTCTGGCGCATGCCCAGCGAATAGTCCGACACCCGCCGCCCGGCGTGTTCGACCATGTCGACCGCCTCCAGCACCCGGTCGATCTCGGTCGGCGGCAGGGCCAGCAGCCGGCGCGTCAGATCCAGGTTCTCGCGCCCGGTCAGATGCCCATAAAAGCCGTGCGCCTCCAGCAGGGCGCCGACCCTGCGCGCCGCGCCGATCCGGTCGGCCGCCACGTCGACGCCGTCGATCCCCGCCGTCCCCTGAGTCGGACGGATCAGGCCGGTCAGCATCCGCAAGGTCGTGGTCTTGCCCGCCCCGTTGCGCCCCAGAAAGCCATAGACGGCGCCCCTGGGCACGGTCATCGACACCGCATCGACGGCCAGCCGCCGTTCACCGCGGCGGCCCCGGAACACCCGCGTCAGCCCCTGTGTCTCGATCGCCGCCATCACCCGCCCCGCGCCTTGAACTTTAAGTCTTGCCTAAAGACTGAGAAGGCGCGATCTTTAAGTCAAGATTAAAGATCGGACAGACGGACCCGGCCCCATGACCGCCCTCGACCTCGACCGCTTTCGCCGCATGTGCCGCCAGTTCCGCTGGCTCTCGATCTTCATGGTCATCAGCGTGGGCGCGATGCTGCTGCTGGCGCATCTGGTCTTTCCGGTCCTGAACTGGCTGATCAATGGCCGGGCGATGGATGCACAGCATACGGCCATCTCGTTGATCTGGCTGACTCCGGCGGTGTTTTATCTGTTCGCGGTCTGGTCGATCGGACGGGCCATGGGACAACTGGCCAATGGGCGGCTGATCCAGCCGACCCTGGCTTCGGCCCTGCGCCGGGTCGGGCTGTCGGTCGGTCTGGGCGCCGTCTTCACCGTCTTCCTGATGACCAATCTGCTGCGCGCGGCCGGGGCGGCCAAGGGCGGCTATCTGAACTTCGACGTCGGCGCCATGACCTTGGGCATGATCGGCGGCGCCCTGTTCCTGTTGGGCCGCGTGGTCGATCAGGCTGACCGGGTTCAGGCCGAGATGGACGAGATGATCTGATGCCGGTGCGTGTCACCCTGGACGCCCTGATCGTCGCGCGCGGACTGAAGGCCCGCGACCTGGCCGCCCAGGTCGGCCTCAGCGAGACCCAGCTGTCGCTGTTCCGCTCGGGCAAGGTGAAGGGCATCCGTTTCGCCACCCTGGCGCGGCTGTGCGCGGCGCTGGACTGCCGGCCGGGCGACCTGCTGGACTATGAGATGGACCCTGCGGATCTGAGCCGGCCCGACGCCGAAGAGACGGACTGACGGAACCGCTGCGGGCTGCGCGCCCTTTGTTCTGACGACAGAACCAGGGAAACCGCCATGCCCATAGACGACGCCATCGACGAGGTGCGCGACCGCGCCGCCGACCTGCTGAACGCCGAGGGGCGCAGCATGGGCCATGTGATGATCGGCGTGGCCCTGACCGCCGGCTTCGCCCTTCTGGCCACGGCGGTGGCGCGCGGCGCGATCCATCCTCGCCCGCGCCGGCTGGCGGATGCGCGCCAGGGCGATGCGCCCATCACCGAACGGCCGCGCGGCGCCTTCAGCCTGATTTTGCCCGCAGTGTTTTCAGCCACCACCCTGTCGGCGGTGCGGGTGTGGAACGCCCCGGCCCGGCCCGAGCGCACGCGGGCCATGGCCCTGTGGGCCGTCGCCCAGTCGCTGAACGCCGTGTGGATCGCCCTGCGTCCGGCCAGCCGCACGCTTCAGGTCGCCGCCGCCATGTCGACGGCGGGTCTGGCCGCCGCCTTCGCCCATGAGGCGCGCAAGCTGGACCCCGGCGCAGGCAAGCTGGCGGCCCCCACCGGCGCCGCCGTGCGCGTGGCCAACCGCATCGACCGCCGCGCCGGAACCGAACACACGGTGCACTGAGGGCCGCTGGGCGCGCCCCATTGCCCTTTTCGCCCGCTTCCTCTAGGGATCGCGCCCTCATTTCGCACGCCTGTCACGGGACGGGCCGCGCCCATCAGACAGTGATCCCCATGGCGAAAATCAACGGCAACACCATCAAGCCCGGCATGGTGCTCCAGCACAACGGCGGCCTGTGGGTCGTGACCAAGGCCAGCCACGTCAAGCCCGGCAAGGGCGGCGCCTTCGCCAACGTGGAAGCCAAGAACCTGGAGACGGGCAACAAGCTGAACGAACGCTTCCGCTCGGAAGACAAGGTCGAGCGCGTGACGCTGGAGCAGCGCGACTATTCGTACCTGTTCGACAACGGCGACAGCCTGGTCTTCATGAACGACGAAAACTACGAGCAGATCGAACTGCAGAAGCAATGGGTCGGCGAAGAGCGCATCCCCTATCTGCAGGAAGGCATGAAGGTCATCATCGAGTCGCACGAAGACCGCCCGATCGGCCTGGAACTGCCGGAACAGGTCGTTCTGGAAGTCGCCGAGACCGAGCCGACCGTGAAGGGCCAGACGGCGTCCTCGTCCTATAAGCCCGCCATCGCCTCGAACGGCGTGCGCATCATGATCCCGCCGTACATGAGCGCCGGCGAACGCATCGTGGTGGACACCACCACCGGCGAATACGTCCGCCGCGCGGACTGACGGAGTGGACAGTGATTAGTGGTCAGGGATCGGTTCGGCCTCTGATGTCCCCCATCGGCAATCACTAATCACTATCCACCAATCACCTTCATCGACCTCATCCGGGGCCGATCAGTGTTTGAACTTCTCCGCATGACCGGGCTGGACGCCTTGCAGGTCATGCGGACCAGGAGATTCCCATGGCCCTCGCCTCCGCCCTGCTGCAAGTGATGATGGATGCGGTCCGCAAGACCGCCCGGCCGATGCTGCGTGATTTCGGCGAGGTGTCGAACCTGCAGACCTCGCGCAAGGGGCCGGGCGACTTCGTCACCGCCGCTGACATCAAGGCCGAGGAAACCCTGTTCGAACTGCTGCTGAAGGCGCGGCCCGGCTATGGCTTCCTGGGCGAGGAGCGCGGCGCGGTCGAAGGCACGGACAAGACCCACCGCTGGATCGTCGATCCCATCGACGGCACCACCAACTTCATCCACGCCATGCCGCATTTCGCCATCACCGTGGCGCTGGAGCGGACGGCGCCGGACGGCGCGACCGAGATCGTGGCGGGCGTCACCTACAATCCGGTGCTGAACGAGATGTTCTGGGCCGAAAAGGGCAAGGGCGCCTATCTGAACGACAGCCGCATCCGCTGCGCCGGGCGCAAGGATCTGTCGGACTGTCTGATCGCCACCGGCCTGCCCTTCATCGGCAAGACCGGCCACGCCCAGGCGATCAAGGACATCCACGCGGTCGGCCAACGTGTCGCCGGCATCCGCCGCCTGGGCTCGGCCGCCCTGGACTTCGCCTGGGTCGCCTGCGGCCGTTACGACGCCTTCTGGGAACGCAACCTGCGGCCGTGGGACGTCGCGGCGGGCCTGCTGTTCGTGCATGAGGCCGGCGGCCTGGTCACCACCATCGACGCCGACGGCGACCCCGCCAAAGGCCAGCAGATCCTGGCCGCCAACCCGGACGTCCACGGCGCCCTGCGCAAGGTGCTGCGCGCGGCCTAGGCCGACTCTGCGTCCGCCCCTCGAAACTGAAGATCCGCCAGCTTGGCGTAGAGGCCGCCTTGGGCGATCAGTTCGGCGTGGGTGCCCTGTTCGACCACCCGGCCGTCGTCCATGACCACGATCCGGTCGGCGTTCAGCACCGTGGCCAGGCGGTGGGCGATGACCAGGGTGGTGCGCTTAGCCATGGCCTGATCCAGGGCCGCCTGGACCAGACGTTCATTCTCGGCATCCAGGGCGCTGGTCGCCTCGTCCAGCAGCAGAATGGGCGCCTCGCGCACCAGGGCGCGGGCGATGGCCAGCCGCTGCCTCTGACCGCCCGACAGGCTCTTGGCCCGCTCGCCCAAGGGGGTGTCGAAGCCCTGGGGCAGGGCCTCGATGAAGCTCAGGGCCTGGGCCTCGTCCGCCGCCTCGCGCGCCTCGTCCAGGGTCACGGTTTCGCGGCCGAAGCGGATGTTCTCCAGCGCCGAGCCGGAAAACAGCGGCGCCTCCTGCGACACCCAGGCGAAACGGCCCCGCACATCCAGAGGATCGGCGTCGCGCACATCCACCCCGTCCACCGCCACTACCCCGCCCTGCGGATCATAGAAGCGCAGCAGCAGGCGAAACACGGTCGACTTGCCCGCCCCCGACGGCCCGACCAGGGCCACGGTCTCGCCCGGCCGCACGGTCAGGTCGAAGCCTTTCAGCGCCGGCAGGTCCGGCCGGCCCGGATAGGCGAACCGCACATCGGTCATCGACACCTCGCCGCGCGGCGGCGACGGCAGGATGGCGGGCGCGGCGGGCGGCGCGATGGACGGCAGGGCCCGCATCAGTTCGTCGATCCGCTCCATGGCCCCGGCGGCCTTCTGAACATCGCCCCAACTTTCGCCCAGGGCGCCCACGGCGCCGGCCACAAACACCGACAGCAGCACGAATTGCAGCAGGGTTCCGGGGCTCATCCGGCCGGCCACCACATCCTGCGCCCCCAGCCACAACACCAGGGTGACGCCGCCGAACATGACGGTGATGATCATGGCGGTCATCAGCGCCCGCGCCCGCATGCGGCGCAGCGAGACGCCGAACGCATCCTCGACCGCCGCGCCGAACCGGCTGTCGGCCGCCTGTTCGCGGCCGAACGCCTGGACGGTCTCCAGCGCATCGACGCTTTCGCCGGCGAAGCCCACGGCCCCGGCGAACCGGTCCTGGCTGGCCACGGTCAACTTGCGCACCCGGCGGCCGAACAGGAACAGCGGCCCCAGCAGCAGCGGCACCGCCAGCAGAACCAGCCCCGTCAGCTTGGGGCTGACCACGAACAGCAGGGCCGTGCCCCCCAGCAATGTCAGGAAGTTGCGCAGCGCATAGGACACCGAGGTGGTCAGCAGGGTGTCCACCAGCTGGATGTCCGTGGTCAGGCGCGACAGCACCTCGCCGGTCCGCATCGAGGCGAAGAAGGCCGGGTCCAGCGACACGATCTGCTGGAACAGGGCCTTGCGCACGTCGGCGATGACCCGCTCGCCCGTCTTGGTGACATAGAGATAGCGCACCGCCGTGGCGACGCCCAGGAAGACGGCGTTCAGCCCCAGCAGCATGAACCAGCGGTCGATGCCCGCCCCGCCGTCCTCGAACCCGTGGTCGATGGCGCCGCGGGCCGTCGCCGTCAGCGCCAGCGACGCGACGGTGGACAGGATCAGCCAGAAGCCGGCGATGGCGGCGTCCAGCTTGTGCCGCATCAGAAAGGGCCAAAGACGCCCCAGCGGCCGCACGTCGCGGCGTTTGGCCCGGCGCTCGCCCGCCTCGCCCATCTGTTCGGCCAGCAGGGCGCCCGCGCCGGGGCGGTCGGAAGCCTGGCGGGAATCGGCGGCGGCGGGAATGTCGGTCATGGCGCCCGCCTCTTGCCCCGGAACGCCCCCCGGTGTAAACGCCGCCGCTCGCCCGCCGGACTCTCTGGCGGGCTTCTCATTTTTCGCGCACCGACGGTCGGCATCGTCATCGCGCCAGAGACCGGACGAAGCCCATGAAGCCCGATACGCACCCCGACTACCACTTCATCACCGTCACCCTGACGGATGGTTCGACCTATCAGACCCGTTCGACCTACGGCAAAGAAGGCGACGTCCTGAACCTGGACATCGACCCGTCGACCCACCCGGCCTGGACCGGCGGCAATCAGCACCTGATGGACCGCGGCGGCCGCGTGTCGCGCTTCAACAACAAGTTCGCCGGCTTCATGAAGAAGTAAGGCCCGATAGCGGCGCCTGCGCCGCACCTGGCTGTCGAAAAGCGTCGCACCCCGCGTGCGGCGCTTTTTGTTTTCCCGGAACGCCGATAACATCGACGGCGTTCGGTACGGGGGCGTGAACGCGGTGTTCTGCGCCAGTCCGGGCGAAAGCGGATTGACGATGAACCGACGGGAATTGGGTCTGGGCGTCGCGGCGGCGACCATGAGTCTGGCCGGACAGGCGGCGGCCCAGAGTGCGGCCGGTGCGCGCGATGCGGCGGCCATCGCCTTCTATGACGGGTTCAACGACCAGTTGGCCCGCCTGCCCTCGACGATCCAAGGCGACGTGCGCGCCTTCTATGAAATGAACGGCTGGCGTCCGGTCTGGACCCAGGACCGTCTGCGCGCCCTGAACGACGCCGCCGGCCGGGCCGAGCGTCACGGCCTGTCACAGGGCGACTTCTTCGATTTCGTGGGCCTGGCGGCCGATCCGGCCAGCAGCGAGATCCGCACCACCGCCGCCGCCCTGGGCTATGCCCGCGTCCTGGCCGAGGGCCGGGTGCGTCCCGAGACGGTCGAAGACCTGTGGGAGATGCAGAAGAACCGCGTCGACCTGCCTGGCGGTCTCAGCGACGCCCTGGGCCGCAGCCGCCTGGTCGAATGGTTCGAGGCCCTGCCTCCCACCGACATCGGCTACTCCAATCTGTCGGCCGGCTATATCCGCTATCGCCGCCTGATCCGCGAAGGCGGCTGGCCCGCCTTCCGCCCCGGCGCGACGATCGAACCGGGCGCCAGCGATGCGCGCATGCCCGCCCTGATCGCCCGTCTGGCGGCCGAGGGCGACCTGGCCGCCGCCGACGCCCCGCGCCTGACGGCCGAGGGTCTGGTCTATGGATCGGAACTTCAGGCCGCCGTCCGCAGCTTCCAGACCCGGCACGGCCTGGCAGCGGACGCCCGCATCGGCACGGGCACCCAGCGGTCCCTGTCGGCCTCGGCCGAGGATCGCGCCCGCCAGATCGCCCTGAACCTGGAACGCCGCCGCTGGCTGAAGCGCGAGGTCGAGCCCGAACGGATCGAGGTCAACACCGCCGCCGCCATCATGGTCTATTGGAAGGACGGCAAGCCGGTTCACTCCAACCGCGTGGTCGTCGGCACCCCGGCCAACCAGACGCCCAGCCTGGAAAAGCCGTTCGCCTCGGTCGTGGCCAATCCGCCCTGGTATGTGCCCGCCGGCATCGCCCGCAACGAGATCCTGCCGCGCGGTCCCGGCTATCTGGCCAGCCAGAACATGTACATCTCGAACGGCCAGGTGATTCAGCGCGCCGGCCCGCAGGCCGCCCTGGGCTATGTGAAGTTCGAGTTGCGCGACAGCTACGCCATCTTCCTGCACGACACCCCGTCCAAGGCGGCGTTCAACAACGCCTATCGCCATCGCAGCCACGGTTGCGTGCGGGTGCAGGGCGCCATCGACTTCGCCCGCCTGCTGCTGTCGCCGGACCCGACGCTGCTGGGCCGGTTCGACACGGCGCTGGACGCCAAGACCACGACCCGCATCCAGACGGGGCGCGAGATCGGGGTGCGGCTGCTATACTGGACCGCCTTCGTCGACGGCCAGGGCCGCGTCGCCTTCCGCGAGGACGTCTATTCCCGCGACGAAAAGCTGGCCCGCGCCCTGGGCATCGCCGTCAGCCTGCCCCGCCCGGTCGATGACGGCCGCACGGACCGCAACGACGTCGGGCCGTAGGTTTATTCGACCCGTCACCCTCGGGCTTGACCCGAGGGCCAGACGTTCGACCGCTGCGTCGTTTGGGATTTCGCGCCCAGCATGCCGCGGCCTCTGATCCTCGGATCAAGTCCGAGGACGACGATGTAAGGTCGACGTCAGTTGCCGAACGCGGCCGCCAGGCGGTCCATGTGGCTCTGCACCGGGTTCAGCGGGGCGTCCTCGACCGCGTCCTGATACATGCGCCGGTCCAGGTGCAGGGCGCGGTCGTACAGGCGATCGGTGCGCACCAGATATTCGATAAGGGCGATGGGCAGGTCCGGGTGGGTCGGATCGACCTCGGTCTTGCGGTCGGCCAGGCGATAGCGCGGCTCGGCCGCCGCCGCCGGGGTCATGTCGCCCTCGCGCACCGCGCGCTGGACCAGCAGCCATGAGGCGATCTGCATCAGCCGCGTGGTCAGCTTCATGCTTTCCGACGCATAGGCCAAGGCCGTGGCCCGCGACAGCAGCTTGGAGTCCCGCCGCCCGTCGCCGTCCAGATAGGCGGCCGTCTCCTCGACCAGGGCCATGCCCTCGGCGAAGGTGCGGTCGAACAGTTCCGACGCGGCGAAGTCGCGCACGACCGTCTCGCGGTCGCGCCCGGCCGTGAAAACGGCCTCGGCGGCGGCATCATGGGCGTCGGAAGAAAACTCGGTCATACGCATGGGGTCCGAAACGGGTCCGTGTCACTGTCGGGCCGGATCGGCGCCGCGCACGGTCGGCCTGCAACCCCCATGCCAGCGGCGACTGACCCATTCCAGATCATGAGCCGAGATTGAACAGGGCGTCGGCGGCGCTGATCTTGGCCTTCTTGGCCTCCAGCGCGGCGCGGATGCGGGCGATTTCCGTTTCCAGGGCGGCGATCCGTTCGTGCAGTTCCTCGCCCGAGTACAGTTCCAGATCCTCGCGCGCCAGGGCGGCCAGAGCCGCGCCTCGCTGGGGTCGGGGGTCCAGATCGTCGAAGGTCATTGCCGCCTCCCTTGGCCTTGCGCCCTGCAAACCCCTATCTGAACGCCCGCAGACGGACGATTGCAAGGGAAAGCCGCCGCCATGAAGGTCATCGACATCGCCGGCGGCCACGGCCCGGCCCAGGCTCTGACGCTGGCGGAACGGCCCGACCCGACACCGGGACCGGGCGAGATCCGCATCCGCGTGGCCGCCGCCGGGGTGAACCGGCCCGACATCGTCCAGCGCAAGGGCCTGTATCCGCCGCCCCCCGGCGCCTCGGACATCCTGGGGCTGGAGGTCGCCGGAACCGTCGATGCGGTCGGCGACGGGGTCGAGCGCTGGCGCGTCGGCGACCGGGTCTGTGCGCTGCTGGGCGGCGGGGGCTATGCCGAGTTGGCCGTGGTCGACGCCCGGCACGCCCTGCCGGTTCCCGGCGACCTCGACCTGATCCAGGCCGCCGCCTTGCCCGAGGCCGTCTTCACCGTCTTCGCCAATGTGTTCGAGGCGGGGGGGCTGAAGGCCGGCGAGACCCTGCTGGTCCATGGCGCGACCAGCGGCATCGGCGTCACCGCCATCCAGATGGCCAGGGCGGCCGGCGCGCGGGTGGTCGCCACCTCGCGCGGATCGGACAAGGCCCAGGCGGCGCGCGACCTGGGCGCGGACCTGAGCCTGGACGCCACGACGGACGACATGGCCGCCGCCATCGCGGAGTTCGGCGGCGTGGACGTGGTGCTGGACATGGTGGGGGCGGACTATGCGGCCCTGAACCAGGGCGCGCTGAAGGCGGGCGGGCGCTGGGTCGTCATCGCCACCCAGTCGGGCGCCGTGGCCCAGATCGACCTGATGCGGCTGATGCTGAAACGGATCGTGGTGACCGGATCGACCCTGAGATCCCGCCCAGCGGACGAGAAGGCGCGACTGGCGCGGGCGGTTGAGGATGTCGTCTGGCCCTGGGTCGCAAACGGTCTGGTCCGGCCCCGGATCGATGCGGTCTATCCGCTGTCGCAGGCGGCGGACGCCCACCAGTGGCTCGAAGCAGGCGGGCATGTCGGAAAGGTGGTCCTGACAGCATGAGGCCGGCCCGTCGAAACGGACCGGCCCCAGCCTCAGTCACTTAGCCTCAGGCGTTCAGATCACCAGCGGCCGCCGCCACGCGCCGGACGCATGGACGAGATGCGGTCGTTCAGGCCCCAGCGGTCCAGGTTGCGGACGTCGCCGTCGATCACCTGGCAGTTGCCGCGGAAGAAGGCGTCGGTGCAGACTTCCCAGCGGCCGCGCATCTGCATCGAGCTGATGGCGTCGTTGAAGCCGGTGCGATCCAGGTTCGGCATTTCACCATTGAAGGTGGTCGAGGCGCCGCGGAAGTTGGCGTCGCGATAGACGGTCACCGAATCCCGGCCACCGCCCCAGCCGCCGCCGTTGTTGCCACCGCCCCAGCCGCCACCGCCGCTGTTGCCGCCGCCCCAACCGCCGCCATTGTTGCCGCCGCCGTTACCCCAGCCGCCGCCGTTATTGCCGCCGCCGCCGCGATCTTCATAAGACCCACGGTTCGGGCCGCAGATCAGCAGGCCGTCGTTATTGGTGATGTCGTGCGGGGTGCAGCGGCTCAGTTCGATCGAGGTGCCGCGCATCCGGCCGCGCGTGTCGCGGCAGTCGGCGTACAGGCGGCCCTGGTTCACATAGGAACCCGAACAGCTTTGCGCATAGCTGCCGCGCGGGGCGACCCGTTCGGCCATCGGCGGGGCGCGATCCTGCGCCGGCGCCGTCATCATGGTGGCCGCAGCAGCGGCGGTGGCGAGCAACATCATGGATCCCTCCATCTAACAGTCCCTGGCGCTTCAACGCGCCGATGAGGAACAGAGTTCAACATGCCACATGAACCTTGGCTGTACGACACTGTCGGGCAGCGTTTTCTTTTCAGGCGAATGGGACTATATCGGCTCCAATCGCGCCCGGCCGAAAGGTCGGGCGCCGTCGTATCCAACGCCTGGCTTCGCCGGGCCATTCGCCGGGACATAGCCCCATGACCGACATTCTGATGCCCAAGGCCACCGCGGTCTGGCTGGTCGACAACACCTCGCTGACGTTCGAGCAGATCGCCGATTTCTGCGGCCTGCACCCGTTGGAAGTGCGCGGCATCGCCGACGGCGATGTGGCGCGCGACATCCGCGGCGCCGATCCCCTGGTCAACGGCCAGCTGACCCGCGACGAACTGGACAAGGCCCACGCCGATTCCAACTATCGCATGAAGGCGGTGGTCAGCCGCCACGCCGAACTGCTGAAGCCGACCAAGACCGGGCCGAAATACACCCCCGTCTCGCGCCGCCAGGACCGACCCGACGCCATCGCCTGGTTCGTGCGTCACCACCCCGAAGTGACCGACGCCCAGATCGCCAAACTGCTGGGCACCACCAAGGCCACGATCGAAAGCGTGCGCAACCGCACCCACTGGAACAGCCCCAACATCAAGCCGGTCGATCCGGTGACCCTGGGCCTGGTCGGCCAGCTGCAGCTGGACGAAGTGGTCAAGAAGGCCGCCGAGAAGAAGGCCAAGGACGACGCCAAGCGCGGCGGCCCGACCCTGGACGCGGCGGCCGAGGAAGCGGTCGAGGCCGAACCCGAAGCCCCCGAAGTCGACGAGCGCGATCAGGGCGGCCACACCGCCGAATCCGTGTTCGGCCCGCGCGACTGACCATCCGTCGCTTTCCGGCATGAAAAACGGCCCCGGGTTCGCCCCGGGGCCGTTCGCATTTTCAGCTCGGATCGGCCGTATCAGCCGGCCCCGGCCTGTAGGGTGTTGATCTCTTCCTTGAGCCGCAGCTTGCGCTGCTTGAGACTTCTCAGCTGCAGCGAGTCCGCGGCGGGATGGATCATCTCCTGGCGGATGGCTTCTTCCAGCTGGCGATGACGATTGCCCAGTTCGCGGATACGAGCATCAATAGTCATGGCTTGCGCCTCCTTGGCTTAGGGACCACACAGTCAGCGCCCGGACCCGGCCGCTTGTGTAATCACATTCCAGTGACGCGCGGCGGCCCGGCCCGGACCCGAAGCAGACTGGACTCCAAATTGGCCCATCCCGTGAACGGAGCCGTACGGAACCCGCCCTCGCGCCTGGTCGTGGGGATTTCCGGCGCATCCGGCGTGACTTACGGCGTGCGCATGCTGGACGCCCTGCGCGACTTGGGCGTCGAAAGCCATCTGGTCGTCAGCCGCGCGGCGCTGCTGACCCTGTCTCAGGAAACCGATCTGACGCCGGACGATCTGGCGTCCCGCGCCGATGTGACGCACCGCCTGGCCGATGTGGGGGCCTCCATCGCGTCCGGTTCGTTCAAGACCATGGGCATGGTCATCGCCCCCTGTTCGGTGCGGACCATGGGCGAGATCGCCACCGGCGTGACCTCGTCCCTGCTGACCCGCGCCGCCGATGTGACGCTGAAGGAGCGCCGCCCCCTGGTGCTGATGGTGCGCGAGACGCCGTTCCACCTGGGCCACCTGCGCACCATGACGGCCCTGGCGGAAATGGGCGCCGTCATCGCCCCGCCCCTGCCCGCCCTCTATGCCCGCCCCGCCTCTATCGAGGCCATGATCGACCAGTCGGTCGGTCGGGTGCTGGACCTGTTCGGCCTGGACTGGGCGCCGGTGACCCGCTGGACCGGACTGAAGGGCGCCGAATGAGCCTGTGGACCTGGGCCGTGGCGGCCTACGCAAAGCCGGGCGTCTCGGAAGCCTGTCTGGAGCTTCAGGACGCGGGCGGCCAGAACGTCTGCCTGCTGCTTTGGGCCGCCTGGGCCGCCGAGACGGGCCGGGCCCTGGATGACGACGCCCGCGCCGACGCCTGCGACATCGCCCGCGCCTGGGAAGACGCCGCCGTGGCGCCGTTGCGGGCCGTCCGCCGTCGCCTGAAGGCCCGCATCCTGGACATGGACGACGACGCCCGCCAGGCGGTGCGCGATCAGGTCAAGGCGGTCGAGCTGACCGCCGAGCGTCATCTGCTTCAGGCGCTGGAGACCGCCTCTCGACCGGCAGACCGGCCATCGACAGCGCCGTGCATCGACGCCCTGGCCGCCGTCTGCCGCGACTGGTCCGGCACGGCGCCGCGCGCCCTGCTGACGGCGCTGGACCAACGGCTTTCCGCGTGAATCCAGCTCGGCTATAAGCCCCGGCCATGAACGATCACGGTCCCGAGCTGAGCGAGGAAGAGCAGGCCCTGCACGACCGCCTGCGCGACCTGCGTCAGGAACACGCCGATCTGGACGCCTCGATCGAGGCCCTGGGCCATATGCCGATCCCGGACCAGCTGATGATCGCCCGGCTGAAGCGCAAGAAGCTGATCCTGCGCGACGAGATGGTGAAGATCGAAGCCCGGATCTTGCCGGATATCATCGCCTGAGGCGGGGGATTAGGGATTAGGGACTAGGGACTAGGGAAGAGATGGTGTCACCCGCGCACGGCGGCAAAGGCGCTGTCCCCCGCCTAATCCCTAGTCCCTAGTCCCTGCCTTTCTTCCTCACCCACATGGCTGCGTCCGCTTCGGCCAGCCAGGTTTCGGCGTCGGGCTGGCCCGCATAGGCGCGCACACCGAACGAGCCGCCCAGTTGCGCCCGCTCGCCCTGCCAGATGAAACCATCGGTCTCCAGCGCCGTGGCCAGGCGCAGGGCCTTGTCGCGCCCCTCCTCGACCCCCGCATTCAGCATCAGCAGACCGAATTCGTCGCCGCCCAGCCGGCCGACGGCGTCCGATTCGCGCAGGTTGGCCAGCATCAGCTCGGCCACCCGAACCAGGGCCGCATCGCCCGCCGCATGACCCAGCCGGTCGTTGACCCCCTTGAACCCATCCAGGTCCAGATACAGCAGCACAGCCGGCGCCGCGTACCGCTGACAATAGGCCATGGTCCGGTTCACCGCCGCGATGAAGCCCCGCCGGTTCAACGCCGGGGTCAGGACGTCATGGTCCGCCGCCGCCTCGGCCGCCTCGGCCCGCAGGCGCAGGGCCTCGACCTCGGCCCGCAGGCGCGCGATCTCGGCGTTCAGGTCGGTCGCGGCCACGTCGGTCACGAAAAACAGGCTCCGGCAGCGCGACTCACCAGCGGCCGCGCAGGGTCGATGCTAGCGCCCTCGGTTGCGGGCGCAACGCGGCTGCTGTAACGGGCCGTCTTCCGACAGCGGGGAACCCCGACATGGCCGAGACGACGCCTCCCGTCGCCATCATCATGGGCAGCCGGTCCGACTGGCCGACCATGAAACACGCCGCCGACATGCTGGACCGGCTGGGCGTCGGCTGGACGGCCAAGGTGGTCAGCGCCCACCGCACCCCCAAACGCCTGTGGGACTTCGCCTCTGGCGCGCGTGCGGCCGGCCATCGCGTCATCATCGCCGGAGCGGGCGGCGCGGCGCACCTGCCCGGCATGGCCGCGTCCATGACCGAACTGCCGGTGCTGGGCGTGCCGGTGCAGTCCAAGGCGCTGAAGGGTCTGGATTCCCTGCTGTCCATCGTCCAGATGCCCGGCGGCGTGCCAGTGGCGACCCTGGCCATCGGCGAGGCGGGGGCCAAGAACGCCGGCATTCTGGCGGCCCAGATCCTGGCCCTGTCCGATCCGGCGCTGATGGACCGTCTGGCGGCCTTCCGCGACGACCAGACCCAGGGCGTGGCCGAGACGGTCGAGGACTGATGGCCGATTTCCCCCTGTCCCCCGGATCGACCATAGGCGTCGTCGGCGGCGGCCAGCTGGGGCGGATGCTGTCGCAGGCGGCGTCTCGCCTGGGCTTCGACGTGGTGATCCTGGACCCCGAAGAGAATTCGCCGGCCGGCCGGGTGTCGCGCGGCCAGATCGTCGCCGCCTATGACGACGCCACCGCGCTGAACGTCATGGGCCGGGTCTGCGACGTGGTGACCTTCGAGTTCGAGAATGTGCCCGCCGAGGCCATGGAGCGGCTGGCCGAGGGCGGCGCCCGTGTGGCCCCCGGCCCCACCGCCCTGCGCGTCGCCCAGGACCGGGTCGAGGAGAAGACCTTTCTGAACGCCGTGGGCGCCGCCACCGTCGACTTCCATCCGGTCGACAGCCTGGACGACCTGATGGCGGGGCTGGAGCGGCTGGGGACGCCGGCCCTGCTGAAGACCCGCCGCGACGGCTATGACGGCAAGGGTCAGGTGTGGATCAAGTCCGCCCGCATGGCTGCCGACGCCTGGCATATGGTCGGCGAACGCCCGGCGATCCTGGAGGCGCGGGCCGACTTCACCCGCGAGCTGTCGATCATCGCCGCACGCGGCTGGGACGGAAAGATCGCCGTCTATCCGCTGGGCCAGAACCTGCATGCCGGCGGGGTGCTGAAGACCACGGTCGCCCCGGCCGAGGTCGATCCGAAGACCGAGCGCCGCGCCCGCGCGATCGCCAGGGCGGTGCTGGAGGGGCTGGACTATGTCGGGGTCATGGGGATCGAGCTGTTCGACCTGGGCGACGGTCGGCTGCTGGTCAACGAGATCGCTCCGCGCGTGCACAACACCGGTCACTGGACCCAGGACGGCTGCGTCTGCGACCAGTTCGAGCAGCATGTGCGCGCCATCGCCGGCTGGCCCCTGGGGCCGACCGCCGCCCATGCCCGCGTCGAGATGACCAACCTGCTGGGCGACGAAGTGGATCAGTGGACGAAACTGGCCGCCAAGGCCGACGCCCGCCTGCACCTGTACGGCAAGGCCGAGGCCCGCCCCGGCCGCAAGATGGCCCATGTGAACCGGGTGCGGCCGCTGCAGTCCTGACCCGGCTTGCGAGCCTCGCCGATTACCGTTCCGTAAGTTGGCGCACGGCCCGCGTCATGCCAGCGTCCCCGTCGCAATGGAGGGGACCATGACCATCGACACCACGACCGCTGTGCTCAAACAGCCGCCGGTCCGCATCGCCGCCCTGGCCTATCTGGGCACCATCGTCTTCGGCCTATTCGCCGAAGTCGGCACGCGCAGCGGTCTGGACCGCACCGATCCCCAGGCCCTGGCCGCCAGTCTGAAGGCGGGCGAGGCGATGTTCCGCCTGGGCGTGGTGTCCGACCTGGCCATGCTGGTCTGCTATCTGATCGTGACGGCCATCTTCTATGCTGCCTTCCGCCCCTACAGCCGGACCCTGTCGCTGACTGCGGCGGCGTTCAGCCTGACGGGCATCACCGTGCTGGCCATGGGTCTGGTCAATCTGATCGCGCCGCTGATGGTGCTGAACAGCGCAACCGGTCTGACGGATCAGGCCGATCTGGCGGCCCTGTTCCTGATGCTGCACGGGCGTGGCTATACGATCAGCTTGGTCTTCTTCGGCGTCTATTGCCTGATCATCGGCTGGATGGTGGTTCGGTCGCGCCTGGTTCCGGCCGCCATCGGTCTGGTGATGGCCTTCGCCGGCGCCTGTTATCTGCTGAACAGCCTGCGGGTGTTGCTGGACCTGCCGTTGCCGGGCGGGCTGGCGGACTATCTGCTGCTGCCGGGTCTGATTGGCGAGGGCGCGATCAGCCTGTGGCTGCTGGCGCGCGGACTGAACGCCTCGGCCTGGGCGCGGCTGAACGCCCGCCCCTGACATCCCCTCAACGATGCGGACAGCCGGGCCAGCAGCAGGGGCGGCGTTTGCCGTCGCGCAGGTTTTCGGCGCCCCAACGGATGCGTTTTTCTCGCGTCTCGGCCGTCTTGGGCGAGATGACCCAGCAGATCCATTCATTGCGGGCCAGGGGCGTGATGTCCCGCCACGTCGCCAAGGCCGCCGGTTCGCCTTCCAGCGCCCGGCGCAGGTCGTCCGGCAGGTCGTGGACCACCCCGCCGGGAAGGTCGGCTGTCACTGGGGCGCGTCTTCGGTGCGGGCGCCGTAGCGCAGACGGCTGAGCGCCTCGGTCATCTTGCGCAGGGGAGCGTCGAAATCCTTGCCCGCCTTCCACTTCTCGAAGGCCATGACGTTCTCGATCCGGCGCGCGACGAAGGCGTCGGCGGCCTCGCGCCCGTCGAACAGGCGCATCGTCAGGGCCGGGACCAGGATGCCCGACAGGATCGTCCGCTTGGAATAGTGGTTCCAGTCCGTCGCCGTATCCCCGGCCCAGCGCCACAGCAGATCGGCCGTCTCCCACGCCAGTTGCAGCCCCAGGTCGGTGTTGGTCGGCAGGGCCAGGAAGCCGGCGCAGCGCTGGCTGGCCTCATGGTCGGCGGCGGCGGCCTCCAGCCGGGCCGAGACGGCGCGGGCGATGCGTTCGCGGATTTTCAGGGCCGCCGGATCGACATCGGCCAGGGCCTGCATGGCCCGCGCATCGTGCCGTCGCGACAACAGGGCCGCCAGATCGCGCCCGCCATTGGGCAGCAGCAGCTCCTGATCGCCCAGCGACAGGCCGTTCGCCTCGCACGCCGCGCGCACCAGCCGCCCGTTCCAGCCCAGCGCCCCGGCGCGTTCGACGGCGGCGTCCAGAACCGCCTGTTCCATGCGGTCGGCCCAGTCCGGCGATTCGTCGGTGTTGCTCAGGTGCGGCGCCTCGGTCATCGCGACATGATAGGCCCGTCCGACGGCCGTTTCGAGCCTTCAGATAGGGCCGCGACGATCTGGACAGACATACGGCGGTCGTGTATCAGCGCGCCTTCATCCGCGGACCCTGTCTGTCGGACCCGAGATTTATTTGTCTGCCCGTCTCCCTCACAGGACGCGGCGGGCGGCCAAAGGAGAGTTGAACCTGGTTCAGATTTTCGTTCGCGACAACAACGTCGATCAGGCGCTGAAGGCCCTGAAGAAGAAGATGCAGCGCGAAGGCAGCTTCCGTGAAATGAAGCGCCACGTGCACTACGAAAAGCCGTCGGAGAAGCGCGCCCGCCAGAAGGCCGAGGCCGTTCGCCGCGCCCGCAAGCTGGCCCGCAAGCGCGCCCAGCGCGAAGGCCTGCTGCCCGCGCCCAAGCCGCGTCCGCGCTGAGCCTGACGCCAGGCTGAAAGATCAAAGGCCCGCCGGATCGCTCCGGCGGGCCTTTTGCTTGCGCGCTGACGACGCATGCGCGGACCTGTGGATTTCCGGCGCGGCCCCCTTGTATTGATCGTTATAAAGTAACACTTAGTGGGCGTAGCCTTAGGAGACGCCCATGCCCGCAGCCCGTTCCGCCGTTCTGGGGGATGGCGTCGCCATCGGTCTGTCGGGTCTGTGCCTGGCGCATTGCCTGGCCCTGCCGCTGGCGGCCAGCCTTCTGCCCATCGCGGGCGCCTGGGCCGAGGCGGAATGGGTGCACGGACTGTTCGTGGCGGTGGCCGCGCCGGTGTCGCTGTGGACCCTGGGGCGCAGCCGTTCGCGCAACCTGGCGGTCGTGGCCCTGGCGGTCGGCGGTCTGGCTCTGATGGTCGCCGGGGCGGCGGGTTTTCCGTCACATGAGGCCGAGACCCCGCTGACGGTCGCGGGCGGCCTGTTGCTGGCGCTGGCGCACGGGCTGAACTGGCGCCGTCGCCAGGTCGCCTGCCGTCACGACCGGGCCTGATCGACAGAGGCCCGGTCGCTTCAGGCGGTCATCAGAACCGGGTGCGCAGCCCCAGCACCAGGTTGCGGCCCCGCAGCGGCGCCGAGCGGGTCAGGAACGAGGCGTGGTTCAGCGCCGTCTCGTCCAGCAGATTGGTCCCGCGCACGAACACTTGGCTGCGGAACGAACCGATGTCGAAATCATAGGCCGCCGTGGCGTTGACCATGTCGTAGCCGGGGGTCTTGTCCTCGAAATCGGTGATGCGGTCCTGTTCGAACACATGGACGTATTCGACATTGCCGGACCACGGGCCTTGCGCGAAATCGCCGCGCACGCCCAGACGCGCCGCCGGAATGCGCGGCAGGGGGCCGCCTTCGTCCAGCTCGGCCTTCACATAGTCGCCGAACACCGCCCCCGAGATCGCGGGCGTGAACTGATAGCGCACATCGCCCTCGACACCGGTGAAGGTCGCATCCGCCTGGGTGTAGCGGATCAGGCGGAAGTCTTCGTACTGATCCAGGGTGTTGGCGTAGATGTAGCCGTCATAGGCGTAACGATAGGCGCTGGCCGAGAAGGTCAGGTCGCCTTCAGTCTTCCTCAGGCCGATCTCGATCGAGTTGGCGGTTTCCTCATCCAGGGTCGCCGTGCCCAGCTCATAGGTGTTGGTCGCCAGGTGGACGCCGCGGGCATACAGTTCCTGCACATGCGGCGCGCGCTGTGACCGCGCCACCGACACCGAGGCGGCGTATCCCGGCGCGAAGGCCCAGCTGGCGCCCAGCGACGCTGAGAAGGGCTTGTGCTCGGCGTCCGGCCGGCCCACGGCGCTCGTCTCCTGCCATTCCTGACGCAGGGCGCCTTCCAGACGCACATCGCCCAGGCTGATTTCCTCCAGCAGGAAGACGGCGTTGCTGCGCGTGGTGCTGGGCGGCAGGAAGCCTTCGGCGCCGATGGCCGCGAAATCGCTTTCGGCGGTCTGGAACCCGACCACGCCGCGGAAGCCGCCGATGGGGGCGTGCTGGACCTCGACCCTCAGGTCGTGGCCTTCGTTGGTGAAGGTGGTCGCCACCACGCCGTCGTCAATCTCGTCATGGGCGTAGTCGGTATAGCCGCCGCGCACCCGGATACGCTCGATCCCCGCGAACGGGTCGCGCAATTCGCCCCGCACATCGATGCGGCGACTGACCAGATCGACGGTCGGGGCCGCTTCGCCATGGTCATGGTCGTGATCGTGGTCGTGATCTTCGTCGCCATGATCGTGACCGCCGCAGTGCAGGCTGGAGCCGTGCGGGTGGCAGTCTTCATATTCGTGGCTGTGGCCCGGCAGGCCGTATTCGCTGTTCTGCTGGGTGAAGGCGGCGCCCAGGTAGCCGCGCGATCCGATCCACGACAGACCGATGGTCCCGGTGCGGGTGTCGTTGAACGACCCGGCCACGCGGTCGAAGCCCTCGGCCTCATCCTCATGATCGTGGTCGTGATCATGATCGTGGTCATGATCCTCGTGCGCCGGCGGGGTGTAGAAGGGGATGCGATAGTCGTCGGTGCGGCGCAGGGCGCCTTCCAGACGCAGGGCGAAACTGCCCATGCCGACCGTGAAGCCGGCCACGCCCGCGCGCTCGTCGTCGGCCGTGCCCAGGCGGAACTCGGCCACGCCTTCGCCACCAGCGGCCGGGATCGAGGTGGGGATCTTCTTGTCGATCAGATTGACCGCCCCGCCGATGGCGCCGCCGCCATAGATCAGGGCGCTGGGCCCGCGCAGAATCTCGATGCCTTCCAGCAACAGCGGCTCGCCCGAGACGGCGTGGTCGGGCGACACGTCCGAGGCGTCGATCAGGCCGGCCCCGTCGCTCAGAACCTTGACCCGCGGCGAGGTCTGGCCCCGGATCACCGGCCGGCTGGCCCCGCCGCCGAAGGTGTCGGCGTTGACGCCGGGAATGCCGGTCAGGGTCTCGCCCAGCGTCGACTGGCGCCGATGCACCAGTTCGTCGCCGCGCACCACGGCCACGTTCGAGATGACGTCATTGCCGCGCCGGCCCAGGGGATCGGCCGTCACCACCACTTCGTCCAACTGGATCGCCGGACCCGACTGGCCCGACTGGGTCGCGGAACTGGCGTTGGCGGTGCCCGCGCAGGCGACGGCGCCCAGAACGCTCAGGCTGGCGGCGGCGAAAAGGGCGGCCTTGGGTGACATGAACTGAAGTCTCCGATATGGGGGTCGGCGATTGACTATGTTATATCGTAACATCATGCAAATTACATCGCGTTCATCCGGCCAAGCTTCCGCTGCGACGGGGGGTTCATCCCTGTTCCGGCACATCGAGACCCTGCACGGCGATGCGGACTGGGGCGGGTTTCTCGACGCCGGAACCGGCGTGAACTCGGCACTGTGGAGCCTGTCTCTGCCGACCGACCGCTGGGTCGGCGTCACCGCCGCGCCGGGCCATGCGGATCAGGTCCGCGAGCGCGCGGGCGCCCTGATGCGCGATCAGGATCGGCTGCTGATCGGCAACTGGACCGACCCCGCCCTGTTGCAGGGCCAGGTGTTCGACACGGTGCTGGCCGACTATCTGCTGGGGGCGGTGGAGGGGTTTTCACCCTATTTCCAGTCGGGCCTGTTCGCGCGGCTGGCGCCCCATGTCGGGCGGCGGATGTATGTGGTGGGGCTGGAGCCCTATGTGGTGGGCGATGCGCCGACCGAGACGGCCCGCATCGTGCGCGCCATCGGCCGCCTGCGCGACGCCTGCCTGCTGCTGGCGGACGAGACGCCCTATCGCGAATATCCCGCCGAATGGACGGTGGACGCCCTGGCCCAGGCCGGGTTCGAGGTGCTGTCGGCCCAGCGGTTCCCGAACCGCTATCGCGAGAAATGGGTGCACGGCCAGCTGGACATGGCCATCCGCCGACTGCCGCGCATCGCCGATGCGGCCCTGGCCGAATCCCTGCGCGGACGGATCGAGGCCTTGCGGGAACAGGGGGTGACGGTGTGCCGGCGCGAAGACGGCCTGCGCCACGGCGCCGACTATGTCATCGCCTGCCGGCCGCTCTCAGGCCACGGTTAGATTGTCGGGGAAATCCGCCGCCATGGTACGTCCTCTCGGGCTCGAACCGAGGACCCTCTGATTAAAAGTCAGATGCTCTAACCAACTGAGCTAAGGACGCATCGCATGGCGGCGAGCGCGCCTTCTGTTGCATCCGTCGCTTCGGGTCAAGTCTCGGCGCGCCCCAGAAGACAGAAGACCAGCCGCATGGCCCCGTCCGCACCCGAAAACAGCACCGCATTCTGACCATAGGCGTCGCCCAGGTCGCAGGCTTGTTCGAACGTCAGGCCCAGGGCGACCAGACTGGGTTCCGAGGCCCAGCCGCCGTCGGGGTCGCGCCCCTCGGCCGCCAGCCAGGTCAGGCCAAGGCCCTGGATCTCAGCCTTCAGCCGGTCCTGGTCGGCCTGATTCTCGGCGTCGCTGCGCGGTTCGCTGCGGGGGTTCCAGGCGGTCAGGAAACAGGCCGTCGCCACGCCCCGCGCCGCCATGACCGAGGCCAGAGGCGCACACGGATGCCCCAGCCGCATAACCGCCTCGCCCCCCTCGGGCAGGGCCACGACATAGAGGGCGCGCACATAGGCTTCGGCGCAGGCGGCGACGGAACGGTCCATGCGCCGATCATGGCGCGGGGCGGGGCTGCGTCAACCGCTCGACGGCGCCGGGTGGGGCGGTTAAGCCTTGGGACATGACCCCTCCCCTTTCCGGCGTGCGTATTCTGGAGTTCGACGGCCTGGGGCCGGTGACCTTCGCCGGCATGATGCTGGCCGACCTGGGGGCCGAGGTGCTGCGGCTGACCCGTGCCGGCGGGGGCGGGGTGTTCGACGATGTCGGCGGCGCCATCCTGCATCGCGGGCGAACCACGGTGGCGGTGGATCTGAAGTCGGACGCCGACCGCGACCGGGTGCTGGCCCTGGCCGCCGGCGCCGATGCGGTGATCGAGGGGTTCCGGCCCGGCGTGATGGAGCGGCTGGGCCTGGGGCCGGACGTCCTGGCGGCGCGCAACCCGGCCCTGGTCTATGGCCGTGTGACCGGCTGGGGCCAGACCGGACCGCTGGCCGATCAGGTGGGGCACGACATCAACTACATCGCCCTGACCGGCGCCCTGCACGCCATGGGCGAGCCGGACCGGCCGCCGCGCCCGCCGCTGAATCTGGTCGGCGACTATGGCGGCGGGGCGATGATGCTGGTCACCGGCGTGCTGGCGGCCCTGATCCAGGCGCGCCAGACGGGTCGCGGGCGGGTGGTCGATGCGGCCATGACGGACGGGACGGCCCTGCTGGCGGCCCTGTTTCCGGCCCTGCAGGCGCGCGGCCTGTGGTCGGATCGACGCGGCGAGAACCTGCTGGACGGCGGGGCGCCCTTCTATCGCTGCTATGGCTGCAGGGATGGCCGGTTCGTGGCGGTCGGGGCGCTGGAGCCGCGCTTCTATGCGGCGCTGCTGGCGGGCCTGGGCATAGCAGCGGATGAGGCGCCCCAGCATGACATGGCCGGCTGGCCCGCCCTGCACGACCGGTTCGCCGCCCTGTTCGCCACGCGCGACCGCGACGACTGGGTCACGCATTTCGCGGGGACCGAAGCCTGCGTCACCCCGGTGCTTACCTTTGGCGAAGCGGCCGATCACCCGCACAACCGCGCGCGCCAGACCCATGTGTCGGCCGGCATCGTCCAGCCCGCGCCCGCGCCGCGTTTCGACGGTCAGGCGGCGCCGGCGACGGCTGACCGGCCCGCAATCAGCCTGGACGACGCCCTGAACTTCTGGGCTTAGGCGGACACCGCGGCCGGGTCTTCCTGTGCGCCCTCGGCGCAGGCCATGGCCAGGGTCTGGGCCAGAAGGACCGGATCGATCGGCTTGGTCAGGAAGGCATAGACCCCCGCCGCCTCCCAGGCCGCGCGATGCACATCCATGGCGTTGGCGGTCAGGGCGATGATCGGAACTTCATCGCCGGCGGACTGTTCGCGGATGCGGCGCGTGGCCTCCAGCCCGTCCATCACCGGCATCTGCATGTCCATCAGAATGGCGTCATAGCGATGCAGGGCCGCCGCCTCGACCGCCTCGGCCCCGTTCTGAACCAGCGTCAGACGGCATCCGTGGGGGGCCAGCAGCAGTTCCAGGATACGGCGGTTCACCTCATGGTCGTCGGCCGCCAGGATGGTGCGGCCCGCCAGGCTGGCGGGCGGTGGCGCCGCCGTCGGCGTCTTGCGGGCGCCGGTCTTGACCGGCGCGGCCTGGGCGACCGCCACGGTCTTCAGCCGGAAACGGAAGGTCGAGCCTTCGCCCTCGACACTCTCGGCCGTCAGATCGCCGCCCATCAGCTCGGCCAGGCGGCGGCTGATGGTCAGGCCCAGGCCCGTGCCGCCGAACCGGCGCGTGGTGCCGGCCTCGGCCTGCTCGAAGCCGTCGAACACCCGCGCCAGACGTGCGGCGGGGATGCCGCAACCGGTGTCGGTCACCGAAATGTCCAGCCGATCCGGCCCCGTCCAGGCCGCGCGCAGCACGATGCGCCCCTCGGTCGTGAACTTCACCGCATTGGACAACAGGTTGAACACGATCTGCTGGAACCGCAGGGGATCGGTGCGCACGACCTCCGGCAGATCGGCGTCCAGCTCCAGCACCAGACGCACCCCGTTGGCGGCGGCGCGCGCCTCCCACAGACGGGTCATGGCCGCCAGCTTGTCGCGCAACGGCATGTCGGCCTGTTCCAGCGTCATGCGCCCGGCCTCGATCTTGGAGAAGTCCAGCACGTCGTTCAGCAGGCCCAGCAGCACGTCCCCGGCGTCGATCAGCATGTCGACATGCTCGCGCTGCTGGCGGTCCAGCCGGGTGCGGCGCAGCAGATTGGCGGCCGAGATGACGGCGTTCATGGGGGTGCGGATCTCATGGCTGACCACGGCCAGGAAGTCGGACTTGGCGGCGCTGGCCACCTCGGCCTTGCGGCGTTCGGACTGGGCCTCGTCGCCGGCGGCGCGCAGGGCGCGCGTCGACCCCAGGGTCTGGCGCACCACGGCGACCAGATGGGCGACATAAAGCAGGCCCCCGACCGCGATCAGCATCAGCACCGGATCGCGGAAGGCTATGGCGCTCAGGACCGGCAGACCCAGGAAATACAGGCCGTGTGGGATCACCGAAGACATCAGCAGCGCCCGGCTGTGATGCATGTGCATGCTGACGTGCAGCAGGCCGCCGGCCGCCTGGATCATGGCGAAGACGCGGCCCGGCTCTCCGCCCGCGAACCACAGATAGGCCGAGATGCTGCCGTAGATCAGCACATTCAGCGCCGCCGACATACAGCACAGCACACGGCGGCTGACGCTGGGTTCGGCATCAGGCGACTGGCGCAACGGGGCGAACACGATCCAGTCCACGCCCTGACCCGCCACGACCACCGCGAACCACACCACAGGCCAGATCGACGGCGCCGTGACCCAGGCCACCAGCCCGATGAAGGCCGCCAGCGCCAGACGCGTCGGCAGTTCGCGATAGCGGACCTGCGCCACGATGGCGTACGGCGTGATGCTGGTCATGCGCAGTCTCCTCACCAATTGTCGCAATAGCTCCAAAATCGAAAGGATTGGTTGAGGCGCGCGGACGGCGTATGGCTGGGCTTATGGAACGCACAGGCGTGGCCACGCGTTGGCCAGCCGACAATCGGGGGAAATACGCCATGAACCGCAAGATCATCGTCGCCGCGTCGGCCATCGGCCTGATGCTGGGCCTCACCGCCTGCGACAATTTCCAGACGCCTCAGGACCAGGGCGTCGAGACCGCGCCCGAAGCGGTCGAGCCGGTGGCGCCCGCCGCCGAAGACGCCGCGGCCGACGCCGCCGCCACCGCCGCCCCGCCGGTCGACAGCACCGCCCTGCCGCCCGAGAAGCGGTCGTCGGAACAGTCGGTCCAGCCGGAAAGCGAGACCCTGTTCTACTGACGCCACACCGGCGCCCCAACCGCGTGACACAGGCGGCCCCTCGCCGCCCCTGACAGGATTCCGATTGACCGCCCGGCCGCCTTCGCTGATCGCCATTTCCGTCGCCGCCCTGGGCCTGTGGTCCGTGTGCGCCGATGGCGCCCAGGCCGAGCCGCGCGCCCAGATTCGCGGCGAGATCGACGGCGCCCTGCGCGATCAGATCGCCCGCGCCATCGGCGAGGCGGACGATCCCCCGGCCAACCGGTTCGAGGCCCGACGCCGCGCCCGCGACGCGGCCTCGGCCGCCGAGGCCCTGCTGCGGTCCGAAGGCTATTATCAGCCCGAGATCGAGGATGTGGTCGAGGGCGAGACCACCCCGGTCGCCATTGTGCGGATCACGCCGGGCCGCCGCTTCACCCTGACCCCGCCGGCGATCAACTGGCTGGCTCCCGAACCGCCGGACGAGATCGCCGCCCGCGCCGCCGCCGAGGTGGCCCTGACCCCCGGCGATCCGGGCCGCGCCGTCGATGTGATCGCCGCCGAAGGCCGCGTCGTCGCCAGCCTGACCCGCCAGGGCTACGCCGACGCCCGCACCGAGCCGCGTCGCGTGGTGGTCGATCACGCCGCCTTCAGCGTCAACCCCACCTATAATGTCGTGGCCGGTCAGCTGGTGCGGCTGGATGGCGTTCTGGTCGATACGCGCGGTCCGACCCGGCCCGGCTGGGTCGCGGGCCTGGCCCCCTGGTCCGAAGGCGACCGTTACGACCCCGAGGACGTCGCCGAGCTGGAACGCCGCCTTCTGGAGACCGGCGTTTATGACGGCGTTGGCGTGGCCCTGGCGCCGCCCGAACGGACGACCGCCCAGGGCCTGCGCCCCGTCATCGTCACCCTGACCGACCGGCCGCGCCGGATCACCGAGGCGGGGGCCACCTTCTCGACCGCCGAAGGCTCGGGCGTGGATGTGATCCAGACCCGCTACAACCGGTTCGGCCGTGCCGACACCCTGAGGCTGGAACTGCGTCTGGCGGACATCGACAGCCGCATCGGCGCGGACCTGGGTCTGCCGCACTGGGGACGGCCGGGCCGGACGCTGCGCCTGTCGGCGGCGGCCGTGAACGAAGACACCGACGCCTATCGCCGGATCGCCCTGGTGATGGCCGCCGACCTGCAACAGCGGATCGGCAAGACGTCGTGGTTCAGCTATGGCGTCGGCCTGGACGCCGGCCATTACACCCAGACGCGGTTTGATCCCTTCACCTCGGCGCCGGTGGGGTTCGACCGTGATCTGGCGGTGCTGACCGGCCGGGCGGGCCTGTACTGGGACCAGTCGAACGATCCGTTGGACCCCACCGCCGGATGGCGGCTCAGCGCCTCGGTCCAGCCGACCGCCGTGGCGGGCGACGACACGGTTCTGTTCCTGAAGACCGAAAGCCAGGCCACGGCCTATTTCGCCCTGGACCAGGCGGCGCGCACCGTCATCGCCGGGCGCCTGCGCCTGGGCTCCATTGTCGGCGCCGACGAACTGAGCATCCCCTCGGACCGGCTGTTCTATTCCGGCGGCGGCGGGTCGGTGCGCGGTTATGAGTATCAGGGCGTGGCCCCGCGCCTGCCCGACAACACCCCGCGCGGCGGCACCAGCCTGTTCGAGACCTCGATCGAGGCGCGTCGCGGCATCGGCCGCAGCTTCCAGGGCGTGGTCTTCGTGGACGCCGGCACGGTCGGGTTCGATGAATATCCCGACTTCTCGAACCTGCGCTACGCGGCTGGGTTCGGGGTCCGTTACAAGCTGCCGTTCGGGCCGATCCGGGCCGATGTGGCCTTCCCGCTGGATCGCCGTCAAGGCGATGCGGACTTCCAGGTCTATGTCTCGATCGGACAGGCGTTTTGACCGAGCCGCAGACGCCAGAGACGCCTGAAACCCCGACCCAGGCCAAGGTTCGGCGCAAGCGCACGCGCCTGCAACTGGCGCTGCTGATCGTCGGCTGCGTGGTCGCGGCCGTGCTGGTCCTGGCCACCGTGGCCCTGGTCGGCGGGCGGATGTATCTGCTGTCCGATTCCGGGCGCGGCCTGGTGACCAGCTTCGTCGGCGGCAAGAAGATCGGCCGCTATGGCCGCATCAATGTCGAGGGGCTGAGCGGCGATCTGTTCGACGATTTCCGGCTGAAGCGCGTCACGGTCACGGACGCCGAGGGCGTCTGGCTGGAGGCCACCGATGTCCGGGTGGACTGGTCCTACTGGCCCTTGATCCTGCGCCGGTTCCACGCCAGCGAGATTTCCGCCGCCCAGATCCGCCTGATCCGCCGCCCCCTGGTCGAACCCTCGACCGAGCCGCCCAGCGCCATGCCGCTGGGTATCGACATCGACGCCTTCCACGCCAATGTCGTGCTGGAGGAAGGCTTCAGCCAGGAATACGGCCGCTGGCGCCTGACCGGGGCCGCCTCCGTGCCGCGCATGGGGGCCAAGACGGCCGAGGTGAACGCCTACAGCCTGACGCGCCAAGGCGACTACTTGCGCGCGACGGCGACCTTTGGCGGCGGCCCCTCCGACCTGCGGCTGAACCTGCGCGCCAATGAGGCCCAGGGCGGACCGATCGCCGGGGCGCTGGGCTATTCGCCCAATCAGCCGTTTTCCGCCACGGCCATCGTGAACGGCGAGATCGTGGACGCCCGCGTGGTCACGGGTCGCTATGTGCCCCTGGTGGTCAAGGGCCGTTATGGCGAGGCGGGCACGCGGATCAGCGGCTTCTTCGACTTCGCCGGCTCGGACCTGCTGCGCCCCTTCGCCGAACGGATCGGCCCGTCCGCGCGGTTCGGCTTCGCCGCCGTGCCCGACGGTCGGGACAAGGATCTTCAGGGCGTGGCCTGGCGCTTGTCGGCGGCCAATCTGAACTCGCATGCGCGCGGCATGATCCGGCTGAAGGACCGCAATGCGCCCGAAGGCGTGCGGCTGGAGATCTCCACCCCGTCGCTGTCGCGCCTGACCGGGGCCGATCTGGCGGGGCCGGCGGCCTATACGGGCGTGTTCCGGGGCGATGCGGACGCCTGGCGCCTGGACGGCGGGGTCAGCCTGCTGAATGCGTCGGTGGCCAGCTATCGCGCCACCCGCATCTCCGGCCCGCTGGACATCGCCGTGGACAAGGGAAGGATGGATGTCGACGGCGATCTGCGCGCCGTTGGCGGGTCGTCGCAGGGGGTGATCGGCGGACTGCTGGGCGCCGCCCCGCGTGTGCAAATGGTCGCCCGACGCCAGGCCGACGGCGCCCTGCTTCTGCGCAGCATCGACGCCCAGGGCCAGGCCCTGAGCCTGAAGGGCAGCGGCGGGCGCGGCCTGAACGGTGGACTGAATTTCCGGGGCAATGCACGGATCACCGATCTGTCGCGCCTCAGCAAGGGCGCCAGCGGCGCCTTCGGCGGCGACATCCAGGCCGCCAGCGCCCGGTCCGGCGCGCCGTGGACGATCCGCTTCGACGGGCGCGGATCGCGCCTGGCGACGGGCCAGGCCGAACTGGATCGCCTGCTGGGCGCAACGCCGCGCCTGCAACTGGCCGGCCTGATCCGCGGCGGGCGGATCGAGCTGGACGACGGCCGCCTGACCGGCGCCAATGGCCGCGCCTCGACCAAGGGGCTGATCGAGCCGGGCGGGCAGTTGCGGCTGGCGCTGGACTGGTCGGCCCAGGGACCGTTCGCGGCCGGGCCGGTCGAGATCGGCGGGGCCATGACCGGAAACGGCGCCCTGACCGGCACCCTGGCCCAGCCGCGCGCCGACCTGACCGCCGCCTTCGACCGCATCGACGCCGGCGCGCTGGAGCTGCGGCAGGCGCGACTGGTGCTGAGCTTCCGCAAGGGCGCCAACGCCTCGGACGGCCGTATCGCGCTGAACGCCGCCTCCAACTATGGCCCGGCGCGCGCTTCGGGCGACTTCTTCCTGGGCGGCCCCAGCATCCGGCTGAGCGATGTGGACCTGGACGCCGGGGGCGTGACCGCGCGCGGGTCGATCGCCCTGTCGCAGCGCGTGCCGTCCAGCGCCGACCTGACCTTCAGCGCCCGGCCCGGCGCCTTCGTCGCGGCCGGCCAGGCCGACGGCCGCGTCCGCCTGACCGAAGGTGGCGGCGATGACAGCGCCATATTGGACGTCGAGGCGCGCAACCTGCGCCTGGCGGGATCGACCTATGTCATCCGCACCCTGGACCTGGACGGGCGCGGCACGCTGGACCGCCTGCCCTTCACCCTGGCGGTGGATGTCGGCGGCGCCACGCCGGTGCAGTTCAACGGATCGGGCGTCTATGCGCGCGAAAACCAGGCCCACAGCATCGTGCTGCGCGGCGGCGGGCGGGTGCGCGAGGTCGCCTTCACCACCCGCAATCCGGCGGTCATCGCCCTGTCCGGCGACGGGCGGGTGGCGCGACTGGACCTGAACGTCGGCGGCGGGGTGCTGCTGGGCGAACTGCGCCAGGATTCCCAGGCGGCCGTCATCCAGGCCGATCTGACGAGCGTGGAGTTGGGGTCCATCGCGCCGGACCTGCGCGGCCGGGTGACGGGCAAGGTGTCGCTACGCGGGTCGGGCGACGACCTGACCGGCTCGGCCAACGTCAATCTGCGCCAGATCCGCAGCATCGACGCGCCCGCCGGCCTGGCGGTGGACGGCGAGCTGAACGCCAGCCTGATCAATGACGAACTGCGCATCCAGGCCAATCTGGCGGACCAGGGCTCGGTCTCGGCCGAGGCGGATGTGGTGCTGCCGGTCGAGGCGTCGGCCGCGCCGCTGCGTCTGGCCATCGCCCGCACCCGGACCATGTCGGGCACGGTGGCGGCGCAAGGGCAGATCCAGCCGATCTGGGATCTGTTCTTCGGCGGCGAACGCTCGCTGGCGGGCCAGATCGACGCCCGCGCCACCCTGGCCGGCACGCTGAACGAGCCGCGTCTGAATGGTCGGCTGAACCTGGCCCAGGGCGCCTTCAGCGATAGCCAGACGGGTCTGCGCCTGACGAACGTCACCCTGGCCAGCCGGTTCGACGACACCACCGCCCTGATCGAGACCTTCCAGGCGGCCGACGGCGGACGCGGCCAGGTGTCGGGCCAGGGCCGGATCGGCCTGCGCCAGGGGTCGGGCTCTAGCTTCCAGCTGCAACTTCAGAATTTCCAGATCCTGGACAATGACTTGGCCCAGGGCCGCGCCTCGGGGCCACTGACCGTCGTGCGGGGTCAGGACGGCAATATCCAGCTGACCGGCCGCATCGACATCGACGAGGCGCGCATCCACGCCAACCCGCCCGGCTCGAACGGCATCGTCCGCATGGATGTGGTCGAGATCAACCGCCCCGGCGGCGACATCGAAGAGACGGAAAAGCAGGCGCGCGGGCCACAGATCGGCCTGGACATCGCCCTGCGCTCGCCCGGCGGCGATGTGCGGGTGATCGGGCGCGGCCTGAACGTCGAAATGACCCTGAACGCGCGGGTCCAGGGCACCATCGCCCGGCCCGTCCTGACCGGCAATGCGGGCGTGGTGCGCGGCGATTACGAGTTCGCGGGCAAGCGGTTCGTGTTCGACGATCGCGGTACGGTCAGCCTGTCGACCGATCCGCGCCGCATCCGGCTGAACCTGTCGGCGGTGCGCGAAGATCCGGCGCTGACGGCCACCATCCGCGTCACCGGCTCGGCCGCCTCGCCCGAGATCGAGCTGACCTCGACCCCCGCCCTGCCGCAGGACGAGATCCTGTCCCAGGTGCTGTTCGGGCGGTCGGCGTCGCAGCTGTCGCCGTTCGAGGCGGCCCAGCTGGCGGCCGGGGTCGCGGCCCTGGCGGGCGGCGGCGGCTTCGACGTCATCGGCAATCTGCGCGAACTGGCGGGGCTGGACCGGCTGTCGTTCGGGGGCGAAGCCTCGGCCCTGACGGTCGCGGGCGGGCGCTACATCACCGACGACGTCTATCTGGAGATCATCGGCGGCGGCGAAGGCGGCGCGGCGGTGAACGTGGAATGGCAGGTGCGTCGCAACCTGGCCATCAGCTCCAAATTCGGCGGCCAGGGCGAGGCCAGCCTGTCGATCCGCTGGCGCAAGTCGTCGCGTCCGCCCGGCGCCCGCAGCGACGACCGCCGCCCCAACCGCGAATAGGACGGCCGGATCAGACGATCTCCAGCACCCGCTCCGGCGGACGGCCCACGCGCACGCCCTTGCCGCTTTCGGCCACCGGCCGTTCAACCAGGATCGGATCCGCGATCATGGCGTCGATCAAGGCGTCGTCAGTCGCCGCTTTCAGCCCCGCCGCCTCCGGCTCCTTGGCCCGCAGCAGGCCCCGCGCCCCGCCGACCCCGGCGGCCAGACGCACCAGGGTCGCCCGATCCCAGCCGGTCTTCAGATATTCGACCACCATCGGCTGGACGCCCGCATCGCGCAGCATCTCCAACGCCTTGCGCGACGTGCTGCAACGCGGATTGTGGAACAGGGTCACGGACATGGGCGTCTCCTTCTTCGTGTCGATCTAGCGTCCGTTTCGCCGCATCGCCAGCGGCCGACCTTCACCTTTGGCCCCGGCGGGTCTAGGGTCCGCGCGCATGCGGATTCTTGAAGCAGACCAGGCCGTGCTGGACCATGTGTCGGCGCGGGCCGACGCCTTGGTGGACCGCGCCGTGGCCTGGGCCGAGGTGAATTCGGGCAGCCGCAACGCCGCCGGCCTGAACCAGGTGCTGGACCTGCTGGACGCCCAGGCGCGGACCCTGCCCGCCGTGGCGGTCGCGCGCATCGCCACCCAGGCCTCGACCACGGTCGCCGACGACGGTTCGGTGCGGACCCAGGCCCACGCCGACGCCCTGAAGATCACCGCCCGGCCGGAGGCGCCGATCCAGGTGGTGCTGACCGGCCACTACGATACCGTCTTCCCGGCCGAGAGCCCGTTCCAGCGCGTCGTGACCCGCGCCGACGGCGCCCTGAACGGGCCGGGCATCGCCGACATGAAGGGCGGGATCAGCGTGCTGCTGGGCGCCTTGGAGGCGTTCGAGATCCACCCTGATCGTCACCGCGTCGGCTGGACCGTTCTGCTCAGCCCCGACGAAGAGATCGGTTCGCCCGCCTCGGCGCCGCTGCTGGCCGAACTGGGCGCGCGGGGACATGTGGGCCTGACCTATGAGCCGTCGCTGCCGGACGGAACCCTGGCGGGCGCCAGGAAAGGCAGCGGAAACTTCCACCTGATCGTCGCCGGCCGCGCCGCCCACGCCGGCCGGGCCTTCGACGAGGGGCGCAACGCCGTCGCCGGCGCCGCCATCATCGCCGCCGCCCTGCACGCCCTGAACGGTCAGAGGGAAGGTGTCAGCGTCAATGTGGCCAAGATTTCCGGCGGCGGCCCGCTGAACGTCGTGGCCGACAACGCCGTGGTGCGCTGGAACGTGCGCGTGCCCGATCGCGCGGCCGCCGACTGGATCAGGGAGCAGATCGACCGTCTGGCCGCGACCCCGCCGTTCGAGGGCCTGTCCTTGCATCTGCACGGCGGCTTCACCCGTCCGCCCAAGCCGATGGACGCGGCCCAGACCGAACTGTTCGAGGCGGTGCGGCAGGCGGGCGACCTGCTGGGCCAAGCCATCGCCTGGAAGCCGTCGGGCGGGGTGTGCGAGGGCAACAATCTGCATGCCGCCGGCCTGCCCAACATCGACACCCTGGGCGTCGTCGGCGGCGACATCCATTCGGATCAGGAATACGCCTGGCCCGCTAGCTTCGGCGAACGCGCCCTCCTGTCGGCCCTGATCCTGTGCAAGATCGCCTCGGGCGAGATTGACGCGGCGCGGCTGAAACAGCTTCGACTGGAGACGATGTGATGCGACCTCATCGATCCTCCCCCATCGGGGGAGGGGGACCGCGAAGCGGTGGAGGGGGCCAGCCCCAGACGCCAGCGCGTGAAGCCGCCCCCTCCACCATGCTACGCATGGTCCCCCTCCCCCGGCGGGGGAGGATTTAATGCTTGTCGTCCGTCCCGCCGGCCCCGCCGACCTGGATCATCTGCTGGAACTGGCCATCCTGTCGGGGCCGGGGTTCACCAGCCTGCCGGAAGACCCGGACCAGTTGGCGGAACGGCTGGACCTGAGCCGCGACAGCTTCGCCGGCCGCATGGACCCGGTCGAGCGCTGGTACACCCTGATGCTGGAAGAGACCGACACCGGCGACATCGACGGCATCGGCTCGGTCAAGGCGTCGGTGGGACTGAAGCGGCCCTTCTTCTCGTTCCGCATCGTCAACAACACGGCCCAGTCGCCTTCGCTGGGGCTGAAGCTGGATCACCAGACCCTCGTGCTGGTCAATGAATGCACCGGCTGGACCGAGGTCGGCTCGCTGTTCCTGAAGGCGGATCGGCGCAAGGGCGGCGCCGGACGGTTGCTGAGCCAGTCGCGCTACATGCTGATCGGGGCCGAGCCGGAGCTGTTCAACGACATGGTTCTGGCCGAGCTGCGCGGCGTCTTCACCCCCGACGGCGCCTGCCCGTTCTGGGATCATGTGGCGCATAAATTCTTCCCGATGGAGTTCGACCAGGCCGACTATATGACCGGCTCCACCGACAAGCAGTTCATCCTGGACCTGGCGCCGCGCCATCCGATCTATGTCGAACTGCTGCCTGAACCCGCCCGCGCCGTGATCGGCAAGGTGCATCCCCAAGGGGTGCCGGCCATGGCCCTGCTGGAATCCGAGGGGTTCCGCCCCAACGGCCTGATCGACATCTTCGACGCCGGGCCGACCGTGTCGTGCGGCCGCGACAATATCCGCACCGTCCGTGACGCCCGCCCCTATACGGTCGCCGTGGCCGAGGAGGTGGAGGCCGAGCTGCCCGCCCTGATCTCGACCGCCAGCGTCGGCGGCTTCCGCGCCGTGCGACAGAAGGCGGCCATCGACGGCGATGTGGCTGCGCTGTCGCGCGAAACGGCCGACGCGCTGAAGGTGCGGCCCGGCGATACCGTGCGTGTGAAGTCGTGAGCAACGCACAGACCGCCCTTCCCCCCTTGCGGGGGAAGGTGGGCCGCAGCGCGGCTCGGATGGGGGGGCTGGTTCAGCCCGCTCATCGTCAAACCTTCGACCTCTTTTCCGATAGCCCCCCCATCCGTCTCGCTCCGCGAGCCACCTTCCCCCGCAAGGGGGGAAGGAGAGTGTTTGAATGACCCGTCTGATCTCCACCGACCCCGCCACCGGCGAAACCGTCTGGGAAGGCGACGCCGCCACGCCCGCCCAGGTCCAGGGCGCCGTCGACGCCGCCCGCGCCGCCTTCCCCGACTGGGCCGACCGCCCGCGCGCCGAGCGGATCGAGGCGGTCAAACGCTATCAGGCCGTGCTGAAGGACCGGGCCGACGACATCGCCCGGACCATCAGCCGCGAGACCGGCAAGGCCCTGTGGGAGACCCGCACCGAGGCGGCGTCGATGATCGGCAAGGTCGACATCTCGATCCGCGCCTATGACGAACGCACCGGCGAACGCAGCGCCGAAACCGGCTTTGGCCGCGCGGTGCTGCGCCACCGGCCGCATGGGGTGGCGGCGGTGCTGGGGCCGTTCAACTTCCCCGGCCACCTGCCCAATGGCCACATCGTGCCGGCCCTGCTGGCGGGCGACACCGTGGTGTTCAAGCCGTCCGAGGAAACCCCCGCCATCGGCCAGATCATGGCCGAGGCCTTCGCCGCCGCCGACCTGCCCACCGGGGTCGTCAATGTGGTCCAGGGCGGGCGCGAGACCGGCGCAGCCCTGCTGGATGCCGGCATAGACGCCCTGATGTTCACCGGCTCGGGCGCGGCGGGCGCCCATTTCCGGCGCAAATTCGCCGACGATCCGCACGTCATCCTGGCGCTGGAGCTGGGCGGCAACAATCCGCTGGTGGTGTGGGATGCGGCGGATGCGCAGGCCGCGGCCGGCATCGTGCTGCAGTCCGCCTTCGTCACCACGGGCCAGCGTTGTTCGTGCGCGCGCCGCCTGATCGTGCCGGAAGGGCCGCAAGGGGACGCCATCGTCGAGGCCGTCGCCGCCCTGGCCGACCGCATCGTCTTCGCCCCATGGAACAGCGACCCGGAACCCTATGGCGGCCCGCTGATCTCGGAACGAGCGGCCGGCGCCGCCCTGACCGCCCTGCAACAGCGTATCGACGCGGGCGCTCGTGTCATCCGCGCCTCGGGACCGGTCGACAACCTGCCCGGCGCCTTCGTGCGGCCCGCCATCATCGACGTCACCGGCGTGAACGTGCCGGACGAGGAAATCTTCGCCCCCTTCCTGTCGGTCACCCGCGTGGCCAGTTTCGACGCCGCCATCGCGGCGGCCAACGCCACCCGCTATGGCCTGTCGGCGGGTCTGGTCAGCGACGACCCGAAGACCTGGGACCGGTTCATCAACCGCATCCGGGCGGGCGTGGTGAACTTCAACCGCCCGACCACGGGCGCCGCCGGAGACATGCCCTTCGGCGGCCTGGGGGCCAGCGGCAACCACCGGCCCAGCGCCTGGTACGCCGCCGACTATTGCGCCTATCCGGTCGCCAGCTTCGAGGCCGAGGCGGTGCGGAACATCGAGGGCGAGATCAAGGGGCTGCGATGACTGCCGTCGAGGCCAACGCCGACGGCCTGATCGGGCCGACCCATTCCTATGCGGGACTGTCGCCGGGCAATCTGGCGTCCAGCCTGAATGCGGGAGAGGCGTCCAACCCGCGCGCGGCGGTCCTTCAGGGCCTGGACAAGATGAAGACCCTGGCCGACCTGGGTCTGCCGCAGTTCGTGCTGCCGCCGCACGAACGGCCGGACATCGGCTTCCTGCGGTCGCTGGGGTTCGCCGGAACCGACGCCCAGGTGCTGGAGCGGGCGTGGAAGGACGCCCCATCCTTCGCCGCCGCCGCCTGTTCGGCATCAAGCATGTGGGCCGCCAACGCCGCGACGGTGACGCCCAGCGCCGACGCCGCCGATGGTCGGGTGCATTTCACCCCCGCCAATCTGAACACCAACCTGCATCGTTCGCTGGAGCACCAGCAGACGAAGCGGTCGCTGGACGCCCTGTTCCCGGACCCCGCGCGGTTCGCGGTGCATGACGCTCTGCCCGCCGTGGCGCATCTGGCCGACGAGGGTGCGGCCAATCATGTGCGGCTGTGCGCCGACCACGGATCGGCGGGGATCAATCTGCTGGTCTGGGGTCGCGAGGCGTGGGAGCCGTGGGACGGTCCCTACCCCGCCCGTCAGACGCGCGAGGCGTCCGACGCCATCGTTCGCCGCCACGGGGCCGGCGGCGCGGTCCTGGCCCGCCAGTCACGTGCGGCCATCGCGGGCGGAACCTTCCACAATGACGTGGTCTGCGTCGGCGCCCTGGACACCCTGTTCCACCACGAACTGGCGTTCGAGGACACGGCGGCGGTCCACGCCGACATCCGCCGCGCCGCCCAGGGGTTCGAGCCGCAGTTCATCCAGGTCTCGGCCGCCGACCTGCCGCTGGCCGACGCCATCTCCAGCTATCTGTTCAACTCGATGCTGGTCTCCATCCCCGGCCGCGACCGGCTGGCGCTGATCTGTCCGACCGAGACACGCGACAACGCCCGCAGCCGCGCGGTGGCCGAAGCTCTGATCGCGTCGAACGGCCCCATCGGTCATGTCGATTACGTCGATGTGCGCCAGTCGATGCGCAACGGGGGCGGCCCCGCCTGCCTGCGTCTGCGCGTCGTGCTGACCCCGGTGGAAATGGCGGCGACCAATTCGGCCATGCGCCTGACCGACGGCCTGCATGGGGCGCTCAGCGTCTGGGCCCTGCGCTGGTATCGCGACCGGCTGACGCCCGGCGATCTTGCCGATCCGGCCCTGCTGGAGGAAACGCGCGGCGCTCTGGACGAACTGACCGCCATTCTAGGCCTGGGCGGCGGCTTCTATCCGTTCCAGCGGGCCTGAGAGACGCGATCAGTTCGCCGCGACCGGCGGGGCGGCCGGAGCTGCTTCAGAGCTTTCCGGCGCCGGCTCGGCGGGGCGCAGGCGAAAACCCGCCAGAACCATGTCCATGCCCTTTTCGGCCGCAGCCAGATCCACGGAGCGGCCCGAAGTCATGAACTGCAGCGCATTCGACTGGATCACGCACACGATCACGGCGGGGCCGGCTTCAACGGTGCGCTGAATGCATTCGACCGGCACCGCCTCTTCGCCGAACATCTTGGTCTTCTCGACGATGCGGGCGCGGCGCTCTTGCTCGGTCGTATTCGGCCACCAGTCTTCGGACAGCTCCGTCAGAAACTCACGCGAAGTCTTGAGAATGGCCAGAGACAGCAACACCGTGCCCACGCCCGCCATCGCCGGCTCGGCCTGGCCATCGACCGGCGCCTGACACACAAACTCCATCCCGAATGACGCATTGGTGTTGCCGGTGATCATGGGCGCTTCGCATCCCTCGACCTGAGTGGGCGCCGACAGGATGCGGCCGTCGCGCAGGGTGCGCTCCAGATCAGAAGACTGGGCCAGAGCCGAGGTCGCCATCAGCGGGGTCAGAGCGACGCAGGTCGCCAGGGCAAGGGTCGAACGCAGGGTCATCGTCATTCGTATCTCTTTAGGGGCCGGTCAGGCCGCGAAACGTCCGCCCTTGCGGGCGTAATCCTGGGTGCCGTTGGTGAACACCGCATCGGTCGGCAATATGGCGTCGATGGCGATTTCGTCGGCGCCTTTCAGCCGATCATAGATCGGGGCGAAATCCTGAAGCGTCTGCTGTTTCAGTTGCTCGATCGAATCGATGACGAAATAGACCTGCTGGAAGTCGTCGATGCGATAAAGGGTGCGCATCACCCGCTCCAGGTCGAAACCCAGCCGGTTCGGCGACGCATCCTCCAGGCAGAAGACGCTCTCGGTCGCCGACGACACGATGCCGGCGCCATAGATGCGCAGGCCGTCCGTCTGTTTCATCAGTCCGAACTCGACCGTGTACCAGTAAAGCCGCGCCAGATTGGGCAGCATCCCCAGCGACGCCGCGCGCTGCCCGCCCTTGCCATAGGCTTCCATATAGGCGGCGAAATCCGGGTCGGTCAGCATCGGCACATGGCCGAAGACGTCGTGGAAGATGTCCGGTTCCTGAAGGTAGTCCAGCTGGTCCGGCCGACGGATGAACTGGCCCGAGACGAAGCGCCGGTTGGCCAGATGGTCGAAGAAGACCTCGTCCGGCACCAGGCCCGGCACGCACACCACGGTCCAGCCCGTCAGGGCCTGCAGCTTGGGGTTCATGACCGAGAAGTCGGGAATGCCGCCGGTGTTCAGATCCAGCGCGTCCAGCCCCCGCATGAAGGCGTCGGCCGCGCGGCCGGGCAGGATCTGCATCTGGCGGGCGTACAGGGTGTCCCAGGTGCGATGTTCGGTTTCGGTATAGGCGCGCCAGTTCTGCGGGATGGTCCAGTCGGCGGCGGCGCCTTCCGGCGGCTGCTCGAAGACATGTTCGAAATCGGACATCGCAAACTCCCGCATCAGGCTCTGACGACCTTTGCTCCAGTCTAGCGCGCGGGCGGGGCTGCCGTCATCAATGGATCGGCTGGGATCGCGGCGCGTGACGGCCGCGACCATCGACCGTGAACCACTGGGCCGCCTGTTTGGCCGTCAAAGGCGCGGCGCCGACATCGGCCTCCAGCACCTCTTCGGCCGCATAGGCGATGAAGCCCCCCTCTTCGCCGATCACATAGACGCGATAGAAGGGCTGGCCCGGACGATCCGGGCCGGGCGCGGCGGGGTCGCCGGCATAGCGGCCGTCGACGTCCATCACCAGGCCGCGAAAGTCGGCGTCGCGGTGGCGGACGATCTGGCCCAGGGCGAATCTGGCGGCGATGTTTTCGATCATGCCCCAGCCTTAGCCAGGCCAGGCTGAGCCTTGGCCGATGACGCCGTTCATCGCGGCGTCAGCCTCGTGACCGATATGCGGCGCTTGTTTCGGTCACGGACGAAGGTCTAGGGTGCCCAGGACGGGCGCCGCTTTGGACCGCCCACAACAACAGCTCGGCCATGCCGGACCCGAACGGCGCGCCCCCACGGCGCGACGACCGGTCCCGCGGCGGGGCGCCCAGGTCCAGGTCGCCCGGTCGCGACGTTCCCCTGTACGGCGCCCTCGATCTCGGGACCAACAACTGCAGGCTGCTGATCGCGCGTCCGACGCGCGACGGGTTTCGCGTGGTCGATTCCTTCAGCCGCATCGTGCGTCTGGGCGAAGGCCTGACGCGCACCGGGCGGCTGGACCCGGCGGCCATGGATCGCGCCTATGACGCCCTGGCCCTGTGCGCCGAACGGCTGGCGCGGCGGGGGCTGACCTCGCGCCAGATCAGCGCCGTGGCCACCCAGGCCTGCCGCGCGGCCCAGAACGGCCCGGACTTCATCGAACGCGTAAGGCGCGGCACCGGTCTGGACCTGCGCATCATCGACCCCAAGGAAGAGGCGCAACTGGCGGTTCAGGGCTGTCTGAACCTGTTCGAACCTCAGGCCGAGGCGGTGCTGGTCATCGATGTCGGGGGCGGCTCGACCGAAATGTCCTGGCTGAAGCGCGAAGGGTCGGCGTTCAAGACCGTCGCCTGGATGTCCGCGCCGCTGGGCGTGGTCAGCCTGGCCGAACGCCACCCCGAACCCGATGCCGATCTGGACCCCTGGTACGAGGCCATGGTTCAGGACATGGCCTCGGCCATCGCGGCGGGCGGCGTGGATCAGCCGGCCCTGCGCACCCTGTTTGAACAGGGTCGGGCGCATCTGGTCGGCACTTCGGGCGCGATCACCAGCCTGGCGGGCATCCATCTGGGGCTGAAACGGTATCAGCGCGATCGGGTCGACGGCCTGTGGATGACCAGCGACCAGTGCCGCGATGCGGCGGACCGCCTGATGGCCCTGGGCCCCGACGGGCGGGCGGCCGAGCCGTGCATCGGCGCCGAACGGGCCGATCTGGTGCTGGCGGGGGCGGCGATCCTGGAGGCGGTTCAGCGGCTGTGGCCGTGCGAGCGGGTGCGGGTCGCCGACCGGGGCCTGCGCGAAGGCCTGTTGTTGCAGCACATGCGCCAGCCGCGACGCCCGCGCCGCCGCCGCCGCCGGGGCGGCGGACGTCAGGACGCCGGGGCGGCCGCTCCCGAAACCTGAACCGGCAGGCTGACGTCGCAGGCCGAGAAATCGGCGCCTCGCGCGCGTCGCGACGCCTCGACCAGGGTTGCGAAGGTGGGCGAGCGGGTGTCCAGCACCTGCACCACGGGGCGTTCCGCCTCGGGCAGATCAGACGCCACGCGTACGCGGATCATGCGATCGGGATCGGCCGTCACCGCCCCGTTGTCGCCGTCACCGACCTTGATGGCCCGAACCACGTCCAGCCCAGACACCACCATGCCCCAGACGGTGTAGCGTTTCTCCAGCGCCGGATAGGCCTGGCGCATCAGGAAGAACTGGCTGTTGGCGCTGTCGTTCGCCTCGCCTCGGGCCATGCCGGCGACGCCGGGGCAATACATGCCCCAGCCATGCACCTTGCCGTCGCCGGTCTGGGCCATGGCGGCGTCGGGCTGGGTCTGGACCGGCAGGCTGTTGATGAAGCCGACCTCGGACCCCATCGGCCGTGCCACGGGCACGAAGGGCATGGTCCCGTCGCGCCGGAAGGTGAACTCGGCCGTCAGGTCGGGATAGGGGCTCTGGCCGTCGCCGGTGCCCAGCGGGTCGCCGGTCTGGGCCATGAACCAGTCGATCACCCGATGCCAGACGATGCCGTCGTAAAAGCCGCGCGAGGCCAGCAGGCGAATCCGCTCGACATGTTTCGGCGCCGCGACGGGGGCCAGTTCGACCAGGATGCGCCCCTTGGTCGTGTCGATGACCAGCAGGTTTTCGGGCGCCACCGCGCGCCATTCCGAAACGGCCGGCGGCGTCGCCTCCTGAGCCAGGACAGGCCCGGTCAGCCCCAGGGCGACGACGACAGCAAGCGCGGCGGAACGGATCATGGCGATGTCCTTGGGCTTAACCTTCGACCTGAGCGGGGATCTCGATGTCGCAGACGTTGAACTGGGCGCCGCGCGCCGTACGGGTCTGCTCCACCAGGGCCGCGAAGGCCGGAGCCCGCGTGTCCATCACCCGCACCGACGGGCGTTCCGCCTCAGGCAGGCTGGAGGCGATGCGCACGCGGGTCATGACATCGGGATCATCCGAAACCGCGCCATCGGCGGCGGCGGCCCCGGCCTTCAGCGCGCGCACGGCCGCCAGGCCCGACACCACGCGGCCGAACGGGGTATAGGCGCCGTTCAACTGGTCCCGGCGACCGGTCATGATAAAGAACTGGCTGTTGGCGCTGTTGGGGCTGGAGGCCCTGGCCATGCCCAGAACGCCGGGGCAGAACTGGCCCGTCGCCGGCACCTTCATGTCGGCGTTGATCATGGCCTGGGCGTCCGGTTGGGTATGAACCGGCAAGACCCCGACCACGCCCATCTGGCCGCCATTGGGGTGCGGACCGACCGAGAAGAAACCGCCCGGCGCACGTCGGAATACGAACTCGCCCTGCACGTCGGGCAGTTCGCTGCTGCCCTGACCGGTGCCCTGAGGGTCGCCCGTCTGGGCCATGAAATCTTCGATCACGCGATGGAATTTCAGGCCGTCGTAAAAGCCCTGGTTCGTCAGTTCACGAATGCGCGCGACATGCAGGGGGGCGGCGCCCGGCGCCAGTTCCGCCAGCACCCGCCCGTGCGCCGTGTCGATGATCAGCAGATTGTCCGCTTCGACCGTGCGCCATTCGGACGCCGGTTGCTGGGCCTGGACCGGCGCAACGGCCAAGGCCCCAAAGGCGGCGGCGGAAAGAAGGGCGGGAATTCGTAGAGTCATGCCTTGTCCTTGACCTTGGCCAGAACCCGGGCGGCGACCTGGGGACTGACGAAACTTTCGATCGCGCCGTCCAGCCGGGCGATCTCCTTGACCAGACGGCTGGCGATGGCCTGATGCCGGGGATCGGCCATCAGGAAGACGGTCTCGATCTGGCTGTTCAGGCGCTGGTTCATCGCCGTCATCTGAAACTCATACTCGAAGTCGGCCACGGCGCGCAGACCGCGCACGATGACCGCCGCATCCAGCTTTTCCGCGAAATGCATCAGAAGCGTGTCGAACGGTTCGACCACGATGTCGGCGTCGATGCCGGCCACCGCCTCGCGCACCATCTCGACCCGTTCGTCGGTGGTGAACAACGGCCCCTTGTCGTCATTGCGGGCCACGCCGATGACCAGCCGGTCAACCAGCTTCACCGCCCGGCCGATGATGTCGATATGGCCATTGGTGACCGGATCGAAAGTGCCCGGATAAAGCCCGATGCGCATGCGGCGTATCCCCCGTTCGCCCCCTGATTAGCAGCCCTGTTCCGCGCGGCCTAGATCGGCGGCGGCCTTCAAAAGCTTTGCAGCGGGGCAGCGGTCCAGGCGGCGATGACCGGCGCGATGCGATCCGCTGTCGTCACAAAGACATGATCGCCTATGGCCGCGACGGCGCAGGCCGGGGTTGCGCTGGTGGTCAAAAAGGCGCCGTCGAAGCCCGGCAGGTCCGCCAGGGTCACGGGCCGGGTTTCGGTCTCCAGTGCGTCAGAGATCAACGCCTGCGAAACGCCTGACAGCATCGGCGCCTCAGGCCAGATGATCCGGGCGCCCGACAGGAAGCCGATGTTCGAAACGCTGGCCTCGGCGATCCGCCCGTCCGCGCACACAAACAGGGCGTCGTCGAACCCCGCCGCCCGCGCCGACCGCCGCGCGCGGATCAGGCCGAAGGTCGCGGCGTGCTTCAGATGCGGCGTTTCGCGGCCATAGGTCTGGGGCTTAAGCCGCACGGGCGTGGCGGACAGAGGCGCGACCGGGTCGAAGACGCCGACCATCATGCGCGGACGGCCGGTCCAGTCGGGGATGCGCACCCCGATCTGGGGCGCGAACAGGCTGACGCGCATCCAGGCGTCGCGGCGGTTCCCCAGCGCCTGGCGCATCCATGCGCGCGCCTGGTCTTCGGGCACAACCTCGCCGAACAACTCGACCGCCGCCTCGCGTAGGCGCGCCAGATGCCGGTCCAGCCCGCGCACGCCGCCGTCCGTCACCGCGAACGAGGTGTAGGCGCCGTAGTTGACCAGGGCCTGGTGCGCCAGATCGTCAGCCGTGGCGGGTTGACCGTCGATGAAGAGAGCGGTCATGGCTCCTCCCCCATCGGGGGAGGGGGACCGCGAAGCGGTGGAGGGGGCCAACCCCAAACACCGGCGTCCAAGCTA
>ENA-UOUJ01000179-UOUJ01000179.1-activated-sludge-metagenome-genome-assembly--contig:-NODE-179-length-52930-cov-16.764690_pt1 | contig 52930 bp, 37 predicted proteins | sample MGYA00249839_ERZ747224 | MGnify/ENA primary metagenome ERZ747224 (study PRJEB28782, sample SAMN03220277) | activated sludge metagenome | biome: wastewater; feature: sewage sludge; material...
GCCGAAAATCTTTACGACTCTCTTCTCCATCTTTGAAAGAACTTGCATGGCACAACCATAGACACGTAGTACACAAAGAAAAACACATAGTGTGTTGTCTAATGCCTATGTGAAATCTATCTGCCTTTGTTTCTATGTGGTTCAATAACATCCAAAACTCACGTTAAAATATGCAAAAGGGCCTGCTCAAAATGGAAGCAGGCCCTTTTTACATTGCCGCAATCCGGGCACGTAACACAAAACGGGGCAAATTGTTACATAACGTAAAAGTATATACGAAAACTATATAAAGAGGTTCGGGAGTAAGGGATATTGCTTTTGATCTTCCTGAATTAACACCCCTCATTTTCCGGCGCTGAAAAATTCCGTTATTTTTGTTTTGGAGGAAAACAATATGGTTAGTGTAATTATACCCGCATTGAACGAAGGAGCTACGATCAGGAAAGTGATTCAGCGCATCAAACAAACCAGTGTGCCGCTGGAAATTATTGTGGTGGATGATAATTCCACTGACAATACCGTGAGCGAAGCATTAAAAGAAGCCGACAGGGTTATTACCAGTTCAAAGAAAGGAAAAGGGATATCCATGCATGAAGGGATGGTGGCTGCCCGCTATGATACCATTGTTTACCTCGATGCAGATATTCTTACTTATCCCAAAAATATTATAGCCCTTCTGTCTGACCCGATCATAAACGGGGAAGCTGATTTTGTAAAATCATTTTTCGACAGGCAGGCAGGCAGGGTTACCCAGCTTGTTGCAAAACCGCTTTTAAGCATTTTCTTTCCTGAGCTCGAAAAATTTACCCAGCCGCTGAGTGGTATGATCGCCGCCCGGAAAGATTTTTTGCAGGAGATTGAATTCGAAAACGACTATGGAGTAGATATCGCTTTACTTATAGATGCTTTTGCAAAAAAAATGCGCATAAAGGAAGTAAATATCGGGTTCATCAGAAACGATATGCAAACGCTTGAAGCATTGGGGAAAATGTCGCGGCAAATTTCGAGAACCATATTACAGAAAGCTACTTTATTTTCCGGCAGCAATTTAGAAACCCTGTCTGATATCCAAACCATCAGCGATGAGATGGATTTCGCTATCAGGGAATCTATCCTGAAGCTAAAAAAAATAATAATAATTGATATCAATATTATTCTCACCGTTGACTTTAATCATACAGCCGCTGCGCTCTATAACATGGAGCATCGTTTAATGCAGCTCAATAATACCTACACAGATAAGGAATCAAAATTAAGAAAAACGGCATCGCTTTTTAAAGGCAGATCCCTGCCTGAGTTACAGGCAATCGCAGATACCATTTCTTTTGTACCCTATTCGCGGGAAGCCATATTGCAAATGAAGCAAAATGGTTATATATGCATACTGGTTTCCGATGGATTTGATATTGTGGCCAACCATATTAAAAACAAGCTTGGCTTTGATTATTGTTTTGCCAACAGCCTCAAAATGGAAAAAAGCATTGCCACAGGAGAACTGGAATTCCCCGATTATTTTAATGACCCCGATGAGCCCGGCACAAAGTATGATAAAAGCGCTATACTAAAGCACCTTACAGTTAAATTCAATATCCCTCAAAAAAATATCGTTTTTGTTGGCAATACAACAGAGGATATACCCATGCTGCAGGCATGCGGCATGGGTATAGTTACAACCCATGCACCGGTATCTGTTAAACTATGGGCGGACAAAATATTGCCTGCCGGTTCATTAAAACCACTTCCGGGTTTACTTACCGGTAATGAAAAAGGCAGTTCATTGAAAAACAATTCTGTAAAATACCTGGCAGGCATAGGCATAATCGCTGCTACAGCATTTGCCGGCTATTATTTGTATTCAAAGAGCAAAAAAAAAGCCGGAATACCCTATTCATGAGCCTACCTGCTTCCCTGTTGCCACCGGCCGCCTTTTGGATAATTAAGTTGTTCCTGCAATGACAGGCATAAGGTGTTCAGGGTAAAAATTTTTCCGTGCCGGATAAACGAAAGAAAGGAGGCCGTTTACTTATCTTACTACACAAACCAGCAAATCTTATCTTTGATCCCTAAATCGTTACACATGCTTAAAATTGGCATTTTCGGCGTCGGGCATCTTGGGAAATTTCATATCAGTAACTGGCTGAAAATTAAAGATGCTGAGCTGGTAGGCTTTTACGACCCCGGTGATGAGGTGGCGGAAGCCGTTTCCAAACAATATAAGCTAACCCGGTTCACTGACCCCGATGAATTAATAGAAGCCTGCGACGCGGTAGATATTATTGCCCCCACTACCCTGCACTATGAACTGTGTGAAAAAGCCATCCGTAAAAGCAAGCATGTTTTTGTGGAAAAGCCTTTGGCCGACAGCATGGAACAGGCGCATAAAATTGTTAAGCTGGCAAAGGAAGCAAATGTAAAAGTTCAGGTTGGACATGTGGAGCGGTTTAACCCGGCTTACCTGGCCTTAAAAGGATATGAACTAAATCCTATGTTCATAGAAGTACACCGTTTGGCGCAGTTCAACCCGCGCGGCACGGAAGTAAGTGTAATCCTCGATCTGATGATCCATGATATTGATATCATCCTCAGTATAGTTAAAAGCGATGTAAAAAATATTTCTGCCAGCGGCGTAGCGGTAATGACAGATACACCCGATATTGCCAATGTACGCATTGAGTTTAACAACGGTTGTGTGGCCAATCTTACCTCATCAAGGATATCCATGAAAAAAATGCGTAAAATGCGCCTGTTTCAGAAAGACGCGTATATAGGCATTGATTTCCTGGAGAAAAAAACGGAGATCATCAAGTTAAAAGATGACAAAGACAAAGACGCCTTTACGTTTGACATAGAAACGCCATCGGGCAAAAAAACAATTGCCATAGCCAACCCTGCAGTTCCGGAAGCGAATGCCATTTTATTAGAACTGGAAGCGTTTACCCAATCCGTATTACAAAACAAACTCACGGCGGTTTCGGAGGTAGACGGCTTAATAGCGATGGATGTGGCGCATCACATTTTGCAAAAAATACAGTCAGCCAATTACCTCGTTAAATGATAAACGGGGTAAATATCCAAATGAAAGACCAGCATAAAATAAATACTTCCTGGTATGCGGTAAGTGATTATATCGCCACGGCAATTGCGTGGGCTATCGCTTTTTTTATACGAAAACACTTAACCGGTTTTGAGCTGAACATTGCAGCGGAACTTTTATATAACACCAAATTACAACTGAGCATTTTTTTTATCCCCTGCGGGTGGCTGACGCTCTTCATGCTCCTGGGCAGCTATCACCAGTCCTTATATACCAAATCGCGCCTCCTGGAATTTACCGTAACCTTTATCAGCGCGCTTTCAGGCTGCCTGGTGCTTTTTTTCCTGCTGGTGCTTGATGATAAGGAAGCCAGCTATCCATATTACTATAAGGCGTTCTTCTCCCTGTTCTTACTGCACCTTGTTTTAATCTGGACCGGCCGGGTGATACTGCTTGATATCGCTAAAAAACAATTGCTCAACGGCCGGGTATGGTTCAATACCATCATCGTGGGCAATAACCCCACTGCCCTTTACCTGTTTAAGGAAATCAAAAAAAACCAGAACCGCCTGGGTTACAAATTCAGCGGCTTTATCAACGCTCATGCCCCGCACAACGCTTTAGATCATCATCTTCCTTTACTGGGAGATATGGATGGGCTGGAAGACATACTGGAATCGGAACAGCCCGACCAGGTGATCATTGCCATAGAGCATGCGCTGCCGCATGAAATAACGTCTATCATTAACCGCATAAGTGAAAGAGATATAGAAATAAAGATCACGCCCAGCAACCTCGATATTCTTGCCGGCTCTGTACGCACCAGGAATGTACTGGATGCGCCACTCATTGATATCAAAACCGGGCTGATGCCCGAGTGGCAGCTCTACCTTATACGGCTAAGCGATGTTTTGGTTTCGGCAACCGCACTCATTATACTGTTGCCCCTTATGCTGTATGCAGCCATAAGGGTAAAATTTTCTTCCTCCGGCTCCGTGATCTTTACACAGCAACGGATTGGCTATAAAGGCAGTCCGTTTTTCATGTACAAGTTCCGTTCCATGTATACCGACGCGGAAAAGAACGGGCCGGCTTTATCATCGCATGGCGACCCGCGCATTACCGCCTGGGGCAAAACCATGCGCAAATGGCGCATTGACGAATTACCCCAGTTCTGGAATGTAATAAAAGGAGAAATGAGCCTGGTGGGGCCGCGGCCGGAAAGACAATTTTACATTGGGCAGATCAATGCAAAAACACCTTATTTTAAATATTTGCTGAAAGTAAAGCCCGGCATCACCAGTTGGGGTATGGTAAAATTTGGCTATGCCGAAAACGTGGATGAAATGATTGAGCGGATGCAGTATGACCTCGTATATATTGAAAATATTTCCCTTGCACTTAATTTTAAAATACTCGTGCACACCCTGCGTATTATTTTAAAGGGAAAAGGACGATAGCGGAAGCAGGTTTAAAAAAGAACTTTGTTATTGATTTCCATTATTTTTGAAAAAACCGGTCACATTCGTGAAAAAGTTTCTGTTGCTCATCGTCATCAATGGTTTTATAGCCGCGGGTTCCGCGCAACAAAGCTACTGGCAGCAACAGATGGATTATTCCATCAATGTTTCCCTTAATGACAAGGAACATACCCTCGATGGTTTTATCAAAATACTTTACCGCAATCAGTCACCGGATACCTTACAGTATATCTGGTTTCATTTATGGCCAAATGCCTTTAAAAACGACCAGACGGCTTTTAGTGAGCAAATGCTGCAAAATGGCGATACCCGGCTTTACTTTTCATTGCCCGAACAAAAGGGCTATATCAACCAGCTCGACTTCAGGGTGAATGATGTGCGGGCAACCATAACGGATCACCCCCTTCATTTGGATATCATAAGCGTGATATTGCCTGCCCCGCTTTTACCCGGTGAGCAAATTACAATCACCACTCCGTTTCATATACAGCTCCCTGATCGTTTTTCACGGAGCGGGCACACAGGTCAATCGTACCAGGTAACGCAATGGTATCCCAAACCAGCGGTGTACGACAGCAAAGGATGGCACCCCATGCCTTACCTGCAGCAGGGACCGCCTTACAGCGAACCGGGCAACTTCGACGTAACCATTACCCTTCCCGAAAATTACGTGGTAGCCGCAACAGGTGAATTACAAAACGAAAACGAGAAAGCATGGCTGAAAACACGCGCTTCATATACCTGGAAAGCAACCCGGTACAGAAAGAAGATAAAAGGCGGCTCCTATAAAACGATCCGCGAGACATTTCCTCCCTCTGCCGCTGCAACCAAAACACTTCATTTCAAACAAAATAACGTACAGGACTTTGCCTGGTTTGCCGACAAAAGATTCATCGTAAATTATGATACCTGTGCTTTGCCATCCGGAAAAATCATTGACGTGTATACCTTCTATACCCCTGCCGCGCAAAAGCAATGGAATAACAGCATAGCACATACGAAAAAAGCGCTTCGGTTTTACTCCGCTTCAGTGGGCACATACCCTTTTACTACCTTAAGCATTGCGGAAGTTCCGCCTGCTATGGAGGGGGGATATCCTGCCATTACAGCGCTTTCGGTTCCCAAAAAAGGGGAGTTGGCAGAACGGCACATCGCTCATGGTGCTGGACAAAACTGGTTTTACGGCATACTGGCTTCCAACGGCCGGGAGCACCCCTGGATGGCCGCAGGCATGAATATTTTTTACGAAAAAAGATATACAGCCGGTGAAGAAAAAACCAATTTCGCACCATTCACTACATCTGCATTTGAAAAAATTGCATTTGAATCGGTGGCTGCCGTAAAAAAAGACCAGCCGGCGGGGCTGCCTGCTCCTGCATTTTCTCCGGCTAATTATTACTTATCTGCTTATTATAAAGCGGCGCAATGGATGCAGCTATTAGAATCTTTTCTGGGAAAGGAATTATTTGATTCCTGTATGCATGTTTATTACCATCAATGGCAGTTCAAACATCCTTATCCCGAAGATTTCAGGAAGGTAGTTTCATCGGTAAGCGGAAAGAATATGGATAGTATTTTCCATTTGCTGAACACCACGGGAAGCCTGTTAGCAGCGGCTCCTAAGAAAACGCGGCTTGCCTGGATAGGGAAAGCAGGTGATCAAAAATATCGCTATATAGGTATAGCTCCTGCCCTGGGTTTTAACTACTACGATAAACTGATGGCAGGAGCTGTTATTCACAACTATTCGCTTCCGTTTACCCGGTTCCGCTTTATTACGGTACCACTATATGCTACAGGCAGTAAACAGTTCAATGGCATTGGGCGGGCAACCTATACCTGGTACCCGGAAAATATTTTTGATAACATTGAAGCAGGCTTAAGCGCTGCACGGTTTTCGCGAGATGCTTTTACAGACGAAGATAACCATACCACTCCTATGCGGTATGGAAAGCTCAGCCCGCAGATCCGGTTCACTTTCCGGAATAAGGATCCGCTCAGCCGGCTTAGCCGTTTTGTGCAGTTGAAAACGCATTTTATTCATACAGACGCCCTGCAGTTTTCATGGGATTCCGTTTTACAGAAGAGCCTGTACTCCGTTAATGCCCATTCCAGCACCATTGGGCAACTGCGTTTTGTAACGGAAAACAGCCGGGCCTTATACCCTTACGGTTATACATTACAGTTTGAGCTTTCGAAAGATTTTGGGAGAATTGCCTATACGGGAAATTATTTTTTTAATTACCCCAAAGGGGGAGGACTAAATGCCCGCTGGTTTGCGGGAAAATTTTTTTACAAGGGGGATAAAACATCCCGCAAGCGATTTGATACAGACTCCTATCATCTTAACATGAGCGCGCCTAAGGGCTATGAAGACTACACCTACAGTAATTACTTTATGGGCCGCAACGAATACAACGGCTTCTTTTCCCAACAGGTAATGATGAGAGACGGCGGATTTAAAGTACGAACAGATTTGCTGAGCAATAAAGTAGGCAAAACGGATGATTGGCTGATGGCGCTTAATTTTACTTCCACAATTCATCACAACATCCCTGTAAAACTATTTCTAGACATGGGAACGTATAATGGAGGATGGGCAAGCGGATCAGAACAACCGAAAATATTATTTGATGCAGGGCTGCAATTGTCTTTATGCAAAGACATCTTAAATGTTTATGTGCCGTTGTTGTACAGCAAAGTATACCACGATTACTTCAGATCAACACCCGGCAATAATTTCTGGCAGCGCATAGCATTCAGCATAGACATTCAAAACATTAATTTTAAAAAGATCAGTCCGCTTATTCCTTTTTAAGCAATCCTGTTCATGACTACCGCCATTCAATACCTGAAAAGAAATGAAATTGACATTGTAAAATGGGATCAATGTATTGCGGGGGCTGGTAACGGATTAATCTATGCCCGTTCGTGGTATTTAGACAATATGGCGGATAACTGGGACGCACTGGTATTAAACGATTATGAAGCGGTAATGCCGCTTACCTGGAGAAAAAAGTATGGATTTTATTACCTGTACCAACCCTTTTTTACGGCATCGCTGGGCCTTTTCGCTAATTCACAGGCTGTTAGCATAGCTGATTTTTTACGGGCCGTTCCGCCCAAATTTACCTTTTGGGATATTGATATCAACGAAACCCATAATTTAACTGAACCGAACCCTGTTGCCGCGCTCAATGTTCACAAACGGCTAAACCTATTTTTGGATTTAAAAAAGACCACCTCCGCTTTAACCAGCCAATACAGCAGGCTCGCAAAACGCTCATTAGAAAAGTCGCATAAACATAACCTGGTAATCATACGCAATGATACCCCCGAGGATATTATTACTTTATACCGGAAAACATATCACACGGAACATCCCGGCATTACAGCGAAAGACTACCATGCACTCCTGGCCTGCTGTAATATTGCAGCCGGGAAGCATCATCTTAAAACCTATACCGCACATACGCCGGAGGGTGAAGCTGTGGCATTTTACATTGTGCTTTACGACAACAGCTTCGTGTACTCACTGGTAGGAGGAAGTACCGCGAAGGGAAAATCAATGGGTGCGTTTTACCTGCTCACCGATGCCGCCATACAGGATCATGCAGGCACAAATAAAACCTTTCGTTTTGAAGGATCCGATATTTCCGGCATTGCTTTTTTTAACCGGCAGTTTGGCTCAACCCCTGTTTATTACTGGCATGTGAGAATGAACCGTTTGCCATTTCCGGTGAAATTTTTCAAGAAATAGCTATTGCATTACCGTTGGCTTTCTTGCCCACAATAAATTTGAAGAAGAAGTGATTTTACCCGGCTCATCAATAACAAACCCATTGTTACGTAATATAGCTTCACACGTGCTCCGGTACGAAACAGCGTGAATTTCCATAACAATCATGTTAACTTTATCAAGCCACCCGGTATTTTCAGAAAAAAGCGCCTCTTCGCTCCCTTCAATATCTATTTTAAGAAGGTCTATTTTATCGAGCTTAAACATAGCATATAACGTATCCATGCATATAGCACGTACAGGCATACCTGTTACTTCCCGGGCAATGGCAGTATTATATGCCTTTTCCTTCACCTGCATATATACCGTAGTATCTTCATTGTAAATAGCCGCGTGCATTACGTTAACAGAGCCTGCAGATACTTCAGCGGAAAGATTGCTTAAAAGTATATCCACGTTATGTTTATCTGCTTCCACGGAATATATCCCTGGTGTGGAATAATACACAGAAAAAAATAAAGATGCCATACCTGTATTTGCCCCGAGATCCACAACGATTTCAGGCTTCAATTTATATTGCCGGGGGAGATGGTATACTTTTTTCCAGAACACTTCATAGAATATCTCAATATCCCCGGTATAGGTCCTTAAAAAAATAGTTTTTCTTTTCCCATTCAACCGTAAATGATAAGGAACAGGAATGGAGGAATACCTGGTACTGCTTTTAGCATAACGATATTTTTTTGTATTGATCAGTAACCGTATAAAAGAAGGCAGACCCGCTGTAATGGTATAGCAGAAAATAAATTTTTGAACCGCTGTGGTAAGTCTTTCAATCATGCAGGATTTGAGATTTGAAATTAAAAATCTGAGATCGCATTCCCTTCGGATTTAGAATTTCCGGCCTTGGGCTTTTTATTTGTGATTTATAGTTTGTGGTTTCTGGTTGTAAACAACTGCTCTGCTATTACCAGGTCAGCGGGCAGCGTGATCTTAATATTTTCCTTCTCTCCCTCTATCATAAACACTTCATATCCCGCGGCTTCTGCTACCGTGGCTTCATCGGTAAAAGTTTCGCTATAGGGCTGCTCAAATGCCGGCAAAATAATTTCACTCCTGAAGGTTTGAGGTGTTTGAACAGCAAGCAGCCGGCTTCTGTCTATCGCCCTGGTGCTATCCCCTTCCATCATTCTTATGCTGTCGCTTACCGCTACCGCGGGAATAGCGCTTCCTTTCTCAAGCGCCTGGTTATAACAACGCCGGATCAGCTTTTCAGTAACCAGGCATCTTACGCCATCGTGCACAAAAACAACCGATTCTTCCTCTATCTTTTGTAGCCCGTTTTGCACAGAATGAAAACGCGTTGCGCCACCCGCAACCATTTGAATACGCCATGGCGCGGTTGTTTGCCGGATGAGCGCATCACCTTCCTGTTCAAAATTAGCCGGCACCACCAGTATGATCTTCAGGTCTTCAAAGGCGCGCAGAAATGTTTCCAGCGTATGCCATACCACCGGCCTTCCCTTTAGCTGTAAAAACTGCTTGGGAACAAGTCCTCCCATTCTCGTTCCGCTACCCCCTGCTACTATTACCGCATATTTCTTCATAGTATAATTTCGGATGAAAATTAACGATTACCACTGAAAGCTCCATTGATAAAATTTTTATGGTATCAATTGTATCAGCACCCATAACAAATATAAAACTTGGCATGTGTCTGCCATTACGCTTTAAATAATACATTTAATCTTTTGCCGCAGATGCGCAGATTTTATTGGGTATGCGTAACAGCAATCATTTTTAGACAGTTTCTTACAGATGACACAGGATGCGTAAATTGCAATATGTTCAAAAAAATCATTTATTTCCTGCTCTGCATAATGGTGAGCTGCCAGGCAGGCTCGTATAAAAAAGAGCAGGACATACTGGCTTTAAAAGAGATCAATGAGCTGGTTACCGTTGAATACGTGGTAAACAAGATCATCAAGGCCAGCGATGATAAAACCTGGTATAAAATTGGCGACCGGAAAATATTAATGACCTGTGAAGCTACCCTTAAAGCGGGTATTGATTTTTCGGCTATTACCGCAAAGCATATTCAGATAAACGGTAAGGAAGTTACCCTAATGTTGCCGCATGCCACTTTATTTTCTGTTAATATAAAACCCGAAAACATTCGGGTGGCTTATGAAGAAACAGGTGCTTTCAGAAGCAGCTTTTCAACACAGGAAAGAGATATGCTGGCAGCACAGGCACAAGAGCAGATTGGCAACGCTGCAGACGCATTGGGTGTGCTGCAGACCGCAGAAACCAATGCCAGTTTATTTGTTAGCCATTTCCTGCGCAACATGGGATATGAAAAAATTATTATTCAATTTGAAAATGCCCCCGTTAAACTCAATTGATCATGCGAAAGAGATGGATCAGGTATGTTTTTCTTATCGCCCTGGTACTGGTGGTGCTCACCTTACTGAATATGAAATGGCTGCCCTCATTTAAAAGCATATTTAAGGCGCAGCCCGTTACTATAGAAAATACACCTATACTGATTAAGGAAATCAACGAACTGGCCCAGCTATGCACCATCACAGCTTTTGATGAAGTAGTTGCAGATTCTGTTGTTATGAAGATGAAATCCCCGATAGAAACCTTACTTCCGGATCTTTCGGGTTTTGGTAATTTACCGGTTACCGGGAAGCGCCTTGTGCTCATTGGAAAAGGAAAGATCATTGCAGGTGTTGACCTTAGAAAATTAAATGAGCAATCTGTTTTTGCTGAGGGCGATTCTGTTTCCATAATACTGCCGGCGGCGGAAATACTGGATGCGATCATGAACCCGGCAGACTTTGAAACTTTTAGTGAAACCGGCGAATGGAGCAGCGAAGCCGTTACGGCAGTTAAAATAAAAGCCAGAACAAAAATGATAGAAAGATCGGTTGAGCAGGGTATACTCACCAGGGCCAATGCCCGGAGCATTGTGCTTATTGAAAATTTCCTACGGGGGTTAGGGTTTAAGAAGGTGCGGGTACAAACGGCGGGTTAGCCCATATCTTTCAATGCGGCATGTTCCAGTATGGTTCTTTGAGCTGCGGTATCTTCCATTTTCCATTTTATCAGCCTTATTTCGCCCGCTTCTATTTCTATCCCGGTAATGTCGCCGTCACTGAAGCAGCAGCAACCACTGTTGAAATAGGAGGGTTTCAGATGCAGGTAATCTTCCGACACATGATCATATTCCTGCCGGCGAAAAGCAATTTCATCCTGTAAATGATTAATCGCATGCTCATCTCCCTTTTGACGGGCAATCAGCAGTTGTTTGTATAAACGCTCCAGGTGCGTCATGGATTCAAATACGGGCTGATGCGTATGCCCTGTAATGAGTATGAGGTCTTTTTGCTCCGAACTCCATTCATACATAAACTGGTTATGCTCCGTTTTGCGGATATCATTAAAAGCGGGCGTATTGATGTTCAGATCTAAATACGCCTGCAATGGGGCCCATATCTTAGCTACGAACCAGGCGCTGAACTTATTGCCATCGCTTTGCCCATCGCCCTGGTGCCCGTGTGTTAAAAAAATATCTATTGCCTTTTCCCCTGTATTATACTTCAGCAATACGCCCTCATACATATGCACCGGCTCACCGTAAATGCTGATAAGCTGCAACGGTGCAAAAGGATCGTTATTCCAGAACACATCGTGATTGCCAAAAACCTTGATCAGCGCTTTTCTTTGCTGAAACAGCTTTTCCAGCTCAAAGGAAGCATGATTGTGCTTTTTTACAGTGAACAGGTTAAACTTCCAAAGTTCTTCACTGTCTCCCAGCACAATCAAAGTATATCCCTTTGTGTTATAATAATGTAACGCGGCAATATAGTTTTGCTCCGCGGGGGCAAAATCATCAGAACGCTTTTTATTGCCTTTATGAAGATCAGAGAAGATAATGATCTTTTGAGGTGATGCATTTAAATCAATGACCATTCCTTTTTTACCGGGTTTTTTCCTGATCTGCATATACAGTCTGGTAAGCGCATCATGCACCTTTTGCCTGTTGGGGCGGGAAGAAAACCTGTTGGCTAATGTTGCTACCGGCTTTTTAAGTATGCGCTGCAGGAATGTACGAAGGCTCATAATAAAAAAGCAATACTACAAATTTTACTTCACCTCAAACATTTCTTCCCAGCGGGTAGTATAGCGGTGGCTACGCAGTTCCTGGCGCATCTTCCAGTTCTTTTGGGTTCCCGCAGCGGCAAACCTCAGCATATCATCCCGCATACTGAAGTTGATATTATCCATCGTATCCATAAGATAACGGTTACGGTTCTGCGCTTCCGGCACAAACAGGTTGCCCTGGATAGCCGTGTCAGGAACCAAGCCGCTAAGCATCACACCTGCTTTTTTATATGATTTCCCTTCCTCGTATAATTGATCCACCATGTGAACCGCGGGCTTTATCAGTTCATGGGTAATGGATGTGGCGGCAGGTAATATGGTATAGGTGCTTATGGTTGGGCCGTGGTGGAAATCAACGGAATGACCCTGTTCTTTGGAAACAATAAATACGCTAACCGTATTGGCCGCACTGTGCTGGCGGCGCAATTTTTCGGCTGCGCGGGAAGTATAGGTAGCAACGGCTTCTTTGATATCACCGATATTATTTACAGGAGAACCAAACATGCGGGTGGTGGCAATCATCTTTTTCGTTATCAGCGGATCTTTTATGCTTATACACTGTTCCCCGCGTAATTCCTTTATTAACCGCACACCCGTTACACCACCGAGGTTTTTATAAGCCCACTGAGCAGACATGTTACGTAGTTCCCATGCACTGGTAATACCCATATTAATGAGCTTGCCGGCATAGGCGCTGCCCACGCCCCAGAGATTGTTGACCCGTATGGATTGCAGTGCCTGCATCTGCTGCTCCGGCGAGAGCAATACTTTTACGCACCCGGAAACCCGCTTATCCTCCTTAGCCATATAATTAGCTGCTTTAGCCAGGGTTTTGCTTGGGCCAACGCCTACCGAAACGGAAACCCCCGTCCATTGCTCAACGGTATGCCGGATATACAATGCGTAATCCTGCACTTCTTTTTGCTCCATCTCCGGCAAATCTACAAATGCCTCATCTACCGAATATACTTCCACACGGGATGCCCCTAACAATATCCTTAATGTTTCCATCACGCGCCAGCTCAGGTCGCCGTATAAATTATAATTAGAAGAAAACACTGCCACATCATGCTGCTGTATCAGGGATTTGGCCTCAAAATAAGGGCCTGCCATTTTCACTCCTATCTCCTTAGCTTCATCGCTGCGTGAAACAATACAGCCATCGTTATTACTGAGCACCACAACGGGCTTATATTTCAAATCAGGTCTGAATAACCGCTCGCAGGAACAATAAAAACTATTGCAATCTATAATTGCTTTAAAGCTCCTTCTTTCCGGAACATCTTTAAATAATGTATTTTTTGCATTTGCTGCTATTGAAATATCCTGCATATAGCAAATATAGCATAAAATACTAAATTAATTAGTATTGCTAATGCTTTTTGCATAGCCTGGTTTTGAGTATTTATAGTATCTTACGTGCTCCTGTTGGCCGGAGATGCCGGCTACTACAAATTATAGTATTCAATTCCTTCAAATTATGCTGATAAAAAGTAACATGCCGCTTTTTATTTTATTTTGCCTGTGTGGCAGTATGGTATTCGCGCAAAAAAATGTTCAAACAGCAGATATATGTGTTTATGGAGGTACGGCGGCGGGTGTTGTAGCTGCATATACCGCCAAACAAATGGGGCGGTCGGTAATACTGATTGAGGCAGGGAAGCATATCGGCGGATTAACATCGGGTGGGTTAGGCTATACGGATATAGGAAATAAGTATGTGGTGTCCGGCATTTCAAGAGATTTTTACCGTCGGGTGGGTAAGCATTATGGCAAATTTGAACAATGGATATTTGAGCCTCATGTAGCCAAAGCAACTTTAATGCAGTATATCACAGCCGCAAAAGTGAATGTATTGTACGAACATGAAGTGATTACCGTAAAAAAAGAAACGGCACATATCCGCGAAATAACACTAAGATACACAGGCCCCAATGGTAAACAAGCCGATCAAACCATCAAAGCCCGCATGTTCATTGATTGCTCTTATGAAGGCGACCTTATGGCGAAAGCCGGCGTATCTTATATAGTAGGCCGCGAAGCCAACAGTGTTTACAACGAAACCTATAATGGCGTACAACTGATGGATAAACATCAGTTCCCCGATGATATAGACCCATACGTTATACCCGGTGATCCGAAAAGCGGCTTATTGTGGGGTATTAGCGGGAAAGCACTGGCAGAGCGGGGAACAGGCGACAGTAAAGTGCAGGCATATAATTACAGGCTTTGCCTCACCAACGAGCCTGCCAACAGTATCCCCATTACAAAACCAGATGATTATGACGCTTCTAAGTACGAGCTGCTGCTGCGGGTAATTGAAAAGAACAAGTCTGCCAGCCTGAACCCGCATTTGAAAATAGACCTCATGCCTAATCACAAAACCGATATCAATAACAATGGACCTTTTTCAACCGATATGATTGGGATGAATTACGATTATGCTGAAGCGGATTTTACCACGAGGCAAAAAATTGCGAAAGCGCATGAAAGCTACACAAAAGGTTTATTATACTTTTTGGGAAATGATGAAAGAGTGCCCGTACACCTCCGTCAGGAAATGCTGCAATGGGGATACCCGAAAGATGAATATACAGATAACGGGAATTTTACACCGCAAATGTATATAAGAGAGGCGCGCCGGATGATTGGCGCTTATGTAATGACACAGGACAACTGCGAGGGGAAACGTACAGTGGCAGATGGTGTGGGGATGGCGGCCTATACAATGGATTCGCACAATTGCCAGCGCATAGTGGTAAACGGTATGGTTAAAAATGAAGGAGATGTTCAGGTGCGTGGCGGGGGGCCTTACCCGGTTGCTTACCGGTCTATTATTCCGCAACCCGGCGAATGTAAAAACCTGCTGGTTCCGGTTTGCCTTTCTGCCAGCCATATTGCCTATGGCTCCATACGTATGGAGCCTGTTTTTATGGTGCTTGCCCAATCTGCCGCAGTGGCGGCAAGCATGGCTATACAATCGGGAAAGGCTGTACAGGATGTGGATGTAAAAAAATTACAGCAATCATTACAGGCCAACCCGCTGATGAACAGCGCTGCGCCTGAAATTTTAGTTGATAATGATGATACCGCCCATGTAACCATTGATGGTAAGTGGGAGGCTGTAACCCAGGGCGCTTATGGGTCATCCAAACTAAGGAATGCAGACAATAGTGTACGGCAATCCGTTCGCTTTACACCAACGATCGTTAAAGCCGGCGGTTATAAAATATATTACTATCTCACCACTTCAGAAAAGCCATCCACCAGCACACAGGTTAAAATTTTTAACGGACAAACGATAAAATCCGTGCCGGTATCTTCTGCCGAATTGAAAGTAGAAGGACAAACCTCGGGTGGATGGATTGATCTCGGCGCCTACAGATTGCCTGCGGGCAAAAAGGGATATGTTGAAATAACCAATGAAGGAGCCGATGGTATAGTAATAGCAGACGCTGTTTTATTTATCCCTGAATAAGATTTTTATGATGAACAGAATAAAGCCCGATGTAGATATTGTGAGCGATTTGCTGAAAGCTGTTTTGGAGGCCAGTCCCGATTCTTCTTTTATCCGGAGTTTACTGTTTCAATACCAGGAACGCGGAGGGCTAAGTAAAAAACAATTAGAAGGGTTATACCATAAAGCTGCTAAAATAGCAACCATTCCCGAAAACAGACTTACCACTTTAGAGGCAATTATAAAGAAAAAGCCCACCCGCTATAAATCCAGCCTGCCACCACCTGCTCCGCTTTATATTAAAGATGAAAATGCAGGCCGCATGCTGGAAGCCATACTGGCAAAATATCCGCAACATAAAAGAGTATTGTTTTTAAAAGCAAAGTACGACAATAACGAAACCCTTTCCGTAGTGGAATTAAGTGAATTACAAAAATTTAATAAGATGCTTCACTGAATAATTCAGTAATTTCCGAAATATTATACCCTAAAACTTACATATTTATATAATATATGAATGATTTGCTCAGGCAGTTTATAGAAAAAGTACAGCAGCGCAACATAGCAGAGCCGGAATTTTTACAAGCGGTAGCGGAAGTAGCGGAATCGCTGATTCCCTATATTGACAAGCATCCTAAATACAGAAACAATAAAATTCTGGAGCGTATTGTTGAACCTGAGCGGGTAATCATATTCAGGGTACCGTGGTTAAACGACAAGGGCGAAGTGGAGGTAAACAGGGGCTTCAGAATACAAATGAACAGCGCCATTGGCCCATATAAGGGCGGACTTCGTTTTCATCCTTCCGTAACACTGAGTGTGCTCAAATTCCTCGCTTTTGAACAGGTATTTAAAAACAGTCTTACCGGCTTACCTATGGGGGGCGGCAAGGGCGGTTCAGATTTTGATCCCAAAAACAGGTCGGATAATGAGGTAATGAAATTCTGCCAGAGCTTTATGACGGAGTTGTATCGCCATGTAGGCGCCGATATAGACATTCCCGCGGGAGATATTGGCGTGGGTAAGCGCGAAATTGGTTATTTATTCGGACAGTATAAGCGTATTAAAGGAGAGTTCAGCGGCGTGCTAACCGGCAAAGGATACGAATGGGGCGGCAGCCTGATACGCCCTGAAGCCACCGGCTACGGGTTGGTGTATTTCGTGGAAGAAATTTTAAAAACCCGCGGCGATACACTGGTAGGTAAAAAAATTACTATTTCCGGTTCCGGTAACGTAGCCCAGTATGCTGCCGAAAAGTGCATTGCCAAAGGAGCTAAAGTACTTACCATGTCGGATTCGGATGGATTTATATACGACCCCGATGGCATTGACCTGGAACGACTGCAGTTTATTAAAACCCTCAAAGATAACCAGCGGGGCAGGATCAGTGAATACGCAGCCGAATTCAATTGCGGCTACTTTAAAGGGGAACGCCCCTGGAAAATTAAATGTGATATTGCCCTGCCCAACGCTACTCAAAATGAGCTGAACGGGGATGATGCCATTGCACTCATAGAAAACGGCTGCTTTTGTGTGGCAGAAGGCGCCAATATGCCCTGCACACCGGAAGCGGTGGCCGCCTTTAACCAGGCGCATGTTTTTTACGCCCCGGGTAAAGCCGCCAATGCAGGTGGCGTAGCGGTATCAGGACTGGAAATGTCGCAAAATTCACTCCGCTTTTCATGGACAAGAGACGAGGTAGATAATAAGCTGAAGGATATTATGAAACAGATCCACAGGATATGCGTAAAATACGGCAAAGAAGAAAACGGGCATATTAATTACGAAAAAGGCGCCAATATAGGCGGCTTCGTTAAGATTGCCGATTCCATGCTGGCCCAGGGACTGGTTTAAATATCAATCTAATTGCTGCTGCATTTTACGCACCCGGTCTTCTAATTTTTCGGAGGTCAGACTCTCCCTTAAGCTATCCACTTTAATGGGAAAACAGAAAGGGGTAAGCTGAGAGGGGAAAGTGATAACGATATGGGATTGCTGTATCCGTTCCAGCATATTGCGTAAACGGACTTCTTCCATCTGCTGATCCAATACTTCGCGATAAGCCTGCCGTATCAGCACATTACCTGCATCATATTCATTAAACACTTTAAAAAGCAGGGAGGCCGAAGACTGCAGGTGGCGCGCCTTTTTTTGCTCCCCGGGGAAACCCTGGAAGACCAGCCCGCCGATAACAGCAATATCCCTGAATTTGCGCATAGCCATTTCTGTGGCATTTACGCTTCTTTGTATATCATTTAACAGGTTGTCGGGCGAAAAGAGCTCGTATACATTCGTATCATCTACCGGTATGGGTTGATCACTCAGCAATTCAAAGCCGTAATCATTCATGGCAAAAGAAAAAGTGATGGATGTGATCCGGCTGATCCGCCATGCAAGAATAGCGGCCATAGCCTCATGCACCAATCTCCCTTCGAATGGAAAAACAAACAGGTGGTAACCATCTTTTGTTTCAATATGCTCAATAAGCAGTTCGTTGTGTTTGGGCACATGCGATAGCTGTTCCTGCAAATCGAACAGGGGCCTTAACACATCTATTTCACTATCGTTCTGTTTTGTGATTTGCCTTTTGTGATTTGTTTTTTCCCTTCCGGCCTTATTCAATTCTTCTCTCAACTTTTTTCCCAGGTTGGCCGATAAAGGCATCCTGCCGCCCTGCCAGCTAGGAACAATGGATTTTTTTGAGTTAGACTTTTTTACCAGCACGGTCATATCTTTTATTCCTGCCAGTTCCACATTCCTGCCGGCGAGCGTAAACACAGCTCCCTGCTCCAGTCTTGATATGAACCATTCTTCAATCACCCCGATATACCCGCCCGACATGAATTTTACTTTCAGCATGGCTTCACTTACAATAGTACCTATATGCATACGGTGACGCATAGCTACGCGGCGATTGGTAATACGATACAGCCCGTTAATGATCTCTACCTTTTTAAATTCATCATATTGCTGCAGTGCTACCCCGCCAGCAGTAATAAATTGTAAGATCTGCAGCCATTCATCCCGCGTCATATCTTTATAACAATGGGTTGCCAGTACTTCTTTATAAATGATGTCCGGATCAAAGCCATCCGAAACCGCAAGCGTACAGAGATATTGAATCAATACATCAAAGCACAGCAGCATGGGTTCGCGGCTTTCAATCAAATCTTCAGCTATGGCACTTTTCAATGCCGAGGCTTCCACCAGTTCCAGGGAGTGGGTAGGTAAGAAGTATATTTTGCTTACCGCATCCGGTTGATGACCACTACGGCCAGCCCTTTGTAAAAAACGTGCTACACCTTTGGGCGAACCTACCTGTATAACCGTTTCCACCGGCCTGAAATCAACGCCCAGATCCAGGCTTGCCGTACAAACCACTGCTTTCAGAATGCCGGCATGCAATGCTTCTTCTACCCATGTTCTTAACTCGGGCTCAATGCTCCCATGGTGCAAAGCAATAGCACCCGCTAATTCCGGCGCTGTATTCAACAGCCCCTGGTACCATGTTTCACTCATGCCCCTGGTATTAATGAAGATGAGCGTAGTGCGGCTTTGATCAATAATAGGAATTACTTTATCAATCAGTTTTATTCCCAGATGTCCTGCCCAGGGATATTTTTCAATTTCATCGGGGAAAATAGATTCAACTTCAATATTTTTTTTCAGTCGGGCACGAACAATTACCGGCTGCGTTTTACGCGAAAGCGAAGCATGCAATACTTCCCCGGCTTCTTTCAGATTACCGATTGTAGCGGAGATGCCCCAGATAAGGGGGAAAGATGAGTGGTGAATAGTGAGTGGTGAATGGTGAATGGTTGGAGTGCGCAGCGCTACCAGTCTGCTGACGGCCAGCTCTACCTGTACGCCTCTTTTGCTGCCCAGCAACTCATGCCATTCATCCACCGCGATGATCTTTAGGGAAGCGAAAAATTCAGCATAATTTTTTTGTGCCAGCAGCAGGTGCAGGCTTTCGGGCGTAATGATCAATATTTCGGGAGGATGCTTTTTCTGTAGCTGCCGTTCGGCCGCGGAGGTATCGCCATTGCGTATGCTTATGCGCCAGCGCATACCCAGCTCCGTTATTACTTCTTCCATAGCCCTGCCTATATCTTTAGCCAGTGCGCGTAAAGGCGTGATCCATAGCAACTGCAGCTTACTGCCTGCTCTGCTTTTATAATCAGCCGGGTGTTGATTAATGAAATCTATTACAACACCCAGGAAAACGGAAAATGTTTTACCAAACCCTGTAGGCGCGTTTACCAACCCGCTTTTGCCATTAATGATATGCTGCCAGGTTTCTTCCTGGAAGGTAAAAGGTTTAAAATCCTTTTTAGCCAACCATTGCTGTATTACCTTATATCCTGCTGACTGATGCAATTGCATGGAGGATTATTTAGCGCCAACCTCGCCAACCTCACAGGTCTTAAGACCTGTGAGGTTGGCGCAGCCCAAAAAATCTTTAAATTTTCCCAAAAATAAATTAAATTAACACCACTATGACACACCAAAACACCATTCAGAAACTCCACCCCGGAGGATACTACCACATTTACAACCGTGGTAACAACAGGGAAACCATTTTTAAAGAACCGGCCAACTATGCTTATTTTTTAACGCTCTGGGAAAAGTATATAGAACCCGTTGCCCAAACCTTTTGCTATAACCTGCTGCCCAATCATTTTCATTTTTTTATTCGCGTAAGGGAGGTCCCGCAAATCTGCGAGACCTGTGAGACCTTGCAGCCCGGCAAACCCATCGAACAGCACTTCTCCAACCTTTTCAACGCTTACGCCAAAGCCATCAATAAAAGGTATAACCGCACGGGCAGCCTGTTCCAGGAAAGGTTCAGAAGAAAGGAAATTGACAGCGATGATTATCGCACTACCATCATTGGCTACATCATCACCAACGCGGTAAAGCACGGGTATTGTACTAACGTTGAAGCCTATCCCTGGTCGGCTTACCATAACCTGGTATCTGATAAGCCCACCGGTTTATTAAGAGATGAGCTGACCCAATGGTTCGGCAACAGAATGGCTTTTATCAACTATATTAAAAATTATACCAACGAAATAACAGGGTGGGGAAATTTCCTGGAACATGAGAATGATGATAACTAAGGGCAGATCTCACAGGTCTTGCAGACCTGTGAGATCTGCCCCTTCCAGCCTGAGCAAAAATGCATATTCCAGCGCTATATCCTTCAGGTAATCGAACCGGCCGGAAGCGCCTCCATGCCCAAAATCCATATTGGTATGCAGCAATAGAATATTATCGTCTGTTTTCATCGCCCGGAGTTTCGCTACCCACTTTGCGGGCTCAAAATATTGTACCTGGCTGTCGTGCAGCCCCGTAGTTACCAGCATATTGGGATAATCTTTTTTTTCAACATTTTCATAGGGCGAGTAAGATTTCATGTAATCATAAGCTTCTTTACTTTTTTCCGGATTACCCCATTCATCATATTCATTGGTAGTTAAGGGAATGCCGGCATCGAGCATGGTATTCACCACATCTACAAAGGGCACCTGTGCAATAACGCCATGCCAGAGATCGGGCGCCATATTTACCACTGCACCCATCAGCAAGCCACCGGCGCTGCCGCCCTGCGCATATAAATGTGCCGCAGAAGTAAATTTTTCTTTTATCAAAAATTCACCACAGTCAATAAAATCCGTAAACGTATTTTTCTTCTTCATCATTTTGCCATCTTCATACCACTGCCTCCCCATTTCCTCACCCCCACGGATATGCGCTATGGCGAACACGAAACCGCGGTTGAGCAAACTAATCCGGCTGCTGTTAAAAGTGGCATTCATACTATAGCCATACGATCCGTAGCCGTATAACAATAAAGGCGCTTTACCGTCTTTTACCAGCCCCTTTTTATATACTATAGAAACAGGGATTGCAGATCCGTCTCTCGCCATAGCATACAATCTTTCCGAAGTGTATTCTTTCGTATCGTAGCCACCCAACACTTCCTGTTGTTTCATGAGCTTCTTTTCTCCGGTGCTCATATTGTAATCGTAAGTAGTATTGGGCGTTACCAAAGAAGTGTAGGTATAGCGCAGTACAGCGGTATTAAATTCGGGGTTAGTGCCGGTGGCAGCACTGTAAGCCGGTTCCTCAAAATCAATATAATGCTCCTGCCCCGAAGGCATATTGCGTACACGCAATTGGATCAGTCCGTTTTTACGTTCGGTAACAACCAGGTAGTCTTTAAATACATCAATATCTTCGATCAATACATCAGGACGGTGGGGAATAACTTCCTTCCAGGTGCTGCTGTCTGTTTTGTTCAGCGGACATTCCATCAACCTGAAGTTTTTGGCATCTAAGTTGGTCACAACATAAAACTTATCACCGATGTCTCTCACATCATACAATACTTCTTTCATGCGGGGTTGAAAAACCATAAACGCTGCATCGGGTTCGTTGGCTTTGATGAAACGCATCTCCGTGGAAAGCGTAGCCTGGGAAACAATAAATATGAACTTACCCGATTTCGTTTTTCCCACACCAATATAATTCGTAGGATCTTTTTCTTCGTACACTGTTACATCCTGTGCTTCGCTGGTATTTAATTTGTGCCGCCTTATTTTTTCTGTAAGGAGGGTATTGGGGTTATTAAGGGTGTAAAACAATGTGTTATTGTTATTGGCCCAGGCAGAACTACCAGTTGTGCCTTTTATGGACTCTTTAAACAGTTCGCCGGTTTCTAAATTCTTTATATAAATCGTAAACTGCCGGCGCGATACGGTATCTACCCCAAAAGCCAGCAGCTTATTATCTTCGCTTACATTAAACCCGGTGGCGGCGTAGTAAGGATGCCCTTTTGCCAGTTCGTCCACATCCAATAGAATTTCTTCCGGTGCATCCAGGCTTCCTTTTTTCCGGCAGTACTTATAATATTGTTTCCCGTCTTCTGTTCTGGTATAATAGAAGTACCCGTTTTTAAGAACAGGAACAGATTCATCTTTTTCCTTTATTCTGCCCTTCATCTCTTCATATAGCTTTTCTCTTAAAACTTTTGAGCTGCTCATCATGGTATCCAGATAGGCATTTTCTTCATTCAGATAATTTATCACTTCCGTACTGTCTGGTCCTTTCTTAAAATAATCAATCATCCAGTAATAATGATCTGTTATGGTATCGCCATGTAACGTACGCTGATGTTCTTTAATGGCAGCTACCGGCGGTTTAATATCCATGTTCCACATATAGTCTTTTTTTTCGTCTTTTGTTTGTGTATGGCATGCAACCGTAAAAACGAATGCTGCAAAAATAAAGAGGGGAAGATGCATTCTCATAAAAACACCTTTTTTATAAATGTTATATAAAAAATGTAATCAACAGCTATCGCTGCCAAACAATGATATCCGGCACGCCAATGAAAACTTTATTACAGAGGACGGCTCTAAAGAATGCCTTTTTTTGCGGGAGAGCTCAGCTTTTGGTTCATCATTTCCCTTACGGCAAAAGCTATGGCGTTGGCATCATAGCCGCATTCTTTTTGCAGCTCTCTGGGGGTACCCTGCTCTATTACGCGATCGGGTATTCCTAATATTTTTACCTGTGCATGGTATTGATGAAGTGCCATAAACTCCAGTACAGCGCTTCCAAATCCTCCCTGCACTGTGCCATCTTCCACGGTAATGATTTTATTAAACTTACTGCATACTTCGTGCAGTAAATTTTCATCCAGCGGTTTGGCAAAGCGCATATCATAATGTGCAGGATTCAGCTCTTCCGCTCTCAATTCACGTATGGCTGCGGCTGCAAAATTTCCGGGATGACCAAAGGATAATATGGCAATCGCTTCACCGTCCTTTAATTTCCTTCCGGTTCCCGGCTTAATTGCTTTCATCTCCGTTCTCCATTCAGGCATTACGCCTTCGCCGCGGGGATAGCGGATGACGAAAGGATGGGTATTTTCGTCTAACTGTGCTGTATACATGAGGTTGCGCAATTCACTTTCATTCAGGGGCGCGCTTACAATCATGTTAGGAATGCAGCGCATATAAGCTATATCGTATGCGCCATGATGCGTGGCACCATCTTCCCCTACCAATCCGGCACGGTCAAGGCAAAAGATAACGGGCAGATCCTGGATAGCTACATCGTGCACCACCTGGTCGTAGGCCCTTTGCATAAAAGAAGAGTAGATATTGCAGAATACTTTCATACCCTGCGTGGCCATACCCGCGCTCAGGGTTACGGCATGCTGCTCGCAAATGCCTACATCAAAAGCGCGATCCGGCATTTTATCCATCATAAATTTCAATGATGAGCCTGAGGGCATTGCGGGTGTAACCCCTAATATTTTACTGTTTTTTTCTGCCAGTTCTATAATGGTATGACCAAAAACATCCTGGTATTTGGGTGGCTGTGGCAGATCAAATTTCTTTTTATAGATCTCGCCGGTTATCTTATCGAACAAACCCGGTGCATGCCATTTTGTTTGATCTTTTTCGGCAAGGGAATAGCCTTTGCCCTTTACCGTTAAAATATGCAGCAGCTTGGGCCCCGGGATTTTTTTCAGGTCCTGTAAAACATCTACCAGCTTGTTGATATTATGCCCGTCTATAGGACCAAAATAGCGAAGGTTTAACGATTCAAAAAGATTGCTGCTCTTGCTCACGAATCCTTTAATGCTATGCTCCAGCTTGCTGGCCATTTCCCGGGTAAAGCGTTTGCCTACCGGTAACTTACCTAACGCATTCCAGATATCATCTTTTAACTTATTATAGGTTTGGGAAGTAGTAATGTCTGTAAGATATTCCTTCAGCGCCCCCACGTTCTGATCAATGCTCATGCAATTGTCGTTGAGAATGATCAGCATATCGGCATCCGTCACACCAGCATGGTTCATGCCTTCAAAAGCAATACCCGCAGTCATGGCTCCATCTCCAATGATCGCCACGGATTTCCTGTCTTCATGTTTGTATTTGGCGGCCATGGCCATGCCCAGCGCCGCGGAAATAGAAGTGGAAGAATGCCCAACGCCAAAACTGTCGTATTCGCTTTCCGCGCGCCGGGGAAAGCCGCTTAGCCCTTTGTATTTACGGTTGGTATAAAAGGCGTCTCTCCGGCCTGTTAAAATTTTATGCCCATAAGCCTGGTGCCCTACATCCCATACCAACTGGTCGAAAGGCGTATTCAGCACATAATGCAGGGCAACAGTAAGTTCTACCACGCCCAGGCTGGCGCCAAAATGTCCGCCATGTACACTTACCACGTCAATAATATATTGACGGAGTTCACTGCATACCTGGTGGAGTTGCTCCCGGCTTAATGTTTTAAGATCTTTCGGATCGTTGATTTGTTGTAAAAGCGGCCCTGGTGTTATATCCATGTAAAACATGTTGAATCAATAACAAAAGTAAGATATAAATGCTTTTTAAGTGAAGGAATTATCCGGCCGCGATATCAGCCACGACAGGTTGATAATCAATAAGTAAACTGAACATATTCCCATTTCACCTCCGCCGTTAACCCGCATTTTTCGCCACTAGTAATACAATATTTCCGGTAAGAGGGAGAAATGTTTAGATTTGATATATGCTATCTAAAATATCAAGATACTGGTGGTGCCAGATTTGTGGATGGGGGATATTTGCGCTCATTAATATCTTTTTTGCCTACACCTATGATAAAACAATATCAGAAAAATTAATTATCCGTCTCCTTATCGCTTTGTCGCTGGGTATACCCATTACCCATATTCTGCGTAACGTTATTATTAAACGCAACTGGTTAGTATTACCTGTTGAAAAAATTGTTCCGCGGCTTTTTATCTGCATTGTTATAGCCAGCTTTATTTACTCGCTTAGCCTGCTCACTTTTTTTGAGCTGTTCAATTTGTCTGAAACGGATCCCAAAAAGAAAGTGGCTTTTATCAACATACTGGTGCTCAGGACCTTCGACAGCTCTCTCATTTTAATGGTATGGGTACTTATCTACTATGTATATCATTTCTTCCAGAAAAATAAAAAGCAGGAAGTAGATACTTTCCGCCTGCAGTCGCTGGTAAAGGAACTGGAGCTTAAAACCATTAAATCGCATATCAACCCGCATTTCATTTTTAACTCGTTGAACAGTATCAGGGCTTTGGTAGATGAAAATCCCCAGCGGGCCAGGCGGGCGATCACTGAACTGAGCAATATCCTGCGCAGCAGCATGCAAACGGAAAAAATGGAGACGGTGCCCTTAGAACAGGAGCTGAATATAGTAAAGGACTACTTAGCGCTGGAACAAATGCGCTTTGAAGAACGCTTAAAAGTACAGTTCCACATTGATGAAGATACGCTGTGCCAGCCCATACCACCAATGATGCTGCAAACTCTCGCGGAAAACGCCATTAAACACGGCATCAGTAAACAGGTAAATGGCGGAGTGGTTACTATTACTTCGGATTTTGTAGATGATCATCATGAGATCATTATCCGCAACAGTGGATTTTTAAACGGCAACGCAGGGCACATGGGCTTTGGGCTGCAAAGCACGCAGGATCGGCTCAATCTTTTATTTGGCACAAAAGCCACATTTGAGATTAAGGACATACCAGGCAATATGGTGGAAGCAAAGGTGGTAATGCCGCTATATAACAGCCTGGCGAAATAAACATATTGGTGTGTGAAATGGGTGAATGGTGAGAGGATCTCTTACCTTTATCATCTCTCTTTTACCGTTTCACAATAATATAATTTGCTTGACTTAACACTAAATAGTATGACAAAAAGAGCCATTATAATTGATGATGAAAGATTAGCGAGAAGCGAATTGAAAAAGCTGTTGCAGGATCATCCCGAAATAGAAGTGATAGCAGAGGCGGCCAATGCCAATGAAGGTATAGAAAAGATCGGGAATATGGCGCCCGACCTGATTTTCTTAGATATCCAAATGCCCGGCAAAACGGGTTTTGATTTGTTAACCGAATTAGACAGGTTGCCACAGGTTATATTTACTACGGCTTACGATGAATATGCCCTGAAAGCATTTGAAGTAAACGCGCTGGATTATTTACTAAAGCCTGTGGAACCCAGGCGGCTGGCAGATGCCTTACATAAGCTGGAGTATATTACTGAAGAAAAGGAAACAATAGGCACTGCATTAAGCCCGCAGGCTGTAAACAGGGGTATTCTGGGTGAGAACGACCAGGTATTTGTAAAAGACGGCGAAAGATGCTGGTTTGTAAAACTGAACGAAATAAGGTTGTTCGAAAGCGTAGGTAATTACGCCAAAGTATTTTTCAGCACGCATAAACCTCTTATATTAAAATCGCTGAACGCACTGGAAGAACGGTTAGATGAAAAAGTTTTCTTTCGCGCCAACCGCAAACATATTGTAAACCTGCGTATGATAGAAAGGGTGGAACCCTACTTCAACGGTGGTTTACTGCTTGAAATAAAAGGAGGAGAAAAAATTGAAGTAAGCCGCAGGCAGGCGGTTAAATTTAAGGAAATGATGAGCCTGTAGCAGCGTTAATCCGGTAAAATTGTTTTGAACGCTTTGAGCCTTATAGCTAAATTGGGCACTAAACAGTTCCAGAATTATGAAGCATATTTATTTATCCCTAATGCTGGTATTAGCGGTTCTTTACGTTTCAGCACAAAAGATTGACAGGATCATTACCGTTAAAAAAGTCAGTAAAATAGAAAAAACCTTATCGGCAGATGATATGGAGGGCAGAGCCACTTTTACGCCCGGCATAGATAAAGCCGCTGATTTTATTGCCGCAGCATTTAAAAAAAACAAGCTCCTGCCTGCAGAAGGAAGCAACGGTTATTTCCAGGAATTTGCATTGGTGGAAGCCACACAAACAGCGGTGAGCGGCAACGCGGATGGGAATGCAATAAACGAATCAAATATGGTAGTGCTTACCACAAAAGAAACACTAACCGTAAACGAACAATCAGGATACGAAACAGGAACGATTGACGCTAACGACCGCCTGTTCAATAAAGCATACGGCTATATCAACTCCGGGAAAAATTATATTGTATGGGTTGACACTGCCCATTCAAAAAGCTTTGGCAACCTGCTCCGGTTTAAGCGCGAAAGTTTTAAATCAGACGGGAGCATACTGTTTGTACTTACCGGAAAAGCTCCCGCTACTTATTCCTTTTCTGCTCAGCATACCATCTCCGAAAAAAAGCTGAAGAATGTAGTCGGTATGCTTCCCGGGAAAAGCCAGTCTGACAGGAAAGATGAATATGTGATTTTTTCGGCGCATTACGATCACCTGGGCATCGGCCAGGCAGATAATAAGGGCGATAGCATTTTCAACGGAGCCAATGATGATGCGGCAGGCACTACGGCCGTAATGATGCTCTCCAGCTATTTTTCGAAAATCAAAAATAACGAACGCACCATTGTGTTTGCTGCCTTTACTGCCGAAGAGATCGGCGGGTTCGGGTCGCAGTACTTCAGCAAACAGTTTAACCCTGAAAAAGTTGTAGCGATGTTCAACATAGAAATGATAGGCACCGACAGCAAATGGGGGAAAAATTCAGCCTACATAACCGGTTACGAAAAAACAGACATGGGTGAAATACTGGCAAAAAACCTGCAGGGCACCGCTTTTACATTTTACCCGGATCCTTATCCCGACCAGCAATTATTTTACCGTTCCGATAATGCTACGCTTGCTAGGCTGGGTGTTCCCGCGCATACCATCTCCACTTCAAAAATGGATAATGAACCTTATTATCATACACAGGGCGACGAAATTGAAACACTTGATCTGAAGAACATGACGGAAATCATTAAAGCGATAGCGCTAAGCTCGGCAAGCATTGTAAACGGAACGGATTCGCCTTCGCGGGTAGATACCACACAACTCAGGTAAATCACTGCGCAGTGTATCCGCCATCAATTACCATCGCCTGACCAGTTCCATATTACTTTTGTCCAACCGGCACGAAAATAATTTTTCTTAAATCCAGCAACGCCTGCTTAGGATCAAAATCTTTATACGGTTTGAAAATAATTTTTTGCTTTCCCGGCTTCAATTTTATGGTACCTATTTTTTCAGATGCAAAGGTTTCCCAGGAACCGCTTTTTCCAACTTCACCTATTATCCTGTCCTTTTTGCTTTCCAGTATAAATGATTTTCCCGCGTCTTCATCGGATACCGACCATTCCAATATCACGGAATACTCCTTTTCTTCGCGTGGAGCTATTTCCCATTCTATTTTGTCTTTGTTGCGGAACCAGCCAAATGCTTTCCATTCCGGCATATATTTTATATCTGTACCGATACCTTTACCTTTCTCAGCAGTCAATTCAAGCACCCCTGTTTCATCAGGCACAATCAATGACGGCCGGTTAACAGAAACCCGGTCTGCTGATATTTTATTTCTCAATTCGCCCTGCAGATAATTCATTACCCCTTCAATAACATCTGCTTCCGCTTCAACAGTGTATGGAGATACGGTTTCCACTTCGTAACCGCCATGTTTAAATTCGGCGGCAGTTGGCAGGTAGCCTAACCATCCGTTCGTGTAGCCGTAATAGAAAGTATAGGGATACGGGGATTTGTCACGGATTTCATTGGATATTTCACAAAACAGTTCAACCGGCAAACTCCAGATAGCGATATCATGATTGATTTTCAAAAAGCCGACCGGCAGTCTTACCAGGTTCTTCCCATTCCCAATGCTCCGGGAATAGTTGCCCAGATCGGAAGGCCAGTTTAAATTTTCCTTTCGTGGCGTTTCGATGATGAGCTTGCTGGCAAAAATATTCACCTGGTCAATGGTAGCTGTAATAGATTTGTTCGCTTCCAGAATTTTATCACCCAGTAATACCCTGAATTGTGATAAGCGTGCAGCCCCGGGATTAGGATAGGTGCTGTAAATAGGGGCGATATTTCCTGCTGCTCCGTTTATAAAAAGCATGGGAACGCCTAATTTTTCTTCCACATAGTCTGCAACAATACCGGGCACATCACCACTGATTTGAAGGTTAGGAGCGCCCAGTGCAGTGCCATGTATGGCATAGTTTGATATCAGTGCTATAGGCGATCCATCTTCTTTATCTATCCGGATCAATCCAATTTTTTTGTCTACCGCGCCATCAGGGTTCATTCCCAGCCCTGCTTTCCCGTTAACGTCAATTGCCCGCCGGTTGATATTGGCGTTGGAATGTCCCCAACCAACTCCCAGCTTTGCTTTCACTAATTGTTTCCTGGCCTGTTTTATTCCCTCTATTATCTTTTGCTCTACAAAATGGGTATAGGCAGTATCTACCGGATGCTTATATCTTTCTCCCATAAATACTTCGGGTAACCCCGGTACGCCAACTTCAGGTGCAGAATGGGTATGGGTAAGCGTCCACCAGAAATTTTCAGGAGCAATACCCAATTGCTGATACAGGAGTGATGCCAGATGATCGTATTCGGAAGGAGAAATAACACAGATATCAGAAGATACCAGGCAGAACTCTGTGGTTCCGTCATTCAATACCACTATCCGATGATAAATGCGATCGTGTACGCCGGTAGATTGACGGGCATTGTAGCCCAGCAGCATTTTTGGTTGGTCGGGCGTGATATCTATCTTAACTACTGCTGCACGAAAGATGCCTGTATTTTGTGGCCCGGGCAGATTACCAAATGTATGTGCAGAACCTGAAGGCATTGCGGAACAACACAAGATGATCATTGCGATCATATACACAGTGCGGGTGCACTTATATTGGGTTATTGTCTGGTGGACAAAGTAATTTCCTGGTAGTTTCATGCTTATTATTTGGTATGAAGAAATCTGTTTTTTCTTTTTTGCCTGCCCAAAAAAAGAAACAAAAAAAGATCAGCTCTTCCAGGCCATTCACCCTTCCCCTAATTCTGCCGCAAAAAAGCGATCAGGTCGGCCATGGCTTCCTTGCTGATATTTTTTTCTAAGCCCACTGTCATGGCAGACACACTCAGGGATTGTAAAGATTTAATATCCTGCCGGCTGATTGTTTTTTCAAAGTTGCCCATATTTTTAATGGTAATTGCTGAAGATGTTTCAGCCGCAATAATACCTTGCAAAGACTCTCCATTGTTTAAGTTAATCTCCCAAAGATCATATCCTGCCATGATGGAAAGATTGGGATCAAGAATATTAGCCAGTATATCCTCTCTTTTCCAATTATGTATAGTAGCGAGATCAGGCCCGAAAGCAATTCCATTTTCACCTTTTACCTGATGACAAACTGCACAGCTTTGCATATATATTGCTTTCCCCTTTTCCGGATCTCCCGGTAATTCAAGCGCAGCCTGGTATTCCTTATTGATCTTTTTTGCTTCCTCCGCATTTTTGGTAAATACTGCCCTGGCACGTTCCCGTAATTTGTCATCAGCCACCTGCATCAAACTAATACCGGTCCAAAAACTTACATTACTGGCAGGAATCTTATTCGCTTCCATTGCGGTAATGAGTATTCTCATCCTGGCAGTATCATGCATAAATACACGAATGGCGGCATCTCTTATTTCTTTGGTAAGCCCCGGCCACAAATCCACAAGGTATTCACTCACCGCAGTTGAGGGAATCACATTCAATACCCGCAGTGCGGCAAATTTCACGGCAGGTTGCTCCTGTGGAGTAAGTAAGCCCTGGAGCATGGTAAGATAATCTGACGGGTTACCAAAAGTGAGAAAATCAATAGCATCTGCCCTTTTTAAATCTGAAACAGCAGTGTCTTGTGCAATAGATGCTGCCCTGGCAACTGATGAGGTGCGTAAGGTATCATTACTGATTTTTGAAGCCTGTAAAAATTGTAAAGCCGATTTTCGTAACCCATCTGAAGGGCTGTCAAAAAAAGTGTTGAGCAGCAAACGCTGCTCAGCTTCACTGATAGAGAGCTTGTTTTTCCGGTAACGCAGTCCCTGTGCCACCCCTTGTAGCATTGCTGTCTGCGATTCCTGCTCACGTGAAGTTTGCGCAACAATGGCTTTTTGAATGAGATGATGAACCTTTGCCTCACCCTCTGTTGCCGCAATAATTCCTGCAAGTCTTTGTACCATTGAGCCGTATGCCGGTATATCAGCTTTGTATTTTGCCAGCATCAGGTTAAGCAGTGAATTTGCATTTAACGAAGCGGCAGACAGGGCAGCTACCTGGAACCATTTGTTTTCCATATCCTGAAACAACAAACCATTACGTGCATCGGATGCCGGAGCGGTATTTACATATCCCAATGTGAGCAGTAGCTGAAAGCGCACCTTTATTGCTTCATCATTTTGTAAAGCTAAGAGTGCTGTGCCTAATGCCGGATCATCCTTCAAATGCAGTTCAGCTAATTTAACGGCGTTCTCTCTTATTCCTGCAACCGTATCTTTCAATGCATTTTTAATAAGATCAGTTGGCAGCGCGTTCATGCCTTCCAAAGTCCACAACGCATGCAGCCGCCCCATTGCAGATTCAGGGTTTGAAGCCATCTTTACAAGTGCCGACACTGCATTTTTATCTGCTCTGTCAACTAATAAGCGTTGTGCACTAATGCGCCACCAGCCGTTGGTATTTGCTAATTCTTTCACTAATTCATCAACAGAAGCGTCACCAAGTTGCAAACCCTTCATCCAGTCTGCTTTTTTTCCATCAACCGGAGTAATGCGGTAGATCCTTCCTTTATCAATACCATCATATAAGTTCCCTGCGGCAATAGCTTCTTCCGACATCCATTCGGGTGATTCAATTACGCGTCTGTAATAATCCAGAATATACAAAGCGCCATCGGGACCAACATACATATTCACCGGACGCGACCAGGCATCGGTGGAAGTAAAAAATTCTTTATTTGGAAATACCCGGCTTGCCGTATAACTCAGACTACTGTCTCTTAAAATATCCACATGCACCAGGTTACTCACCGGTTCGGCAATGAAGGTGGCATTATGATAGGGTGCAGGAAAGTCTTCCGCCAGGTAGGCGGTTAGTCCGCTACCGGAAGTCATGGTTCCCACATCGGTAAATATCTGCCTGTCCGGGTTGAGCGTAGTAGGAAATACCTCCGGCGCATTCAGGTGATCCGACATAGAATGATTAGGATCTGTAGGCGGTAGTTGGGGATTACGTTTTAAATAGCGCTCTGCAATAATCTCCTGGTATCCCTGGTTAGAGTTGTTGCTGCCAAACCAATGCCCCCATTTATCGAAAGTATGACCAAACTGGCAACGGCTTGCTAACTCTTCTAATTGATACTGTTCGGGGCGAAAACGAACGGATTTTCCACTGGCATTTTGCGGCAGGCGAACCGCATCCGGCTTAGCGGGATAGTAAATTTCGGTTCCTTCATCTCCAAATTCTTCTCCATAATCCCTTGATTTTACAATGCCCTCATGTGCGGCATAAATCCAGTTATCAATACCATACACGGGATTATTTAAATTGTGCTGCGGATTGGTGAGTGCAAAACCCGTCAGCAGTGTATCCATGATGTCGGCCTTACCATCGTTATCCGAATCTTCGAGATAATAGATATTGGGTGAGTCGGTTACAACAAATCCCTTCTTCCACCGGAGGATGCCTGTGGGCAACAGCAGTCCTTCTTTAAAAAGTGTGCGCTTGTCCATGATGCCATCTCCGTTGGTATCTGATAGCATCACAATATTTCCGCTGCCACTTTTGTCTAACGGATAACCGTGCATTTCCACTACAAACATGCGGCCATATTCATCTATCTCCATATCTACCGGAGAAGTAATCATCGGCTCGGCGGCGATCATTTCAATTTTAAATCCGTCGGCTACCTGCATGGTTGCCAGGGCATCTTCGGCCTTAACGCCACCGGATATTTCTGTTTGAGAAGATGGCTGATTACAGCTTATGGAAAAAATCAAAAACGATAGCAAAAAATATTTGATCGGGAATTTGAAAAAATATAACATGTTTGTATTCTTAGAATTTAAAAGTGCCTAAAAGTAGATATGAGTTATTTGAACTATTATCTTTTCGCAAAACCTGTAAATGAGATTGCTTGCGAATGTCGCCTCACCCCAACCCCTCTCCTATCGGAGAGGGGCTAAAGGCATTCATTCCTACTATCTTTTTCGCCTGGGCTTTTCCGTTATCGTCTGCGGCGCCCTCATTTTGCCCTGCAAATAATCCAGCACAGATTCTGTAAGATCACCTGCTGCTCTGGGTGTGAAAGGCGACACCGTTTCTACTTCATAGCCACCGTGTTTCCATTCTGCCTCCGTGGGCAGATACCCAAACCATCCATTGGTATAGCCGAAATAAAAAGTGTATGGAAAAGGAGAGCGGCTTCGCACTTCGTTAGATACTTCACAAAACAATTCCAACGGAGCGCTCCATATCGCAATATCTTTATTTATTTTCAGCAACCGTACCGGGAGGCGAACTAATGTATCGCCGGATTTTGTGGTAACGGTGTATTTGCTTAAATCGGCTGACCATGCCAAGCCCGGTTTTTTTGGGGTTTCTACAACAATTTCATCTGCCCGGAGTTTTACTTCATCAACCGGATATTTTATTTTACTGTTTGCCTCTAGAATTTTATCTCCCAGCAAAACGCGAAATTCACTTAGATGACCTGCTCTTGCATTGGGGTAAACGCTGTAGATAGGCGCAAGGTTGCCCGCCGCACCATTAATAAAAAGCATGGGTGCGCCAATTTTTTCTTCTACGTATTCAGCCACAATACCAGGTGCATCTCCGCTGATCTTCAGGTTGGCCCCGCTCATAACGGTGCCGTGTATGGGATAGTTGGCAATCAACGCCATTGGTTTGCCATCCGGCTTGTCAATACGCAATAACCCGATGCGCCTGTCCACCGGCCCGTCAGGATTCATACCCAGAGAGGCCTTACCATTAACATCAATTGCCCTGCGATTCATATTGGCTTGCGAAAAGCCCCAGCCTACACTCAGCCGGGCTTCAGTAAGTTTACTGCGTACTTCACCAATACCTTCAATCAGCTTCTGTTCAATCATTGCGGTGTAGGCTGCATCTACCGTGTGTTTTATGCGATCTCCCATATAAACTCCATATAATCCCGTTTCGCCAAACTCCGGTGCAGAATGTGTATGCGTAACAGTCCACCATACGTTTAACGGATTTATTCCGTATTGTTTGTTGAGTAATGCAGCCACCTTATCATATTCTGACGGAGAATACAGGCACACATCGGATGAGATGATATAGAACTGAGTAGTACCATCATCTAAAGCAACAATCTTATGATAAATGCGATCCAGCACACCCGTGGATTTGCGTTCCTGGTATCCGAGCAGGTGTTGTGAATCGGAGGGAGTAATATCAATTTTGACAACGGCGGCTTTGAGTTGGGCGTGGGTGCTGTGGGGCAAAATGAATGCACTACAGATGAATAAACAGTATATAGAAAAAGGTATATCCTTTTTCCATGACTTATAAAAAACCATTTGGATTAACGTACCGGCTGATTTAAACTTATACATTAAGATTACCATTTTAAATAATAGAGACGAAAGGTCTTCTTTTATACCGACTATATTTTCGGGGTGCCTTTCGAAGGTGTGGCATTCCTTTGCTTCATGTGGGCAGTGTCTTCACTACCCACCGCGGCCACCAATAGCAGTAAGCAGCAATTAAAAAGCAATATGTTAAAAGAGGTGCATGTCCTTTTGAAATCCGGTTCAGAGTTATTTTTAGGCAGTCTATATGCTCAGAGATTATGGACTAAGGTAAGGAATTTGAGTGCTTAATAGAGCATGGGAATATCTCAAGTTTTCGGTGGACATGAGTGGCCGCTATTTCCCCAAATCAGAATTAACCTCAAATAGATGTCAATCAGGATACTCACCTGAAATCATATTTTAATATTTTATTATTTCGATCGCTACAGGTCCTGCCAACCCAGAAGGCTGAAGCGAATCCGTTGGTTTTGCTGGATTTTCATTTACCCAAGTTGTCCGTTTTTCAGTGGGTAATTTGGTATCACCTATAAGTCTGTTTATCCAGTTATTCACCACATTTATTTCTATCGTATTATTTCCTGCTTTTACCAAATTAGTGATATTCAACTTCCATGGGTCAGTCCATACTCCTCCCGCAACAACTCCATTGACTTTTACTTCCGCCATAACATTAACTTTCCCAAGATTAATAAAAAATTGATACTCAGGTGAAATGTTATTCAAATAAAAACTGTTTTTATAAGATGCCTGGCCTGAATAATACCTAATTTGCTCCTCTTCAAAATCAGTCCAGTCTTTTAAGTCTGCCATATAAATTGGTGTTTTGGAGCCATCTTTAATCTTATCAAATGTTACTTGCCATGGTTTTTCTACTTTAACAATCTTTGTAGGTAGTGGGAAATTATCTCCAATTTCCTCTCGATAGCGAACAGGTTTTCTAAATACAATAAAAGCACTTCCCTGGGGAGGTAGTTCAAGAGATATTTCGGTACCAGATTTTTTCTTACTAAACACTTCAAGATCTCGGATATTACCATCAATGGGGTCCCAAAATTCAGGTTGTTTCCCATTCACTCTGAATGTTGCGTCAAACTTAAGTTTATTTTCACTCTGATTAGAAATGAAATATATATCAGTATCATTTAATCTTCGATGTACCCATAGCAGGGGAAGATCATCGGGAAAGATTATATCTGGCTCAGTCTTGATTTGATTTAAAGCATCCTGAATGTCTACACCATCTATTATGCCCCCCTTATATTTACTTCCCTTTTGTCCTTTATTCTTTGTCCAAAGCTCATTAGCTATCGTTTCTACCTTTTTATCTGCTGTAGGAAAGTTTTTCAGACTTGGTGAGCGAAAGGGAGGAGCACCGTATATTGCTGCACCTTGCTTACATAGAAGTTGGATCTTTTCAAGAAGTTCTGGCCGCATGGTTTCAACAGGTGGCAGAACAAGCATTTTATAACTCATGCCATCCGGAAGTACCAAATTACCGTCAATTACCGAAAGATGGTTTAGGATGACATCGGCATTTATGTAATCGAATGAATAGCCCTTTGGCACCTCAGGTATTCGAACACCAGTCATCTTGGGAACATCTTCACCAATGAAATAGCAAAGGTCATTAATGGGAAGCCCCCTACGTAACATAAACATACACCTACGTTGGTAATCTATCCAATATTTTGATTGTTTAAACCAAGTGTTTTTTCGATTAAACTCGGTTCCGAACCATGCATTTATACCTGGATTTCTTTCTTCATAAGGCTGATGTATATATAAGTGAAGCACGACTTGGTTTATACCCTCAGTAAAACTCCAGTCACCTCGTTTCTTAAGTAATGTGGGGTGTCTCTGAAATGCTAGTCCTGCAGATGTATACGATTCTGCTGATACTATTCTTTTACCGTAAATATGGGCAGCTGATGACGCGGCACGACATTCTGTATTTCCTAGCTCCCCTTCGTTCCAGAATTCACCACCAATATCATGGCTTTGTCCTCCATAAAGCAAGAACTCTGACGGAAACCCCCAGTGGCCATAGTTCTCCAACCAAATCCTTAACCCATTTTCCTGGCAGATGTCACGAAAAGCACCAACATAATGATAGGCTATTCTATCAGCAACAAATCTGCGAAGATCCCAAAGAAATCTGTCTGATTGATCAGTTGAACCTACTATTCTTCCAGAGAGTACAGGTAGCCATGGTAAGGGATCATAGCTATATTTTGCCCTGAAATCCTCTATCATATCATCAGTCCAGTTCTGTGATCCTTGTTCATAGCTATCAAGTACAACATGCTTAAACGCTTTTCGTTCTTCTATTGACAATCGTTTAAGAAGTTTTAAAACATATTGATTAAAATGATGTCTTAGATGATTTTTATTCATCTTATCAACCTCCCATCCTGTTGCGTATGGGGCAGCTTGCGCATTGCGAGCACCTGTGAGGTCTGATCCGATGCGCATTATAATCCAGTTGCCAGGAGGGGAATTCCATGTAAGGGTATCTTCTTTAACATATTTGCTGATATCAATTACATTTTCCGGACTGATTTTAGCTAAAGTATCACTACCTTCTTCTCTTAATTCCCATTGGTATTCAAACCACGTTGGGAAAGGAATTTGGCACATCTTTCCAAGTTGTTTCTCTACATAGTCTTCAATTCTTGGTACAGCGGACAACTCAATTTCTGCAAATCCAACGTCAGAAATATCTCCATTTTGAATAGAAAAATAATTGCGAAGATTAAAATCACTTAATATAAATCTAAAGCTTTTGGAAGACACCGTAGGTAGAGAGATGGCTACTGGACCAAACCTCATGGGGCCAACATTTACCCTTGAGTTACTTCTGTCATACCTAAATTTCCTTATGCTCTTATAAGACCCGTTTTCCAAAATATGAACGTCAATATCTACAGCAAATTCTATTCCTGCATGAAAAACTCTTAGACTACGTGCTGTAAACAACTCTTCGATTTCAAAGTCTATGACTATTTGTTTCGCAGAACCTGCATTTTTAAACAGGCAGAAAGTTTCTAGGCTTCCATCACTTAGATTTAATGCGTCCTTTAAATCCGGAGTAACTTTTATTTTTGGGTTTAGTGATGAAATTTTTAGATTATCATTCTCTGGAACCGGAAACGCAAGAACTCTTACGTCCTGATATGTATCTGAATATCTCTCAAACGCTTGCGCTATTTTCTTCCCGCCCTCAATTTCTATTTCATGAGATAAAAGATATCTCATTGAATGTTCAGGTTTAACCCATGGGCCACCTGACTGGCTCCAGCCAGGACTATTAAATAGTCCAATATTAACGCCGGTCCTTTTACCCTCTCGTACTGCATGTTCTAATAACTGCCACCATTCCTCACTCAGAGTCTTTATTTCCCCATAAGGCATGCCTTCATAACCAATATTGCCTATCATTGCTTCACCAATTCCCACTTCCGCCATCGCTTCAAGATCCTTTGTTATTCCATCTTTTGTATTGTTATCACTTATCCAATACCAATAAACCCATGGCTTAACGGAATCAGGAGAATTTTTAAAACCCTGTTCCAATTCATGAGCAGATATAAAATCGGTATTAATAGGAATATTGTTCTTGCAGCTGAATTGATTTAGTGCCATTATTATGCTAATAAGAAGAAAATTTGAGTTCATTTCAGATTTTTTAAGATAGGATAAAATTATGTGTTGAATTTTTTGGTTAATCGGTAATTGAATACAGGTTTCTTTTCATCCTTGAATGTAACAATCACCAAAAACCAAGGGGTTTAGGGAATATGTGATCTCTAAACCCCCTATAAATTGGGCTATCCAATCGGACTGCATTAACTATTTGCCAGTGATAAGATCAATACATATCTTCAGTATTTATTTAAGAATTTCTTTCGATATTTTCAATTATTTGTCCCACCAAACATTAGTTAACCAATTATTAGAACCTTGCTTTGAAATTGCTGCATCCAAATTATTAGTATTTAATGCTCCTTCACTTGCGGGATATTGAAACCTCCGAGGGATAACTCCTCCCGTATAGTTGCCAGGAAAGTTCACTGGTATTAAAGTTGGATAATTTGATCTTCTCCAATTGGCATGAGCTTCATAGCCATCAAGTAAAGAAGCTATATAATACTGAGTATTGATAGATTCCAGTCTCTCTTCTAAATTATTCGGATAAACTAATCCAGTTAAAAAAGTTTCTATTTTTTCACTTTCAAAAATACTCGAAGAGGGATTATATAATCTTAAGAGATCTATTGCTGCTTGAACTCCTTTCCTATAATAAAATTCGCCGGATGGTCCTGTCTGAATCCAGTTTTTTTCTCGTGCTTCCGCTAACAGAAGCATCGTCTGTGCGTAAGAAACAATTACATTCGGATCATTAGCATCAGCAAATGAGGATCTTAATTGTGAGAAGGTATGTAAAGAACCTGCTACATGACTTATATCCGTTCCATTTGGTAAACCCTTCTGAATAAAAGTATCATCATTTTCATTCCCTGGATCTGTTGGCGAACCTCCGGTTCTTATCACGGACAGAATTTTCAGTCTAACGTCATTATTTAATTTAAGAATATCTATAAATGTTTTTGAAAATTTGAAATTATTTTGATATAATTCTGATCTAGATCCTGGGTAAAATCCAAGAATATGACTGTTAGGGTTATCATAGACTCCAGAAGTATGATTTATTCTAAAAGTTTCATCATTACTACTTATTAAACCATTGGTGTAAGCCTTTGAAACTAAAGAAGTCGCCGTAGTTGGATCAATTTTGGAGAAACGCATACCCACTCTTAATAAGAGTGAGTATGCTGCTTTTTTCCAAAGTTCTACATTACCGTTATAACTTGTTATATCTCCCTTAAGGGGTTTATCTGTGCGAAACGATTTCGCAGCGACTTCCAACTCATCCGCGATATCTAACAAAACAATTCTTTGTTCATCATAATCTGGCGTAAATATTCCATTCAGGAAGCCTTTGCCAGCATTAAAATAGGGGAGGTTTCCATAAATATCAGTGAGCCTTAAAAAAATAAAAGCCTTTAGGACCTTTGAAGCAGAATGATAATTAATTTCTTCTTCTTTACCTGCCGTCTTTTCAATCAAGTTAACAAGATTTTGTATTGCCTTTCCATAATATCCATCCCATAAGGCTGAATTGTATCCTTCATCGAATAAATATCGATCCCCTGCCTGATATGTCGTAGAAGCAAATTGTTGTACAAATTGAGTGGTATAAATTAAGTTGCCACGAAAAGACTCGTATTCACCTCCGGATGTTTGAATAATCGCTTGTGTAAATAATGATTCGGATTCTAAATCGGTTAATTTCGTTGGATCAATATTGATATCCCTAAAATTCTTAGTACAACTAGTAAAAGTCAGGAAAAGAATTATTATCCAAACACTATTATAAATATATTTAAGCATTATTATAAATTTTAGAATTTAAAATTTAAATTTAATCCCATTGATCTAACAGAAGGCACCCCAAACCATTCAAGACCCTGCGCGTTACTATTATTATACGAAGACTCAGGGTCAATATTGGGAACTTTCTTCAGCAAAACAGCAAGGTTTCTTCCAACAAGAGAAATGTTTATACTCTTGAAAGGAGATCGTAATATTAACTTTGAAGGTAAAGTGTAACCCAAAGTAAGTTCTCTTAGTTTAATAAAATCAGATTTAAAAATAAACGGTTCTGAAATATTCATTGCTATCGATTGCCAATACCTCTGTGCATTTAATTTGAGATTATTCTTTTGTCCGCTACTTTCTATAATGCCATCTACAATCACTCCGTCTTCACGTCCATATAAAGTCTGCTTTGTCAACCCCCTCAATGTTGACCCATCGTTTGTTCCTGAGTATAAATAGCCTCCAAATCTACTGTCTATTAAAAATTCGAATACAAAACCCTTATAAGAAATAGAATTTGTTAGCCCCATCAAAAGTGGAGCAACACCGGTTCCATAAGTTTTTAGTTCACCTCGCTGTGGAAATCCTCCATCATTTAATAATAATTTGCCTTCTTCATTTGTTTTAAATCCATAACCTTGTATTTGACCATATGGGGTACCTTCAATATTTGCTATAAAGGCCGTCATAGACCGTGCTTGATCGATTTGGATGGAATTTAGCTGATCAGAAATTTTTGTGACTCTACTATCATTGTAAGAAAAATTATATGTAAGAGTCCATCTCAGCATTCTATTTAATGGTGTTGCCCCAATCTGCAATTCTACCCCTTTATTTGTAATGGTTCCAGCGTTAATCAGTACGCTATTAAATCCCGAAGTCTGCGAGATCTGGCTTATAACAATATCGTTCTTTGTCTTTTTCGTATAGAAAGTTAAATCAAGGTTTACCTTATTTGAAAAAAATCTGTTTTCCATTCCTATTTCTACAGTTTCAACTGTAAAAGGTTTAAGATTTTTATTAGGTATGGTAGTGCCAGAAATTCCTCCTACTGGCAAGGAATTATAGGAGTTAGCACTCAATGAATATTGGAGGTTAAGTCCATATGGGTCTCTTTGTCCGCTAACCTTAGCCCACGAGGATCGTATTTTTGAGTAGTTAATAAAGCTTGGTAAATTAATAACTTCAGAGAAAATGAAACCTAAACTTGCAGAAGGATAAAAATTAGACCAATTATTGGGTGATAATGTCGAGAACCAATCATTTCTACCTGTTAAATTTAAAGCTAAAAACCTATCATAGGTAAGATCTACAGATGCAAATAAAGAGTTTGTTTGTACTTTTCTGTAACTATAATCCATCCATTTATCTCTCAAATTATTTATATAATAATAATTTGGTGCATAAAAATTATTACCAGCAAGAAATTGTCCGTCAGTAAAAGACTTCATGATATTTCCTCCAGTGAATGCGTCTATCTCCAGCTTATTAGAATTTACTCTTGCTCCAAAAATTACTTCACTATTGAACTCTCTAAACTTTTCAACACTTTGAATATTTATTTGACCACCCGAACTATATTGAGTCCCCATTGGAGTAATATCAAGATTATTGCGTGTATACGTATCGGTCGATATTCTTGCCCGTGAATAAAGCCAATGATTGAATGAATATTTTCCTTGTATAGCCCCTATAAATCGATCTCGACCATCACTTTGATCAAATCTATAGGTAGCCCAGTATGGATTTGTAACATAAGGAACTGAATTGAATTTCCTTTCACCTTTGGTAATAGAATCTACCATTTTGTCCCAATATGTTGACTCTTCCCAACTAGTTGGAATTGTAGTGATAGAATAATTAGCGTTTCCTGGTGAATCTGATACACGTGGTCTATTTTTAGTTCGTTCTCTAACATATTTTCCTATAATGTTTAATGTTAATTTTTCTAATGGCGTAACACCAATGTTCAAACTAAAATTATTCCTTTGTAAATTTGAATTGGGAACAACAGACCTATTTTGCAAATCAGTCATATTGAAATTGTAGTTGAATTTATCTCCACTACCATAAATTGATACTGAATTATTAATATTTGTTCCTGTTTTATAAAACTTAGATATATTATTTTTGTGTGCAATGTATGGTCTTAAAACTCCATCCCACTGAAAAACCATACTCCCATCCAACCTACTCCCCCAACTATTAGGACTTATTCCATTGGCCTCTTGAGCACTTGAAGGTGCGTTTCCCATAATACCATGACCGTACTCATACTGCCAATCAGTGAAATCATTTACTTTTTCCACAACTAAATTCGAATTTATTTCAATTCCGAAACCATTCATCTTCGATCCCTTCTTTGTTGTTATTAGAATCACTCCTGTAGCGGATCTCGACCCATATAATGCCGCAGCCGCCCCACCTTTTAAAATACTAATTGATTCAACATCGTCAGGGTTTATCATTTGTATTCCATCACCTCCGTCGCGCCCGCCATACATTCCAGCCCAACTTCGATTAGAATTATCTATTGGAATACCATCAATAACATATAATGGCTGGTTTTCTCCGGACAAAGATGTATTTCCTCTTAAAACTAGTCTTGATGAACTGCCTACGCCAGTTGCAGAAGAAGAAACATTAAGTCCTGGTACTCTACCTGAAAGACTATTTACTAAATTATTTGATCTAGATTTTAGTAGATCCTCTCCATATACTTCAGTTAAGGAATAACCTATTTTCCTTTTTTCTTTCGTTATTCCTAATGCAGTCACAACCACATCCTCCATCCCCGCCACAAATGCTTTCAATACAATATTGAATACTGTTTGGGTACCTACTTTTACTGTGTGCGTTTCAAAACCAACAAAAGAAAAGACCAGTTCCACATTGTTGGCAGAAGGAACAGACAACAGAAATCTACCGTCGGCATTGGTGGTGGTACCGTTTTGGGCGGCTTTAACGGTTACACTTACCCCTTCTAAGGGTTCCTGTTGTTCGTTAGTTACCCTTCCGCTCAGATTGATATCGGCAGGCGGGGAGAGCGTACCCGAAATGGACTCAAGCGGAGTAATCTGATAGATTTCTTTCTTCCATTTAATAAAGATGGTATTTTCCTCGATGGAATAATCCAATTGCTGATTACGGAACACTTCGTTTAAAAACTGTTTTAAGGGCATGTTTTCGCCCTGAACGGTAACAGGTTTTGCCTTACTAAGCTGTCCGGATTTGTAACTCACAAAATAACCGGTTTGCTGCTTTATTACAGTAAACACTTTTTCCATGGGAACATCCTTTCCGGAAAAAGTAATGGTTTGGGCAAACCCTGTGGCTGCAGCCTGCAGGCAGAGCCCTAAAAGCATTGCAGTGGTAACTTGCATGATGCGCAAAGTTTTGGGTAAAATTCCACGGGCGCCCCGGCACCGGTGGTTAAAAGCAATGAATTGCATACTTTTGCTCAGTTTTCGGTTAATGAATAGATTGTCTGTTGATCCGGCATTTATTAGGTTAGCCTGAAACTTTTGCCGGGTTTCTGTTGCGAGCAGAGCCCGGATTTTTTATTTAAATAGCCACGAATACACCAATAATACTATCTTAAGTTGATTATCCATTCGTGAATTCGTGGCTACCTTTTCTTTTGTTGTACAGAATGCAGGAATAATTTTTTTTAATACACTGTCAAAGTTTTTCCTTCTAATTTGAAATGTAAATCCCTATCCTGTAATCCGTTTAATACTTGTTGTAAAGTGAGATTTCTGCCAATCTCACCGCCTAATTCTATACGGTCAACATTGCCTTCATATTTCACTTCCACATCATACCACCGGGCAATCTGCCGCATAGCATATTTAAGTTTTACCTGGTGAAAATTGAACACCCCGTTTTTCCATGCCAGGTCTTTGTCTACATCCGTACGGGTTACCTTACCTCCCATATATGCATTACCCGGCGTTAACAACATACCGTTCACCTGCACCAATCCTTCTAAAAGCGAAGTTTTTATACCTGCTTCATCGTCATAACTGTTTACATTAAACGAAGTTCCTTTTACTGTGATCTCATCTTCATAAGTTCTTACCGTAAAGGGCTTCAACGGATTTTTAGCCACTTCAAAATAAGCCTCCCCTGTAATTGCTACCGCGCGGGTGTTTCCCGGGAAAGCTGTGGGGTAAGTAATACTGCTGGAAGCGTTCAGCCAAACGGTAGTACCGTCCGGAAGCATTAATTTGTATTGCCCGCCTTTAGGAGTGGTCATGGTATTATATACTACCACATCCGTTTTACTATATGCCAAAGCCCCATCGCTGATACGAATAGCTAAGTCGCCATCATTAATAACCTGCTGCCCCTTGTCATCTAATTCCACTTTTTCCCCATTGCTTAAGGTAAGCACCGCTTTGTTAGTACCTGGAAGTACATCATTTGCATCCCTTGTCAGCACGGGCGCCGTAACTGTTGCCTGTTGGCCAGGGGTATCTTTTTTTATGTTATAGTAAAAAAAGCCTGCACCTATAAACAGCGCCGCAGCCGCAGCATAACGTATCCATGGGGCTTTCAGGAAACGGATTTTACTGCCACCGCCTGGCATATATTCTTTAGCTTCATCCTCATCTATACCGCTTGTCTCCATTTTCTGATCGCTTTCTTTCAAAACAAATGGATCCATTGATCCGGCGTCATTTGCCACAATGACCCGTATCATTTCTTTCAGCTTTGCCTCATCATACACAAACAATTCCGGTAGTTCCTTATGATACCATTCCTCCACAATCCTGCTAAGTTTGTGTACGTTAGCCGGGTCGTTCAATGCTTCAAGCAATTGCGTCTTTTCTTCATCAGAAAGGATATCCCGGATGCGTTTCTGCAATAAATAGTCAAAATCAATTTTGTCTTTCACGTAATGATTGACACCGCACCGGGGGTTATTGTACCATCAGTCAGGGAATTTTTTTTTCAGTTGCGTAACGACTGCCAAATTAATTTTTAGGATTAGGTGTATAGGTCGAAAACATAGATAAAGACTTTGTACTAACAGGTAATTGATTGTTCATTTTAAAATGATAACTATTACCCTCAAAGCTGATTGCAAATCCTCCTGGCGTACTACCGGAGAAAATTATTTTCTCAAAGAATATCCATTAAAATCAATATGGCTGGAATAGTCAACCCTCCTCTTTGTGTAAGATACTCCCTTACGAATTGCAGGGCCTCCACAAGCTGATTACGTACCGTGTTCTCAGATACATTCAGGCGTGTGGCTATTTCCTTGCGGGAGAGTCCTTCTTTGCGGCTCAGTAAAAACACCTGTTTTCTTTTTGCAGGCAGTTTATTCACCGCTTCGTTAATAAGAGATTGGGTAAAATTCGCGTCTAACTGTTCTTCCATATCTGCAGAAGTAACAGAACGATTCTGGTACGCTTTAATCCGGAGTTCGTGGCGGAGTTTTGTTCTTAAAAAATTGGAAGCCGTGTTCGCTACCACGGTATATATCCATCCCATGGGGTTTTCAATGGTGGAAAAGGAAGTTCTGTGCAGCCATATTTTCAGGAAGACTTCCTGAAGCACATCGTTGGCCTCAGTTTCTGATTTGATAAGAGAAACGGTAAAAGGAAACAATTTTTTATACAGCGTATGCACCAACTTTTCAAAGGATTCTTCATCTCCCTGGGCAAGCCGGTCAAACATGGCATGATCAATCGTATATGTTGTATACTGTCTCAAGGCTGTAAGTAAATGGAAGATGAAGGTAAGGAAAAAGCATACAAACAACATCTTGAATCAAAAATACCCGGCAGTATACAAACTTATCAGGTAATGCAGAAAGCCTTTTGAATTATTTTAAAGGAGTTTTCAAGGCTCCTGCTTTAGCTAAGCTAACGGGGATCAATGAAAAACAAATACATCATTATGCTACAGGGCATCGCAAACCACGACCTGATATGGCAAAAAAATTTGAAACAGCTCTTCATAATTTAGGTAAAGAACTTATTGCTGCAGAATTATAATTTTTTACTGCTTTTAGGATATACTAATCTCTTCCGGCCAATGTGTGGCTATGCCCTGTGTACGAATAAATTGCTGAAAATCCTCCAATACAGATTTTTTATCTCTGACAGCATGTGGTGTCAGCTTTTTACCAAGTGAAAAGGCAATGAGCATTCCAGCGGCTTCACCAATACTCCATTCAACCGGATGCAAACGGTAGCAACCATTGGTGATATGCGTAGTACCGATATTTTTATTGGCTGGAATCAGGTTTTGCATTCGCTGGGGTAAAAGAGCGCCCAAAGGAATCTGAAAAGGCAATGACCCAAAATCAATATAATTATTTCCGGTAGTGCCGGGATGAAGATCAATATGATAATATCCTATACCTATGCTATCAAAAAAATCAGCCGCTTTACTTCCTGCTTTTTCTCCAGCTACCAATATTCTGTTTTCTTTGCCAACATGTTCTTCCAAAATTGTAAAAACAGATTTGATGCGCCTTGATTCACGGATGTACGGATATTTTGCTAACCCGTCATCTGTTCCTACTATATCTCCGCGTAGCCGTAATCCCGGCCAGCCCACTCCGCCATCAGCACGCGGAGCTTCAGTTTGCAACCAATAAAAAAGCGAGAGGCTAAGCTGCCTGCCCTGCTCAAGCGCGGCCTGAAATTCCTGCTCAGTAACATCAATGATATTACGGATAAAATAATCATTTTGCGGCCAGTTCACCATACTGATATCCCTCGAAAAAAATCCCGGTTTAAAATTATTTCTGTCAATAATACGACGGTAATTCCACAAGTTGAGCATTTGCCCGGTGGGCTTACCTGTTGGATCAAACCCCAGTGCTTTAGGTTGCAGTGTGGATGGATTTGAATACGATAATGACAATAATTTTCCGGGCCAGGCAGGCGTCAAATCCGGTACAAGCTTCTGCCAGTAGGCATAATCCTTAGGTTTATCTATCAAATGGTTTTCGCCGGGCAGATAATCCATAGCAAAGCACCAGGTAAATGCCTGGTTATTGTCCGGCTCTGCTTTTTCGGCTGCATGGAGTTCATGTGTATTCTGGCGGGACTCTGCCCCCGTTGCATATTCCGTTTTTGTTAATGGCAATAAGTCGCCCAACTCCGTAGCATCAATGAAATAAGGGGCAGTAAGTATAATCTTATCTCCCGTTTGCAGGGAGTGCGCTTTTAATGCTTTCACTTTATCGCCATTAATATCTGCACCCTCAATTTTATGCTGCAGCAGCAGGGTTAATTTTCCCGATGCAAGGTAAGGCGCCAGCATATTATTCAGCACGGCTAAGGCTACACGCGGTTCATGGCATAGCCTGGAAACAGCTCCCGAGCCTGGGTTTAGGTTTTTATTGGTTTTAGCCGCTTCGGTAAGCGGATAGTGACGCACATAATATTCGCGGACTGCAGTACGCAGATCGCTGTAAAGTTGGGTGGCGCCAAAAGATTCTATCCAGGGATGTTCATCAGGGCAACTCAGCCCCTGCTGGGTAAGCTGCCCGCCAATCCAGTCGGTTTCTTCGGTCATGACTACACGAAGTCCGTTGCGCAAAGCTGCTATTGCCGCAGCACAGCCACCCATACCGGCGCCTGCTATTATTACATCTGCCGGCAATTCTTTTGCCGTTCTGGTTTTACTGATTGTATTGGCTACAGCAGGTATGCTGATAGCCGGAGTGGCAACAATGGCGCCACTGCCAATACTGAGCGACCTGATAAAATTTCTTCTTCTCACCTCAAAAGATTTTATGAATTGCTGATGTTAACGATTGCCGTATCAGCTGAAGCAGTTGTTGTAATCCTTTAAAGATAGAATTGATTTCAATAGTCAGCGAAAAAACAATACAGCACAAAAAAATCCCGGCAAAACAAAATTTGCCGGGAATTCATATAATGTAAACTGAAAATGATTTTACCCTAAAGCTACCCTTTTAAAATCAATTACTTTCAACTCACTGTCTACACTTAGCAGGTAATCACCAACAGTTTTTCCGCCATCTTTTACAAAAGGCTGTGCGGTTAATGTATTTTCTTTAAAGAATGCATTCAGTTTACCTTCTGCAATTTTATCAATCATCGCATCGGGCTTGCCGGCCATTTTAGGATCATTCTTAATTTGATCTGTTACAATTGCTCTTTCACGCGCTACCACATCAGCAGGTACTGAAGCGGGATCCACTGCTACAGGATTCATAGCGGCAATCTGCATAGCCGCATCCTTTCCGGCATCAGCCGCTTCTTTATTTAAGCCTACCAGCACACCTATGCGGTTGGCGCCGTGAATATAGGATGCAACAAAAGGAGCATCCAAACGCTCAAACTTACTGATACCTATTTTTTCACCAATGCTGGCCAATTTATCATTTACCAGGTCGGCAATTTTAGCGCCATTAATAGCAACACCGCTCAGTTCATCCGCGCTTTTTACGTTATGCTGAATGGCGGCATCGGCAATGCTTTGAGCAAAGGCAACAAAGTCCGCATTCTTACTTACAAAATCCGTTTCACAGCTAATACAAACCGCAATGCCTGTTTTATTATCTGCAGTGGTTTGGGCAATTACCACACCTTCTTTTGCTTCCCTGTCGCCACGCAATGCAGCCACTTTTGCACCTTTTTTACGCAACCAGTCAATCGCCTCTTCAAAATCGCCATTGGTTTCAGTTAAGGCCTTACGGCAATCCATCATACCCGCGCCGGTCATCTGGCGCAACTTATTAATATCTGCTGCTGTAATTGTTATTGTTGACATATCAGCCAATAATTTAAGTTAGAAATAAAATTACGAGGGCACACCCTCCTCCTATCTTCCGCCACCAGGACGTCTGCCAGGTCCACCGGGTCCGCCGGTTGTACGTTTTCTTTGTCCACCGGGAGCGCCTCCTCCTCTGTTACCACCGGCGCCGGGACGGCTTCCACCACCAGGTCCGGGACGGCTTCCGGGCGTTCTGCCACCTCTTTCCTTATCTGCTCCGCCTGCTTCATCTATATCCAGCCTTGGTCCTTTATCTACCACTTCTTCTTCCGATTCTTCTTCCGATTTCTCGTTCTGACGTTCGGCTAAACCTTCGGCTATGGCTGCAACAATATAGTTGGTTATTATAGCAATAGATTTTGTTGCATCATCATTTGAAGGAATCGCGAAATCCACTTTATTCGGATCGCAGTTGGTATCTACCATACCAAAAGTAGCAACACCCAAACGTTTGGCTTCTGCAAGCGCTATATGCTCGTGGCCGATATCAATAATAAATAATGCAGCCGGAACACGTCCTAACTGGGCAATACCGCCTAACACCTTTTCCATCTTCTCTTTATCCCGGCTAAGCGTTAGCCTTTCTTTTTTGGTAATGCTGTCAAAAGTGCCGTCATTGAGCATTTTCTCAATGCTTTGCATTTTTTTTACGCTCTTGCGTACCGTGTTAAAGTTGGTTAGCATGCCACCCAGCCACCTTTCCGTTACAAAGGGCATATTAACCCGCTTTGCGCATTCGGTAACAATTTCCTTTGCCTGCTTTTTGGTACCTACAAACATTATTTTTTTGCCACTCCTGGCAATGCTTTTTAATGCTGCGGCGGTTTCCTGCAGGTGCTCAACCGTTTTATTCAGGTCAATAATATGAATGCCTTTTTTTTCAGCAAAGATGTAAGGCAGCATCTTTGGATTCCACTTCTTGCGCAGGTGACCAAAATGAACACCGGCTTCGAGGAGTTGTTGTTGAAGGGAAGTATTATTTTCCATTTATCTGATTTTAGAATTTGAGAACCTGCTGGTTGGCAGGCTGGTTTGAAAATTTCCAATATCCCTTTCCGGGGAAATAATGGATTAACGTTTGCTGAACTGGAAGCTCTTCCTTGCTTTTTTCTTACCAAACTTTTTACGTTCAACACCTCTTGGATCACGCATCAGCAATCCGGCAGCTTTTAATGCAGGACGATAGTCTGCACTAACTTCCAGCAAAGCACGTGCAATACCCAGCTTTGCAGCTTCGGCCTGACCTTTAACGCCGCCGCCTGAAGCATTAATTTTTACATCAAACTTATCTAATCCTTCAATAGTTTTTAAAGGAAGTTCAACCTTATTTTGAAGGTAGATCAGAGAAAAATACTGCTTGTAGTCCTTGTCGTTTACAATGATCTTGCCCTCTCCTTTAGAAAGGAAAACACGGGTCACTGCTTCTTTACGACGACCAACGCCATTTTTTTGCTTTTCCATGTATTTTAAGCTTTAGGCTATTAGCGAAACCGCTATTAGCAGTTTTACTAATTAAAATTTTAACTCTTTAGGTTGCTGTGCAAAATGCGGATGTTGTGCTCCCGCATACACAAATAATTTTTTATACATGCTGCGTCCCAGACGATTCTTAGGCAACATCCCTTTTACGGCTCTTTCTATCACCACTTCGGGGCGGCGGTTCAGCAAACTTTTTGCTGTCTCTTCTCTTTTGCCTCCGGGGTATCCGGAAAAGTTGATATAGGTTTTGTCTTCAATTTTATTGCCTGTGAATTTTACCTTGTCGGCATTAATTACTACAATAAAATCCCCACAATCAACATGAGGAGTATAATAAGCTTTGTTTTTGCCGCGCAGTACCGCTGCAATGCGGGCACACATACGACCAACAGTTTGATTGGTGCCGTCTACAACATACCAGTTATGTTGCACGGAAGCCGCATTCGCATGCTTTGTAGTGAAATGTAATTTACTCATTCTTATCTTTTTTTACTCCCGTTCATACAAACAAGGAGTTGGTACCGTTGCCATCCCTTCGGTTACCGGTTAAAAATTGGAGCGCAAAGGTAGGAGGAATCAAATAAGATTCCCAAAATTTAAGGCTATTATTTTTAAAGGCTCCTTTGTAATAGATTGATAATCAGTAAAAATTTTGAATCAAATTATAAACCGAAAGAGAAAACTCAACTTTTATGCATGAAAACTTTACTTTAAAGCTCCTCTTCCCTCCCGGTTGATTATATTGAGAACGAAGTTGCAATGCCACTAAACGGGTAAGAAATGCCTGTTCATTCATTTTACAGGCGATCGCAGGATTGTATTTTAGATTTGCAAAAAATATCAGGGATAAGTCTTTAAGAAAAATTGCATTGAGCTATGAAAAGTTCTTCAGCGATCCATTACCCGCAAACGATAGCGCGATAGTAAAAGTGCAGGTTTGTTATCCGGTTTTTTAAGCGTCTTATTTTATGGAATACACTTCCTGGATGATGGTAAAGTTGTTTTTACCTGTTGCTTTTGCAATGTCGGCAGATGGGGTGTGCTTAATCCAGTAGCTTGTTGCCGGGCGTTTGTCGTTTTTTTTCAGCCATTCATACATAATACTTATATCTTCATCCATATCAGTATAACTTTTTGTTGTTTGTATAATCACTGCCGGATGCTTATCCATTTCTATCATTTCAAAAGGCTCGTCAACATCCTGTAGTGCATCCGTTGCGGCTACGGCTACACATAGTATTATTGTGGAATCATTCAGCGCTTCATGCTGACTTAAAAAGGTTCCCGGATATTTTATTTCTTCCGCAGGTAAGTGAGCGCTTATTTTATTGTGCAAATAAGCAATCTGATCTTTCACTTCGTTTAATGCCACGGTATCAGACAAGGTTACGAGCTTAATGGCAGGCATTTCTTGTCGTTCAAAAGTTAAACCGCCAAAGGTATTATCCGGATGCTCTATCGCATTTTTAAACTGTACCATATTTTGCAAAAACGCCGTTCTGAACTCAGAGGGATTAAAAAGCAGTTTAAATTTTTTAAGCATATTAGTTTTAAATACAAACTCCTCCGACCAGTTGATTTGCATATTCCACCGGTTCTTCTGTGATACCTGAATCCGGCCTTCTTTTTCATAGCCATTCTGATCTTTTAACTGATATTCAAATACGGTGCTTTTTTTGTCGGGCCGCATAGTTAGGGAAGCAGGTTGGGGCTGCACAATTTCATTATCGGCATACCACTTCTTCCAATTAACAGTATCCTGCAGGGTGCGGTACGTAATAAGTGCATCTGAGCTTACAACAATTGTAGCGTGATAGGTACGACGCATGGGAATGATCAGCACCAGAATTAGCGCTGTTAAAAGCACCGTTAAAACTATAATTATAATTCTCTTTCCCTGCATGGGTGGGTCTGTTTTACAAGTATTGAATTTTACTGCCCGGCA
>ENA-UOUJ01000180-UOUJ01000180.1-activated-sludge-metagenome-genome-assembly--contig:-NODE-180-length-52901-cov-15.625705_pt1 | contig 52901 bp, 42 predicted proteins | sample MGYA00249839_ERZ747224 | MGnify/ENA primary metagenome ERZ747224 (study PRJEB28782, sample SAMN03220277) | activated sludge metagenome | biome: wastewater; feature: sewage sludge; material...
TAAATTATATAGTACTTTCATGCCTTTACGAATTAAATGCCTAATCCTATTTGAAGATTACAGGAGAATAAAAATAAGGTTTTGTTTGATTAACAGCAAGGAAAAACAGCAGGTAACAGCAATTTTATTACTGTCATTGCAGTAAGGAAATGGTAAGATAACCGCTCCTTTTATTATCATTTGTTTATGTTCTATCGTCGCTTATTTTCCGGCTGCCGCCTGACGCCCCGGTTCATACAACATTTTGTTCAATTCATTCACCCGGCACTACACCGCTTTCATAACCCCTGTTACCTTGCGTCAACTTTTAAAAACAGGTTTATGAAAAAGTTGAGAAAAACAATTAAATGGACTGTCATCATTATACTTGTACTCATTGGCGGATTGGTTATAACCGTAATGGCAAGACAAGACATTAAATATGAAGCGCCTTATCCCGGTATCACCGCATCAACAGACAGCGCTATTATAGCAAGAGGTAAACATTTGGTTTACAGTTCGGCTCATTGCATTGATTGTCATAGCAGGCAGCATTCAGATTCGCTGATCAGCTTAGGGCTTGAAGTGCCCCTGAGCGGTGGTGTGGTTTTTGAACTCCCCGTAGGAAAGATATATTCCAAAAATATTACCCCCGATAAAACAACCGGCATCGGCAGCTACAGCGATGGAGAAATTGCAAGAGCTTTGCGGTATGGCGTGCATCCCAACGGAACAGCGGTTTTTGATTTCATGCCTTTTCATAATACCAGTGATGAAGATCTTACCGCCATTATTTCTTACCTCCGTGCGCAAAAACCGGTAAACAATAAAGTACCCGGTCATGAATTGAACGCCATAGGCAAGGCAGTGAATGCTTTTCTGATAAAGCCGGTTGGCCCCACAGGTGAAGTGCCTAAATCTGTTGTACCGGACACTACTGCCGTTTATGGTAAATACCTGGCCTTAAGTGTGGCGGAATGCAGCGGGTGCCATACTAAAAGAAATTTAGCAGGCGAATTCATTGGCGAACCTTTTGCAGGTGGAAATGAAATTGAAGGATTTATTACACCCAATCTTACACCCGATTCAAGCGGAAAAATATTTAACTGGAGCAAGGATATGTTTATTGAACGTTTTCGTATGGGTAAGCTCATCCCTAAAAGTCCTATGCCCTGGAACTCCTTTAAGCGCATGACGGATGATGAGCTAACAGCCATCTACCATTATTTAAAAACGTTGAAACCGGTGAATACAGCCGAAGTAAAAAAATAACGACAGCAACAGTAATAATCCGGATCATTGCAGGTAACACCGGATGAACATGCATCATATTAAATAAAACCGATTAAATAGTATAAGGAGGTTATTCTTTTTTGATTATTTACAATAAGTACGACAGTGGTGATTCCTTTTACGGTTTTTATTATATATTTTAGCATGGTTTATTAAGTGATCTGAACGCTGTTAATTGTATTTCTTTTGAGAAAAGCATTGATCCTTTCCGGAATTGTATTCATCATCTTTTCAGCATTTGCTTTTATGCGGAGCACTCCTGCTGAAACAGGTGTTGACAACACGCTACACTATTTCAAATCACATATTCCAACGCTCATTGCTTCTGCAAAAGAATTGAGGAATGCTATAGAAAGCATATCTGTAAATGACACGGTTTCAATACAAAATGCCAGGAACCAGCTCGGGTTATGTAGAGACGCATATAAAAAAATTGAATTTTTTACTGAATATTTTTTCGGGAACCAGGTTGTTAAAATCAATATCCCACCCGTATTTGAGGTGGAGGAGCCCACACTTGAGGTCGGGTGGCCGGTGGGCTTCCAGGTTATTGAAGCACTCTTATTCGATGAGCATATACAAGACCATAAAAAGGAAATGCTTGACAATACAGACGTTATTATCCTAACGGCTGAAGGACTGAAAGGACTTTTATATGAGACCCCGGTTACCGATGAGGGTATATTGGAAAGCTTGCGCCTGGATTTGATCAGGATTTCAACGCTCAACCTTACAGGTTACGACGCGCCGCTTTTAAAATCGGGTATCAGAGAATCAGCAACAGCTTTGCTTTCATTCAAAAAAAACATACAACCCTACCTGCAAGTAAATAAAGCCTTATCAGACAGTATTTCATTTTATATTGAGCGTTCCCTGTATCTCCTGAACGCCGGTGATTCGTTTGATGCTTTTGACAGGATGTATTTTATGACCGAGGCCATGCTTCCCTTACAGAAGAAAACAGCTTTATTAATAAAAGTGCTGCGTAAAGAAGCGCATGAAGCCACGGTTCTAAACCACGAAGCTGAACATTTGTTCGATAAAAGACTATTGAACATTAACGCCTTCGATACCACTAATGCTATTGATATCCGACAGCCGCTTATGGCACTTGGTAAAAGATTATTTTTTGAAACAAAGCTATCTGGTAATAATAAACGAAGTTGTGCATCCTGCCATTTACCGGAAAAATATTTTACAGACGGACTAAAGCAAAGCATCGCTTTTGATGAGCAAAATGTTGTACGCCGGAATGCACCGTCTATATTGTATACCGCCTACCAGTATAATCATTTCTGGGATGGAAGGGCGCCCAGCCTGGTTCACCAGGTATTTGATGTAACTGCTTCAGCCAGCGAAATGAACGCTGATGCTGAACAGATTGTACAAAAGCTGGTGGCAGACAGGAAATACAGGAAGCGCTTTGCAAAAGCTTTTCCTGGCAGGGAGGCCCATGAAAGCATTACTTTTCAGCATATTGCCGAAGCCATTACCGCCTACGAAAAATCATTGCCTGTAATGACATCCGATTTTGATAAATACATGAATGGCGATAAAACAGCTTTATCTGCAGGGCAAATTGCCGGCTTTAATTTGTTTATGGGAAAAGCACAATGCGGTACCTGTCATTTCGCACCACTGTTTAATGGATTGCTTCCTCCGTTATATGATATTTCAGAGGTAGAATCACTGGGAATAACAACCAACGCAGATTTTGATAAACCCGCAGCCGATACGGATAGCGGACGCTATCATATTATACCTTCACCATTTTATATAGGCGCTTTTAAAACACCTACGGTTCGCAATACCGAAAAAACTGCGCCTTACATGCATAACGGCTCTTTGCAAACGCTCACCGAGGTGATGGAATTTTATAACAAAGGAGGAGGAAATGGTATGGGACTAAATCATCCAAACCAAACGCTTTCTGACAAACCATTGGACCTTACCAAAGAAGAAATCGCAGATCTGGTGAGCTTTATCGAGTCGCTTACGGATAAGCCTCTATGGCTAAAGCAGTAAGCGACGAAAACACCATACGATCCCACCAGCAAAACGCAGCATCCCTCAGTTAGCAATTAATAAATTATTGGTTAACAGGAGAAAAAATCAAAAAATATATATAATTTGTACTTTAATAAAGCCTGTAATCCTTGAAAATGCCGCATAGTATTAATCCTTTCTTTCTACTTATGAACAAGGCAACAGGGTTTTCAATAGTTTTCTGCCTGCTTTTTATATTTTCTGATGCGCAGGATCTGCTCCGTGGCCCCTACCTGCAAATGGGTACCAGCACAAGCATGAACGTTCGCTGGAGAACGGATGCAACCGCTATAAGCCGTGTGAGGTACGGAACAGCTTTGGGTGGCTTGACTAACATGGTTGAAGACCTTACGCTAAAAACAGAACATGAGCTGAAAATAACGGGGCTTTCTCCCAATACTAAATATTGGTACAGCATAGAAGGAGCCACGGGTGTTTTGCAGGGTGATGGTGAAAATTACTTTCAAACACTTCCTCCTGTTGGAGAAAAACAATTATACCGCATAGGGGTGTTTGGAGATTGCGGCAGCAATAATGCCAATCAACTCAATGTTCGGAATAGTATAACCGGTTATCTCGGCGCAAATTATATGAACGCCTGGATATTGCTTGGAGATAATGCATATCCCAATGGGACTGATTTACAATACAGCACAGGATTCTTCAACTATTATAAAGATAAATTCCTAAAGCAAAATCCGTTATATCCTGCACCCGGCAATCACGATTATGACTCCCCAACAGGAGCGAGAACCGCACATAATAATCCTTACTATTCCATATTTACTATGCCTGTTGCCGGTGAAGCCGGCGGGTACCCTTCGGGTTCGGAAGCGTATTATTCATTTGATATAGGCAATATTCATTTCATTTCGCTGGATTCCGACGGATTACATGGACCTGTTGGAAACGAGAAGAAAATGTACGAGCTTCCCAATGAACAAGCTTCCTGGCTGATACAGGACCTGGAAGCGAATACCAATAAAGACTGGGTAATTGCGTTCTGGCATCACCCGCCTTTTACAAAAGGGTCGCACGATTCAGATGACCCTGTTAAAGATAATGATCTCATCCAGATCAGAACGAATTTTATAAAAATACTCGAAGACTATGGGGTAGACCTGATATTGTGCGGGCATAGCCATGTATATGAGCGTACCAAGCTGTTGAAGGGATATTATGGTACATCGTCCGATTTTGAGGAATTGGTGCATGCGTTGAATACATCAAGCGGAAAGTACGATGCCACAACCAATTCCTGCCCCTATTATAAAGAGGAAGCAACAGGTAATACCGGCACATTGTACGTGGTAACAGGTTCTGCCGGCCAGCGTGCTAACGCGGGTTCGATAACCAGCTTCCCGCACCAGGCCATGTATTATTCAAACAAAGATGAGCCGGGCGCTTTGATGCTGGAAGTGGAAGGGAACAGGCTCGACGCCAAATGGATAACCGGGGGCGGTGTAATGAAAGACAGGTTTACCATGATGAAAAACGTAAACCAGAAAACCACCTACAATATAGAGGTGGGTACGCCGGTTACATTACAGGCCTCTTATATCGGCTCTTATTTGTGGACGGGTGAAGAAACCACATCCGCTATAACAGTTACACCTACTGTAGAAGGCACTGAAACCTATATTGTTAAAGATGATAGAGATTGTGTTGCAGATACATTCCTGGTGGTGGCTTCAAGAACCCTGCCTTTAACATGGAAGAGCATAAAGGCATGGTACGACAAAGCAGAAGCATCGAATAAACTACAATGGGAAACCATGTATGAAGTAAATGTAGAGTTGTTTGAGATTGAACGGTCAGCAAAAAATGAGGATGACTTTATATATATTGCTTCTGTAAAAGCAGTGGGAACGAATGAAGAACATTCTTACACCTTTACCGATAACCAAATATCGGCTAACATTAATAAATATTATTACCGGATAAAACAGCGGGATAAAGACGGGAAGTATACTTACTCACCCGTTGTATCTGCAGACCGGCGGGTAAATACAAGTTTTGACATACAGGTTATACCTAACCCTGGTAAACCCGGTCAAATACGCATAAAAGTTTCTGCTGACAGGCAGGTAAGAGCTGAGCTTACCATAGTAAATGCAGCAGGCAAAATAGTGATGAGTAAAAAAATATTGCTTACTGAAACAGCACAATCCTTTTTACCGGGTGTACAGAGCGGTGTATATTTTGTTCGTATTCAAACTGAAAAGCAACTCATTACAAAGCGGTTTATAGTTGAGTAAGAAAACGAATTTCTCATACATTCCAGGTATGCTTCACCACATACAGGCACGTATCTCTTTTATGCTTATTTTAACTGCTCAGCATTCCGAATAATCAGGGGCGAAAATTCCATTTACCGCTATTACAGATGAGATGAGCATTTCCGACCCGTCCTGCATCAGCAAGCAAGGTTGCGCTGAGCCGGTTAAAATGGAACTGATCAAGCCTTCGTAACGGGTTAATCCATTGCTGTCGTACAACAATGATATTTTGTCGCCATCAGCATGCAGTTGCTTTAATAACTGAACAAAGGATTGCTTGTCATTAAGTGTTATTCGTGTATCCATAATTGTTACATTTTAACTTAACAAATGGTATTTATCTTTTTTCACATTGCCGCTGCAATCAAAACAAATCATCCGGAATGTTAATGACTGCCCCGTTTAAAGCATCGTTGATAAAAATCTGGCAGGATAGCCTGGCGTTTTTTCCCACCGCTCCTTTCTTTGCTATCGTTGACTGTTCGTTCCGCTCTAAGGTTAACAGACCACCATCCGGTGCCGTTACTTCCACCAGGCAGGTGGCGCATCTGCCCTGTCCGCCGCATTGCCCAAAATCTTCCATGTAAATTTTATCATTCAACAGCGTCATCAGGTTCCGGTATTCATTTTCATAGGTTTGCACTGCGTACTCCTCTCCAAAACTGATAACCGTAAACGAAATCACCTTCCCTTGTCCATTCATTCCCTTATTTTATTTACTACCATTGTCATTCGCTTATTAACCGCACCACATGTCCTAAGCAATAGGCAAAGTTAATAAAAGCATGAACCTACTTTTACTATTTATTTGTTGTGACACATTTTAATAAACCGTATACCCTTACGTGCAAAAAGGGAATAAGCGGTTGGCTTACTCCCTATATTACAGCAAAATTGTTAACACCGGTTGCTATACGCCTTTATTTTTCGGCAATAAAAACAAGGAACCGGTTGAGCTGAAAATAAAAATCATCTACTACATGATAGGGCTGCAATGCAGTTGCAATGGTATCTTCAACCATTTGCCTGCTGTTACTATTCAAAGCTGCGGCAGCCGGACCTGTACCCATAAAACTTTGTATACCATTGGTCAGGCTGGCATATAAAAATGGACAGTCAATCATGGCTTTGTAAGTAAGTTTCAAGCCGTTATCCTTAAATACGCTTTCCATTTTACCGTCTTCGGAAAGTGCAAACGGACCCGGTGTACCCGGCGGCGGAGGAGGTAATAATGTTCCAATGGACTTCAACACCTCGGTGCCATCGCTCAGTTCCGGCTTGGCCCAAATGGCAAGTACCAGCCGCCCGCCCGGCCTTAGCACTCTTTTAGCCTCCAGTAATGCATTTTCGAAACTGCCGGCATACTGAAAAGAATTAAATCCTGTAACCACATCGAAAGTGTTGTCAGCGAATGGCAGAGATTCGAGGTCTTCTTCCATAAAGTTGTTTTTGGGGTTACGCCGCCTGGCTTCCTCCAGCAAACCCGGCGCCGCGTCAATGCCCATTACCTGTGCCCCGGTTTCAATGGCCAGCTTACTGAAGAGTCCTGCGCCACAACCCGCATCCAGCAATAATTGCGATTCTGTTAGCTGCAATTGTTCCAACACATTTTTGTAGATGGGTAAAAACCAGGGCTCGAAATGCTGTGCCCAATACTGTGGCGCTACGCTCCACAATTTCCCCTGAACTGTTTTTGTGCTCATTTGAAATAAAATTTAATTGTTTAGCCCACAAAAATATAGCGCTGATTACGGGAAGATATTTCCTAAAAGTCCGGAGATTTGACTGATTAGTTCAAAATAGTATTTTGTTGTTTTAAGGATGCCGGAGAACGACCAAAACGCCGGCGAAATACCCGGCTGAAATGTGAAAGACTTTCAAATCCGCTTTCAAATGCTGTTTCCGAAACTGTTTTGCCCATGTGGGTGAGGAGGTGCAGGGCATGATCCAATCTTTTTTCCAGCAGCCATTTGCCGGGAGAAATATGGTAAATACGCAGGAAATCTCTTTTAAAGGCCGATAAGCTCCGGGAACTTAAGCGCGCAAATTCCTCCAGCTTAAGATTATAACAAAAATTATCCTCCATTACCCTTTGCAACGACAGGCTTTGCGGCTCCTGCAGCAGGGAACAGAAATAGGATAACAATTCATGATTGGCGGGGCTATCAGCAAGTAAAAGGATAAGCTCCCTGAACTTCAGGTACAGCAACGCCTGATCCGGCTTACGGCCGTCCTCAAAATAAGGCATCATAGACCGGAAGAATGCCTCTACCGCCGCGCTATTATTTATTGCCATTACAGGATCAAACTTTTTACCGGGCCTGTTAATGGGGGTTGATTTGCTTTTCAGCACTTCGCAAATAAACGCATCTGGTAAAAAAAATAAAATGAGACAAAAACGGGGATCAAAAAACTGCTCTGCAATACATGCTCCTTTTCTTACAAATACGCAACTGCCTTTGTATAGATCATAAGAACCATGGGCCGTATGCCAGATCTTTCTCCCTTCTACCACGTAAACGATATAATTATAGTGGCTCCAGAAGTCCTGGTATTTATTTTCAATCGGACAGTTATAAATAGTAAGCAGCGCTTCCCCGCTGCTCAACTGGCGGAAATGACCTGGATTGGTTGATATCTCTGCATAAATATTGTACATACAGGAAAGATTGCCAATAAATTTTGAATACCATCTGCGGGTAACGGGGCGTTTTAGTTTTTCTTACAAGGGTGAGGAGGCTAGATCAAACATAGGACACTGCCGGGTTTAAGGCGGAGGGTATTGCGGAACCTATCAAAAATCATGCCTTGTGAGATGAGCAGCTTGACACTGGCCACCGATTCAATTGTAATTGCTGGTATTCATTTGTTATATTATTCTTATTTGATCATCGCTACGATATGATGTTCCTCCAAGGTTTTTCATTTTCAAAGAATACCTTAACTTTCCCGCTACTTTATTTAAACACTATATTTGAAAATAAAACTACTGGGTTATTATTCTTCCATAAAACACTATTTTTACAGAAAAAAGCTTTCTTTTTTGCAATTGTTGTCAATAAAATGCATTTTATGCAACCCAAGCTTGAGAAGATACCGTCTGCCTATACTTCTTCAATTACGGTAAAAAGAGAGATAACTCCTTACATGGATTATCCATGGCATTATCATCCGGAACATGAAATTATCTTCGTGGAAAGAAGTTATGGTATCCGGTTTATGGGAAACCATATTGGGAATTTTAATGATGGAGATTTAATGTTTATCAGTTCAAATTTGCCTCATGTATGGAAGAATGATAATGATTTTTATCAGGGAAATAAAAGTCTTTTCGTTGATGTATATGTAATTCATTTCCTCGAAAGTGCCCTGAAAGAAGGCTTTTTTGATTTACCGGAATTATCGTCAATTAAACAACTTTTTGTACGTGGTAAACAGGGGGTGTTGATCCGGGGGAAAGATCATAAAAAAATATCCACTTTAGTAAAAGAAGTCGTTAATGCAAAGGGTATTGACAGATTAATCTTATTCCTCAAAGTACTTGATGCGATTGCAAAAACGGAGGAATATCAACTGTTATCCGGCCCGGGGTTAGCCAATACCTTCAGTTCTCTGGATACCGAAAGGTTAAACAAAGTCATGAATTTTATTACAGAAAATTATTCCAGTGAAATTAAAATTGAAGAAATAGCCGCTTTCTCAAATCTTTCCAAATCATCTTTCTGCCGCTATTTTAAAAGCCGGACACATAAAACTTTCTCCCAATTTTTAAATGAGGTCAGAATTTCAAATGCTTGTAAACTCTTAGTCACAAGCGACAAAACCATCAGTCAAATAGCATACAGTACGGGCTACAACAATATTTCACATTTTAACAGGCAATTTAGGCTTATTACCGGACTGACAGCAAAAGCGTATCAAAAGAAGTATTTAAATTTAAAAGAGGCTATTTGATGACTTTAAAGAAGGGGTGTTCGCACCCCTTCTTACGAGATTGCTTATGGCTTTTCAAAAACTGTCAAATTAATACCCCGTATTTTGCGGATAATTTGGACCCAGTAAATTCATTTCTGCCCTGGGTATGGGCCAATTAACCATATGTGGCTGCATAGCTCTCCTTGCATCAGTTCTATAGGGCAATGGCTTCTCCGGTGTATTATCGGCACCTCCTGCTGTTGAATTCTCCGGGCTGAGATCTCCGGGCATGCCGTATCCGGAGTGATCAACAATGTAGTTGTAAAGTAAACCCAAACGCTTCAGCATATATAACCGCTTGCCTTCAAAAGCCAATTCTCTTGCCTGCTCATTTAAAATGGAATCCATAGTAATTGCTGTTGCCCGTGCAGTGCCTGCCCTTACCCGCACGGTATTCAGCTGACCTAAGGCAGTTCCTGCCGTTGCATCGTCTGTTGATGTTCCGATATTGCCCAGCATTAAATTAGCCTCTGCAGCAAACAGCATGGTTTCTGCCAAACGAAAAACGGCAATGTTTTTTGTCTGGTTATCTTCTGTTGGTATTCCATCATCAGGAAAATATTTTTTACACCCGGCATTCATACGTATAAAAAAACCGTTGCGGTTTGCGGCCGACCCATCAAACTCTTTCCATGGTGTAGTTGGCGCAAAATTTAGAACAGCTCCCAATACCTGCCCGGCTGGTAAAGTAGCGGCATCGTTGAATACATAATCCTTTATGTAATAAGAGCCTTTTATCCTGGTATCATTCGGGTCTGCTGTAAGCAGGTTGCGCAAATAGTTATTTAACGTAAGCCATCCAAATCCTCTTCCTCCTTGCTCAATGGAATATTTTGAACCAGGAGTCAATTCGGCATAGTTTGGCATAAGGTTAAAATTTATTTTATGCGCTCTTCCATTCTCGTTTCTTTTCCACTGTAACACCCACAGATTTTCAGTGTTCTTTAAGTCTCCGCGAAAAACCAGGCCGGTTTGAGCAACCAGGCTATGAATTCCGGTTTGTGCGATCACGGCTTCAGCCTGAGCTTTGGCTTCCTGCCAGTTCTGTTGCCATAAGGCCACATCGGCTTTTACGTGCCTTGCTGCTCCTTGTGTTATTCTTCCAAATTCATTGGTTGTCCAGGGAAGATTTTCAATTGAGTAGGTAAGGTCTTCATTTATTTGCTTATATATGTCGGCTACAGGGGTTTTGTCCTGGATTATAGTCAATGCGTTTTCAGGTGTTGTGGGCTCCGTTGTTACATAAATATTATTAAAGAGCCTGTATAAAATAAATATGGAATTAGCCCTGAAAAATTTCGCTTCGCCCACCAGTCTTTTCTTTGTTGATTCATCCATGATGATTGCATCGGCTGCTTTTACCAGTGCATTGGCCCTGTCAATAATCCTGTAATATGTTCGCCAGTAATTGCTATATACTCCTCCGCAATCATTATCAGGCGTGGTGCCACAAAACATTCTTCCATAATTTGCTACTTCTGCATTTCGGTTTATGGTAAGATCATCCTTTGCGTCTATTACAATAGGATTGGAGCCGTTATTGGCGCCGTTTTCCCAAAATTCCCGTTGAAAACTATACAGGGCATTTACTCCGGCCTCAAGTCCTTCAGGCGTATTGTATACAAAGTCTGCCGTAAATTGAGTGGTAGGTTTTTCTTCCAGGTATTTTTTACAGGAAGAAGTTAGAGCAATTGCAAGCAAGGCAATTCCCCATATATTATAAAAGTTATTTCGTTTCATTTTGTTCCATTTTTCATTGATGAATTAAAAACCTACATTCACACCAAAAGTGAAGCCTTTGGTATCGGGAAAATCATTGGGGTTATTTTCGGGACTGTATGATTTATAATCCGTAATTGTAAACAGATTATTACCTGTAATGTACACCCTCAGGCTGCTCATCTTTATCTTATCCAAAGCAGATTGCGGTATATTATATCCCAGCGAAAGTGTTCGTAATCTTGTGTAAGATGCGTCTGCAATGGTAAGCAAGCCGGTATGGGGCGGAGCCTGACCGCTCGCGTAATTGGGGCGGGGATGTGTAGTGGAAGGGTTTTCAGGTGTCCAGTAATCAACTTTTATCCCGTTTCGGTATGATTGCAAAGTACCTCCCTGGTTAAAATCGCCCAGGTAAGGATTTCGCTTTGTTGCGCCCTGTACGATATAAAAATCAGCAAGTAATTCAAAATTTTTATAAGTGAGGACTGTAGACACAGACCCAAACCAGTCGGGGTTTTGGCTGATGATCACATTATCTGCATCTGTAATCCTGCCGTCTCCATCTACGTCTTTTATTCTAATGGAACCTGCTTTTAAAACAGTTAATGGTGTGAATGGCGTAACTGTGCCGCCTAATGTGCCTTGTGCAGAAGCAATGGCTTCGTCATCTGTTTGGAAGATACCGTCAAACAACATGGTACGAATCACATCTATCGGTTGTCCTACAAACCGGTTACGTGCTATATCATCCTTCGGATCCCCGTTGATATCTCCTATACCTGTTTTAAGAACTTTGTTTTTGTTTGAGGTAAATGCAGTAGTAATGCTCCAATCCCAGTTAGTATTGCGAATAATATGGCCTGTAAGCAAAATTTCAACTCCTCTATTCTGGGACTCTCCACCATTGGTAATCATTGAGCCAAAACCCGAAGCACCGCCCAGTGAAATATCTGTAAGCAAATCGGTTGTTTGGGTATTGTAGTATTCGATTGTACCTGTAAGGCGGTTATTAAGCAGTCCGAAATCCAGCCCTGCGTTAAAGGTACTTGATGTTTCCCATGTGAGGGTGGGGTTGGGTAGTACAGTACCCGGTAATGCTCCTGCCACAATAGCTGAACCAAAAACATAGGGTGTGTTACCTACTACGCCCAGCGTGGAATAGGGGTCGAGCGACTGGTTACCCACCGAACCGTAGCTCAGCCTCAATTTTAACTGATTAACGGCTTTGATACTTTGAAGGAATCTTTCCTTATGCATTTGCCATGCAAAAGATGCTGCCGGGAAGAAGCCCCATTTCCTGCTTTCTGCAAATACAGATGCACCATCTTTTCTTGCTGTAAAGCTCAGGAGATATTTGTCCATCAGGTTATACCGGACCCGGCCCAGAAAGGAAGCAAGCCGGTACTGCTCCTCAACCCTGTTTGTTTTAAAAATGAGGGCGTTGGAAATACCGTCATATCCCAGTACATCGCTTCCAAAACCTGTACCGGTTGATGTGGTTTTAGAGGTATTGCGCTGATTTACAGACTGCACCAGCGTTATATCAATTTTATTATTGCTGTTTATTTGTCCGTTGTAGTTGAGAATATTTTCTATAAGGTATTCTTCCCGCAATGTATTGGCAACGGATGCACTGCCATTCAACGGCAAACCAACAGAATGCTGTTTTGTTAGATAAACTCCTTCATCCACATTGCGGCGACTAAGCAATGTATTGAGCTTATACGAAAAATTTTTACTCAGTTCATAGTTGAGCACCAGATTTAAGTTCAGCAGGTTCGTTTTGGTGTCATTGTCTGATTCTCTTATATCCCATAGCGGGTTTAAAGTGCTGCTGCTGGCATTGGCGCCGGCTACCAGCTTTATCAGGGAACCTGTAGAATCATAAGGCCCTGTAAACGGAGAAATTGTAATAAAGTCGAGATTATTGGTTTCCTTTCTTTGTTTATCAGTTGCGAAGCTCAGGTTAGCTTCAATGCTTGCCCTGTCGTTTATTTTCTGATCAAGATTGATGCGGAAAGAGCCTCTTTTGTAATCGGCTGTTGGGATCAGCCCTCTTTGAGTAAAGTAATTTGCACTGGTAAAGAGTTTTGTGCTTTCTGTTCCTCCCATAACACTTACTGTATTGCTGCTGATAAGACCGCTCTGTAATACTTCGTCTTCCCAGTTCACAAATCTGCCCTTTAAGAAGTTACTGCCTTCCAGTCCCTGGAAGTTTATATTATCGGGCTGGTAGGTGCCAAATTGAGTTCTTACGGCTTCTCTTCTTAACTCGGCAAATTCCTCTGCTGTATATAAATCAAAGTTTTTTGTGAGCTTATGGGTAGTAAGATAGGAGTTTACCTTAACGCGCATTTTGCCGGCTTTACCCTTTTGGGTAGTAATAAGTATTACACCATTGGAGGCTCTTGCACCATATATGGCCTGGGCTGAAGCATCCTTTAATATCTCTATCGAAGCAATATCATCAGGATTTACATCATTGATATTTTCTATCGGGAAGCCGTCCAGTACAATTAACGGGTCGTTTAATCCGCGAATAGACTTCTTACCCCTGATCAATATGTTGGAGTTGCCACCCGGTCTTGCAGAAAGCAAAGTTACCTGCACACCTGCTGCCTGTCCCCTTATCATTTCTGCAATATTAGTAGTGGGTATGGCCTTGGCTTTGTCCATGTCCACTTTTGAAACAGCACCGGTAATATCACTCTTTCTCTGGCTGCCATAACCCACCACCACGATCTGTTCTGATGTGCTTATAGAAGCTTTTAATTGAACTGAAATAGTACGGCCTGACGCCTTTACTTCTGTAGTTTCAAAACCAACATAGGAAATTACCAGTATAGCATTAGCGGCTGCCTCAAGGGTAAAGTTTCCGTTCGCATCGGTCTTGGTTCCGTTATTTGTTCCCTTCACTAATACAGTTGCACCTTCCAGCGGCTGACCCTTTTCGTTTGTTACCTTCCCACTTATCTGGATATCCGATGGCGGCGGAGCCGGCAACATCGTTTCAGAAGGGGTGGGGTCTGCAAGGGTTTTTCTTTTTACAACGATCGTGTTTTCAGAGATACCATAGGTAAGGGGTTGATTTTCGAATATTATATTCAAAGCCTGTTCTAAAGGTACTCTTTTCAGACTCAGCGAAACAGTTTTGGCAGATTTGATGGTTCTGTCTGCATAAAAAAACTGATAGCCGGTTTGTTTTTTTATTTCCTCAAATACTTTTTGTAGTGAAATATTTTTGCCGCTGAGTGTTATTCTTTGTGAATAAGCCCTGGCACTTACCTGGAGGCAGGCTGCGATTATAAAAACTGTTGTAAGTTTCATAATCCGGATTACTTTGGTTAATAAACCGCCGGCATCTGCTGCGGATTTACAATAAGCAGTTAAATACATATATTTGTATTGTTTGTCCGCCAGTTATGAATTTTCACACTGGTGGGAATGATGAATAAGCAAGTCGTTGCAGATTGGTTTATATCAGCATTTCAAACAACTGCCGGGGGCTGTCGCACCAGTTCCCGGTTTTTATTTGAAACAGTTTTACCCTTATCCATCCCGTACAAAAAAGCAGTTGGGCATTTCTATCATTTTAAGGTGAAACAATGATTTTTCTTCCTTCAATCCTGAAATGTACTTCGCCTGTCATCTCCAGTTTCTCAAACACTTTTGATACGGTTGCACTACGGGGCAGTTGGCCTGTAAAGTCAAGATTTACGTCACCACGATATTCAATATCAACATTGTACCAGCGGGAAATCTGCCTGAGTATCGATTTTAAATCGACGGATGTATATTGAAAACGCCCGTTTTTCCAGGCTATAACATCTTCTATGTTCACATCACCGGTCACTGAAATTTCTCCTTCCTTGCTTACTGACGATTGCTGGCCAGGTGCCAGCAGGTGAGGAATCTCGTTCTTACCAGAAACCGTTACTTTTCCTTCCAGCAGCGTGGTTTTTACCGATGCCTCGTCATCATAGGCGTTTACGTTAAAATGAGTGCCCAGCACTTCCACTGCTGATGAAGCCGTTAATACCTTAAAGGGTTTTGTTTCGTCCTTCACCACTTCAAAGTAAGCCTCGCCGGTTATTTCCACCTTTCTTTCATTGCCCGCAAAAGCCACGGGGAAATGTATGGAAGACCCGGCATTAAGCCACACTTTAGTGCCATCAGAAAGTGTTACCTGGTATTGACCGCCACGGGGCGTGGCAATGGTATTATAAAGTTCAGCATTGTCTCCTGTTATATCTTTACTGTTAATGCTGTAAGAAAGTAACCCATTAGCCGTTTTATTTACGTCAATGTTTCCCTGTTTTGAAATTATACCATTGGAAATACTGTCGAGAGGAATAGATGAACCATTAGCAAGTATCAATACCGCTTTATTACCACCCGGTGCTATATCATTGTTGGGTGAAGTTGTACTGGTTATTCCGGTTGGGGCAAATCCGGGCTTTCCGGAGTTGAAAAAGAAAAAATAGGATAAACCCAAAATAATGAGCGCTGCTGCTGCGGCAGGTATATACCGGCGCCGTCTGGACTTTGTAACCTGTAACGCCTGCTTTTGCAGGATATCTTCCAAAAGCCTTTTGTGAATACGGTTCTTTATCACTTCCTCATTAAGATTATCTGTTGCAGTAATTTCAACTTCATGATCATTAAAAGAAAGATACCACTCGTCAAGAATTGCTGATTCTTCCCTGCTGATCTCCCCTGCAAGGTATTTCCCGATGAGACGCTGTATATGCTGTGGTATAGGCATAGATATACTAAGGATATACCAGGTAAGTGTACGGGACGTAATATTCCCCCTATTCGTTTTAGAAAAAAACTTATGCCGTGATTAAAATTGTGAAAATTGCAGGTATAGTACTGATGGTGAATGACCTCGCAGCCGCTTTAATAGACTTAATGGCTTTTGTAAGCTGGTTTTCAACAGTTTTAGGAGATATGTTGAGCTTTTGGGCAATCTGCTTTGCCGACATTCCTTCGTTGCGGCTGTAAATAAAGATCAGCCTGCATCTTTCCGGCAGGCTATCCACTTGCCGTTTTACAATTTCCAGGATGCGTTTGTAGTGCAAAGAGGATTCGGGAGAAATACCCGGTTCCGGCGCTACATAAAGGTTGTTATACCTTTTTTCCCTCTCCAACTTACGAAATCGGCCGAGTACCATATACTTCGTTGCAGTGGCAAGATAACTTTCGAGCGTGTCAATCTGAATAATATGCCTGTTGTCCCACAAGGCCGTAAATACGTCATGTACAATATCTTCGGCAGTCTCTATTTCTTTTAACCTGTTATAGGCAATAGCAAACAATTGTTTCCAGTATCTGAGATAGATTTGGGTAAAGGCTGACGAACTATCCTGTTTTAGTAAAGCAAGGAGTTCTTTAGATCCGTATTGTGATAAGTTTTCCAAGTTGAACGACAAGCGATTGGAAAGGTAGGAAAAAAAGTTTATTTCCATAGTAAGATGTTTATAGCCTTTTGTATGGAATTCTTAGGAATTATTTGTTGGCGGCGTTCCCGGATCAAGTTGTTGCAACGAAGGTTTAAATCAGCCCTAAAGAAAAACTGAACGAAAGTTGTTCGTTAACTTCGTGTAACATCCCCGAACATATATCCAGCGATGCGCCTGTTACTCAAATACCCGCCATATTATTACCCGCCCCGATCAACACAACGGAAAGTATCAAAGCGATGATGCCCAGCCAGAGGTAGAACCGTGTTTTTTTGCTGACCGCCTTCCACTCTTTTAATACTATACCCCACAGGTTGCTGAAGATGATGATGGAAGCCATATGAATGCTCCAGCTGGCAAAATCATACTGTCCCATTTTGGTAGCGCCCATCCCATAAAAAAAGAATTGACCATACCACATCAAGCCACTCAGGAAAGCAAGGAAATAATTGCGGGCAAGCGTCTTTGGGGGCTTTATAGTATAATCGCCAAAGGTTTTGTTTTTAACACTGGTGATAAGATTATAGATAAGATTGGAAGTGAAGCCGCCGGCAAGCGCCAGCACGAAAATAGGAATGTTCACAAATACCGAGTCGGTGCCCATTAGTGCCGCCTGCCGGGCTATGGGTGCCCCTGCTGTTATAGCAAAGGCCATACAGGCGCTTAATACGCCGCCCATCAGCGCCATGATAAACCCTTTGAATGCGGAAAACTCTTTTACGGAAGCTTTTTTATCGGCATCGGAAAGCATGCGGTCTTTGAGTATGCCGGCATAGCCGCAACAGGCTACACCGGCTATGCAAATGATAAACCCGGTTAATATCACCGCTCCGGAAGCAGTAGTAAAAAGCAGTGCAATTTTATCCTGCATCACCGCCGGAATGATGGTGCCTACAATAGCGGAAACACCCAGGCAAATGGATTGCCCCAGGGCAAGACCAAGATATCGTAACCCCAGCCCGGCTAACAATCCGCCAAAGCCCCACAGGAAGCCATATATATAGGTCCAGGCTTTAGCGCTGAAAGCACTGGCGGAAAGTATCTCCCATAAGGCCGGAGAGGTAATCAGTCCCCCGATGGTGGGCATGATCATCCATGCCACAAACCCCAGTACGATCCAGTAAGTGCCCCACGACCATTTACGCACGCTATTATAGGGAACATAAAAGCTTGCGGAAGAAAATCCTCCTATCGAATGGTAAATAATGCCGAGTATTTGCTCCATAAATAAATATTACAGCCGGTTATTGCAGGTGGCAGTGGGTGCATTCCAATTGTCGCTGGCTGGTGAGACACCAGCCAGTGTGGGTTTGCCGTGGGCGGTGAAGACACCGCCCACGAGATAACACACGATACGAAAATTTGAAATGCATCCAGTGGCAGTTTGTATTAGAGAACAGATCATCAATTGGAATCTTATATTAGCCCATAGCTGGTTTCCACCTCTAAGGACAGCACCGTTCCCGGCGCTATTATTTGGGGGCACCCTCCTACAGCTTCAATTTCCATAAATCCTGAATTATCATTGTATATGCTGAACTTAACGCCACGGGCATCTGGCTGACATCCGGGATCCGCATCGCGTATATCAATGTAAGCATGAGCCGGATCAATTTTTTTCGCCGTTCGTTTTACGACCAACCCCTGCTGAGCATGATGAAATGCGATCCAGGGAACCGAAGGCGACAACCCTACCTGGAATCTTTTCTTCCCGTCTACCGGCACTTCCATCATTTCATTGCGCAGCAGGCACTCACCTGCAATGGTTTCGCTGTACAGATCCCACAACTCCGCCGGATCACTGCAGGGGAAGGTTACTTTTCCCCTGTGATCCGTATCAAACTGGCATAGCGACCAGGGCGCGATAATGGCTTCGGAAGAATGTAAAATATCTTTTCCTATATAGGTGATAGACTCTTTTACATTGACGATAAGCTTATTTTCATCCCCGGCTACCCGGATATCCCTTCCAAATAATGCAGCCAGCCCTATGCCCTTGTTATTCACGAGGTCGATCTCCGCTTCTGCAAGGGCGCTGCCTTCTCCACTTTGCTTCACCTGGTAGCGGGCAAACCGTATACCCGGAGCCACTCTCCATTTGCCGGTAGGATACTGGTAGCCCATGAGGGTTCCTTCCGGTGCAGGCCATAACACATCCCCTCCGGGATTATGGTAGGTATTTTGGTCGCTATGAAAACGGATGGCATCTAAGTTTACCCGGTTGACCACCTCCCCGTTCCAAACAGTAAAAAGCCGCCCTTCCATATCCGGCGCAACAAGCACACCTGCGGTGTGGTTGCCAATAAAATGGGTTCTTTTGCCGGCTTTATCAAAAGCTGCCAGCAGATCATTGATATGCATTGCTTAGTTATTGTAAGTGGAAAACTTCTGTCAGCATTTCTTCCCTGGCTTTTGTGCTGCTTTCATTTTCACATTCCAGGAACGAGGTCATCAGTAACCACCAGCGCCGGCATACCTGCTGCTCGGCGAGCTTTTCAACAAGCGCTTCATCTTCCACCTCCAGGTAGCCGAAAAGTTGTTGTGATCCCTCCCTGTAAAAAATGGAATAGTTAAACACGCCATGCGCTTTGAGCACTTCTTTTAGTTCCGGCCATATGGGGTTGTGATGACGGATATATTCCTCTATCTTTCCCTTTTTTGCATGAATTACAAAAGCTTTCCTGGTCATGTGTTCATTTGTTTTCTTTGAATTCCCGTGCCAGCGCTCCGGCGGTTATAAAGCGTCCCCCACGGTCAAGTAATAAACCACACAGGGCATCAAGCTGCGTAATGGCTTCGGGTCCGCAGTTTTCTACGATAAAAGGTAAGGGGGTGACCATGCATTCCCCGAAATCCATTGCTCCCTGCGGCATGGGATAAAACTCCCAGGGGTGGAAATAAAAGCAGAGCACAGGTCTTTCTCCCTTAGCGGATACATAGCGCAGGAAGCTTTCCGCTTTTTCCATTACAGCAGCGGCAGACTTTGTTCTGAAGAGCGGCCATTGATCACGGTCGCGCTGATAGGGATCATTGCTTTTCATTTCCAGGTCGCAGAAGTTGGGGATCTCCACAATGTTCATGGTTCCTTTTTTTGTCCAGTCATCCGCTGAAGGATGGTAGGGAACAACAGGCTCGCCGTAATAATAAAGCGGTAACGACGCGTCTGAAATATAGCCCAGCGACTCCAGCACATTCACCACCCGGGTGCTGCCCCACAAACGGGGGCAGCGAAAACTAACCGGTTGCTCGCCTGTGATGTCAGAGATAATCTTAGTAGCATCCTTTAATCTTCCTTCCACTTCATATGGAAGAATGGGCCAATTGTTGGGCAAGGGAAAGATGGGATCCCCAAGGGTTTCATGGAGCAACCCGTGACAGCCTGTTTCATGACCGGCGCCTTTCACTTTCTTTACCATTTCCGGGTTGTGCATCGCCGCATGACCTGTCCAGTAAAAAGTTGCCGGGATATTGTGCTTCTTCAAAATATCAAGGATAGGATCCGTTCCTTTTTGCACACCATCATAAAAGGTGGTATAGGATCCGATATCGGTTTCCATATCGAAGCCAAGCACAACATCAAATGGCGCTGTATTTTCGTTTTGCAATTGATTCATGGTCCTTTTTTAATGATCCAGAAAATGAGCGTCCATACGGGGACTTAAAGGAATGACACCACCGGCTGTAACCTCGTAGCCGGTTTCAATACGTAACCCATGGAACTCGGGATGTCCGAAAAAGCTGATGTCAACACATATCATCATCCCCGGCTCCAGCACATCATTGCTGTGAGGTCCGAAAAAAGGAGATTCTGCTTCGTGCAGACCAATGGTGTGCACAAAGGGACAGACCAGGTATTGCGACAGTTGCTGCTCCTCAAAATAGGCCCTTGCGGGAGCATCTAATTCCTTGCCGGTCTTTCCTGCTGCCAGACCTGCTTTAGTGCGCCTGAAAGCCTCTTTAAGATGGTCTATGGCGACCTGCTGTCTTTGGGTATAGCTGCCCGAAACAGCAAACACATCTCCCACCACACCCGCGTACCCGTTTACTTTGGGAGAGATGCCGATCATTACCAGTTCTCCGTCTTCCAATAATTTTGAACTGGCTGTAGGCACCACGGCATTGGAACGCGCCCCGCTGCCCACGATCGTTCCAAATCCAAAGCCGCTGGCACTGCGGCTTCTCACGGCGTATTCGCCTGCTGCCGCCACCTCGATTTCGGATACTCCTTTTGCTGTTTTTGCTTTCATGGCATCATAGGCGGCATCGGCGAGTTTAAAAGCGGCACGTATTTGCTGTCTTTCCCATTCCGATTTTATATAACGCAGCCGCACAAACGCATCGGTGATGTCCACCAGCTCAACCCCGCTGAAGCCTTCCACTATCTGCTGGTAACCTGCGGCAGGCATTCGTCCTGCACCTACCAGCCCAACGCGTTTGATTTTACCCAGCCTGCCGGTCAACTCTTCAAATAACTTTTTAAAATCAATGATCGTGGCATTGGGATATTCTTCATCCGGTACCATAAAAACGGTAAAGTTCCTGGTCTCGGTGATCATGCTGTCCAGTTTGGCGAAAGGTTCGCTTTCGGGTCCTCCCAAGATCATGGGTTCGCCCTGCCCGGGCACCAGCACCGCACCGCTTTCAAACTGGGGGCACCAGCCCGTGAGATACCAGCCATTGCCGATGTTGAATTCATCATAATAAACAAGGGCAATATCCAGCTTGTTTGCCGCCAATAATTCCTGTACTTTATGTATCCTGGCTTGTGATTCCGCTTTAATTAAATAGGCCATGATTTTTTATTTAAAGGATTATTTATTGTTTAAAAAAATGCCTGTGCCCGTTACCGTTACCCTAGTCTCGCGTGCAGGCACTGAGGTGTCGAAGTGTGTTTTTTCCTTTCTGCATTACAGGTGTATCTCCTACCCCACAATATTTTTTAAAAAGCTCCTCAAGCATTGGCAATGTCAATCTTATTTAATTGCTTCTCAAAACCGGCTAAAGGCTTTGTATCAAATAATACATGGATTGAAATTCCTTCCCAATTTCAAAACTAAAAACTCCTTCTTTATACGTGGATGGAATATAGCCGGTTATGAATCCTTGTGGATTAATAGACATTACGCGCAGGTTTTTTTTATCTGTTTTGATCTGGATTGTTGCTTCAATAATATCTATCTGAATAGGTCCCTGCCCGGGATTCAATTGCTTTGTTCGATTATCATTATACAGGCTGCCTGTGTTTTCAGCCCTGCCAATCGCCGTCAGTAGCATGTTTGTTGATCGTTTAATAGGATCGTTGGTAAGCGAGCTAATGGCGATCGTAGCAAAATCGGTTTTTACATCAACTTTAAAATCAGTTAGTGACAATATTCCATTTTCTCCTACAAATCCATAAACTACCTTGCTATTCGGAGAATCTATCCAACCAATCCTTCTATTTAAGTTCCGGTAAAGTTCATATGTGTCTGAAAGTACTTCGCCGCCCTCTACATTAACAACTGTCGCATCAGCTGTTACTAATTTATCGCCTCCAGGGGGCATTCCCGGAAGAATGCTCTCCACCCTGTGTTTTTCTGCCGCAAGCAGGAGGGCTTTTCCGCTAACTGCAAAAGGATTGTCCCATTTGATATTTACAGTTTTTTCTGCCGGCCTTACATCCCCCCTTCTCATGATAAGTGCCGCATGGTAGAACAGTCCAAATTTAGCGGGGTCATTAAAGGTATCGAATACTCCCCCCCTGTAATATATTCCGCCAATAGAACCGCCGGTTATCGGTTTACCGATCATGTCTACATTTTCGTCTGCAGAATATCTGTAAGTGTGAATGGCAAAACCACCCCATCCCTGGAAAGATCCTGCCGCTGCCAAAAAAACGGAACTTTCCGCCCTCCATTCATTGGGCCACGGGTTGTCCCATTCAGATATAAAGAAAGGTTTACCCTGCACCCTGTAAAATGCCAAAACCGGCAATAAATTATTGGTTGAGCCAATATTTGGCTTATTTCCGAATTCTCCATCTCTGTCCCGCCATCCGGCACCACCTGCTGTATAAGTATGGCTGTCCGTAAAATCACCTTCTAATTGTGCAGACAAATGAGCTGCGTTCCTTGTCCAGTTGGTTCCGGCAATAGGTATTTTTACACCTATCTCCCGCATATGTTGGATCATCTCTCTATAATACGCTTTGGTAATGTCTACGAAAAAATTAGTGATATTAATATCTTTTTGGTGGTTGTTAAATTGCACTTTGTCTTTATCTATCCTGATCTTTTTTTTAGCTGCCCAGCTCCTGTACGTTTTTTCCAACTCACTTCTGTAAGGTTCGAGCGCCACTGCTTGTGTCCACAGATCATTTTCATTAGTAACTTCCGTAAGCACTATTGCCGGGTCATCTTTATAGGCCAGTTTTGTATAAGGATTTATATGCGTCCATAGGTGGTAATTGAATTGCTTCTGCAATTCGATCAACTTTCTGTTATAAGTGGAATAGGGCTTGGCCGCATCACCCAATTGATCAGCTGCTTCAACATCATCACCTGTTTTAAACCGCCTGTAAGTCAGCAAATCCATATAAATGTAGATTCCTTCCTGTTTCAGGCAATAGATCAGGTAATCAAGGCGGTCTAAACTTTCGGGATCAAAACTTTGAGTGTTTGGTTTGTTTTCTCCTTTGTTAAACTGAAAAATATTCGGGGTAGACCATTCCGCATCCATCTGGTGTAACCGAACAATATTGATCCCTACCTTTGCCAAACGTTTTGCTACTTTATTACTGTGTTCGTGTGGCGGAAAGATCTGGGCACTGTTAAAATTCGTCCCCCAAAACCTTGCTTCTGTACCATCTTCAAAAACGAACTTATCAGCTTTTACTTTTAAATAACCATGTTTTCCCGCAGGTTTTTCACTCTTATAAATAAAAGATAAGTCAATAGGCATATCGTCCCAGGGCAGGGTATAAGGAATTGTTTTTCTTTCCCGGCTTTGCGCATTTTTGTTAGCACTTACCGAATCTCCCTGTCCTTGTACATGAAAAGCCATCATCAGGAAAAAAATAAAAAAGTAAGCCGCCCTGGCATACAATTTTTTGCAATCATTAAATCCAGATACATCGGTGTAACTGATATTTTTATTCATATCCGCATATTTCAAATTGTTATCGAATTGCATTTGCAGATCGGCTAGTTGCCGTAAATGACCCATGGATCATTTATATTTTTTATTTTATCAAAAACCTGTTTTTTAAATTGATTAACCAGCGCAGGCTGTTCACTTGCTATATTCTTCAGTTGAAAAGGATCGGATTTGTTATCGAACAGTAAGGCCCCTGTTTCTTTGCCTTCATTATTCCGTTGCATTACAAATGTGTAACGATCATTTCTCAACCCCCGCATTCCCCCCAGTGCGTTCCAGGGGTTACAAAGCAGATAAAGCGTAAACTCAGGGGCTCCGGCCTTTTTGCCCAAGAAGTATCCCGACAGATCCTGTCCTTCAACACCAGGGGGTATTTGTTGCTCAAGTCCGATGAGAGAAAGGAGGGAAGGCATCATATCCGGCACACTGATTTGCAAATCGCTTGTTCCAGGTTTTAATTTTTCGGGCCAACGGATCACTAAAGGAATACGGAATGATTCTTCGTAAGGAACTACTTTGGCCATAAGCCCGTGGCTTCCCATCATTTCACCATGATCCGAAGTGAACACCACTATTGTATTTTCTGCCTGCCCGCTGGCTTCCAGTGCTTTCAATATCCGTCCGATCTGTTCGTCCACGCCCGTTACACAGGCAAAATAATCGGCCACACTTTGCCGGGCAACATCACCTTGTTCTCCCTCGGGGACATTAGGCCTGTTTAATAGCTTTTTAACGGGGATATCTTTGTATATTTTTTTATATTTTTCGGGAACTGCATCGTACGGACTGTGGGGCGGATTCATCGAAATGAATAAAGCCCAGGGCTTACCTGTGTTAGCCCCTATAAAGTCTACCGCCACATCCGCTTCGTGCTCCGGCGACCATTTCCCGGCAAACAAAGTGTCTTCTACCGGCGAATCGTTTACCCAGTAATAAGGGTTGAGGTGTTCGTTGTAACATCCGTAAGCGTGCCAGAAATCAAAGCCATGCCTTTTTTCCCCCGGCGGTGTGTATGCGTCCCATATACTATTTCTCCAATCGTCAACATCCGGTCCTTTCGGAGCATCAAGGTGCCATTTTCCTATATAGCCGCAAGCATATCCGTTACTTTTCAAAACATCGGGAAAACAGGTTTCATTTTCATGTAAAAAATTTTGAAACTTACGGGTGCTCGTATTACAGTTTGTCAAAACATTATTTGAAAAGCAATACTTCCCGGTCATCAGCATTCCCCTGTAGGGAGAGCATATCGGGCGGTTGCTTACCGCATTGACAAACACGATACCCTCTTCGGCCAACTTGTCGATACAGGGGGTTTTTACAGGATCCTCTTTCATGATCCCCATTGCCTGGGCACGAAATTGATCAGGGAAGATAAAAAGCAGGTTAGGCTGTTTTACAGCTTTTTTTGAAGCATTCCCAAAAGAAAGTGTGGAAAGGATTCCCACCAACAAAAAAAAATGATTCACCGGGAACAACATATTCATTGTTCTGTTTTGTTTTAGTATTGAAAAGCTTTTTGCGGTTTTAATACCGGTAATACCTTAGGAATTGCCTATGTATTTGTAATATGGATTGTATCTTTTAGTCTGATGTCCTCCGCCGACGCCCCGATCATAATTTCAAACTCGCCGGGTTCAATGGTGTAATTCATGTCTTTATCCCAAAGACCAAGCTCGTTGCATGGAATTGAAAAACTGAGCGTGGCAGTTTTTGATGGATGTATCTCTATTTTTTTAAACCCTTTCAGTACTTTAACCGGAGTTGTTACGGAGCTTATTTTATCATTTATATATACCTGAACTACTTCTTTCCCCGCTACAGAACCGGTATTTTTAACCTGCACCGTTAATTCGATAGTATCTGTTTCTTTCCATCTTTTTTGCTTTATCTTCAGATCAGAATATTCAAATTGGGTGTAGCTTAACCCAAAGCCAAAGGGAAATAAAGGATCGGTGGGTGAAAATACATAATCCCTTCCCGGATTGCCTGGAGCACCGGGTTTGTGGTAAATTCCCCTTCCGGAAGGTTTGTAATTGTAGAATACAGGCAAATGCCCCGCACTCCGGGGAACAGAAACGGTAAGTTTTCCTGAAGGGACGACTTCTCCGAATAGGATCCGGGCAACGGCATTACCCCCTTCTTCTCCCGGGTACCAGGCGTCAAGAATAGCCGGAATGTGTTCCTTTTCCCAGGGGATACTATAGGGCCGGCCATGGACCATCACCAGTATAACAGGTTTGCCCGTTTTACTTATGGCCCGGATCAGTTCAGGTTGAATTCCCGGAGGCGTTAATTCAGACCTGTCATATCCCTCCCCGCAGGTTGGATATCCTCCCTGGTCGGCCAGTTCACCCCATCCAACACCCGATAAAGACATACTCGATCCTCCAATCACCAATACAACAACATCACTATTTTGTGCCGCATCAACCGCTTCTTTAAAGCCGCTGCTGTCTAAGCTTGTGATACCGCAACCCCTGGCATAGTTCACCCTGATCTTACCTTTTGTAATATTTTTTATGCCTTCGAGAACAGTAACACCGGTGGAGTTCTCTTTTGAAATGCTGTAATCTCCGTATTGCACCTGGTTTGCATTGGGACCGATAACAGCAATTGATTTTAGCTGCGGAAGCCTGAGCGGTAATAAATTATCCTGGTTTTTTAGCAATACAACAGATTCTTCAGCAATTTCACGGGCGAGCCTGACCGATGCCTTTGTATGAACAAGATCTGATAGTCTTTTAGGTACAAAATATGGCTTGTCAAACAACCCTGCCCTGAACTTAACCGTAAGAATATTTTTTACTGCTTCGTCCACCAATCCCGCAATTTCTTTATCATTTTTTGCCAGTGCGATCAACTCTGAATAAGCGTAATCAGCACCTTCCTGGTCAACCCCTGCTTTAAGAGCCAGTATGGCCGCTTCTTTTTTGCTGCCGGTGATCTTGTGGAAGGTTTGTAACATGCTCACTGCGCCGTAATCTGCAAAGACATACCCTTTAAAGCCATATTCTTTCCGCAGTATATCTTTCAGCAGGTACCCGTTTGCGTGAACAGGAATACCGTTTACTTCATTGTATGCGGGCATTACAGCATATACATTTGCCTCCCTGACCGCTTTTTCAAAGGGATATAAATGAAGTGACCGCAAATCTCTTGGACCCACTTCAACAGGTGCAATGTTTATTCCGGCAGAGGGAGTGCTATACGCCACATAGTGTTTTGCCGTACTGATCAGATGGCCTTCAGGGATATATGCTTTTGTTATTTTTGGATCGCCCTGTAACCCGATTACGAACGCCTTCCCCATTTCGGCAACCAGGTAGGGGTCTTCCCCAAAGCATTCTTCAATCCTTCCGTACCGGGGATCTCTTCCTACATCAAACAAGGGGGCAAAGAGTTGGTCGCACCCGGTTAAACCGGCTTCGTAAGCAATAACCTCTGCCATCTTTTTTATCAGGCCCGGATTCCATGTGCTTCCCTGCCCGATTGATTGAGGAAAATTGGTTGCGCCATGAGCCAACTGCCCGTGAATTCCTCCCAGGTCTACCTGGATGGCGGGGATCCCCAACCGGGTATTTTTCCTGAGATACTGATCGGCAGCTTCTGAAAAACGGGCAATACGATCAATATCAGCAATCACAGGATCAAGGCAACCGATACTCTCACCCTGAAATAATTTTTCTAACGATTCCCTGGTAATGTTTCCTTTTTCGTCCTGTTTAAGATCAGCGAGGTCAAGTTTCAACATTTGCCTGACTTTCTCCTCAATGGTCATCCGGCTTAATAAGTCATTTACCCGGTCCTCTACCTTCAAAGCAGAATTTCTATAGGGCAATATCTGAGCGCTTAAGGGGCTTAAAAATAGGGTGCCCGATGAAAACAATACTACAATTAGATATACCAGTCTGTTGTTCATTGACTTCTTAATTTCTTTATTATAAACTTCTTCAATTTATCTTTGAACACATCATTAATGCTTCTAAAATTTGATCAGTTAAAAACTACTTAATTGAATATTGCCTGTAACTTCTTTTTCTCATTTTTTATAGTATAAAAATTCCGGATAGGGATAGTATCTACCCGGAATAGGGTTTCCATATATTTGATCTGATAGTCGTCTGTTATTAGGGAAATGATAACAATTTAATTCGTTAACAATACACCGGGTATTCAGCATAAACGTAAACGACTGCTGCAAATGCCAATATTCAGCCAATAACTACCAACCCGGGTTTTGCGTTAAATTAGGATTTAAATTTAATTCTTCTGCCGGTATCGAGCTTAAATAATCCCGGTTCTCCTTGAATTGATAGCCATTCGGCAAAAAGTTTTTAAAATAATCAATCAAGCCTTTTTCATCCAGTGGGGGATGGTAGGCCGGGAATTCATTTTGGTCAAAAGGATACCCCTTAGGCCGCTTTCCCTTGAACAACGCATGGGCTGCCCACCGCTTATAATCATCTTCCCTGAAGCCCTCAAGCGCCAGCTCAACCCTTCTTTCTCTTCTTATTTCATACAATGCGTCGGAAACAGGATATCCATAGTCTGTCCAATTCGGATCCGAACTCTGCGGATGAACAACAAAACCCGGCATGCCGACCCTTGTACGTAACTGATTCAAAGCGTTAGTGGCAACATTTCCGTTTAATTCATACAACGCTTCGGCATAGTTTAACAAAACCTCTCCATAGCGAAAAAGAATATAACCGGTTTCGCTGTTTCCTCCGCCTGTAGAGCCTGCACCCGGAGAATTGGGATTAGAACATTTTTTTAACTGGAACCCGGTTGGGTTAAGCCATGCACCTACCTGGTCAACCGATGGTTTTCCAAAAAACTGCGTCCTTGCTACCGATACCACATCCCCGGGTGTCCATACGGTAGCATGAAACCTGGGATCAACATCCTGTGCTATTTTCGTTAAAAAGGCATTTCCTTTGGTCGTTGACGCCAGCTCACTATAATCGTATGGTTGCCCGTTTTTGTCTAGATAATTTGAGATCAAAGACCAGGTAACGCCTACTTCGAAAGGTTGGAAGGTGGTCTGGTACTGAACATCATTAGACACCCCATCTTTGATGTTATAAGCCCTGTAAAGCAAAATTTCATTTGCGGAAGACATGTTGTCCAGTCCAAACAGCGTATAATAATTGTTATAAATGCCAACCTGATAATTTCCACTCATTAACGTTTCGGCTGCATTAACACAAGCCTGGAAATACTTGCCGGCGTTAGCACCCTGGGTCCCAAAAGCTGTTCCCGCATGATATTTTTGCCATGTTCCTTCATAAAGGGCAATCCTGGTTTTAAAGGCCAGGGCAGCTTCTTTGCTGATCCGGTTATTGCCATATTTTGATCTGAGGGAAAGTACTTCAATGGCATGATCCAGGTCGGCCAATATCGAATCAACAACCACCGTTCTCGGGTCGCGTTGACGCATTAATTCTTCCCCGGAGGTGGGCAGTAATTCCGTTGAAACCCAAGGTACACCGCCATATTTTTTAACCAATTCAAAATAGTACCATGCCCGGAAGAAATAAGCTTCCCCCAAAAAGTGTTTATATAATTCAAAATTATCTTTGCATTGCTGATAATTATCCAAAAAAATGTTGACTCCCCGGATATTCGACCATTCGCTCGTCCACCGGCCTCCGGTAACTCCTCTCTCACCATTTAATATGGTGTTAGGCGTTCCTTCTATCGCATTATCTGCATTTTTGATTGAATAACCATATCCAAATTGCCAAAAACTATGTGAAGGAAATGTGGGATAGAATTGAATAACATAATTTTCAAGATCCTTGGCTGTTTTCCAATAACTGTCAATGCCAATCTGATCCAAAGGAGGACGATCTAAAAAATCGTTTTTACATGCACAAAATATAAAAAAGAGTATAACTATTTTTAGTTTTTTCATAACTGTAGTTTTAAAAAGCATTAAACATTTATAATGTAATGTTTATTCCAAAGGAAACCATTTTATCCGTGCGATAAGTAGCTCCCAAGGTGAAGCTGGTTCCCAGAGCAACAGGGTCTATTGGTTTGATTGCGTTGGTGATTGTTAATAAATTTTCACCTGAGATATACATCCTTACTTTTTGTATCCGGAGCTTCTTCAGAAGCGACTGCGGCAGATTATAACCCAACTGTACGTTCTGTAACCTGGCATAGGATAAATCCAGTAAATAGCGGGAGGAAGGCTGCCTGTTTTTATGATTCTGATCGGCCTGTATATACATTTTTGGCCAGAAAGCATCGAGGTTAATATTTGCATCGCCCTCATACAACCCGGTATATTCATCTCCGGGCTTATCGCGAAAATAATCCAGATGCTCGGTTGTAAGCCCTGTGTGCAACCAGGTATTGATGCCCCAGTAAGCGTAATTCGAAACCGTGGTATTACTGGTAACAAAATAATCTCTTTTCCCTGTGCCTTTGATCAGAAAAGAAAAGTCAAAGCCTTTATATTCAAATCCTGCGCTTAATCCATATTGATACCTGGGCGTATTATTTCCAATTACCGAAATGTCGCCGGGGTTATTGATCGAATTGGTACCGTTGTTTACTTTCCCGTCGCCGTTCGTATCCAGGTATTTCAAATCGCCCGGATTCCAGGTATTATAAATAAAGGACAGATCCGTGCGGCTTAAATAGCTGTTTACATCCTCTTGTGATCTGAACAGTTCATTGGCTGTATACCCCCATATTTCTCCCACTTTTTTACCGGCATACCAATCCGTAACGATCCCGGTAGGATTAAGATAATCCAGTACAACAGATTGCGCATCAGCCATATTAAAGGAAACAAAATAAGACAGCCCCGATCTTTTGATCTCGCTGTTCCATCTTATAGCACCTTCCCATCCTCTCGTTCTTAATGTTGCATTATTAGATTTGGGTACAGATGCTCCCAGTATCCCCGGAAGCGGCTCCGAAGGTCCGATCATATTTTTTGTAACACGTTCAAATACATCAAAGTCAAGTTGTAACCTGTTGTTCAGAAATCCTGTATTCAACCCGATATTTTTTGTGGTGGCGGTTTCCCAGGTCAGGTCAGGGCTTACCAGGCTTGGAGTAGAGGTATAGCCTAACGGCCTTGCAGCGCCGTAATTAAACAGCCAGTTCAATTGCCCCGATTGCAAGGGGATCAATGCCAGGTCCTGGTAGGAAGCCACCTGTTGATTACCCAGTTGCCCCCATGATCCTCTCAGCTTAAAGGTGTTCACCACATTCGCCATTCCTTTCCAGAAATCCTCTTTGTTTACATTCCATCCGAGGGAAAAAGACGGGAAAAATCCCCAGCGGTTCTCCTTTTTAAATCTTGAAGTACCATCATACCTCGCATTGGCTTCGAAAAGGTATTTTTCATTAAAATTATACGTTATCCTTCCAAAATATCCCTGGGTTGCCCAATGTTCCAGGTTTTCACCGGCTGATAAGCTTCCATTGGCCGTTTCTAAAGAAGGTACTGATTGAACGATTAAATTGGTCTTGGAAGCGGTAAGCTGGTTAATTTGATTTAGTTCAAACTGTGTTCCTGCCATAAGCAACATGTTGTGTTTACCCACATTGAGATCATAGGAGGTGTAAATATTTGTTGTCCAATAGGAGAGGTTATGATGGCTTTGTGTAATACTGCTTGGAAGGGAACCGGCAAAAGGGGATAAGCTGCCATCTACTAAATTAGTATAAACAGCCAGTTGTCGGTCAGACTCAACAATACCTGTAGACTGATACGCAAATTCGCCATAGATCTTCCATCCTTTAGCAGGCCGCAGCTCTGTTGCCAGAATGTGCCAGTTTTCTGTTGTGGTATGCTCGCTGGTGCCCGCATCCTCTACAAATGGGATTTTTGATTGTATACTATAAGTACCAAAACCGTTATACTTAGCCTGGGTTGGCACCGTTCTCATCACGTGAAAAAACATATAATTATAAGGCATGCCTACGGGCATACTGGGGAACTCCCTGACACTTTTCATAAAACGGGTTTCGTAACGGATATCCATCCAATCTGTGATCGCTGCCTTCACTTTACCAGCTATATTGTATCTTTTGTATGAATCAGTGCCATAGTTGATCACTCCGTTCTGCCCGGTAAAACCCGATGAAAAATAGTAAGTAAGTTTATTCGATCCTCCCTTTACGGATAGGTTATGTTGCTGATTCAAACTATTGCCATAATATTCATCATACCAGTCATAATTTGCATGTGCATCCTGGTTGTTTCCCCATGTACCGTTTGCCAAAGGCATGGACTCGTAATAGGTTGCGCCTGCCGGGTAAAATTGTTTTAAATACTCCCAGTCCTCATTTTGATATGCGATGATCCGGTCTATAGCCGCATTTGAATAAGTACGTCCGCCGCCATTAACCCCGAATTCATTAATGACCCGTGCAAATGTGTAAGAATCGAGCATCTTGGGCAGTCTGGCTGTGCTGTTAACCGACATATTACCTGCGTAGGCGATGGATAACTTTTCATTTCTTTTGCCGCTTTTCGTAGTGATCAGGATCACACCAAACGGCGCCCTGGCACCATAAATAGCCGATGCCGCAGCATCTTTTAGCACTGAAATTGATTCAATATCATTTGGGTTCAGGCGATCCATTTCTCCCGGGAACCCGTCAATGACAACATACGGGCTTCCTCCATTTACCGAACCCATTCCCCGGATATTGATTTTCATTGAGGCCCCCGGTTCAAGACCATTATCTCCCAGTGAAAAATCCAATCCCGGAGACTGCCCCTGTAAAATTTGAGAAACCGTTGGAGATTGCCGGTTCTCTATTTTTTTATTTGAGATCACATCTACAGCCCCTGTCAGGTTCACCTTTTTCTGGGTTCCATATCCAACTACCAGTACTTCGTCCAAAGAAGTGCTGGTGCTTGTCAAAGAAATGTCAATCGTTTCCCGGTTATTCACGGGTATATCTAAAGTTTCATAGCCGACGTGAGTAATAACCAGGATCCCGTTCTGAGGTGTCTTTATCGAGAACTGTCCGTTTTTATCGGTAGATACGCCGATAGCAGTGCCTTTTATCTTTACAGATACGCCGGTTAAAGGTTCGCCTGATGTATTGGCCGTTACCGTTCCGCTGACAGTAATATCCTGTGCATTTACGGAGACTTTTAAACAAATTAAAAAAGCCAAAAAGAGTATCCGGCGAATAAAAAATTTCCGGGTTGAAAGAATAACAGACGTTTTGGAATACTTGTCTTTTCCCATAATTCTGAAGTTTTGATGAGTAGATTGAATGATCACCTGTGTGGTTTTTGGCTAGAGTGCCTCTATTTACCAGTAAATGTACTTTCATAGAAAAATTTAAAAAACGACTGTAAATTCAAATCATGACACTCTGTTTGCATAAAATTGCCTTTGCACTTTTATATAATGGAGATAGATGCCTTTCCCTGCTCCGGGACAGGTTGCACGCTTGTTCCCCTGATAACATAATGAAAGTTGACAGCGTCTTTTTTGAGGCGACCATTATGGCTATGATCACATTGAAGGCGGTGTGCTTCAACAAAGGATCAGCTTTGAGATCAACAGATGCTTTGTAGTTTTTTTAAGCAAACAGTGTAAAGGAGTTGCCAGGACAATGCAGTGTAAAGCTGTGCCAGTTTTATAGGGAGACTGTTTTTCCCGGTGTAACAAGAAACATTTTACTGATCCAGGATGGTTGGAGCACCTTTTAAAAATCCGATAGAGATAAGGAATTTGTCTGCTTCCAACACCGTTTTCTTATAATATTTGGTCCATTTAAAATTAAAAAATCCATGTGTTTGCCCCTCATACAAATGCAAATCACAACGGCTCCCGATTTTCTCCATTACTTTTTTATAGTATTGCACAGTCTCTACCGGTATGGCTTCATCTTTGGTTCCCAGGAACAAAATCGTTGGAGGAGCGCCCCGCCGCAGGTTATGCAAAGGAGAAAAGTTAAGGTATTCTTCACCTATCCTGTCATATCCATATCCTCCGGGGCCATTATCAATAACAGGATTAAAAAGCACCAATGCGTTGGGCCTGGCGGAAATGCTTAAATTATCATTTTTGTCGTTGTACTTTTTGCTGGTAGCGGCTGCTGCTGCCAATTGTCCACCGGCGGATCCTCCGGATGCAACAATCCGGTCGGGATCAATGTGAAATCTTTCTGCGTTCGCACGCAGGAACCGTATGGCAGACTTCGCGTCTTCCAGCGATTCAAAAGGCGTGGATTTATTCCGGGAGGAAACCCGGTATTCCACCAAAACACTTACCATCCCCCTCTCTGTAAAATATTTTGCGTGCGGCCGGAATTGGGAAATATCGCCTATGTTCCAACCGCCGCCAAAGAAGAATACAATTGCCGGGTATTTCTCAGGCTGATCACCCTGCCCCGGCTCTGGAGTATAGATCTCCATCGACAGAGAAACCGAATCAATCATTTTATACACTATCTTTTCCTGACTGATGCCGCTTTGGGAACAGAAAACAGCACAGATCATTACAGCAGTTACCAGCCGGCAGTTATCTTTAAGTGTATCCATCCTGAATAAATACTTTTGGAAGTCAGGTTTATGTTGAAATAAGCAAAACTCCGGGAGTTACGCTAATCTCTAAACAATCCATTCAATAACCTGGCGGCCGTTTCAACAATTTTGTACCCTGCATATGGCTCCAGCCTGCACCATGAAATGGGAGCTCCGGTATAACCGCCTCCAAGTATACCATAAATAGTGGGGCAATACCCGCCATGCCCGTCTGTAAGCCCGACCACAGCGGTGGTTGAAGCCGGGCTGCGGCGTTTGATATCAAGCCCAAACTGACAGTATAGTTCGCACGGTTGGGTCACTATTGCCAGTTCTCCTATGCGAATAGCATGTACCGGCAATATCTCAAAGGGGCTGCTGGTATAAAGTTCCTGCAAACGGATAGCTCCGTATGCCAGGATCGTTTCCATTACGCCAACATTTTCTCCTTTATCAACGCGTGCCAATGTGCTTCGTCCATCAATTAACTGTTCAACGGATGCTGAACGAAGGGCGACTTTTAAATCATGATAGTCATGCTTTAGCACCGGGTTATCATCATAGGTTACATTTTTGTATAGCTCCATGGTTTTGCCGACTACCAGTTCGCTGACTCTTTTCAACTTTTCTTCCGGCGTTTCCGGCTGACGGCCAAGCATATTTTCAACGGAAATATCTCCCTGGGCCCCGTTCAGGAAAAGCACCGGGAGGTCGCTGCTAATCCTGTTGCGGATCATCTTTCTTACTTCTCCCGGAAAATCTGCGGAATATATGCCCGCACCGTAAAAAATGGTGGGATGCGTTGTGTTATTATATAAAACAGCTAAGAGTTTGCCTTTCATGTCTGAAGCAAACATGGCTAAATGCTGCGGATCAACCGGTCCTTCCAACCCGGCAAAGTCTTTTCTTTTAGTATCACCATGCATGGTATGCGTACCGTCTGCCCAGGTCACCCGGCGGTTGAACCCGATCTGCGCTTCCCCTTTCACCCACCCGATCTTTCCCGGCCGTGCAGCTTTCACGGCTTCTGAAGCCAAATCCACCATCCATTTCTGAAGGCGTTCCATATATGCGGTATCTACCGGCATTATATAATTTGTTCTTAGCAGGGATGGACCTCCATGCGTATGTGTGCAGGATATTAATATATTGCGCGGAGCAATGCCGGAAGCAACTCCCATGGCTTCTCTCAGCCGGGCAACAAAGGAAGATTCAAGCCCCACCAGGTCGCAACTGACTATTAATAACTGGAATGTTCCTTTTGAGAAATACATAGCGTTTGCTTCCAGGTTATCCCGGATTTGGGTAGCCTTGCGAAGGGTGCCTGCCCCCTGTACATAATTTCCTACTTCATTATTGATTATTTTAGTTGCGGTGCCAATCCTGAACACTTCGGTTTGCGCAACCGAAACTGAAAACAGGGAAAAAAGCTGAACCAGGAGTGCAGTACAATATTTATTCATAATTCTTATTATTTGCATTATTATATTATGGGATAAAGAAATTATCACGCGTCTTTATATGTTGGTGTAGTTGCTCCTGAAGTGATTTGATCAGTTTTTTATGCTCGGGTCTGTCGGCTATGTTTACATTTTCTTCAGGATCAACGCGGTGGTCATAAAGCATTCGTGCGGAAGGCTGTCCTGTTCCGGGGTTGATCCATTCCGTATATCCATGGGTTGTGGTCAGAATGGTTTCCCCGGTTCCGGCCCTGTAAAAGATGGATTCCTTCCAGGGCTGATCAGGATTGTCAAGAAGCGGGGCAAAACTTTTTCCCTGGAGATGTACCGGTGCACTTAGTCCTGCCAGTTCGCAAAGCGTAGGATAAATGTCCACAAATTCAACTAATGCCCCTGTCTTTAACCCTCCGCTTTTCCAGGGTACTTTTACAATTAACGGTGCGTGCGGCCCTTTTTCCAGGTTGCTTTGCTTGGTCCAGAAACCATGCTCTCCAAGGAACCATCCATGATCTCCCCAAAGTATTACGATCGTGTTTTGCGCCAGTCCGAGCGTTTCCAGTGCATTTAAAACCAACCCGATCTGGGCATCAACATAACTTACACAGGCGTAATATCCATGTATAAGATTAATGGCAGTTGTATCGGGCAAAGGACCCGCAGAAGGCATACCAGCAAAAAATCTTAACTCGTTCCAGTTAAGCCGTGCGGCATCCGGAGCATCTCTGGGAAAAAAATAGTTCGAAGGCAATTGGATATCCTTCTTGTCATACATGTTCCAATATTTCTTTGGAGCATTAAATGGAAGGTGAGGTTTTTTAAATCCTACCGCAAGAAAAAAAGGCTCCCTGCTATCTTGAAAATGCTGTAACTCTTCAATGGCCCGGCTGGCGATCCTTCCATCTTCATAAGCAATGTCGGGAACGTCGGGGCTTTCGTAAGCAGGTCCTCTCTGGGGAAGGTTGTTATTGTCGCGAATGCGTTGGTCTTTATACCACTCTTTGTTTCTTTCTTCAAAGGTTCGGATGCCCTCTTCAGATTGGTAATCCCAATTAGTGGTAGTTTCTGCCGGACGCCAGTTTTTAACCCAGCTCCCTTTTCCATCTTCAAAATTATTATACACCTTGCCCAAAGAAACCGTTTGATAATTATTGTTTCTAAAATGCATCGGCAGGCTTACAATTCCCGGAACATCCTTATCCTGCGAGCAATTCCAGATAACAAATCTTTTGCTACCAGGGTATATACCACTTAACAGGGAAGCCCTGGATGGCCCGCAAACAGGATAATTGGCAAAGGCATTGTTAAAAATAACTCCTGACATTGCCAGACGGTCAATATTAGGTGATTTTATATGTGCTTTTCCGTAGCAGCCGAGTTCCGGTCTAAGATCATCCACAGCTATAAAAAGAACATTGGGCCGTTCAGGTTTTAACAGCTTAACCTGTCCAAAGGCAAAGGAAGTGGATATAGCTATACCTGTCAGGAAAAGTAATTTACTTTTATTCATACTTTCTTTGATTCTGAGCAAAATAATCTTTACAATTGGAAACTCAATGCCCGAACATTGAATAAAATTATTGCTATTATTAAGTTTGGAAAACTACTGTATTTCCCATTTGCGACACGCTGTTTGCATATTTTTGTTCCATAATGGGTATCCGGGATGAAGTAAGGTGTAAGTAACAAAGAACACAAGCATCCATATCCCCCAAAACTGCTCAGGAGATGGAAAGATGATGTGTACGCAGGATATCCGAACCCTCCTTTGTTGATATCTTCCCATGAACTATGCCCATCAGTACTTTGGTAATAAGAGGAGGACTGGCATGCTGGATTATATTGCGACCATATACAATTCCGCTCGCTCCCTGCTCCATTAGTTTTGCCGTGCGGACAATAATTTCTTCATCATTGGCTTTACTCCCTCCTCTTACCAGGACAGGGGTAGCGCCGGCAATTTCAATAACACGATAGTAGTCGTTAATATCATTGGTTGGATCAGCTTTAATAATATCCGCGCCAAGTTCAACCGCCTGCCTTACCAAGGATACGATTTTCCTGGTATCACCGTCAACCATGTAACCTCCCTTTTCTTCATTTGGTCTGAATACGAGTGGTTCGATCATTAATGGCATGCAGTACAAATCTGATTCTGCTTTTATCTTCAATATATTGTCAATACATTGCGCTGTTACTTCCGGTGCGCCGGGAATGCTAAACAAATTCACACACAAACAAACAGCGTCGGCACGTACAGCCTGGAGTACAGCCCGGCTGATCATTTTGCTGAAAGCGAATGCGGGCAGGGAAGATCCGTAAACATTTGCCACATCTGTGCGCAGCACGAGGGATGGCTTTTGCTTTCCTGGTATTGCCTGTAAATATTTCAACTGTCCCACGGTCAATTGAACAGCATCGGGTCCTGCATCGACGATAATTTCAACGGCAGACCTCATGTTTTCTATCCCTCTCAAAAATTCTGCCTCATTGAAAAAACCATGGTCTATGGCAACATCAAAACATTTGTTTGAAACAGGATTAAAAAGCCTGTTGAGCCTGTATTGTTTCAAGGGAAAAGTTATTTTAAATTAGTATCGGTATCCAAATTCATTTTCTACTTCCGAAATCGCATCTTCAATAATATCCATCCCCATTTTTGCATATTTTTCATCCATAATAAGCGGTGGAGACATGCGAAGAATATGGCCGGCAGGGATCCAGGCCAATCCTTTTCGGAAAGCTTTTTGATATACAAGATTTCCGGCTTCGGGAAATGGTTCCTTTGTGCCTTTATCTTTTACCAGCTCAATACCCAGCAAAAACCCTTTACCTTTAACGTCTCCGATAATGGGGTGCTCTTCTTTCATCTTTTTCATCCGCGCCATAAAAAAATTGCCAACGGAACGAACATTTTCCAGGATATTTTCATCTTCGATCACTTCTATAGACGCCAGGGCTGCGGCACAAGCCATAGGGTTACCTCCATAACTGGATGAGGCGGAGATCTTTTCAAGCGCCTCCCCATTTTCTTCGCTCACCACCATGGCAGTAACCGGGAATCCATTACCGAACGATTTGCCAAAGGTCACGATATCAGGGATTACCCTCCAGTGGTTTAAGGTAAGCCATTCGCCGGTACGGCCCATCCCGGCCAATACTTCGTCATCGTACAGGAGAATATGATGCTTCTCACATAACGTCTTTAACTTCGGAAAGAAGTCATCTGGCGGGAATATACTCCCCGCCCAACCCTGGGCAGGCTCTAAAACAAATGCGGCAACGTTGCCCACAGTTCCTTCAACCAAAAATTGTTCGTAAAAACGGATATAAGCATCTGTATCAATAGCCCCATCTGCTTTGCACCAAAGCGGACGGTAGGGATCGGGGCGCGGAACCATATAAAAACCCGCGGCTCTTGTTGGTCCATAACTGAATGTTTCCCCCCGATACATTTGTGCACAGCTTACCGCACCCATCGTTTTTCCGTGAAAATCGCGATAAGCTGAAATAAATTCATGTTTCCCGCTGATAGCCCGCGCCGCACGGATGGCTGCCTCTACAGCGGTAGTTCCATCGGAATACAGTTGAATGGCATTTAACTTTCCCGGTAAAATTGAAGCCATCTTTTCCATTAGCTTTTCCTTAACGGGTGTGGAAAAATCATGCACATTCATGAGCCTTTTTGCCCAATAGGAAATAGCCTCTGATATTTTAGGGTGGCAGTGGCCTAAAGAAGCCACATAGATCCCGGATGAGAAATCAAGATATTTATTCCCATCCACATCCGTTAAAGTAATGCCCGAGCCTTCTTCAAAACAAACAGGGAACAATTTTACCTGTGAACTAAGTCCCTTCATATACCTGGCGGTATTGACATGCATGATCCGCGATTTTGGACCTGGCGTTTCAGTGATCAGCCGGGGGATGTTCGCAGCGCTTTCTCTCCACCAATCTGTAGCTGTATTTAATTTATTCATAGTAATTTTTTAGCGATCTCTCCATTCATTAGCAGCCATTTCCAGGTCTGGTAAATCATTGTATTTAGCCAGCTTTAGGTTGCTTATTTTCACCAATACCGATTTCAACTCTTCCCGCATCTGCGCCCAGTCGTCCAACTCGCTATAGATATCTGTGCAATACAGGCAGTTTCTGCCGGCCATGGCAGCATATTTCAAAGCATGTTCAGGGTATTCTCCATCGAGGATCGCTGCCAGAAATGCTGCCGATGCGGTATCGCCCGCTCCCGAGGCATTTTTTACTTTTGCAGCATCAATCGGGAAGGCATTACACCAGAGTTCCTGGTCATTCCATCTTTCCTTTTGTAAATTGAAACCTGTTTTTTCATTTATGGATGATACATCACCCGTTAACAGGTACGCCCCCCGATGACCGGCTTTTATGAACGCAATTTTAACCCCGGCATCAATTATCCGTTTTCCGATCTCCCGGATGGTCGAGATTGTAACCAGATCAATAATATCGGCATTGCCGGAAGTCAATTGCATTGCGGCATATTCATCGGGCATCATTATTTGCAGTGCTTCCTCCAGGCTGGGAACGAAAATGTCGATATATGGCAATACGCGCTTTATGATCTCCGGCCAGTTTATTTTACCTGATTCACTTTCGGGGTCAGGCAGGCTGAGATCGAGCGAAGTAACCAGGCCCATTCCCTGTATCACAGCAAATAATTCAATCAGTTGGGCGCCTTCATTCAGATAAAACTGTTTTAACAGTGGAGGATAGCCGAAATGAAACAACCTGCTTTGTGCAACAACATCGAAATCAATATGCCTTATATCAAATAAGTGACTGCAGCCCGGCGATTCGAGAAAAATGCGGTCAATACCCGGAGGCGCAATTACAAATCCAAAAGCTGTTCCTTCGCCTTTCATTACTTTCACGCCGGTTACAATATCAGCATGGTTCAAATACATAAGGGCGATCTTTCCGATTAGATCATCCCCGATCAATCCATTCAGAAAAACATTTTTAGAGAATCTTTTCATGACCATCCCCATATTTGCCACAGCGCCTCCCGGTGTATAACTGAGTCCGTCAATTTCTATTAGTTTGCCCGGCTTTAAAAGTTCGGAGATATTACCAACTGGTTTATCCCTTTTAAACTCAGGGATCAGGTCAACGCAGATGTATCCCGCAATAACAATATCATATTTCTTCATATTCCGCGGTTATACTACGTTGATGTTTTTTAAATAGCAAAAATCTGTCAGCTCCCGGATGTGATTTCCGTAAACAATGATGTAGTGCTGCCCTGAAATTTTCTGGGCAAACTCTTCCACGGGAGTATCAAGGAATATCTCAAGGCTCGGGAGTTGGGGTGCCGGCCGATCCCATCCTGCTTCCTCCCAGGGTCTAAATCTCCCTTCTCCCGTACATATATGCATCGTATATTGGTTTGCGGTATTGGAGAGCCTTGCTATTGTAAGCGGTCCGGCCTTAATATCTGAAATATTTAACAACCCGCCGCTTATCCCGCCAAATGCTGCCCGGGTAACTTTTACTTTTCCATTCACAATTTCAGAGGGAACAAAATCGGGCACCCCCATCAGCACACTCTCTTCAAAGAACTCATAAAATTCCAGATAAGCGGCGCATTGCCCGGTAAGATGTTTAACAACCAATTGGGTAACAGCACCCATTACATCATTTTCGGGAATGGTGCATAATTTCATTTCATCAGAAAGAAGCATGAAGATTAACGCAGGAGGAAAATTCAGGATTTTTTTCATCCCATCTACATCTTTTAGCGAGATGGCATCGAAATGATTATTTTCAGCGATTTTCTTAATGGCGAGGTAATAGGCAATTCCCTTTTTCAAAAAGTCATCGTCAACGGGTTTAATAAAATCCCACTGCTGTTTAATTTTCTGGCATAAGCTCAGCACCTCTTCTTCTGCAACACTTTCACTCAGTTGAAGCATTTCCAGCATTTCAAAAAATTCTATCTCTGTACCAATGGTAGCTTTTAAGGAAATCCCTTCGTAGAGTGTATTGTAAAGTTTCATGTCGCGAAATCCCATCATACCCACTTTCGTATTCCCAATTGATCTTACAGCGGATGCCGCGAGTCCAAAACTTTTTATTTTTTCCAGGGGAGAAGGTTTTCCAAAGGTGTTATAAATGTACCGGAACTTATATCCAAGATCATCAAATACTTTCCGGAGTGCAGTTGTACCGGCCTGCGCTGCCGCTGTTACCATGCGTCCGTTTTCCATATACCCTGTAAGCCCCCACAAGATCATTGGCTTGTCTTTAAATTCATTTGTAATGGAAATAACAGCATGGGATGGGATCCAGCCGGCAAGGCAAATAATCAGCACATCGAAGTCTTCTTTTTCGAAGTGTCTTATCGCCCGCTTAACATCAAGTCCTTTAGGGTCATCTGTAATTACTTCGGTTGTTATTACTTCAAATCCCAGAGACCTTATTTCCTCCAACGCTCTTGAACAACTCTCCCTGATTAATTGCATAGGAGAATTCACTTCTCCAAATCCTGCAAATGCTGCACTAACAGGTACCTTTTTAATTATCATTGATATTACTTACTTTTTAAAATACAATAAACTCATCCTGCCATTCAAAATAGTTCAGCTTTTCAACGTGACGGGAGCTCTGCCCGGAGCTTTCTCAAGTCATTACACTCCTGTTTTACTGATGTTTACATTATTAACAATTGCCACACACAGCAAATAGAGGATAGATAAAACAGGCACAATAAAAGCAATTTGGATAGAGAAGCTGTCGGCAACCATCCCCATCACGGGAGGAATAAAGGCACCTCCTATAATGGCCGATACCATCAACCCGGATAATGCATTGGTGTGGCCAGGCATGTAGTCTATGGTTATCGAAAATATAAGCGGGAAAATATTTGCAAATCCAAGCCCTACAAAAAAAATCCCGATCAGCGTCAAAACAAATGAATTACTGAAAATCAAACCAAACCCGAGGAGCGAGAACAAAACGGTAAGCAGCAATAGCCGTTTTGGTGTTATCCGCGACATAATCCACGAACCCAAAAACCTTCCCGATAGTATGGGTAAGTAAAAAAGCGACCAACTGATCAATAGTCCCATCTTCTCTACGGAAACGTTAAACTTCTCTTTTAGCAGTATAGGTACATGAGCACTCATCGCTATTTCAACGCCACAATAAATGAAAATGCCCGCAACCATCATGAATACATAACCGTTTTTAAGCAGGCTGAAGCATGATCTGAAAGTTGCATGGTTATCTGTACTGTCACTTCTTTCCCTGATCCGGATACTATTTATCCATATAATACCCATCAAAACAATTCCCGCGAAAAATGGAAATAATATACTCCAATCCAGTCCAAAGGCATGGAACATAACAACAGGCAGAAGGAAGCCCAGCGAAGATCCAATGGTAATGAAGGATTGTGCCAACGAAAGATTTTTGGAATATTGGCCTGCTTCAGAAATATCCCGCATAACAGGATTCCCCGAAACCTGGAGGATCGCACCCCCTGCCCCTAGCAGGAGGATGGCTGCTAAGATTTTATAAAATTGCATCAAGGAGCTGCTGTCAACCACCATTTTCCCAAACATGCCCGATACAATTGGAATTATGAGCCCGGTAAGAGCTATTGACAGACCAAGGTTCATGATGAATTTTTTCCCCTTTTTGTCTTGTAACAACCCTATCGGTACAGACAGCAAACCGTACATGATGTATCCTAACATAGGCAGGAGCGAGGCCATGGCAGTTGATATTTTAAATGATTCTTTGGCCAGGCTGACCATTGGCCCTACCGAATCAATCAAACCCATAGCCAGGAAGATCAAATAAACGGGAAACGTCTTTATTTTCATGCAGACCAGATTTGGGGTATACGACCTTATGCCTCTCTTTTTCTGATGTTCTCAGCTCCTGAAAAACAAAACTATCTGATTATTATTTTTCAATAAACTACTACCTTCCCCAATTATGACACTATATATACCTCTTTACCTGTTAAAACCCTGTCTGTTCAAAAGAAGTCGCAGCGGGGTCTTCATTCAAGGTTATTGCGGGCAGCCATGAGACCCTGGTGCTAAATAGTTCGCCGGGGTCTCACCCTTCACATAGTTGCCTGGCTGTGAAGACCCCGTCAGGACGATGTTCAAAATAACAAGCAATGTTCACACGCGCTAAAGTAAAGTTCCGGGAACTTTAAAGCAACCTGGTTTATTGCTCTAACCGGTTAAGGAGATAGTTGCAATTGATGACTTTTTCAACGAGGTCCTGTTGAACGTAATAATATTGATTTGAAGCTTCATAACCAATCCGGGAATCTTTTCCGCATAGTTCAAACAGCTCTGAAGCAAGCTGTATTTCATGGTTCAGTATACGGCGTATTTCTTCCCGGATCTTACTTTTAGCCGGTGAGGAAAGATCGTTTGCTAACAGTTTGTCTCTGTTAATAATATAAGCGATCTGATTGGCAACTGAAGCAAAATGTAAATATGCCGCTTTAGCAATATGCTCATCAGATATAGCGATGGTCCGGTGCGAACTGTCGGACGCAGCAACTGCCTGCTTAAAGTATGTAAGCCCGTTCATCCAGCCATCTGCAACTTTCCTGAACTGCTCCATAAAGATGTTCGCAGGATATGCACCTTTCCAACTTTGCAGGTCATCATATGGAAATCCAACCATCGTAGCCTTGTATCCTGTTGGTTGTTCATATAGCAAATTCGCGGGTCCATATTGTTGGGGTGCGTTATATAATGTGTGACCTCCATACGGGAATTGCTCGAATGCATTGCTGAATGCGGTCCATGCCTTACGTGCTGCATTTACAGCACGCTTTCCATATCTTTCTTCGGCAAGGGTGTTTAACAATTCGTCCTTTGAAAGCTCCGGGTTCTTTGAGATACGATCTGTGATTTCCAGGTTGGGAGAAGGATAGCCTCCGAGGGACCAGCTTAACATTAACCCGTCGGTTTTTGCATCTGAAAGGGCTGATATATGACGTACAACAAGATCTGGTACCGGCAACCAGGGAACGGAAGAAAGTTCCCATGTATTATTTACCTGCACTTTGGCAATTGTCTTCAACCCTCTCTCTTTTGCCCATTTCCAGTGTTGCAGGGCCCTTGGACCCGGGCCCACCGCAGACATGGAGTATTCGCCAACTTCCGATATTACACCTCCACGGTCAATTGATTTCGCCCACTCGCTTACAGACATAAGATACACAGAATGTGGTAAAGCAGCGATTACATCGGGGGCAAGCCCATGGTTATGCCATCCCCAGTCCCATACCATTACTTTAGCATCAGGATTGCCTTTATGAACCCCCTCTTCTATTATGCGATTTACCTCCGCAATAATTTCAGCATAGCTCCGCCTGCTGCATCGTTCGCAGCTCTTTTGATTTCCATGTGATGCGCAATTGGTGAAATTTTCTGAGGCTGTTATGGTCAGTACGCCTCCCAGTCCGGGCACATTTGAAAAAACATATGTTAACGCATCTCTGATCCATTGTTGAACTTCCCCGCTGCTGGTGCACATTGCATAATAGTTCCCTTCTTTTGCACCTCTCATCCGATCCCTGTTAATAAAAAAAGCAGCATCCATTGCTCTCGGCTCATTAATGTACAGATAAATGTCTATACCGTATCGTTTTGCCCGCTCAACGATCCTGTTTAGATTTTGAATGCGTAACGCATGACCTGCTCCAAATTCGGGAAATGCGGCACCGCCCGGAGCGATCTGATTTAAAACTACGTGCATCCATATACCATTAATCCCGCTTTGAGCCAGCTTTTCCAGTAAACCGTCGGGGTACAGATCCTGTAAGGTGTCGGAAAGAGGGTCGCCGTAAATGCCAAAATATGAATAAACGATTTTTGGACTTTTATCCTTATCCGGCTGATAAACGCTTTCTGCTTCTTTTCCGGAAGCATATTTTAGATCTTCAATGAATTGAAATGGGGTAAAAGCGCTTTGTTCGCGGAAATACCTTTGAGCAACGCGTTTTATGTTTAATGCGCCCCTGATTGTATTTTTGTCCGGGGGACTGTACCTTAGCTCCTCAATTTCCGGTTTCAGATTTCCGAGCTTGATGAACAAACCATCGTCTTCCTTTAGGGCAACAGACAGCTCTTTACTGCTCATGTTAAGTAGCGTAAGCAGTTGAGAATAGGGCAATAAATGCCAATTCCTTCTTATTACAGTTATATATATACGCCGATCAAAGTCAGCGTCCTTAGGTTGATAGGGCGGGAGTCCCATCGAGGATGCAATTTTAGTAATATCGGAAGCATTGCATCCTACTGTTTTACCCATTGTTCCGGGACTAACCAGATTCCAGTTTCTCCATACAAAAGCGTACAATCTGTTTGGAAAATGTGTTACCGGTATAGCTTGCGGATGACTTCCCGAAGGTAATGATTCCTGTTGCCCTAACGTAACTTTGCACCACGGGAGCAAAGCAATCAAAAAAAATGAAATCACCTTTTCCATAATAGGTTTGGGGTTTATTGAAGATTATACACTGTTAATATGCTGTATTATTATCGATGGCAGGAAAAGTCCTGCGAAACCTTTCTTCGCAAATTAAATAATATCCTAACTACTTCCACGCATTGCGTAAAAATCTTAACCAGTTACCGTGAAAAACATTTTCAATATCGCTTTGTGAATAACCGCGTTTTGCAAGTAATCCCTTTAATTGCTGAATATCTGCGATCGTATTTATATCACATGGTGATTGTTCAAGTCCGAACATACCGTCAAGATCGCTGCCTATAGCAATATGATTACTGTTGCCTGCAATCTGGCAAATGTGATCGTAATGATTGATCAATGTATTAAGCGTAATGCCCTCTTCTTTGGGATTATGCTTACCGAGTATCCAGCCGGGCATCAACATCCACGTGTCAAGCACGCCGCCGATCACAGACCCTCTTTCTATCAATATTCTTATTTGTTCATCTGTAAGCTGCCGCTGGTGGGGAACCAATGCCCTGCAGTTATGATGGCTTGCCCAGATATGACCATTGAATAGATCAACTGCCTGCATAAAAGCCCCATCCGTGAGATGTGTGATATCAAGAATGATATTGAGTTCTTCCATTTTTTTTAATAATGCCACGCCTGCCGGTGTTAAAGGACCTTCCATGCCTGTGCCCGGAGCATATCTTCCGGGGCCATAATGCGCCGGACCAAGCGCACGCAATCCGTTTTGCCATGCTTTTTCGAGATAGGAAAGATTGACAAGGGAATCCGCCCCTTCAAGACTGAGGATAAAACCAACAGGTTTATTTTCATCAGGCACAGTGTTGCTATTCCAGAGTTGAATATGATGCTCTAACTGATCGGTATTGGTTATCTGCACCATCTCACCCTCTGTTTCCATTGCCTTATACCAGGCGAGTTGCCCTTGTGTTTGCGCCCATGCCTGCTCAGGCGAATGCCAGCCAGGAAGTGTACTGTCTTCCGCCACAAACCTTGCTATCTGCGTTGCTACAACAAGTCCTATTTTACCTTTCCTCAGTTCGGGCAATGATACCGTTCCTTTGCCACGATCAGGTTTGTCGGTAAGATTGCTCTCTCTTGCTCTTATATCTGCTGCTGTTCTTTTAAGATCCCTGTTCCATTCAAGGGCGTTCATTGAAAGATCGAGATGCGCGTCAATGATCAACATATTATTTGGCTTTCTTTGCTGTGCGTAATTTTTTTGCTGCTGCTAATTTTTTCTTTACAATGTTTTCAGGATATTTAAGCGCAAGCGCTCTTATATCGTAACTAAAATCGGTAAAGGTTTCTTCCCAAAGCTTAGCTTCTTCAGGCGTGTATTTGTGAAAACCATGTGCATTGGCAACACCTTTTCCACCTTTCTTAACTATATCGTCAATCAGTTTGGGAACTTCTGTGTCATTATTTAATGTAGGAAACAGATCTTTCATTACGGTATGGTATGCTGGTACTCCGGTAAGATCCATCCAGCGGAATACACCAGCCAAAGTCATCCAGTAGCCGGCGTTGTTGCGGCATGCACGGTCAACATCTTCAACGGTAGCATAACCATTTTCTACAAGCGATATTGCTTCCCTGTAAGCCGCATACATAATACGGTTAGTGATGAAGCCGCGTATATCTTTACGAACAAGCGTCGGCTCTTTTCCCCAGTTGTGCGATAACTTATATAAATATTCCCCTTTTTTTATATCGCTTTTATCGCCGCAAATTATTTCGAGAAAACGGGTAGTATGTGATGGCTCAGCCCAATGCAGTCCAAAGAATCTTTCAGGTCTTGTAGTTTGCTTCTGCAGCAGGCTGATAGGAATAGCCGAAGTGTTACTTGTCATTAACGCATTGAGGGAAATAACATCTTCTATTTTTTTATAAACCGACTTTTTTATGTTGATGCTTTCGATAGTACATTCAATTACGAGTCTGCAATTTTTTAAAGCGCTATAGTTTTCGGTGATAGTCAGATTTTTAAGATAATGCTCCGGGAGCTTCTTAGCCAGCTTTTCCTTAAATGATCTTTTAAGATGTGCGGTGATGCGTTTTTTTGCCAATAACAGATCAGCGGGTATGGGCGCTACCGCTATTACCCTGTGGCCGGCGATCAGCAGGCAGGTAGTGATACTACAACCCATTAATCCTAACCCTACAACACCTATGTTGACTACAGCAATTTTGTTTTTCACTTTTTTATTCATTTTGATTAAATATTTCTATCCACCCCGGAAGTTCCTTTGTTCCAATTAATCAATATAGGGCTCGTCCTCCTGATAAATCAAAAGTGAACCCTGTTGTAAAACTGTTTTCAGGCGATACAATAAATGCTGCCATATTTGCCAGTTCCTCCAATGTTCCGCACCTTTTCATAGGTATCTTGTCTGTCATATACTTCACCTGAGTGGCGGGCATTGCATCCACAAGAGGTGTCCGGATCACAGCCGGAGCAAGCGCATTAATAGTTATACCTGTTTCTGCATATTCTTTGCCTTGTACTTTTGCCATGGCAATAACAGCAGCCTTGGAAGCCGAGTATGCAAGCATACCTGCATTTCCCTCCTTTCCCGCAATAGAGGCAATATGTAAAATACGACCATAATGATCAGCCAACATAAAGGGTAACACGTATTTCGACATTAAAAAGCTGCCGGTAAAATTTACATTAAAAACCGTTTGCAGGTCATTGGCATTAACTTCATGGCTTTTAATGTTTGTAGTTCCGGTTATCCCGGCACTGTTTATCAATATTTGCACTGAGCCGAACTGTTCAATTACCTTCGCTACACTCTCCTTAACCTCATTTTCATTTGTAACATCGGTTTCAAATATTTTATAATTGCCCGATAATTGCTTAGAGAGACCTAACAATTTTTCCTTTTGTTTATCAAATAGAGCAAGATTTATATTTTTTTGCGATAGCTTTTTTGCAATGGCGAGCCCTAAACCCGAAGCAGCGCCTGTTATGATTGCAGTCATTGAATTAATATTTTCGATTCCGGTATTTTTTGCAAAATAAAGACTGTAAACCATATTTTTTCAGACAACCGGTTGCGTTGATTTTTTAAAACGGACCGTTGTGGTCTCAATCGCTTCAGCTACTTTTCCGTAACTTTAAAGAAAAACAATTTTTATGACGCCCAGGAAGGTCACAATTATTGATATTGCCAAACGACTTAATATTTCGAAGTCTACGGTATCCAGGGCGCTGAGTGACCATCATAGTATTGGGCTACGCACTAAAATGCGTGTGCAACAGCTTGCATCAGAGTTGAATTATGAGCCTGACAACAGGGCTATCTTTTTTAAACAGCGTAAGACGTATTTAATTGGCTTAATTTTACCATCCTTTTCTAATGGTTTTTTTGCTTCAATAGTGAGTGGCGTTGAGGATGTGGCATATCAGAAAAAATATACCTTGCTACTGGGACAATCAAGAGACGATCAGGAAAGAGAAAAGAACATTGTAGAAGCAATGAAGGACCATCGCGTGGATGGCATGCTTATATCTATCTCGAAAAACACCCTTAGTTACGAACATTTTAAATTGCTGGAAAAAAATAATATACCTATAGTATTTATTGACAGGATACCTGAGATGCAAGACATTCATTTTATAGCCAGCAAACTGGAGAGTGGTATGATTGAAGCAGTAAATTTTTTAGTAAAAAAAGGACACAGCGTAATCGGATTAATTAACGGCCCCGAAAAATTTTCTGCCAGTAAAGAACGTCATATCGCTTATGTAAAAGCACTAACAGAAAATAGAATTAAGTATAACAAAGAACTGATTGTTTATTCTGATCTTGCGATGGAGGGAAATATAGAAGCTTCCAAAAAATTACTGTCACTCGTCAGGCGACCAACCGCAATAATAACTTTTAATGATTATGTAGCTTTGGATGTAATACATTATTGCAAACAGCAGAAGATAAAAATCAACAAGGATATAAGTTTTGTAAGTTTTGCCAATGAGGCTATCTGTAATTATATGGATCACCCTCCTCTAGCGTCAGTAGAACAATTTCCTTATCAGCAAGGACAAAAAGCCACTGAAATGCTGATAGAAATTATTGAAAAAACAAAATCGGAAAACGGAAATAAAAAAGAGCTCAATAATTTATTATTGCCATCTCAGCTTATTGTACGTAATAATCTTTAAATACCACATCAGTTAGTATTAAAAAATTATTTCGGATATTTTTATATTCTTGATATGATAATGGTAGCGGACAACCATTTAGGGATAATTATAAAACTATTTTCAAAATTAAAAGGATAAAAGACGGCTATGAGTATGAAGATCGTTACACAGCGTTCAACCGTAAGGTGAATAAACTCGTGCTTGAAAAGAGCATAGGCAGGCTACCGAAGGATCGGAATAAAAAAACTCCATTCCTGTTTCAGGAAAATAGAAGTAAGCAAGGCATATGTTTTATGCCAGCATACAGAAGCATTCGGCATTACAGGCAAGTTGCAGGAGATAGTTTGCCTGTTAGGAAAGGGACATGTGTTTGAAGAAGGCGCAGACATGCTGCAAGCGCTATTGAGGCTTGATATTAGCGGTAAGCAAATACAAAGAGTAAGTGAATATTATGGACACGAAATAGAGGAGCTTGAACAACAGGATAACGAAAAGCAGGTATTAGCGTTAAAAGATCCGCAGAAAGCGGCGTATTGTAAATATAATCGCTTTTTTTTCTTCCTTTGTGTGTCATAGCAATTATTGTTTAAAGGTCGTTGGTACTTTGTCCAATTTGCTTTTAATAAAAATCAAAGCGGTTTCCTCGTTCTTCATAAACGGTGTTTCCTTTCCGTTTTTTTCTTTGATGAGTTCAACGGTTTCCATTAGTACACCTTCTTCGTAGCTGTAGTGTTGGGTAATTCTGAACTTGTTGTATGGCATAAACTTGCCCGGATTCGGTACGTATATTGTCAATACGGATTTACGAAATTCTGTGTCGCTTGTTCCTATGCCGTTACCCAATGAAGAATTGATGATTGCTTGTACCATTCCGTTAATCAGATTTTTGTAAGCAATTTCAAAATACATTGTCTGGTCTCTATCGCCTGCTTTACCATCATAGTCGGGGTGAATACGGTGAAGTGATTTAACGGACTTCCAAATATTGTCGTAACGTTTTTGAACAACATCAAATTGGTAATCGCAACTCTCGACTCTTAGCCATTGCCCGTTTTCATAGCGGTATGCCTTGCTGATACCGTTCCAAATAATCGTGTAAGCATCGTCCAACTCAACCGAACGATTACGAGGAACTGTTATCTGTTTTGAAGTACTGCAACTTGCCAAAACCATAAATATTACTGACGCTGCAGAAAAAATTACCTTTTTCATTTTTGAAACTTTTTTAGTCAAACATTAAATTTTTACACCACAAAAGTCCCAAAGGCGAATTAGGAAGAAATTGACAAATGTTACAATCGTAACTTATGGGCAATTTTTTTTCTCAACCGACTTAAACTTTCTCGCTCAAGTCCCAAATAAGAAGCAATATGGTAAAGCGGTATTCTGTCAAAAATATGGGGTTGATGTTTAAGTAAGTCAAGATAACGTTGCTCTCCGTCTAAAAACAAAAAGCTCTCAACACGTTGGGTAGTCAGCCTGTAAGATTGTTCAGCTATCATTCTACCAAAGCGTTCCCAATTTTGTGATTGGTTGTAGGCATTGTGTAAAGCTGATAAATTAAACGTAACAATTTCAGCATCTTTTAATGCTTGAATGAAATACCTGCTTGGCTTACTTTGCAAAAAACTGTCATAATCTGCTACAAAATTGTTTTCAAAAGCAAAATACGTATTAATTTCTTTTCCATCAGCAAGGTAATATGTTCGGAAACAGCCATTATTGACAAAGCCGATTTCGTAACAAATTTTTTCCTCACTTAAAAAATGTTCTTTCGCTTTATAGTTTTTGATTTGCAGGTAAGGTTCAAACAACGAACAATCCTTTTCAGTCAGAAAAAAAACCTTTGTGAGCCAATTTTTAAATATTCTAAGTTCGTCCATTGTCCTGTGTTCATTGGTCTGTCGGGGGTGTCATTTAAGTTTGCCCATAATTCAATAATCAACATCCTGCAGGTATTGTAATTCAAAGTACCGGATCAATTAATTAAAATGATCCCCCACTTATATCGGTTTCAAAAGTAGATGTCTTCAAAAATATAAAAACATCCATGTTTTTCGATTTCGTACTACAGGAAAATTAATAATTCGCTAGCTACTAACCGACAGCTAAATGTTATATTAATAAATGCAGATCTAAATATTCTCTGCGCGTATATGATTGTGTCTGCGGATTCCACACAGGTAGATAGTAGTCGATGTACAAACTGTACTTCCCTGACTTCAGTAATTTCTTTCTAATATTTCCTCTCATAGTCCTTCACTTTTACTGATGAAATAATTTAATACCTGTTGCTTGTGGAAGAGCAACTTTCTTCCAATTTTCAATTTTGGAATCATTAGTGTCCGGTAAAAATACTTGATTGATAAATTTAAAGGAGGCGGTAAG
>ENA-UOUJ01000181-UOUJ01000181.1-activated-sludge-metagenome-genome-assembly--contig:-NODE-181-length-52469-cov-5.133533_pt1 | contig 52469 bp, 52 predicted proteins | sample MGYA00249839_ERZ747224 | MGnify/ENA primary metagenome ERZ747224 (study PRJEB28782, sample SAMN03220277) | activated sludge metagenome | biome: wastewater; feature: sewage sludge; material...
ACAAGCAGAAGGAAGGAAGAGTACCCAGACTTCGTTTGGTTTTTAAGAACGGCGAAATAAACTTTTATGCAAGTGCCATAAGATTGCTGGAGGGTACTGTAGATGAAGTGTACGATTTTACCGGCGATGTGATGAATGAACAATTCGATAAAAAGAAAGCACTGCAAAAACTAAAGCAACGACCCGACATGTTTGTCTGCGATGCACTGCTTGACCAAACGATTTTTTCCGGAGTGGGCAACATCATAAAGAACGAGGTATTGTTTCGCATCAAAGTACATCCTCAAAGCAATGTGAGAAAACTTCCCTTGAAAAAACAGAAGGAACTGATAGACGAAGCAGTAAACTATTCCTTCGACTTTCTGAAATGGAAAAAAGAATACACACTGCGCGTGCATTGGCTGGCGCATACTAAGAAAACTTGCCCGCGCGATGAAAAGCCTTTGATAAAAGAGTACCTCGGCAAAACCAACAGAAGAAGTTTCTATTGCGAAAAGTGCCAAAAACTTTACGAATAAAAATTTGACGTACAAGACAATCTTTCGCGCTTCCAATTTCCTAATTCACAATTATTCCTTTTTTGGAAGAGGTAAACGTTGCAAAATAACCGAGCGCCCCACCTTTAATATTGCTGTTAGGATTTGCTGGTGCAGGGCCGTTTTGATTATTAAGCACGTCGTTCAATGTTGTGAAAAAATCGAAAACCTGTTCGTCCATACTGAGCAATTCAAATTCAACCTTATCACCTATTTCAAATCTGCGAAACAAATCAGCTCGTATAGGTTTCCCGTCATTGAATTTGTCATCCAAAAGATATAGATCATTGGGCGTATTCTGCAACGTATCGTTTATGATATACACCAGCCTGTAAAAATTTTTTTCATTCACCGCATCGGTGAAACGCGCTGCAACTTCATAACCTGCTGCCCGAAAATCAGCATTCTTAAATTCTACAGAAACACTGTCAATATTCACAGCCTGTGGCATAACCGATGAAGCATTAAACTCATTTCCGTTGATGACTACTTTGAGATCGTAACGTCTTCCTGCAAAAGCCTGGAAATTAGGGAGCAAATATTTTCCTTCCCCGGCAAAAGGAATGTTGGTGAGATTTCCTGCATCATCCGATAGCGTAACAATAGCATTATTAATTTGCTCTTGCGGCGCACGACCGTAGTAATCTGTAGTCTTGGCTATTTGCACTTCTACCGTATCAATACCTTCATACACTGCACCCTCAATTACATATTGCGCAGCAGCATTGTTTAAGTCAATGTTTACAACCTTTTCGCAAGAGGCCAGCAGCATCAATAAGGCTGGCAGCAGGAAACTATACTTCTTCATGTCGGTTAAAATTTAAAATTGTAGGTGATGGAAGGAACCCAGGTAAATAGTGCAACCTGTACGGCTTCTGTTTGCTGTGGGTTGTCTTCATTTTGACGGAAACTAATGGTGTACGCATTTTGACGACCATAAGCATTGTAGAGAGAGAAGTTCCAACTGCGTTCTGTTCTTTCCGTTTTGCGCGTTACCCAGGTAAGTCCGAGATCGAGGCGGTGGTAATCAGGCATTCTGTAGCCATTGCGTTCTGTGTAATAAGGAACCTGCATTCCATTTACCACATACTTGCCGGAAGGAAATGTAGTGGCGCTGCCGGTATAATAAATCCAGTTGCCGGAAATCTTTAATTTCTTGGTAAGGTCATACATTGCAACAATAGCCAGGTCGTGAATTCTGTCTTGTCTGGCGGGGTATTCGCTTCCATTGTTTATCTCATCGAACTGTCGAAGCGATCTTGAAAGTGTGTAACTCACCCACCCCGTCAATCTTCCGGTTTGCTTGCGCACCAACACTTCAAAACCATAGGCTTTTCCTTTTCCATAAACGAGTTCGCCTTCAATCTCTTCATTAAAAATTAAATCAGCCCCATTCCGGTAATCTATCTGATTTTGCAGTGTTTTATAATACGCTTCGAGAGAAAGTTCAAACATGTTGTCCTTAAAATTTCGGAAATAACCAACCGAATATTGATCCACAATCTGAGGTTTTACATTGTTGCTGCTCGGCACCCAAAGATCGGTGGGCGCAGATGTGGTGGAATTGGAAAGCAGGTGCATGTATTGGTAGTTGCGATTGTAAGACGCTTTTATAGAGCTGGTTGCAGCAAGCTCATACTTCGCAGCAATGCGGGGTTCAAAGCCTCCGTAATAGGCAATACTTTCCCACTCTTTATATTTTCTCTGCGATGTTTTTATACCGTCCTTGTCAAATTCGTAAGCTGTGGCATCGCCCATAAAGTTGAAACCAGAATAACGAAGACCATATTGCACTCCCAATTTATCGGTGATGCGCATATCGTTTTGAACATACAATGCGCCTTCCAAAGCTTTGCGTCCGGTAAGTTGTTGGTTATTGAAATTGCTATTGCCCCCTACGGTGATGGAACCAGGCTTGAAGGTGTGGTGAATGATGTTGAAACCAAACTTGATGTTGTTGTTGGTGTTTAAAGTGTAGTTGAAATCCTGTTTCAAATTCCAGTCCTGAATAGCGGATTTAATGGTGATGTCTTCTCCATCAAACTGTAGCTTGATCCGGTAATTGTAATTGCTGAAAATTAGGGCTGTGTTTGAAAATATTTTGTTGCTGATGATGTGGTTCCATCTAATAGTTGCAGTTGCGTTTCCCCAGTCAAAACCAAACACATCGCTAAAGCCAAACACATCGCGGCCAAAATATCCGGAAATAAAAATCCGGTCTCTTTTTCCAAGCTGATAGTTAGCTTTTACATTGAGGTCGTAGAAATAAAGCTTTGAGTTTTTCAAGCGGTCTTCGCTCGAAAGTTTCAGGAAAAGATCTGCGTAAGTTCTTCTGCCGGAAATAATGAAAGAACCTTTGTCTTTTACAATCGGACCTTCCAATGTAAGCCGCGATGCTATCAAACCGATGCCTCCTGACGCGCCAAAATTTTTATTGTTTCCGTCTCTCATTTTCACATCCATCACCGAAGAACCCCGACCGCCAAACTCTGCGGGAATAGCACCTTTGTAAAGCGACACATCTTTTAACGCATCGGAATTAAAGACTGAAAAGAAACCAAGCATGTGGGAAGCATTATAAACAGGTGCTTCATCCAGCAAAATAAGATTCTGATCTGCGGCACCGCCACGCACATAAAAACCCGCATTTCCTTCTCCGGCAGCTTTCACGCCTGGCGTTAGTTGCAGGGTCTTTATTATATCCTTTTCCCCAAAAAGTACAGGTACTGATTCTATTTGTTTTGGATCAAGTTTAAAAACACTCATTTGCATGGAGCTTACATTTTTATCTGCTCGCTCTGTGCGCACCACTACTTCATCCAGATTTCTGGAAGTGGGCGCAAGACCAACATTTAGCGTTTGGCTCCGCTGTAATGAAATACTTTCTTCTTTGCTGGTGTAACCCACATACTGATAAATAAGCGTGTAGTCGCCTGCGGGAAGTGTAAGAGAATAAAACCCGTAAGTATTGGCGCTGCTGCCTTTATTTGGCTGTCCCTTAACCGTGACGATTGCCCCGATGAGATCCTCACCATTACTCGCGTCTTTTATATTGCCACTGATGGTAAAGGTCTGAGCCGTAACAAAATGCGGAATAAGAAACAGCATCAGAAAGTTTAGAAATCGTTTGGGGTACATAATTGTCTGTTTTGTCAGTGTATAGTTTTTTCACACACCAATGCTATATATCTAAAATAAAGCGGCGCGAAGATACAGCGTGGCAAATATGGTGCGTATAAGAAAACGTGAAGTCACCATAAAATGTTCGCGGAAAATGAAATAGTCTGTTGAAGGCACACTGTTTTTATAGATGCTTTTGCAAAACACTCGAAAATGGAAAAACGAATATTTGGAATCATTCTCACCATACTGGGTATAGTGGGACTCATAATGGCGGCGGTAGGATTTGTGAATAGTGAAAATAACTGGCGTGAGTTAGTAGTGTACGGAGTGCTTGGATTTATTTTCTTTTTCTCTGGAATTGGTTTAATCCGCACCACCAAAGATGTGATTAACAGAAACGAACATATCAGCTAACCATAACGGGAAAATTATTTCTCAGCATACGAACACCATTTTTAAAAACCTCCATAAACAAAAGCCATGAAAACGATTCTCTTTACTTTATTGTTTCTTCCGTCTGTTGCCTTTGCGGAAAAAGGAAATTATACCTACAATGCAATTACACAAATTGTATCGGGTGCAGATAATTTTAAACCCAGCCAATACGAGGCAATCGAACAACAAGGGATGATTACAGTTGCCCAGGATTTCCTCAAAATTGACGACAAAGTGTTGAAATTAAAACCAACCAACGACCGAAAAGTTTACAGAATAAAAGGCGGGGTGGTAAAGTTCATTTATGAAAATAGCGCGTTGGTTTCTGTGCAGTTGTATCAATACAATAAGGCGTATTGTTTTAATATTGCCGGGGGTAATGATCTTGCAAGCAAATGAAATCAAAAATCTTTGCTAAAGACGAACAAGTGAAGCACTCAGGAACGATTATTTATACAAGATAAAAGCTAACAGCATATTCCTCTTACAAAAGAGATTTAAGATAAAAAGCACCGGGAGTATTTTTCCCTTCTCTCACTCTCCTCAGATTTACATATTTCTCCCGGTGCCTGATAGCCTCTTCCAAAAGGGGCTATCTTTTTTTGCGACAATTCAGGAACAAAAAAAGTTTGGCACGGTCTTTTGTATCTACTATTGAAACAGCAATTAAAAAAAACTCAAAGCATATGACACGCAGAAACAAAAACTACTTCGGCAGACAAAAAGCTTTACGTGCAATGGTAAACTTTACCGACCTGAAAAGCTTTCTAATGATGGGCTTCAAAGCAAGCCGCAGCATTGTGGTAAAAAAGGACATTGTGAATATGCTTATTGAACTTGACAGACCTAAAATGCAGTACGCAAAAGCTTCTTAAAAACAGGCAATTCTTACTCGATATAAACAATGCGCCCCGTCTATGAAAAAACGGGGCGCACTCTTTTAGTGTAAGTTTCAAACCTATACTGCCGTCTTGCCCGGCAATACCAACGGCATTTTTTTCACAGCCTTCATTTTGCCATATCCGCCAAGTACATTTCTTAAATTGTGGTAGCCCTGACGCTTTAATAACGAGGCCGCAATCACCGAGCGATACCCCCCCGCACAATGAATGTAGAGGTTTTTCTCATCGTCAATATTTGCCACAATTGCAGGATCAGTAAGTGTATTGAGTGGAATATTTACCGCACCTTTTACATGCCCTGACTCAAACTCACCTTCTTTGCGCACATCAATCACTTCGAGACGGGTATCGTGAGGAATATCCATGGCGAGTTCTTCCGGCTCAATATCAATGATCATGTCTATCCGCTGTCCTGCATTCTTCCATGCTTCAATTCCCCCTTGCAAATAACCCTGCACATTATCAATTCCTACTCTGGCAAGGCGAATAATGCTTTCTGTTTCCTTTCCTTGTTCTGCTACCAACACCAAAGGCTGATTGTAAGGAAGAAGACTGCCAGCCCACTCAGCGTAGCGCCCATCAAGACCAATACTTACGGAACCCGGAATAAACTCCTGCGTAAAAACAGTGGATGCCCTTGTATCTAAAATCCAGGCACCGCTTTGCACCTTTTCTTTAAAATCTGAAACCGACAGCGGAGCCGCAGTTGCCAGCACATCATCCAAACTATCGTAACCTTCTTTGTTGATACGCGCATTGATGGGGAAATAGGCAGGCGGCGCAGACAAACCGGTAGTCACCGTTTTAATAAATTCTTCTTTAGTCATTTCCTGCAAGGCATAATTGCTTTGCTTTTGCGCACCAATAGTACTGAAGGTATCGGGACCTAAATTCTTTCCACAGGAAGAACCCGGGCCATGTGCCGGATAAACAATTACGTGATCGGGAAGCGTTTTGATTTTTGCCTGCAAAGTATCGTACATCAATCCTGCAAGTTCTTCTTTGCTAAGGTTGCCGCTAAAAAGATCAGGACGACCCACATCGCCCACAAATAAAGTATCACCGGTGAAAACACAATAAGGTTTGTTGCTTTCATCGTACAACAAATAGCTGGTGCTTTCCAATGTGTGGCCGGGGGTATGAATTGCTTTCAACTGAACTTTGCCAATATTAAACAGTTCATCATCTTTTGCTTCATAAATTTCAAAGCCTGCTTTGGTAGAAGGCCCGTAAACAATAGGAGCGCCGGTTTTTTTTGCCAATTCCAGATGCCCGCTAACAAAGTCTGCATGAAAATGTGTTTCGAAAATGTATTTGATCTTCACACCTTTCTCTTCAGCCATTTTGATATAAACTTCCACATCGCGCAGCGGATCAATTACCGCCGCTTCACCATCACTCGATATAAAATAAGCAGCCTCGCTAAGGCAATTAGTATATAATTGTTGGACTTCCATTTCCAGATTTTTATGAATGAATTTTCAAAGGTAGGGCGTAGCTATAACTGTCAAATGACGCTAATCATCCCGCCGGTTCAAAAATATCATAAGGTAGTAAACCAAAGTAGCCACAGAAGCTATCGCCGCCACTACATAAGTACGCGCTGCCCACTTTAGTGCATCAGCCGCCTGGTCATGTTCTTGTCCACGCGCTACATTGGCGCTTTCCATCCACTTCAACGCACGAGCACTTGCATCGTATTCTACAGGCAAAGTGACAAGAGAGAAAACCGTGGAAGCTGCAAAAAGTAAAATACCAATCAGCAACAAAGTCTGATTACCACCACCAAAACCCATCCAGCCAAGTCCTGCAATTATTACCCATTGGGAAAGATTAGTACTGATCTGCACAACCGGAACAAGCTTACTTCTCAGCATCAGCATACTGTAGGCTGTAGCGTGTTGCACAGCGTGTCCGCATTCGTGCGCCGCAACAGCCGCAGCAGAAATACTACGCCCTTCAAACACATCAGGACTAAGATTTACGGTCTTGTCTGTGGGGTTGTAGTGATCGCTAAGAAAACCTGGAGTAGAAATTACCTGCACATCGTGAATGCCATTATCATGCAACATTTTTTCTGCCACTTCCCTTCCACTCATACCATTGCTCAATGGTATTTGCGAATATTCATTAAACTTACTTTTCAACCTGCTGCTTACCGCCATTCCTAAAAGAAACAATACGCCCGCCAGCAAAAAATATCCCATCATAGTTTTGAATGTTTTTGTTAGTCTATCAAATTAGCTACCAAAGTAAAATTGGCAGTTAAAGCAAAGTTAGAGGATTGCGGAGTAGGGTAAATGGTGAGAGGTGAGAGGTAAGAGGTAAAGTGTGATTGAAAAATCCTTCAATCTTTAAATCCTAAAAATCCAAATTCAGACAATCTCCCAATCCTAAAAATCCAAGTTCAGACAATCCTAAATCCCAATTCAGACGACCCTACCATTTAAGATTCAGCCCCATTAACCAATTGAAACCTGCCTGCGGGTAATAATAATTTTGCGTAGTAAACGCCCCGCCATAAATATAGCTGAAAGTATAACCGTTGCTTTCATACTTTTTGTCAAAAACATTGTTGAGTGCTAAAATGGCGGTTACTTCTTTAAATGTTTTTGTACGGATAGCATAGCGCAACCGCACGTCATTTATATTGTAGGCGTTTATAGATCGTCTTTCGTTTGAAGTATTGTCAAGAAATTGACGGCTCACGTACTTGTTGAGAATTTCAATTTCCAGCTTCTGACCTGATTTCACATTTTGAAACGGGGTAAAAATAATTCCTGCTGCCGAGATAAATTTTGGAGAGAAGGCAATGTCGGTTGTTCCGTGATTTATCATAGTCTGGTTGCCCTCGTCGTAATTATCAATAAACTCTGTAAGGTTTTTAATCTTGTTTTCAGACAAGGTTGCGTTTGCATGAAGGGTAAACCATTTAAATGGTTTTACAGCACCCATCACTTCAAGCCCAGCGCGATAACTCTCCGGCACATTCGTTCTTGTGTAAGCGCCCACATCATTTATTTTTCCTGTCAACACCAACTGGTCTTTGTAAGACATGTAGTAAAGATTAGCGCCAAAATTCCATCGAAGTTTATTGAACTCATACCCTGCTTCTATATCGTTCAATCTTTCAGGCTGAGGTAAAGAATTGGTTGATGCTTCAAAATCATCGCGGTTAGGTTCTTTATTAGCTACTGCAAGAGAAGCGTAAAGTTTTTGCCGTTGGGTGTTGTCATCTTTTAATAAATAGGTGACACCAACTTTAGGATTGAAGAAATTGTAAGTAACCGAAGGCTGCACCGTTGGGTTCTTTCTGAAACCGTTAAGATCGTAAGCTACATGTCGAAACTGCAAATCGCCAAAAAGTATCAGTTTCCCTATGCTGTGTTGTGCCTTTGTGTAAAAGTTCAGGTCTTTCTTGGTTGCATCTAACTGATACCAGCGATGGTCGGCAGACACTGCATATTCTGCCCATTTTACAACCCCGAAATGATCGCCCGCATAATGCGTATATCCCCCTCCAAAACTTAGCTGGGTTTTGTTCTTTTCGTAAAGCAGTGAAAAAACCGAACCGTAAAAATAATTGTCGAGCCAAAGCTGGCGGATAAGATCTGTGGACTGAAGCGTATCATTTCCTCTTGTAAAATACGGCAAGCCATAATCCGAAAAAAACTCCGCCATTTTATACTCTTCGTAGTATCCCTTTCCTCTTGTCAGGAAGAAAGCAACGTTTGCAGTGAGGTTGTTATTGAATTTATGATTGAAAAAAAACTGGTAGTAATCCTGCTGATAATTGTCTGTCTGATTGCTGTAATAATTGCCGTCCGACATTAGCCCCAGTTCATTAAATCTTCTGTTCGTTTTCAATGAATCTTCCGCCACGCCATTCCATGCCTGACCCGTTTTTTCTCTACCGGTAAGCAACATAAAACGCAAGGAAGTTTTTTTAGAAAGCGTCCAGCCTGCAAGTAGCTGCAACGATTTCAGATCGGACGCTGATCTTTGAACATACCCATCGGAACTAAGCTTCGATAAGCGAACATCAAATTGAAAACCATTTTGGAGTAAACCCGTTCCTGCCTTCACGGTATATTTCTGTGTGTTGAAAGAGCCAATACTAAAACTTCCTTCCGCACCTGCTTCTTTCATTTGCTCGAGTGTACTGATACTCATTGTAGCGCCAAAAGCACCAGCTCCGTTTGTGGATGTACCCACACCTCTTTGAATTTGCATAGAGCTTGCCGACGAAGCAATGTCGGGGAAGTTGACGAAAAATGTTCCCTGCGATTCTGCATCATTTACCGGAATGCCATTGAGCGTAACATTGATACGTGTACCATCCGTGCCCCGAATACGCAAACCCGTGTAGCCTACGCCCGCACCCGCATCGGAAGTAACTACCGCAGAGGGTGTGTATTGCAATAAAAAAGGAAGGTCTTGACCCAGGTTGTTTTTTTCGATTTCCTGTTTGCCGATCTCCGTTTTGGCAAAGGGAGCATCAGACCCTGCACGCACAGCACGTATTTCTACCGGTTGTAAATTTTGTTGTTTCAAAGAGTCTTGTGCAAAAGCAAAAACGGAAAAAGTAGAAAACAAAAAACTGAGTACGAAGCGTTGCGGAAACATGGCGTTATCTGTTTTAAAAAATTATCGAAGTGCCATGTTACATTTAGTAACACTTACCAATTGGAAGTTTGCTTAACTGCATTATTGCCCACTGCAAATTGCTTACTGCCTATTGCCAACTGCGTACTATAAAAATGCTGATCTGCTATTCCCTAACCAGCATTACCCGGTCCAGGTTCAGCGGGTATAATCTCAGCCCTTATTTTCAAGGCACCCCGTGCGAAAATTTTTCGCGGTGCAAATGTAGGCTTTTGACTCAAAAAAAGTTCCTGTTAAAAAAAATAGAAAAATTCACCCCCTAAAATGCTTCTCTTGCTATTTTATTTTTCTAAATTGTCATTCTTATCTCACTAAAATTTGAAATAATTATGAAAAAACTTTTTCTCCTTTCTGGAAGTTTAATGTTGAGTGCAAGTGTGTTTGCGCAAACTACTGTTAAGAAAGTAATCATTGAAGACTATACTGGCGGATGGTGTGGCTGGTGTCCTGAAGGTACTGTTATTCTGGAGGGGTTGGAAGCGCAATATCCAACTCAAATGATTCCAATTGCAAATCATAACGGAGATGCATTACAAACAGCGGAAGGTGCAGCGGTAGATGCAGCATTGAATGTAACATCTTATCCAAACGGCTCGGTTGATCGCAAGTTGTTTTCTGGTGAACCTAAAACCTCTTTTAGTAGAGGGAAGTGGACAAATTATTTTAATCAGAGAAAGGCAGAGACAGCCAAAGTTTCTGTAGGCTTCGCAAACAAAAAACTTACTACTTCTACGGGCACTTATGAGGCTGACATAAAAGTTAAGTTTGTTTCACAACCAACTGCCGGCGTTCCATTAAAAGTACAGGTTTACATTTTAGAGGACAGTATTCCTGCAACAGGTAATTATTATCAACTCAATTTTTCTTCCTCTATTCAAGGAGGGAAAGACACTCTAAGTCCTTGGTTTCACAATGCAACATTGAGAGATGCTTTAGGAGGTAACTGGGGCTTTGCCACAGCCATTCCCGCAACACCAGTAGTTGGTACAGAGTACACGCAGCCTATTTCCTTTACTATCCCCGCAGGTTGGGTGAAAAAACATATTCAATTGGTGGCATTCGTAGCTTATGATGGAGCTGTAGCAAGTGGGCAAAAAGAAATATTGAATTCGGAAGAAGTAAAGCTGTCATCATTCTTCCCGACATCGGTTAATGATTTGAAAGATGAAGTAAGTTTCATTAACACCTATCCTAATCCGGCCTCAGCAAATCAGGTGGTGAAAATTGAATACAACATAGAGAAATCATCAGTTGTTTCACTGAAAGTTTATAATGCGCTTGGTCAACTCGTTGCTTCACCATACATAAGTAATGAGGTAGTAGGTACTCATACAATTCATTGGAGACCGTCGGAAAATGGCTTAACATCTGGTATTTATATACTAGAGTTGGCTACCGAAAACGGCAAAAAAGTTCAACGCCTGAATTTGAAATAAGTTTCGTGTGCTTTTGGCTTTTAAAACCTATGAGGCAGGAGCATAAAGGTTACAGCAAATCCCCGCTTTTCGCGGGGATTGTCATTTATAGAAAAAATGAAAACTTAGTTGATACTTCCATCTAAAAAAACCCTAACTTGGTTTTCCTTTTAAAAAACAAATTAATTGTGATGAAGAAATTATTACTTACGGCACTTGCTGCCACGGCTATCGGTGTTTCTGCAAACGCCCAGGTAAAGGTTGGAGACGTAGCTCCCAACTTTACGGTTACAGATATTAACTCAGTATCGCACAACCTTTATACTTATCTGGATTCGGGCTATACTGTAATTCTGGATATTTCTGCTGCATGGTGCGGACCTTGCTGGGCTGTTCACCAAAGCCATGTTTTTAACGACATTGTAGATCATTATGGAACCAACGGTACTATTTCTCCCAAAAAAATAAAGGTATTGTGGTTTGATGGTGAGTCTCAAAACACCACGGCGCAACTTTACGGCCCACAAGGTGGTAGCGGCGCTACCTACACTCAGGGCGACTGGGTAACAGGTACTAAATATCCCATCATTGACAATTCATCTCAGAATGCCAACTACCTCTATGGTGGCTTTCCTTCTTTTACAGTAATTGGAAGAGACAGACTTGTGTATATGACCACATCGGGCTACACACAACCTATGCTTACCGAGGCTTTTTGGGTAAACTTTATTAATACCAACACACCCACTTATGCACCATCTGCCACTGTAGATGCAAAGGCAGTGCCTTACAACGGAGCAGATTATTTCCTTTGCTCTGCTAATCCTAGCGTTAAGTTTCAAAACTACAGCCAAACGCAAAGTATAACCAGCGCTTCAGTAAAAGTGCTGAGTGGTACTACAGTTGTTTCAACTCAGCCCTGGACGGGAACTTTAGCTCCATTCGCAGTAGCAACCGTTAATATTCCTGCATTCACTCCTACTGCAAGTCAAACAGGCCCCTGGTCTTTTGAAGTGACAGTAACTGGTGATTCGTACACTGCAAATGATTCTAAGACTACCAATTTTAGTGTTATGACTGCTGCACAAACCTCACCAGTTCCTTACAGCGAAAACTTTGAAACTGCTACTGCAATGCCTAATAGATTTAAGGTAGATGCAGAAGGAGGATTTTTCTGGTTTGATGGTACTGGCACTACGCAAATCAAAGGCGCAAACGGACAAAACACAAAACTCGTAGTGATTGATTACTGGAACATGTCGAATGGCACAACTTCAGAATTATTGCTCTCTAATTTCAACAATCAAAGTGCTCCCAATTCTGCATTTGAGTTTGATCTTGCCCATGCTCAAAATAGTGCTACAGGTACAGGCAGCAACGATAAACTAGAGGTTCTTGTATCTACAGATTGCGGTCAGAATTGGACAAGTTTATGGTCTAAATCCGGCGCAACGCTAAGCACTCGTACTCCGGTAACCGGCAACACACAGTTTATACCTGCTGCAGCATCTGAGTGGAGACGTGAAGGTTTTTCATTGAACAACCACAAGAGCAATAATCTTTTCATTAAGTTTAAAGCAACTTCCAACTTTGGTAATCTTGGCTTTTTAGACAATATCAAAGTAATGAACACTACTTCTATTGAAGACGTATTGGACAACAACAAAATAAGCATCTACCCTAACCCTGCAAAAGATGTAGCTCATGTATCACTTACGGTAACAAAAGCTACTCATGTGAAGCTTCAGGTTACAGATATGATGGGTCGTGTAATTAGCAACATTGATGGAGGAAACATGAACGCAGGACAGCACGTTATTGATATTCCTACTACAGCTTTATCTGCCGGCGTTTACAACATTCAGATTTTAACTGATGGCGGTAACAGAACAGAACGTCTGAACGTTATTAAGTAATTACTTCCTTTTAAAGAAAAACCTCCGGTTCAAATTTTCCGGAGGTTTTTTTTATTAATAATGTTGTGGTGCTAAATTTTATCTCTACTTTATATCAGGGATGCGTAATTTTACTTTACATTAGGAGTAAGCACAATGAGTATCACAGAAATCACATTATACAATATCTTAAGAAAGAAGTTTGGTGAAGAAGAAACCGCTAAACTTGTTGAGTTTGTGAAGTCTGAAGTACAAAATGAAATAAACAATAGAACTGAACGATTTGCGACAAAAGAAGATATGGAGAGAGGCTTTAAGGATCAGCTCAAATGGATTATCATCTTAATTTTTGGTCAGTCTGCTTTGCTAATAACTATTATGAAATTACTCTAACTAATTGCTTAACCTTTTTCTTCGATTTCTCAGAAGCAGGTTATAACTCATATCCCGTCAGACTATTGCTCAAAATATTCAATCACACATTCTTTAAGCAATTGCTCCTGAGATTGTAAACCCGTAGCAGGTACTACTTCTACTTCTTCATAATGCGGCCAGCCATCGCCATCAACCCCCAGATATTCATAGTAACCCTTCTGGCTTAGCAACTTGCAAACAGCAATGTGCATCAGATCCTGCTTTTGCTCCTTACTCCATTTTTTTCTTTCCGGGTTTTTACCAAGCTCGTTTATGCCAATAAGAAAAAGAATTCCTTCCATATCGGGCAGCTTATCAAAACGTTCCTGCAGCATTGTCTCTACAATCTTCCAGCGTGCGTCAAAATTTTCCATGCGGACAAAATTCAAATTCCAAAAACCAAATTCCAAATTCCAAATCCCCAACCTTAGTGCTTTTAAAAAAAGTTAAAACCCCTTTATCCGATTGCTATTTCCAGCACGCGATAATTACATTTGATCTCAAACATAAATTCTTATGGAGCAGACTGCTTCTTCACTTGACATCCGCGAATTAAATGAAAGGATTCATCAGCACAGTGCATTTATTGATTTGCTGGCAATGGAGCTGAACAAGACTCTGGTTGGCCAAAAGCACATGGTTGAAAGACTCTTGATCGGTTTACTCGCCAATGGTCATGTATTGCTGGAAGGTGTTCCCGGACTTGCAAAAACATTAGCTATCAAATCGCTTGCTTCTGCCATTCATGCTCGTTTTGCAAGGATACAATTTACGCCCGATCTACTTCCCGCCGACGTGCTTGGAACTATGGTTTACAACCCACAAGCCCACGAATTTGCAGTAAGAAAAGGACCGATTTTCGCCAATTTCATACTTGCCGATGAAATAAACCGCGCACCCGCAAAAGTGCAAAGCGCCTTGCTTGAAGCAATGCAGGAACGCCAGGTGACCATAGGAGATCATACTTATAAACTGGAAGAACCATTTCTGGTATTGGCTACCCAAAACCCAATAGAACAAGAAGGAACTTACGAACTGCCGGAAGCACAGGTAGATCGTTTTATGCTAAAGGTTGTGCTCACGTACCCGAAGAAGGAAGAAGAGCGACACATTATACGCTTCAACCTCAATCCTGATGGAATGCCCAAGATCAATGCGGTAGTATCGCCGGAGGATATTTTGCGCGCAAGGCATTTGGTAAAGGAAGTGTATATGGATGAAAAGATCGAGCAATACATTTTGGATATCGTTTTTGCTACGCGTTTTCCCGAAGATTTTAAGCTTGCGAAACTGAAGCCGCTTATCAGTTATGGCGCTTCTCCTCGTGCCAGCATCAGTCTTGCATTGGCAGCAAAAGCCTATGCATTTATCAAACGCAGAGGATATGTGATTCCTGAAGACATTCGTGCGGTGTGCCATGATGTATTGCGTCATCGCATTGGCATTACTTACGAAGCCGAAGCAGAAAATATTACCAGCGAGCAGATCATCAACGATATTTTGAACGTGGTGGAAGTGCCTTGATGGTGGAAGACCTCACAATATTTTTTCACACAGAGAACACAGAGGACAGAGTATTAAGAACTTTGTGCCCTCTTTAGCTTTGTGCGCTCAGTGTGAAACCGTGAGGTTTGCTTTTCTATCTTTGCCGCGTAAAAAATCTTTATGCTTCCGATACAGCTTTTCAGACAGGAGAAGGAAAAAATAATAACGGGTCTTCAAAAGAAGAACTTCAAAGAAATAGAAGTTGTTGACAAAATAATTGAGTTGGATGAACGCCGCCGGCAAATACAATCCGAAAGCGATGCAATTGCCGCAACCGTAAACAGCGCTTCAAAAACCATCGGTCAGTTGATGGCGCAGGGAAAGAAAGAAGAAGCAGCGCAATTGAAACAAGAAGTTGCTCAAAACAAGGAACGCGCGAAGGATTTTATACAACAACTGAATGAATTAGAAACAGAACTTAACGAGGCCATTATTCGTCTTCCCAATCTTCCGCACACAAGTGTACCTGCCGGAAAAACACCTGAAGAAAATGAAATAGTGCGCAGTGGAGGGAATACACCCGATTTGAGTTTGCAGAAACTACCCCACTGGGAAATTGCAACGAAGTATGAATTGATAGATTTTGAACTCGGCAATAAAATTGCAGGAAGTGGGTTTCCTGTTTATATAGATCGCGGAGCGAGACTGCAACGCGCCCTGATCGCTTACTTTTTAGACTACAATACAAAAGCGGGTTATAAAGAATATTATCCTCCCTACCTCGTAAACGAAACTACCGCTTATGGCACGGGTCAGTTGCCGGATAAAGAAGGACAGATGTATCATGTAACAGAAGATGGATTTTACCTGATACCAACTGCAGAAGTTCCCGTTACCAATATTTATCGCGATGTAATTGTTCAGGAACTGGAATTGCCCGTAAAAATGACTGCATATAGTCCGTGCTTTCGCCGCGAAGCCGGTTCTTATGGAAAAGACGTGCGTGGTTTGAATCGTGTACATCAGTTCGATAAAGTAGAGATCGTGCAATTAGTACATCCTGAAAAAAGTTATGACGTGCTGGAAGAAATGGTAGCGCATGTGGAGAATTTATTGCAATCACTCAATCTTCAATACCGCATTCTTAGGTTGTGTGGTGGCGATATGAGTTTTACATCCGCTCTTACTTACGACTTTGAAGTATATAGTGCAGCGCAGGAACGCTGGCTGGAAGTTAGCTCAGTTTCCAACTTCGAGAATTTCCAGACCAACAGAATGAAAATTCGGTTTAAAGATGGAAGCGGTAAAACACAATTATTGCATTCGCTGAATGGAAGTTCTCTTGCCTTGCCGCGCATCATGGCTTGCATACTCGAAAATCATCAAACGCCTGAAGGCGTTAAAATCCCGGAAGCATTACGTCCGTATTTCGGAAGCGATATGATCCAATAAATTTGCCTTTTAAATTTCTACTTTTGAATTATCATGATACAAAGAATACAAACACTCTGGCTTTTTCTTGCGGCGCTCATTAGTGGATTGATGATGCTCGACTGGTACACGGGCTATGTGTATAAAGCAGATATTCCGGAAGGTTTTGGTTCGGCGGTAAAATACCTTACTGTGAGAAGTGATTTTCCTTCTCTGGTTATTGCAATGGGAATGACCTTACTGCCCCTTATAGCAATTTTTCTTTTTAAAGACCGTAAAAAGCAACGCGCTCAAACGCTTTTGGCCATGCTGGTAAGTGTAGGCTTCATTGCCATAAATCTTTTTCGAATCAGCAATTTCAATAAGAATACTTCTCCTGCACCAGCCAATGGAAGTTATCAGTTAGGCTCCTTGCTGCCAGTGCTTGTTATCTTGTTTCTGATACTTGCTTTACGTGGAATAAATAAAGACGAGAAGCTTGTAAAATCTATGGATCGTTTGCGATAATCTATCAGAAAGGAAAAAACCCGATGAACACATTCGTCGGGTTTTTCTTTGCATATTGCTTACTGCCTATTGCCTACTCCTCTTCATCGCCGCTTCAATCTCTTCCACCGTTATCGGTATTCCTTTGAACAGATCAATATTTCCGGTTTTCGTCAACCAGTAATTGTTCTCTATGCGAATGCCCATTTGCTCTTCTTCGATGTAGATGCCAGGTTCGATGGTGAATAACATTCCTTCTTTCACTGGTTCGTTGCGCGTACCAACATCATGCACATCAAGTCCCAGATGATGACCAATGCCGTGGTAGAAATATTTACGGTAAGCAGGGTTTGCAGCGTCTTGGTTTTTCACATCACCTTTTGAGATCAGTCCAATCTTCATCAACTGCTTTTCCATTTCCTGATTTACTTTATTGATGTAATCAGTGTAGTTGATATTGGGTTTTAAAATGCCCGCGCAAAAATTATGCACTGCAAGACAAGCGTTATAAACTTCTTTCTGCCGTTTTGAAAACTTTCCATTTACAGGAATTGTTCGTGTAAGGTCTGCATTGTAATTGCCATACTCAGCGCCAAAATCCATCAGCAATAAATCACCCTCTTTGCACTCACGATTGTTTTCTACATAATGCAACACGCGCGCACTATCGCCCGATGCAATGATGCAACCATAAGCATGTCGTGTAGCACGATTGCGCAGAAACTCGTGCGTGATTTCCGCTTCGATTTCATACTCCATCACACCCGGCTTCACAAATTGTAATACGCGCTCAAAAGCTTTGCGCGTAATGTCAATAGCAACTTTTGTTATCTCAACTTCTTCTTTTGTTTTTACCGAACGAAGCTCTTTGATAATCCGTGCCGCACGCTCATATTGATGCAAAGGATAACGCTTCATAAAGTCATGCACGAACAACAAATCAATCCGTGGGTTTTCGGTATTCAATCTGTCATTCTCATTGGTGTTGAGATAAACAGTATCGGCATGATTCATCCATAAATGCAATGGCGCATCTATGCTGTCAACAAATTGCACGTTCTGTATTCCTGAGATAGCGGTGGCTTCTTCCTTTCTGAAAAGATGTCCGTTCCATTTTTCAAGATGTTCATTAGGTCTTTGAATTACCAACACTTCTCGCGCCGTTTGGTCTGCATTATCAGGATAAAGGATTACCATCGTTTTTTCCTGCACAATACCTGACAGCCATACAACATCGGAGTTTGCCTTATAGCTATAAACCGCATCTCCATTCTCAGGCAATACAGGATTGAAATGGAAAATAGCTATGCTGTTAGGCTTCATTTTTTTCATGAAGCGCTGACGGTTTTGTGTGTAAAGTTTTGGTGTGATTGGTAAATATTTCATCTTGAAAAAATAAGGTCGTGAAGATAAGGAGTAACTAAAATAAAAACTTCCCCCGTTTGGCGAGGGAAGTAACAGTAAGTGAGATGATTCAATTATTGTTTTACAAACTTACTATGCTGCACATTTCCGTTCATGATTACCTCCGCCATGTAGGAACCAGCAGGTAAAGATGTTAGGTTTATCTGTACTAATTCTGAAGCAGTTTGGCTGAAAGTTTGCAACAACTGACCTGTAAGATTGTAGATATTTATCGCAATGCGACCCTGAGGGTTTTCTATTTTCAAATTCAGATTTTGTACAGAAGGATTAGGATAAAGTTGTACAAAATTCTTTGGAACGTACTGGGCATCTTTAACGTTGGTAGCTGCAGCATAATGCCAGCGCAAAATACTAGACGGCGTAGTATTCCATGTACCCACCATATCATCGTATTCTGTTTCCTCGTAGTGGGCGAGGTGTTGGTTGCTGTTATAAGTTAACTTTCCGCGTGTGTCCGGTACCCAGTTTCCATTATCTTCTTCAAAAGAATAAATGCTGTCAACAGATTGAAAGGAGTTAAGAATAAAATACTGACGATAGCTGTTTGAAGGAATACCGTTGGAATAGCTTGTACTTTGATAAAAACTATAGATAGGAGCGCTGCCTGCATATCCCATCGAATCTTTGTTATCCACCTCCCAGGCGAAGGACATGGTGTTCCAATTTTCCCGTACTGCAGTTACGATCCGGTTGCTCGCATCATAAGTATAAGTATTCTGATAGTTGTTCTCCCATGTTCCTGAAAAACCATCGTAGGTTTTGGTGAGGCTTTTAGTCATTAATCCGCTGCCATTGTAAGTATATTCTGTAAACATCCTATTTACAAAAGAAAGCCAATAGTTTTCGATGGTATCACTCAGTCGTCTGGACGTTCCTGAGGCATATTTCGCTTCTATGTTCCCGGTCATTTCAAACATACCGATAATTGCTGCTGAAGTATCTCTATGTTCTGTTGCGTTAATGATATTGTTGTTTGCGTCGTAGCTGCTGGTGAAATAGCTATGATCATCTAATACACCTGATGAATTGTAGCTTCTGTCGTGCTGCAGCACAATATTGTTCGCTGCATCGTAAGTACGATTGGTCATGGATTGTTTCGTCATAGAAGCGACTGAATTTCCATCGAAATAAAACGAGGTATCGAACAACAAAGTAGGCGCGTAGTTCTGTCCGGGAGAAACACTACCAATAGGATAAAAATAGTCAAAGTAGCTAAAGATATCGGTGAGATTGCTGCCACGGCTGCCAGAATAAGAATAAGTCGTTGAATCGTGATCGGGAACGCCGCCGCCGTTATTATAATATCCATAAGAGGCAATAAGCAATTCGGGTGCAGTTGTTTTTTGCGCAGTGTTGTTTTGCTTTTGTATCTGCTGGCGGATAAGATTTTTCACATCAGGACGAAGCTGCACGGCTTTTTGTAATCCGCGAGGGCCTATGTTGGATACGGTTTTTTGTGCCGTTACATTTTCGCTACAGGCCATTACTGCCATTGCGCTAAGTAGTAAGAGTTTCTTTTTCATAAATTTTGCTTTTAAAATTGATAAGTCAGGAATTGTGCAAGGTTAAGGTTTTTTAGGATGATAAAATTTTTGACGATCAAGTTGTTCCTAAGAATAAAGCCAACGAACGAAACCGTCAGCTTTAGTTTGGTAAATGGAAAAAACTAACTCATACATCGTGGGAAAACTTATCAAGCCATATAGGCGATTCTTGAAGGGCAATCTGTAAACTATTTAGTAAAAGTGGCCACTAAGGTCTTCTCATCAGAATTTCCCAAAGTACCTCTGTAAGTATTGTAGGCAGGTCCATTCTTTAAATTTACCACCCAATCTACAGGCCCATTATTGCCAGAATAATAATGCACCCACACTTCGTATTTGCCAGACGGCGGTGTTGATTTGTAAAAAATATTTTCCGGACCGTAGGCTTCGGTATTATCATAGTCCAGTTCGCCTCCGGTAGATGAGATTTGGTCTGCATAATAAATTTTGTTGCCATTAGGCTCTATCATCCAAAGGTCAATATCAGCTTCTTTGTTCCAGGTAAGGGTGGCGAATATGTCGCCTACGCCGGTATTAAATGTTTTGTAGCGTATGCGTTTGGGAGGCGACCAATATTGTCGGTTATTCAGGAAACTTAGGTCAGGCGCAGTGCCTTGCAAGGGTGGCTGATATACCTGCACGGTAGCGCCAATATCCATATTGTTCATCACCATCGGTTTACCCTGCCCTATAGAAATGCACCCATCAGGACTGCAGCATTGTCTGAATTTTTGCGTTCCGGAAGTGGTCTTAGCCAAAATGTTGCCATTAGCATCTACTGTTGCCATCAGGTATTCTGAAGCGCCATCTAACTGTATGTAAAGAATCTTAGCAGTTGCATTCGATTCAATTTCAAAATCAAACGTGTTGCCAGGAGTCAGTATTACGTTCGGTGTAAGAATATTGAAGTCAATACCAAAAGCTGCACTGCCTGCCGGAGCAGGAATATTTCCGGGCTTTCGTACACCACCTTCAATATTTAGATTGGCAGCAAGGCTCGCAGCGTCGTCAACAATTATAGTATCATTTGTAGGTGTAGATGAATTACTGTCTTTTTTGCAGCTTTGATTAATTGCAAAGCTGAAAATGGTGGCTACAGTTAGTAGCAATAATTTTACGTTTTTCATTGAATAATTTTATGTTGTTGAGAGTAATTGTGAGATAATTGTATCAGTTGATTTTTGATGTACGGTTGTTACTGGCGGGGGCAGGTCGAGATACATTACATCCATGGTTTGGTTTGATGTTTAGAGTTGTAAACCGATCTTCACCTGTACCATATTCAAGAGTAATTGCTCCTCTGTTTCCATCATAGTAAAGCCATTAGGGCGATAGACTGTTTTCTTTACACGACCTGCATCGTAGCAAACTGTAAAAGATCCAACTCCGTAATGAAAGGTTATGCCTGTATTCCATTTTACACCAAAGCCAATATCTTCAGGAAGCATTTCTACGCCATCGCTATTGTTTCGGACATAAGTGGTTTCTGAGGCAAAAAGAAAGGTAGGCGCCACTTTAAAATAAACATCCACGATAGCGATGTCGGCAAAATTGTAAGAAACAAGCGGACCTAATTTGGAAGAGAGTGTAAGGAATGTAGGGGCTGTTTTGCTACCTGTTAAGTCTGTTTCCCAGTTGAGTTGGTTGTAGGTTAAAGACATGAAGGTGAAGTCGAGACCGATTTTTATTCCATCTGCAATAGGATCGGGGTGCATGTAGATGTAAGAGCCTATGTCGAAAACGAATCCGCTTTTAGCGCCAAGCCCACCCGATTTCGAAAAGTTATCCGTAGTAGCAATGTTATTATCAAAAGCATTTTTGAAATGTCCCTGCGGCATAGCGAGGCCGGCGCGTAGGTAGAACTTGCGGAAGTTCACGTCATCATTTTGCGCGTGCGATGTAGATGAAAAGAAAAGGGCGATTGCAGCAACAATGAAGTAAAATATATAACGTGGGGTCAAACAAAATGTAGCCATGACGAAAAACGGTTTGAATAATTTTTAGTGTTTTATTTTCCCAGCCTGCTTTGCAAATCAGGTATTACATTTTCAAAACTGCGCAACAAACGATCCCATGAGCGGAACGATTCATCGGCACTGGCTGCTGTACCCGCAGGCGCTATTTCAGAAACCAGTTTTGCTTTATAAGCCAATGGTTCAGATGAACCGGTTTTAATAATTAGCCGTGTACGAATAGTTGCAGAGCGGAAATTTTTCACCACCCATGCAGTACACATGTAGCCGGTGTTTTTGTCTGTTACTTGTATTACATCGAAAGAGTTGGTGATGATGCGGCTTATAGTTTTCCATGCTTCGTCTTCATTGTGATTTGTGCGGATGTCAATATCCTGGTTGGCAAGATTGGTAACAAAGGAATTTTCATATGCATCGTCCTTCTCCATCTTCATATAGTCTGTCTTTGGCAGGTTATGACTTTCATCATTTACATAGTTTCTTTCCTGAGTGATAAAACCCACTTTTTCAGCCCTGACATTCACCGTAGCAAAAGGCTCTACCTTAATCATTGTGGTGCCTGTGCCTACAAGCTTTCCGTTCACAAACATCTTTGCATCAGCGTCCGAGTTGACGGTAATTTTTTTAGTGCGTAGTCTTGCCATTACATCCTGCGGCACTGCAGAACATAGCACAACAGCAAGCAACATGAGTGTTAGTTTTTTCATAGACGTGTTTTTATAAGAACAAAGAAACTTGTGGTGAGATAAATAGCGCACGGGAAAAACACCCTTTTTTATTGCGTAAAAGCACCCTTATTTTTTTGCTACATCTTCAACCGTGGCTACATCGAAATGAAACAGATTGTTGTATTGATACAGTTGAATGTATCTAAGCTCCCTGTTCTCATAAATAAATTTTACAACGCCGCCTTTTGTCTTGTAAATTTTGCGGTCATCGGTGGGTTTTAGTTTAAAAAACTTATCGTCTATAATTAATGAACTCTGCGACAGAACAATTGAACCTTGCTGTTCAATGATAGCATATTGGGGTAGCTTAAAGTTGTCTGTTCCGTTTGCGACCTGTACGATGCTTTTGTAAGTATAATTTCCTTTTGAAAAGACTGCATAAGGCAGGAACATGATGATGACTAACAGCGATTTCATTTGTAAACTTTTTAGAACTCTCTTACTACATTTTCTACTTATAAACTGAATGAAGATGTGTTTCTCTGGTTTGTTAGTTGGTTAAAAAAATTTTTTCTACCAACAAAACAAGCGTAGCCTCCCTACAACCACTACGTGAAAAACACCCAAAATAAAAGGGTGTTTTTACGGGTGTGAAATATGAAAGAAGACTAATACTTTTGAAGGAATCATGTAATTTAAAAACACACGATTATGAAAAAGCAAATATTTTTCGCAGCATTTATACTATCTGCGGTATCTTTTACTGGATGCGGAAATTCTGTAGAGGTAGAACGATTAACAAAGGAAAACGACAGTTTGAAAAGAATTGTTCAAAAACTTCAACCAGACACAGCAAGCCCGATAAATGCTAATAATCTGAAAACTATTATGACGAGGCCTGAAAGATGGAGCGATATGCTTCCTTACATCGACAGTTATCAATCCACACATCCTATGCCTACCTCCTTTTTGGTAAAGCAATCTGAATTGAAAAAATTTTCCAACGCCGACTATATACATGTATTTATGGCAGTAGGCCCTGCACCAGACGATTTCAAAATCGTGATCAGAGGTGCAATGGAAAATGGCGACCTGGTTTATTTGCCGGGGTATGCAGCAGGCGATCCGCATGTATTACAACATACACTGCCTTGTCCTCCATGTATTACCGATGCTGGCGCTACAGTTGAACACGCGTATTAAAACATGTTGCTCAAAATCTCCTTCGCGCTTCTTCTGATAGTGCTTCTTATCGTTTGCATCGTTGGTGCGCGAAACTTTACCCGTATGGATAAGGCCATGCGGGTGTTTTTCACTCTGATACTTATTGTATTTGTTACGGAAGCAATTTCATTTACGTTGTATGTACAAGGAATGTCGAGAAATACTCTGTCTCATATATTCAGCGGGGTAGAGCTTATTCTTGTAGGCGCTTATTTTTTTCACTGTCTGCCGCTCAGAAAAAAGCGCTTCTCTATAATTGTCTTTTCGTTGTTTGCTCTTGCATTGGCAATCGGCAACTATATTTTTTTTCAGGAAAAGCGGTACAACAGCAATATGCTTATGGCGGAAAGCTTTATTATTATTAGTATGGCATTGATAGTTTTTTTTAATTTTTTGAAGAACGATGATTTATCAGACATGGTGAATAACCCGCATTTCAGAATATGGGTTGGCTTATTGACTCTTTGGAGCAGCACTTTCTTTTTTTGGGCATTCCTCCTGTATTTGCAAAAACTTCATCCTACTTATCTGACATGGATTTACCTGATACAGGTAGCATTGAATATCTTGATCTATGGATTGTTCGGTTACACTTTTTATAAATTGTCTAAGAAGAACAATAATCCTGCAATTGAAAAAGACATGACAACTAATTAATCAATGGAACTCCGTGATGTATTCCTAACTTTTTTATTCGGGACATTGATACTCGTGATTTTTGCATTTGCTCTTATAACATTTTTAATACACTATAAACGCAAAAAACAGATTTTTCAAAAAGAAAAAATGACTATGGAACACCAATACCAAACCCAATTGCTACAAACCCGCCTCGAAGTGCAAGAGCAATCTTTCAAACATTTTTCAGAAGAGATACACGATAACGTAGGACAGATACTTACACTTTGCAAACTGCAGCTACGACAACTGGAAAGCCATTGCAAAGATGAAAGCTTGCAGGAGTTGATAACCAACAGTACTGACTTAATAGGGAAAGCGCTTACCGATTTGCGCAGCATCAGCCATACTATGAATGGGAATTTTGTAAACAGACTTGGCCTAAAAGAGGCGCTGGAAAAAGAGTTGAAATACATCTCGACCGGCAAACAAATAATGACAGAACTAACTGTAGCTGGCGAAATAATTCCAATAGACAAAGAAAAGGAACTGCTTATTTTTCGCATTGCACAAGAAGCCATTACCAATACATTAAAACACGCCGCGCCTTCGCTTATATCCGTAGCGTTTATTTACGAGCCTTCGGTGTTTACGATTAAGGTGATAGACAACGGAGCGGGCTTTGAAGCAGCAGCAGTACAAGCCAATCTTGGATTCAGCAATATGCAGACCCGCGCGCGGTTGCTCAATGGAAATATTACTATTGATTCTGTAAAAGAAAAAGGAACCACCATCACACTTCAAATTCAATTACCGTTTGGAAATAACGCCACTTACGCGCATAGCCATAGCCGATGATCATGCCATTCTCCGAAAAGGATTGCTGCAACTGTTTGAGAGTTTTGAAAACGTAGCGGTGATTGCCGAAGCAGGTAACGGACAGGAATTGATCGAAAAACTTTCACGCGCAAAAGAACTGCCCCATGTGGTGATCCTCGACATCAATATGCCGGTGATGAACGGTTACGAAACCGCTGCTAACATACGCGCAAAATGGAGCGATATAAAAATGCTTGCGCTCTCGATGTACGACAGCGAAGAAAGCGTGATAAAAATGTTGCGGAGCGGTGCGAATGGCTATGTGCTGAAAGATGTTGACCCAAAAGATTTATACCAGGCCATACAACATTTAAGAACCAACGATTTTTATTATTCAGAATTGATAACAGGAAAGTTGCTACATAAAATGCAACAACCGCAACATGAATCTCTGAAACTGACAGATAGGGAAAAGGAGTTTTTAGTGCATTGCTGCACAGAACTTACTTACCGCGAGATAGCCGAGAAAATGTTTCTAAGCCCGCGAACAGTAGATGGATATAGAGAAAGCTTGTTTGCAAAACTGAACATTAATAGCCGCGTAGGACTGGCGATCTATGCTATTAAGAACGGGTTGGTGAAATTGTAAAGTACACAGGTCGCCATGTCTTTAAAAAGTATTGTTGCAGTGATCTTTGAGGTTGTGCCTTAGCCGCCCAAGTTTAAAGATTGAATGATGTTCTTAAGCGTTTTGTCATCTACATTTTCAAACGCTGACTTGTCATAGATGGTCAACAAATAAACTTCTTTGTTGTCGTTCATCACATAAGTGATTACTCGTCCACCGCCGCTTTTTCCTTTCCCTTTGCTTTTGATGGCAAGTCTGATTTTATAGGTGTCATTGCCTAGTGGTGTTCCTGTTTGCGGCTTGTTGGACAAAGTATCGTTAAGGTCTGCCAATTCCTCTTTTAAGGATGGATATTTTGTGGAAAGTTTCTTTGCTTCTTTTTTGAATTTATCGGAAGGAATAACACTAAAGCTCATTGAGAAAGTCGTTTAGTGTTTGTTTGTGTCCTTTTTGTTTTTTGAGAACAGCAACTTGGTCAAAAGCTTCTTTAAGGTCGGAGCGAAGTTCCAGTGCTTGCTCGTATTTTTTGAGCTTGTTGAGGACTTTTTCCCATTCAGTCAAAGGCAACTGAACCGCCTGGATATTGCCATTTATATCATTCACATATTGTATTGCAATTTTCATGTCTCAAATTTACCGGATTTTTCCAGAAGAAAACTTATGACGACCCAGCCAACAAGAACCTTTGAATTACTAAACGTTAAACCGAAAGTGCATCACATCGCCATCCTGCACTATGTACTCCTTGCCTTCTATTCTTAGTTTACCATTTTCACGACAAGCAGCTTCATTTTTATACGTGACGAAACCGTTGTAAGCAATTACCTCTGCTTTGATAAAACCTTTTTCAAAGTCTGTATGAATGACACTTGCCGCCTGTGGCGCTTTCCATCCGCGGTGAATAGTCCATGCGCGCACTTCCTGCACACCGGCAGTGAAATAAGTGATAAGATTTAAAAGCTTGTATGCCGCGCGGATCAAACGATTCAAACCTGGCTCGGTCAAACCGTATTCACCAAGAAACAATTCTTTGTCTTCCGCATTTTCCATTTCAGAGATTTGCGCTTCGATCGAGTTGTTCATCACAATCACTTCTGCACCTTCTTCATGCGCCGCTTTCGTCAATGCTTCCGAATATTTATTACCAGTGTGAATGGCTGCTTCATCAATGTTGGCAACGTACAAAACAGGCTTTTCTGTGAGTAAAAAAAGATCAGCAACCGCTTCACGGTCTTCGCCTTCCAATTGTAATCCACGAATATTTTTCCCTTGCGAAAGATGCTCCTGACAACGAACCAAAACATCATAAACACGTTTTGCTTTAGGGTCATTTTTAGAAATTTTCTCGTAGCGACTCATCTTTTTCTCGACGCTGTCAAGGTCTTTGAGTTGCAGCTCTGTGTCAATAATTTCTTTATCGGAAACAGGATTTATTTCGCCTTCTTCGCGCAAAATATTTTCATCTTCAAAGCATCGGATCACATGAACGATAGCATCCACCTCACGAATATTTGCAAGAAATTTGTTCCCCAATCCTTCCCCTTTACTGGCACCTTTTACAAGACCGGCAATGTCCACAAACTCGATAGTGGTAGGAACGGTTCGATTTGGCTGCACCAACTCTGCCAGCTTTTCGATTCGCTCATCCGGCACATCAACTTGCCCAACATTTGGTTCAATAGTACAGAAGCGATAGTTGGATGCTTGTGCTTTTGCACTATTGCTTACCGCATTGAAAAGTGTTGATTTACCTACATTGGGAAGTCCTACAATACCTACTTGCAAAGCCACTTTTAAAATTTTGCGCGAAGATAAGTCTGAACCATGATTAAAGGATTAAAAGATTAACAGGAGAAGCAAGCCTTATCAATTTCGGTCATCCCATAAATCTTATGAAACCTGGTTTAGACTTACCATTTTCTCGGCCATCATTTGCCTCACTTTCTCTTTCAACTCCGGAACATCTTTTAACGTTAGTCCTTCTACAGAAACAGGATGTAAAAACACCGCGCGATTTCGACCCGGCCATAATTTCCACCAACCACTAAAATGCCATCGCTTCACCGTATCGGGAAATAATAAAGGGAGAACAGGTATTTGCGCATTAATAGCAAGCCGAAAAGCGCCATCGTAAAATGCTGTCATCGGCTCATCTGTTTCATTAAATCCACCTTCAGGAAAAACCGCTATGTGGCATTCGTTTCGTAGCTGCCGCCACATTAGCCTCATGCTTTTTGCTCTGCTTTCAGCGCTGCTTCGATCAACAAGAATAGCGAGTTGCTTATACACAAAACCAAATACGGGAATCTTCACCATTTCCTTTTTTGCCAGCGTGCGAAAATATTCGGGAAGGGCTGCGTAAATGTTTACAGTATCGAGGTAGGAAACGTGGTTCGCAACGATCACAAACTTTTTATCCTTAGGAAAATGTCCGCGCACCCTGATGGGCATACCAATCAAAAACAACCAACCTCTCGCCCAATACTGAACTATTGCTGTAATAATTCTTCTGGCTTTTGGCGTATCGCTCGTTCCAATAATTAAAAAAACAGGAAAGGCAATAACAAGACTGGCAACAAAAGTTGCCAGTACAAACAAGGTATAAAAAGGTTGGAAAATTATTCTGATCATGAACCTACACTCATGCCCGGAAACCACGGTCTGCCAATCAATTCACGAAACGGCCAAGGAATTGTAACGAAAATAACAATGAGCGCAATTAAAGTACACCAGAATATGCGCTTAAATCGTTTGCCATCGCTAATGTCTGATTTAGTTGCGCTGTAGGCTACATGAATAAGAATAAGTGCTATCAGCATACCGGCCAAATGCTCGATAGCCCAGAAGCGCTGATAAGTGTCGGCCATATTGAGCGCACCGCTTTTCAATACATCAAACCATCCGCGCAGATAGAACAATGACAACCCAAGCAACAATTGAATATCGGCACAGATCATCATAAACAAAGCCATTTTCTTATCGGTTTTTGTAAACTCTCTTTTACCACTGATGCCACTCATGCTGCGAATAAGTGCCAGCAACGCGAAAAGCAACACAAGCCACCGCATAAAATTGTGAAGATGTAATAGACCATTCTGCATAGTAAAAAATGTTTTTGATGGCTAAAGGTAAAACAAAATGCTTCGATGTTTAAAGAGGTCTATAATTGATACATCACACTCAATAATGATTGAAATCCCGGTATTGCTTCATTGATAAATGATGAACCACCTGTAATTACCGAGACTGTGGTTCGCAAAGAAATATGCACCCGTTTTGCCACCGGATGGCGCATAAAATGGGTCAGACCAACGCCGCCATAAGCATTGATGCCTTCAAAGGCAGAGCTATGCGACCCGTAGTTGAATGTCCATGCAATGAAGTGTCGGAACTTTCTTTTATCAGAAGAAAGAGACGACTGTAGGCTAAGAGAATAGTCAATAAACTGCTCGCGTACCGAATCAGGTAAAGAGCTCCAATCCCACAACGGATAAAGATTTCGAATTCCCATGGAAAAATGTAGCACGGAGACTTCAGCGGTAAACCATTTCTTCGCTTCATATCTGCAACTAAATCCTTTCTCTCAACCAAGGGTTGCTTCTGCTTAAATGGAGCAAAGCGCTCAATTGCCTCCATTGATTCCCAATAGCTGGCTCCCGTTGTCATTCCAACAAAAAGTTGTTGTGCGGAAGAAAGATTGGTAAACAAAAGCGCGGAGAAAATGAGTACATACTTCATTTGGTAAATACTCACGCTAACATATAACTTACGTCTTTTATTATTTGGCTAAGACGGAACCAGTTTCACTGCTTTTTCTTTGGCTTCCTGCAACTCTTCCGTATCAGCCTGTGGCGCTTCCTGTTCCTGTTTTTTTTGAGGTACGAAAGCAAGGGTAACGGATGTGGCAAAATGATCGGAACCGTTCTTTGGCATTCGTTTCATCTCCGCAAGCCGGAAATGATCGGAGCAGAAAATATAGTCGAGCGGAAAACGAAGCAGGCGATTGTGCGCAGAAAATGTCGCGTAAAATCCTCTTCCAATTCGGGGATCCAGCAAGCGGCTTGTTTTACGAAACAACTCTGTTGTGTGACTCCAGGCTACATCATTCAAATCGCCAAACACAATACAGGGGCACTTACATTCCTTCACTTTCAAAGCTACCTTCATCAACTCTTTATCTTTTGCAGTAGCGTACAAATTTTCGCCGGGCACCGGAGGCTCAGGATGCAAACCGAACAGCAATACTTTTTGTCCGTCTTTTAAAAGTATAGTCGCTTCAAGCGAAGGGATGTCTTCTTTTACCAAAAAATTGATTTTCATATTATCCACTGGTAGCCTGCTATAAAACAACAACCCATAGGTGTTCTCCAAAGGTTGTTCAATGCAGTGCGGATAGTCCTTCTTCAACACTTCCATGGCCTTACACCATTGCTTATTGGTTTCTACCAAAAACACTATGTCAGGGTTTTCTGCACGTATCTGTTCCAACATCCTTTCGTAATCCTCATTATCTTGAAGAACATTGGCGGTAAATACTTTCAATGTAGGAGCGGCGTTGTCAGGTGCGGCAGCCAGCATTTCTTTTTTGCAGAAAAGTGTGTAAGGATAGATTTTATAAACGAGGTATATGGTTGCTACAATCAGTAATCCAAAACTTATGTATTCCGTTGCATTTTCAAGAGGAAAAGTAATCAGCCATGCAACTATCAACACACTCGCCAGAAACAGCTTTTGAAGACGTGGATATTCCATTATCCGAAAAATCCAATAATCGTTCTTTGCGCGCGATATGAATACCGTGGCAAACATCAATAAACTTATAGAAGATAAAACGGCCGTCATAGCTATCTATATTACCAGCTATGCTAATAATAAAACTCTGCCATTCCTTAACCTTAAACTAATTGATAGCAATACCAAGAATACTTGTCGCAAATGATCGGGATCAATTTTCACTTAATGCACCTACACCTCTTAGCAGTCTTCTCCATCGTATGCCATCTTCGCCATAGCTAAGCCACACAAACCAGGCTTTACCGACAACGTGGTTTTCAGGAACGAAACCCCAAAAGCGGGAATCAAGCGAATTGTGGCGGTTGTCACCCATCATCCAGAAATAATCCATTTTGAAAGTGTAGCTGGATGAAGGCGCTCCGTTAATAATGAATTGACCATTGCGCTCTTGCAGATCGTTCTCTTCATACACGTCTATAATACGGCGATAAAGAGCTATGTTTTGCGGAGTAAGTTGTACGGTTGTTCCTTTCTTTGGAATTACGAGCGGACCTAAATTATCTACGTTCCATTTGTAGTAAGCTGTGTCTTGTGGAAATGTCCATTCGCCGGGCTGTCCCACCATTCCTTTTGGCATTACACCTGGTATGAAACGAACTACTGAGGGTTGCTTTTGAACAACAGGAACTGCCTGATTTTCTATATCCAATTCGTACTGATTTCCCGACATGTTTGTTACCTGCACATTATTGTCTTCAAGTAATTCCTGATTGAGCGGGCCGTTGGCAATGATCGTGTAATTTGTTTTTGCATGGGGAAATAAGGGCGCTTGCTGATCGTTGATAAAAACAATTCCATCGCGGATTTCTATTTTATCGCCCGGTACAGCCATGCAGCGCTTTATGTAATTATCTGTTTTATCTACCGGTCGTGTTTCTAATGTAAATCGGGAATGTATTTGCTCACGACCAGCCATACGCATTGCCTGATAGTAATCCATTTCTGGTTGCTCCAGCATTATTGTATCTCCTTCGGGAAAGTTGAAAACCACAATATCATAACGCTCTACATCTCCGAAACCCCAAAGACGTTTGTAATCCCACTTTACTGCTTCGCTATAAGATTTACCTCCTGTTACCGGCATTACATTGTGCACCAGCGGAACCGAAAGCGGTGTCATGGGAATGCGTGGACCATAAGATACTTTGCTCACAAAAAGATAGTCATTCACCAATAAACTTCCCTCCATAGAACCTGTAGGAATGGTGTATGCTTCTATAAGAAAAGTACGGATGATTGTTGCTGCGACTATTGCAAAAACTGCTGCGTCCAACCATTCGCGCCAAGCAGGTTTTTTCGTTTTCGATTTTTTCTTTTCAGTGCTTTCTTTTCTCCAGAATGCAAGTCGCATGAAGGCTATATTATGTGTTCGTAAAAGTAGTAATTAGAACTACAATAATTCTTAAGGATGTGCTAATACTCCATTACGGTTAAAGTAGTAATTGAGGGAAGTAAAAAAGCCCTCTTTCGAAGGCTTTCACACTGTGTCGTTTCTCTTGAATTATTTTGTTTTTGGTTTTGCTTTCGCTGCATCTTCAAGTTGTTTCAAAAATGCATTGTTTGGATCAATTGCTCTGATCTTCTCCATGTTTTGCTGCATCATTGGCTTGTCGCCTTTATTGTACGCGCACAATGCGAGATATTGGTAAGCATACATCAGATCGCCTTTTTTATCGTAGGTAGGCCCAACTAAATCCAACCACTTAATGTAGTGAGGAGATGCCTCACAAGTCTTTCCTTCTTCATCTACCGCTGCCGCTACACGACCTCTCCAGTACGTTGCTGAAGGTTGGTCTGCATATTTCGTTTCCATTTCTTCAAAAGCTTTTGCACCATTGTTGTAGTCTTTTGCGTAGTAGTACATTGCCCCTCTCCAGAAATAATCTATCGCCGGTGTATTTGGATTTGCTTTAATCAGACGATCGTACCACTGAGCCGATTTTCCATATTCCTTTCCGGTTTTAAAACCTTCCGCAATCTGGCGGTAAGTTTCAGACTTATCTGCTGCTGTGTCTTTACTTAGGGCAAGCTCAAAGTAGCGATTTGCAGAATCAACCATGTTATTCGCCGCCAGTATTTTCGCGTATTGGATCATGTCATACGGAGTAATCTTAGCAGGGTCTTGTGTACTAAAGTAAGTCCGAACATTTGACAGAGAATTAGGGTAGTCTTTAGTTTCATATTGGCTAAAGCCCAGAATTCCATATAAGCCTGGTTTCTTAATTCCTTTATTCAAAATTTCTTGAATGGTCTTTGTTGCATTTTCATAGTCTTTGCTTAGGTAAAGTATGTTTGCGTAGTTGATCAGATCATCAGTTGATTTATCAGAAAGCTCAAGATACTTTTCGATGTTTTGCTTTGCTACGTCATACTTTCCCGTCCAGAAATAGGCACTTGCCAAATCTCTGTAAGGCAGCGGATTTAATGAATCAGCTTCTTTTGCCTTGTTGTAGTTTTCCAAAGCAAGATTATAGTTTTTCGCCGCATACCAAAGCGCACCAATTCTTGAAAATGCCAAAGAATTTTTTGGATCGCGGGCTGTTACTTTTTCATAGTTATTCATCGCTTCTCCACCGCCACCTTGTGTAAGCTGATAAGCATCACCCAATGCAATTCGTGTGGCATCGTTGTCATTTCTTTTTACTGCTTCTTTATACCAGTTGATGGCTTGCTGTATATCACCGCCTTTTGTGTAGGTAATAGCATCAGCCGCAAGTTTCAATGGCTCCCAGTCTTTCTTTTTTGCTTTAGCAGCTACCACATTTGCAAGGCGCGTACCTTCCGGCACATTACCGGAAAGAAAAGCTACGCGCGACAGACCGGCCATGTTTGCCTGGTCTTCGGGGTATTTGGAAAAGGTGGTTTTTGCGTCATTGATATTTTCAAGAGCAAGCTCGGAAAGACCGAGATAATAGTTTGCAGTTGTATTGCTGGCAGCGAGTGGAGCAAGAGATTTCTTAGCGCTTTCATAACGCTCATACTGATACATCTTAATTCCTTCCTCCAGCGACTGCGCCTGAACACTAAAACTTAGCGTCATGGCAGCCATAATTACGATCGGTTGTTTCATTCTCATTTTTGTTACAAATATTTATGTAGCGTTTCTTTCAAATAGTTTCTTAATTGTTTTAGGGAGCCAGGTCTGCTTCGCGAAAAATTACATCAGAGCGCAGGGGGAAAAGTCTGGCTTGCTTGAAAATTAATTGTCCTCTCTCTTTAGCAAGGAAGTTTGCAAAGCCTGTGCCAAGTGCGGGATAGGTTTCGCGGTGGATGTAGTAAAGCCTGCGTGTAAGCGGGTACCAATTGGGTGCAATGTAAGCCTGATACGGTGCATAAGACTTTCCCAACTTCTCGTTAAATACTTCAGCCACTTTCACTTTCTTTATAAAAGCCAATCCTTCAGGATCAGTAAAATCTGAAACATAGCTTACGCCCACGAACCCAATTGCGTCAGGGTTTTTGGAAACGTAATCAATTACCGAATCATTGCTTTTGGCGGCGAAAACATTAGTACCAAGTTTTTCTCCTGCAATCAACGAATCGAGCATATACCGCAGCGTGCTTGACCCCTGATTGTCGAACACAACCGTGTACTTTTTACCATAGCTTCCGGTAAGAATTTCTTTGATCTGACTGATGCTAAAAACGGAGTCTGTAGAACTATTATTTAGAATTACAGCCACCGCATCTTTGGCTATTGCCAGCGAAGTAGCAACCACTTTCTTCTGCTCCAGAAATTTTGCTTCGTCGGGGGAAAGTTGTCGCGTCACAAGGATCAGTCGCGCACTATCGTTCAAAAAATCTTTGATGCAGTCGGATTCAGACTTGAAAGACGACTTGATATTCGTTTCAGGAAAACTGCTATCAAACACTTTTAGTTGCTCCTCAATTATAGGACGGTAAGTCTCATCCACTGCAATATTTATACTGCCAGATGTCATTGTATCAGTCGGTCCTTTCTTGGTTTCTTCACAAGCCAACAGGAAGAGCGCAACAAAAGCGATGGAAAATATGTAGGCGATTTTTTGCACGGAGCGCAAGTTTATGTAATGTTTTAATAAACGAAAGGTTAGCCACTTTGTTGTAACAGTAATTTAACAGCAATGTAAAAACTTCCTTAGTCGGGACGTTGTCGCTGCTTAAAAAAAGCAACGCCCCGCCATATACGGAACAGCCCGTAAAGAATCATAAATCCGCCCAACGTGTAAGCTACACCTGCTGAAAGTTCTATGGCTCCAAAGTATCTGACGTAAATAACGAGTACTCCAAAAATCAAATACACAATCCCCATACCCAGATGCATGCTTGCCTGGAAACGTTGCATTCCTTTGTTACGATTGTTTTCTTCTAAGCTCATGCGTTGATTGCTTTCGTCGGCAAACTTAAGTTTTCCATTGAACAAAAGACTTTACATACAGAGTGCATTTCCTGTAATTTCCATAAAAGCAGGTTCGCCTAACTTTACCTTATGAAACTTACGCTGGGGTTTAGCCCTTGCCCTAACGATACCTTTATTTTCGATGCCCTGGTGAATGGGAAGATTGATACAAAAGGAATTTCTTTTGAGTACGTATTAGAAGATGTAGAAACGCTGAACCAATGGGCTGATAAAAAGACGCTGGATATTACAAAGCTTAGCTTTTACTCTTTTCTAAAAAATGTGCAACATTATTCGCTGTTAAATAGTGGCAGTGCGCTTGGCAAAGGCGTAGGACCACTTTTAGTATCCACCCAATCTGCCGCAGTAAATTGGGAAAATGCAGCCTGGCGGAAAAATGCAAGCATAGCTATTCCGGGAAAAAACACAACAGCCAACTTGCTCTTCTCATTTGCATTCCCAGAAATAAAAAATAAGAACGAAATCGTTTTTAGTGAAATAGAAAACGTTGTTCTTTCGGGTAAATACGATGCCGGATTAATTATTCATGAAAGCAGATTTACCTACCAGGAAAAAGGGCTTGTAAAACTTGTGGATCTCGGCGACTGGTGGGAAAATGAATTCAGTATTTCCATTCCATTAGGAGGCATTGCTATCAACAGAAATCTTGGAAAAGATGTTGCTGCAACTATTGACGGAATAATAAAAGACAGCCTCGCCTATGCCTGGAAAAACTATCCCCAGCTTTGCAATTTTGTTACTGATAATGCGCAGGAAATGGACGAAGCGGTAATGCGAAAACACATCAATCTGTATGTAAATGATTACAGTAATGATTTGGGGAAAGATGGGAGAGCAGCGGTAGAGACGCTATTTAAATTAGCCAAAGAGAAATCATTAATTGATAGTGGCTTGCCGCAGATATTCTATTAGATGTAGCCTTTAATCTTCCACCAATTCATACAACTCAGGCAGGTTTCTACCCAAACCATCGTAATCCAATCCATACCCCAATACAAATTTGTTGGGCACTTCAAAGCCTACATAATCTGCTTTCACATCATATACTAACGCATCGGGTTTGCTCAGAAAAGTTGCGATTTTTAAAGAAGCTGGCTGACGCGAAATTATTTCAGGGATGAACGAGTGAACTGTTTTTCCGGTATCAATTATGTCTTCCAGCAACACCACCTGACGCTGATGCAAGTTTTCTTCCATGCCGATAGCAGTAACAACATTGCCTGTGGACGAAGTGCCTTTGTAAGATGCAAGTTTGATGAAAGATATTTCGGCCTCAATAGAAATACAACGAAAAAGATCGGCAGCAAAAACAAATGAGCCGTTTAAAACGGAAAGGAACAACGGCTTCAACCCTTTGTAATCTTCATCGATTTTCTTCCCTAACTCTTCGACTCTTTTTTGAATAGTTACTTTGTCAATAAAAGGTTTAAAAAACTTGTCGTGAACTTTTACCTGCAACATGCTTAAGGTTTTACGCGTAGTTTCTGTCCTTCTTTTACTTTATCAAAATCGAGCTTGTTCCAGTCCATCAACTGACGCATACTGATGTTGTGCTTCTTTGCAATACTAAAAGCAGTGTCGCCTTTCTTCACCGTGTAAGTTTTAGCAACTTCCGGCTGCGCTGGAAGTATAGTTTTTTGAAGTTGTTCCTGCTTAGGTTTTGCAACGTCCCTTACTGGCTCAGGCTTTTTCTCTTCAACTTTTGGCGGAGTTGGTGTGGTATTTACTGCATACACTACTCTGTCGAGCTTTGCTTTCAAGCGCTCAAATTCATCTTTAGGCTCTTCGGGAATTTCAGGCACTGCAAGTTTTGCAGGCGCTACAACTGTAGGGCTTTTAGTAGCAACCGGCTTCATATTTGCCTTCGCTGTTTTTATCGGTTCTATAAGTTCTGCTTTGGGTGCAGCAACCTCTTCCTTTGCTGTTTCAACTTGTTTGTTTTGACTTACAATAATAGGAGCAGGTTGCACCACATCATATTCTACTGCCTCCTTCTTGACAGGAACGTTTTCAACTGCTACCGCTTCCACAGTTTTGGTTTCAACTTGGGGTTCTGCAACTACTTCAGAAACCTCTTTGATCTCTTCTTTCACCACCACAGGTTCAACAGGCTTAGGTTCAATTTTGGGTTGTTCTGCAACTATTTCAGAAACCTCTTTGATCTCTTCCTTCACCACCACAGGTTCAACAGGTGTAGGTTCTTTAGCGTTGTCTATCGCAGCAACCTCAGTTTTTACTATTTCGATTTTTTCGGCAACTTCATCATCCGCCTGAACGGGAGTTATCATTTTCTCCTCTGTTTCTTTTACTTCTATTTTTTGTTCAGTAGGAGAAATTGCTGCTCCGGGTAAAGGCTCACTAACATTTTCGGGGGCTGGATTGCTTGCAACAATTTTCGTTGCCGGAAGTTCGTTTGCAGAAACTATATTCGGAACAGTGGCCTGCTCTTTATGGATAGTTTTTCTTTCCTCCGCTACTACAGTTGAAACTAATGACTCCTGCTGAGGCGATGATGAGTTGCTTTCCTTTTTAGAAACATAGCTGCCACGTTTCCGTGTTGATCCCTGAGGAATTACACTGGGATTGCTTCCTGCAAAACTTGCAACCTCTTCGCGCGGAGCAACTGTTTTCACATAAGTTGCTGGTTTATTTTCTGAATATTGTTGCAGTTGTAAGACAGCTCCCGCAACAGGCTCTTCGTTGGCAGCAATCCGATTGTAATACTTGAGGTATTTCAGTTGCATGGCTTGCGCCTGTGCGATTTGCAACAGCGTTTCACCCGGCTTTACGATGTGTGTTTTGTGAATTCCTTTTGAGTTTTTCTTGTCGAGATAAATGTACATGTCGGCTTCAAGCGGAAGGTCGGGTAGTTCGTTGATCTCCAAAAGTTTTGCATAGCGAATATTGTACTTGAAAGCATCTTCCAAAAGAACCGCTCCCTTCTTTGCGTAAAAAGCGCTGAGTCCATTTATATTTACAAGCTTTCCGTATTCTGCTGTTGCAGGGTAATCAGTAACTTCTTCCGCAGCTTTTTCAGTTTTCTTTTCTTCTTCGTAGGAAACTGAAAGCGTTCCTTTTTTTTTAGTTGATTTTGAAAGAACCGGGTTAGAAACCGACGATGCGACTACGGGAGTTGGTTCTTCCTCAGGAATTACTTCGGCTACGAGACTTGTAGTGTTTTGTTCTGCTTGCTTCACCGGATTATAATCGTCTTTCAAAGCAGCGTATGTAAAATCATTCAGGTTGTATTCCTCTACAATTTTTATCAGCAGGTGTGCATATTTTGGATTGGTAGCATAACCGCAACGCTTCAATCCCTGCGCCCAACCTTTGTAATCTTTAATAGAAAGTCGGAATAGAGCTTCGTAGCGTTTGCTTCCGGCGAGATAATCAGAATGGTCTTTGTAAGATTGCAATGCAGAAGGATATTTTCTGAAGCATTCGTCTGGCGCGTCGTCTGTGTATTTGTAGGTTTGTCCTTGCCATTCGCGTCTGCATTTTATGCCAAAGTGATTATTGGCATTCAGCGCAAGTTCACTATTGCCTGCACTGGTTTCATGAATACCCTGAGCAAGTGTAATTGCAGCAGGAACTCCACTTCTTTTTTGCTCCGCAATAGCCCATTCCTTGTACTGCTCAATATAATTTCTTACCCGTGTTTCATAAGAATTTTGCGCACTCACTTTCAGCGTTGCACAAATCATTATCACAATGCAAAGTATTCTTCTCTGTTGCATAAGCAGTTGCAATTTATTTTCTTTAGTTAGTCGTTTTTCTCATTATCATTATCCCATCCCGAATGGGCAACAACACATGCTCTACTCTTTTATCGCGCTGCACTTTCTCATTAAACAAATGAATAGCACGCGCACTTTTGCCTTGTTCTTCGGGTGGCAATACCACTTCTCCATCGTACAGCACATTGTCTGCTAAGATGTATCCACCTACGGGCACTCTGTCAAAAATCAAATCGTAATACAGGTGATAGTTTTGCTTGTCTGCGTCTAAAAACACCAAATCAAATTCGTCTTCAAGCACTGGTATAATCTCTGCGGCCTTTCCTATATGCTGGGTAATCTTCCTATCCAATCCTGCTTCGCGAAAGTAACGAAAAGCAATGTCTTCCAACTCCTCATTTATGTCAATTGTATGCAAATGTCCGTCAGCGGCAAGCCCCTGTGCAAGGCATATAGCAGAGTATCCTGTGTAAGTTCCAACCTCAAGAATGCGCCGTGGTTTTACCATGTGGCTGATCATCTGAAGGACTGCGCCCTGCAAATGCCCCGAAAGCATCACAGGAAGTTCTACTTTCAGATTGGTCTCCCGATTAAGTTTTGCAAGTACGCTACTTTCCTTTGTGGTGAATTGCGCTGCATAATCGTAAAGGGCTTTTGAAAGTAAATGCTCTGTCATACACGTTAAAAATTTGGCTGGAGTTTGTTGTGGGTATAAAACTCGTGAAGGTAGTTGACCACTTCCTCCGGCGTATCATACAACTTGATGAGATCTAAATCACCGGGGCTGATGTTACCAAACTTATCGAGCATAGTGCTTTTCATCCAATCGAATAAACCTCCCCAATAATCAGAACCCATACAAACCATAGGTGTCTGTGTAAATTTTCTTGTTTGAATTAAAGTGGCAACCTCAAAAAATTCATCCATCGTTCCCCAGCCGCCCGGCATCATAATAAACCCTTGCGAGTATTTTGCAAACATCACTTTTCTCACAAAAAAGTAATCGAAGTTTAAGTTTTTATCGCCGTCAATGTAGGGGTTGAAATGCTGTTCGAAAGGAAGCTCTATGTTGAGTCCTACACTTCTTCCACCAGCTTCATGCGCGCCTTTATTGCCGGCTTCCATTATTCCTGGTCCACCACCGGTGATGATTCCAAATCCCTCTTCTGCCAGTCGCTTAGCAACATTTATTGTAAGCTCGTAATACTTATCGCCAGGCTGGGTACGCGCTGAGCCAAAAATGGAAATACAAGGTCCAATTTTCGCCATAGCCTCAAAACCCTGCACAAATTCGGCCATTATTTTAAACACCTGCCAACTGGAATGCGCTCTCGTTTCCGTCCAGTCGCGCAGCTTTATTTTCGTTAATTGATCTTTCATGTGTAGTTATACTGGCGTGAAGGTGTGAAAAGGTAAAGGTGTGAAATCGTAAAGTGTGAAAGTGTAAAGTCGTACCCTATCAACTTATTAACCTATCAACCAAATAACTTATCAACCTATCAACTTACCCGTCTTCTTCGAGCATAAAAATAGCAGAATAAATGCGAGGGCAGCGTTAATAATGAGCAGTTCCGTACCGATGACATAGCCGCCCAACCATGCCTTATCGTTCTCTTTGATAATGTAACAAACTACGGGCGCAAGCAAACAGATAAGAGGAACTGCGGCTTCATTAATTTTTCGTTTGGTAAGAATGCCGAAAGAAAAAAGTGCAAGCAATGGACCATAAGTATAACCGGCAACTACAAGCAATGTTTGTATCAGCGAACCGTTATCCACTTCTCTGAAAAAGAAAACGCAAATAAGAAACACAATAGCAAATGCATTATGCACAATCAACCGAACTCTTTTCTTTTTTTCTTCGCTCCAGTTTTCCTTCTTTTTCATTCCAAGAATATCAATGCAGAAGGAAGAAGTTAATGCTGTTAATGCACCGTCAGCACTTGGAAATAATGCGCTGATCAAGCCAATCATAAAACATACAGTGATAAAAAATGGCAGTCCGCTTTGCACTGCAATAGTGGGAAACAGATCATCACCTGCTACTGAAATGCCATTTGCTGAAGCATATAATGCCAGCAACCCTCCCAAGGTTAGAAAAATAAATACAACTGCCATTTGCAAAAAGCTTAGCACCATCATGTTCTTCTGAGAGTCTTTCAGATTTGTAACACTAATGTTCTTTTGCATCATTTCCTGATCAAGACCTGTCATAGCAATTGTAATAAATGCACCTCCGAGAATTTGTTTCAGGAAAAAGTTTCCCGCTAAAGGATCTGTGCCGAATAGTTTAGTGTAGCCTGCATTTTCCATTGCAGTCCATGCACTGCCAATATTGAAGTCTAATGAACTTGTGATATACCAAACGCACACTAATAAGGCAAGCAACATAAAGGTGGTTTGCAAAGTATCTGTCCAGACAATCGTTTTTACACCACCGCGATAAGTGTAAAGAAGTATCAGAACAAGGATGAGAATAGCGGTGTATTCAAATGGAATACCCATGTCTGCAAGCACAAATTTCTCCAGCACTTTTATTACAAGATATAAGCGAAGCGTAGCGCCAAGTGTGCGGGAAAGGATGAAGAAGAGCGCACCGGTTTTGTAAGAGATATTTCCCAATCGTTGATCGAGATAACTGTAGATAGAAGTAACATGCAGGCGATAGTACAACGGCAAAAGAACAAAGGCTACTACAAAATATCCGATGAAATAACCGATGACCACCTGGAAATAATCGAATCCGATAGTGCCAACCGTTCCCGGAACGGAAATAAAGGTCATTCCCGAAAGAGAAGTACCCACCATGCCGAATGCCACTACCCACCATTTGCTACTTCTGTTGCCTATAAAAAACGATTCGTTGTTAGAATGGCGTGAAGTGTAAAATGCGATGCCTAACAGCAATGCGAAATAGGCAAGAATAATGATGAGTAGCAAAGTGGAATTCATGAGCGTAAAATAAAAAGACTTTGCTTGTTGAAGGCAAAGTCGCTATGCAATCAGATGAAATATTTTAGAACCCTATGGTAAATCCAATTCTTGGTTGAATGCTCCCACGGTAAGGACTGAATTCTCTTTGAAGTACGTCGTAAAAACCCATGATATACATGGAGGCATTTTCGCCAATGGGTTGTCTGTAGCCTCCGCCCAATAATACAGAAGGCACATCAATCTTCTCCTTGAATTTATCTATCTCATTTCGCACATAATTATACTCATAATCGTCGAAGCTAAAGAAGTTGTGTTCATACTCTGCATGTGCAAAAAGTCTTTCTAAAATAAGGTAACGCGCCCATACACTTGCTGATATCATACTTGCTTTAAAGTCTCTGAAATAGACCTCATTGGTATTGTAATTAACGATCTCAAAAAAATCATCTTGCTTAAAATATTGATAACCAAAACCTACGCCTGCAGCCAACTTATCGGTAATGCGATAACCAACCATCGGAGCAATGTTAAAAGCCAGCACTTTATCCGCCATACCAAAACCCAGCGTGCCTCCTATTACCAGCCTGCTTGCGTCAAATCCTTTTTCATTCTTCTTCTTTCTTCTATCAAGTTCCTTACGCTTTTCACCGGGAGCCTTGCCACTGCTGGTATAAACTTCCTGAGCGGATGCAGTAAATCCGGCACAAACCAGCAACACAATGATTATTTGTTTCATAATCGCTTTTGAATAGTACGAAGTTAGTGTAAAACGCTGAAGACAATTTTATGGTATGCGTCAGGGTGTTGAAGGAAAAATTTTTCCGGGATTTAATATTCCGTTAGGGTCAAAAATTTTTTTGATCTCGCGCATTAGTCTCATTTGTGTTTCATTGAAAGCAATATCCAGATAGTTTTTTTGCACGAACCCTATTCCATGTTCGCCAGAAATGGTACCGCCCATTTTCACAACTTCTGTAAAAAGAGCACGAATTCCTATTGGCAACTTATTCTTCCAATCATCATCGCTCATGTTTTGCTTTACTATGTTCACATGCAGATTGCCGTCTCCTGCATGTCCATAACAAACGGAATGAAAACCATATTCTTTTCCGATGCGTTTTATTGTCTTCAGCAATTTTGGAAGCTCAGCACGCGGCACAACAGTATCTTCTTCTTTGTAAATGGAATTGCTTTTCACTGCCTCACCCACTTTTCTTCGCAAATTCCAAAGCATTTGCTTCTGTTCGTGGCTATCTGCAAAAAGGATGTCGCCGGTATCATATTGCTGCGTGATGTTGGTAATTGCTTCGATCTCTGCATACAATTGCTCGATATTATTTCCGTCCACTTCAATTAGCAAGTGTGCTTGTATATCATCAGGTAGTGGCACTGCTGATTGTTGCACATACTTCATTGTCCACTCAATTGCATCCCGCTCCATAAATTCTAAGGCAGATGGAATAAACCCTGCAAGAAAAATGGCGTTCACGGCTTCGCAGGCTTGCTCTGCTGAACGAAAAGAAACAAGCATCAGTAAATCATGTTGCACGGCAGGCACTAACCGCAAAACGATTTTGGTGATAACACCCAATGTACCTTCACTTCCCACCATTAATTGGGTAAGGTTGTAGCCCGTTGCATTTTTCAAAACATTTGCGCCTGTCCATATTATTTCACCTGTTGGCAATACTACCTCAAGATTCAAAACATAGTCTTTCACCACTCCATATTTCACCGCACGCGGACCTCCTGAGTTTTCAGAAACATTCCCACCTATAAAACACGATCCTTTACTTGCCGGATCGGGGGGATACATCAGTCCATGTGCTCTGACAAATTCTTGCAGTTCTTGAGTTATCACTCCCGATTCGGCAGTAACCTGAAAGTTTCTCTTATCAAGTGTGAGGATTTTATTGAGCCGTTTCATATCCAATGAAACGCCCCCAAATACCGGCAATGCACCGCCACTTAGTCCCGTGCCCGCACCTCTTGGGGTAACAGAAATCAGCTTTTCGTTGCAATACTTTAGGATGGAACTTATTTCCTCTGCGGTTCCGGGTTGCAAAACAAGCTCCGGTCTGAATACGAGGTCTTCAGTCTGATCTGATGAGCATCTGGCTAAATGCTCTTCCTGAAGTAATACATATCGCTTATCTAACACCGAGCAAAAAAATAGAAGATCGGTCTCATCAATTTTTTTAAATCGCATTGCGGCAAAGTTGAGGAAAAAACTGATAGGCAATGATAGACCTACTGTCTCACACACACTTCTATCCAAAGTAAGGTACTTTGTTTTGCATAGTACCAAATTTGTCATAGCTTCGCATTGTAAATGTGAAAGATGAATATTGAGAACACAGAATCGCAGATGAGAAAAGGCTTGCTGGAGCTTTGCATACTTGGCATCATTCATAAAGAGAAGGAAGCATACCCAAGCGACATTTTAGAGCAATTGAAACAGGCAAATCTTATTGTACTTGAAGGGACTTTATATCCGCTGCTTACTCGTCTAAAAAATGCGGAAATGCTTACCTATCGTTGGGAAGAATCGAACTCAGGTCCACCCAGAAAATATTATTCATTGACAAAATCGGGTTTGAAATTTTACCACACCTTAAATGAATCCTGGATTGAATTAAGCAACGCTGTTAATCATTTAACCTCTTAAATAAAACCAACAATGCAAAGAATTATTCAGATCAATATTGCCGGCAGACTATTGCCCATTGAAGAAGATGCCTACCTCGCGTTGCGCGATTATATTAAGTCGCTTGAACGCCATTTTGAAAATGAGCAGGGAAAGGACGAGATTATTCAGGATATCGAATCCCGTATTGCGGAACTGTTTACCATAAGACTACAGGCGGGTACGCAGTGCATTGACAGCGACGATGTAAAAAAAGTAATAGAAACTCTTGGCCCTGCATATACCCTGGGAGCGTCTAATTCAGAACCTGTGAATCCATATCTACCTGCAAAGTACGAACCCAGAACTTCGGGTGGGCAACGCAGACTATACCGCAATCCAAATGACAAAATGCTGGGTGGTGTTTGTAGCGGTATCGCAAACTATTTCGATATAGATCCGGTAATCGTGAGACTTATCATGGTGGTTTTGTTTTTGGGCGCAGGAATTGGATTGCTGGCTTACATTATTGCCTGGGTGGTAATTCCATTGGCGCGCACACCTGAGGAAATTGCCTACATGACTGGTGGGCAACCCATGAATATTCATTCCATCCGCAAAAACGTAGGTAATGAACTACAGGATCTAAAGAAGCGTGGTGAAGAAATGAGCCGTGAGTTGAAAGATTTTTTCAGCAAGAAAAAATAAAGAAAGTCACAAATACAAAAGTCGCAGACATAAAAAAACGAGCCGATATAATCCATCAGCTCGTTTTCGTTTTGGTTTCAAATATATTAGTGGGTTTCTTCACCCGGTCTCACAGGAACTGTTTGAGGGATAAAGTCGCCGTCATTTCCGTCATCTTTATAGTCATAAGCCCAACGATGAACTTCCGGAATTTCCCCAGGCCAGTTTCCATGACCAGGATTAATAGGTGTAGTCCACTCAAGCGTATTGCTACTCCAAGGGTTAGGATCAGTAACCTTACGACCTCTAAAAATGCTTACAAAGAAATTGACTACAAATAATAGCTGCGCAAAGAATGTTATAACAACTACAATCGAAATGAAAGCATTCAGATCATTAAACTGTTTAAAACTTTCCCATGCACTGTAGTCATAATAACGGCGTGGCATCCCGGCTGCTCCTTCATAGTGCATTGGCCAAAAGATCAAATAAGCACCTGCAAAAGTCAGGAAGAAGTGAATGTACCCAAGTGTATTATTCATAAATCTACCGAACATTTTAGGAAACCAGTGATAGATACCGGCGAACATTCCCAAAAAGGCAGATACGCCCATTACAATATGAAAGTGTGCTACCACAAAGTAGGTATCGTGAAGATGAATATCCAAAGCAGAATTACCGAGGTGGATCCCTGTAAGTCCTCCAGAAATAAACATAGATACAAAGCCCAAAGCAAATAACATGGGTACGGTAAATCGAATATTACCTCTCCAGATAGTTGTCAACCAATTAAACACTTTTACGGCAGATGGTACTGCAATCAATAATGTAAGAAGTACGAAAATTGATCCGAGGAAAGGACTCATACCCGTTACAAACATGTGGTGCGCCCACACGAGAAATGCAAGTACCGTAATGCCTATAAATGAAATAATCATCGCGAAATATCCAAAAATTGGCTTGCGGCTGTGTGTAGAAAGTATTTCTGAAGCCATACCCATACCCGGAAGCATAATGATATAAACCTCAGGATGACCCAGGAACCAAAACAAGTGCTGATAAAGAATAGCTGAACCGCCTACGTTTGGTAGCGCTTTTCCTCCAATAAATATTTCCGACAGATAGAACGATGTGCCGAAGTTGCGATCAAAGATCAAAAGCACAAAACCTGACAGCAAAACTGGAAATGAAAGTACCCCAAGTATCGCAGTAAAAAGGAGCGCCCAAATAGTCAACGGCATACGCGTCATGCTCATTCCTTTTGTACGCATGTTCAAAATAGTAGCGATATAGTTAAGCCCACCGAGCAATGAGGACACCACGAATAGTGCCATGGAGATAAGCCAGAGATCCATACCGAGACCAGAACCCATTGAAGCTTCCTTCAACGCGCTCAACGGTGGGTAGGTGGTCCATCCTCCAGACGCTGGTCCGGTTTGAACAAACAAGGAGATGAACATTATAATGCTGGCAGCAAAAAAGAACCAGTAAGAGAGCATGTTCATGAAAGGTGATGCCATGTCACGTGCGCCTATTTGCAGAGGAATAAGCAGATTCGCAAATGTTCCGCTTAATCCGGCTGTCAATACAAAGAACACAAGGATAGTTCCGTGCATAGTAACAAGTGCATAGTAAAACTCTGGATCCAGCTTTCCACCCTTCGCCCATTCACCCAAAAATGTTTCCATTATAGGAAATGACTGTTCAGGAAAACCTAACTGGAGACGGAAAAACACAGAGAACAATGCTCCGATTATCGCCCAGATTATACCGGTTATCAGGAATTGCTTTGCAATTATTTTATGATCCTGACTGAAAATATACTTTGTAATAAAGTGCTGCTCATGATGCTCATGACCATGTTCGTCGTGCCCGCTGTGTCCATGGGCTACATTTGGTCCGTCTATGATTACTTGATTAGCCATTTTTTTTAATTCTCTTTTTTATTGCTTACTAACCGTTGTTAGATTAGTTCATAGTGATTGCCTTTGTTGTATCTGCCTTTTGTGGAGTAGAGTCAGCAGGAATTTCCGGCGTTGAGGTATTCATTGTTGCATAGTAAGACTTTTGTTTGGCAAGCCATGCTTTATGCTCCGCTTCTGTCTCAACGATTACCGTGCCCCGCATAGCATAGTGACCAACCCCACACATCTGATCGCACGAAATCTCGTATACGAAATTAGGGTTTCCAGTCTTCTGCTTCATTTCTGCTGTTGTGATCGTGGGTGTAAACCATATTGTTGTAATGATTCCCGGCACAGCATCCATCTTCATACGAAAGTGCGGTAAACCTACATCATGAATTACGTCTCTTGAGCCAATAATCAACTTTACCGGTCTGTTCACAATCAAATGCATTTCTCCATTTTCCGCAATCACATCATCCATGTTGGCTTTGTCATTCCAGTCTAATCCCAAAACGTTATTAGCATCATTAATTTTCCTGAAGTCTCTTTTGCCAAGTGTATTGTCAGCACCAGGGTAACGAATGATCCAGTTAAATTGCTTACCTACAATCTCTACCACTTGTGAATTTGCAGGGGCTGCGGAAGTCATAGAAAACCATGCGCGTAAACCTATAGCTACAAGAGCAGCCATTGCTATCGCAGGAACTGTAGTCCATAATAATTCCAGTTTGTTACTATGAGGAAAGTAAAAAGCAGTGCGCTTTTCTGTGGACTGATACCGGAATGCAAAGAAGAAAAGCAGTGCTTGTGTAATAAAAAACACAATCCCTGTAATAATAGTAGTTATTCGGTACATCGAATCGTAGCGCACGCCATGATCAGAGGCCGAAACAGGGAGCATTTTATCCATCAGATAAAGGTGGCATTCATAGATGCCCCACATCCCGAGGATAAATGAAAAAAGAAAAAGCCATGCAATAGTACGATTGGTTTGACGCTCTACTTTTTCTTTTCCCCGCAACACCGCTGCATACTCACTTGCCTTAGCGATCTGGTAAATGATGATAAATACCAGTGCTATTAATGCTATTGTTAGAAATCCCGACATGGTCAGTTTTGCTTGTATTTACTAATGTTTTTTATTCTAATCGTTCATTTTGCGTTTACCCATCTATTAACTCGCTTCCGGTTAGCTTTGGTGTAATAACGCCTCTTTCAGTAACGGATGATTATTCGGTACTAACGAAGATTTCGTTAGGGTATTGGCTACCGTAAAGATTAAAACACCAACGAAGCCTGCAAAAATACCGAGTTCATACCAGCTAAGATGCCAGTGTTTTCCAAGTGGACCCGGCATCGTCATGATGTAGAAGTCCAGCCAATGACCGAAAATAATAACCATTGCCATAAAGCTCATTGTAAAATAGTTGCGTTTGCTTGGACGAGCCATCAATATCAATATCGGCATCACAAAATTAATGATGAAGGTTGCATACCAAATCACGCCGTACGGGCCCTGCTGACGCATCTTATAATAAACCGTTTCCTCAGGAATATTACTGTACCAGATCAGCATATATTGGGCAAACCATACGTAAGTCCAGAAGATGGAGAATGCGAACATAAATTTACCAAGATCGTGAATGTGTTCTTTGGTAACTATTTCAAGATTGCCTTGATTTTTCAAGTACACAACCCAAAGCAAAATCAGGGACATAGCGCTTACAAAAGCACTTGCAAAAGTGTACCAGCTAAACATTGTAGAATACCAGTGTGCATCAATACTCATGATCCACAACCAGGGTGTAATACTCATTTGTGTGAGGGCATATACAAGTAAAAATCCTGCAGACCATTTCACCATTGTCCAATAAATCTTAGTGCTATTCTTCGGAGCAGATTCTTGAGCTATTGAAAGCGCGCGAAATTTTCTACCAAAAAAAGACCAGAGAATAATAGTGATAATAGTAATGGTGGCAAACATTCCCTTATTTAGAAATGCCTTTTTTCCTTCAAGAATTTTATCTCCCTCAGGATGTATCCAGTGAAAAATGGTGTTGTGTCCGTCTATATCAAAAACAAAAGCTATCAGAAAAAGGATGATCATTGTAATCACACCGAATATCCAAACATTAGCGCCAATTGCTTCAGGTACACGCTTGTATGCTACGATCCACCCACCCTGCGCCAGAGAGGCAGCAGCCTGAACAAATACACAGGCAACGGTCATCAAAAGGAAGAAAACACTGTTATGAAGCAGCACAATCCAGAAACGGGTTCTTTCGGCGTGCATGATTTCATGATTTGCATTGTGGCTGTTTGCAAGAGTAAAAACGCCAAGAAGCAAGGTGATAATACCAATCAACATCAGCACAAAGCTTGTAGTCTTCAATCGTGCCGGTATCTCAAAACGTTCGTTCATTGGTTAACTTTTATTGGAAGTAACTTTTTAAAAAATCTATCAATTAGTGGTTTGCGGTTGTAACCTGTCCTTTGCCAGCCATGTTTGACGTATCCATCGGGTAAGCTTGCTTTCCAGCTGAGTCAGCACCTGTTACGCTGCCAAATTTGAAGGCTGCTCCACCGTTTTCACTTTGCACCTTCTTTATGTAGGCAATAACCTGCCAACGTTGCTTTACATCAAGCTGACTTGCATAAGATCCCATAGCATTCTTTCCAAATTTCACAGCGGCATACATCACTCCTTCAGACATGCCGAGATACTTGCCATCTTTAAAATTAGCAGGCATGGATGCATATTTTCCACTTGCAAACAAAGGTCCTTGTCCGTCCAACTTTTGTCCATGACAGATGCCGCAATAAATATCATAAAGGCGCTTACCTTCCTGTAACTCCTCTACAGTAAATCGAAGATTTGTGGTGAAGGCCTTGTATGCTGTAGTATCCCCTTCTTTCAAATGATCGGGAAGGTCGTGATCGCGTGCAATTGTTCCAGGCACTGGCAAACGGCTCGACTGACTGTCTGCAAAGTTTGGATTATAAGTATAAGCATCGTAAGCACGAGAGTAGACCATGTCTGGTGCGTAGGTTTTACCCGGATTACGGTGCTTGCTACCATTTTGGTTACATGCAGTTATGCCGAGACCTATCATCAGGCTTGCAACTACTATGCTTTTGGTCTTATTCATATTTTAATGTAAAATTCAAAAGGTAAAATTCAAAAAAGCTGAAACTATATTCTATTAACCTCTTAACCTTCTTATCAAATTGTCAACACACCAACCGTACTATGCCTTTTGGTACTCTTCTTCTCTGTCCCATCTTCCATACCACCATTCTGTTTCCGCTACTTGTACATTCGTTTCTACAGCTCCTGTTGATTTCAAGAAGTCAATTACCTCCATCTCAGTTACATGCTCGTTCAGCTCAATTGCCATTACAAAAAGGTCATCGGTCTGACGTGGGTGAAACAGATGCTTTTTAACGCCGGGCATAATTTGGTTGAGATAACAAAAAGTAAGCACCATACCAACTGCTGCAAATAATACGGTCAACTCAAATACGATAGGTATAAATGCCGGCAGCGAAAAATGAGGCTTTCCGCCAAATACCATCGGCCAATCGTAACTAAATATCCACCCCATAAAACCAAGTGCCGTTGCCGTACCCGTCAGTCCATAGATAAAACCCGCCACGTGCAAATCTGTTTCTTTATGTCCCAATGCCTGATCCAAACCATGTACAGGAAATGGAGTATAAACATCATGAAGCTTATAGCCACTGTTTCGTACTTTCTTCACTGCAGGAAATAAAACTTCCTCGTCGTCAAAACACGCAACAGCAAATTTTTTTATAGCCATTCTTATTAAAAATTCAAAAGTTAAAAGTCAAAAAAGTCATTGATCAACCCCATCAACTTATCAACCGATTAATGATGATGCGCCTCCGCCTGCTCTCTTGCAAACTCACCTGTATCCTTATCATCAATCACTGCCATCTTCTTCTTATAGCTTTCACCCGATGTCTTCAATACAAACTTGATTTCCGCAATAGCGATAACAGGGAAGTATTTAGCAAACAGAAAAAAGCAGGTAAAGAACAATCCAAAAGTACCGAGATAAAAACCTACTTCCGGCCATGTTGGGCTATAGTAAGTCCACGATGCGGGCAAGTAATCGCGGTAAAGTGATGTAACAATAATCACAAAACGCTCGAACCACATACCAATGTTCACAACTATAGACATAATAAACGTAAACGGAATATTCCTACGAAGCTTCTTGAACCAAAACAACTGAGGCGACACCACATTACAAGTCATCATAGCCCAGTAGCTCCACCAATATGGCCCCATAATACGCCAGTGAAAAGCAGCCTGCTCATAAATCACCTGGCTATACCACGCCATAAAAAGCTCAGTCAAATACGCCACACCCACTATAGAACCAGTAAGAACAATCACCTTATTCATTGCCTCAATATGCCCCACGGTAATGTAGTCCTCAAGACCCATTATACGCCTACACACAATCAACAACGTTTGCACCATTGCAAAACCAGAGAATATAGCCCCAGCCACAAAGTAAGGAGGGAAAATCGTAGTATGCCATCCCGGAATCACCGAAGTCGCAAAGTCAAACGATACAATCGTATGCACCGAAAGAACCAACGGAGTAGAAAGACCTGCAAGAACCAATGAAAGAGCCTCATGACGCTGCCAGTTTTTAGCCGAACCAGTCCACCCAAAAGAAGCCACACCATACATCATCTTCCGAAACTTAGTCTTAGCCCTGTCCCGCACCGTAGCAAAATCAGGAATCAAACCCGAATACCAAAACAACAACGAAACAGTAAAATAAGTAGAAATCGCAAACACATCCCAAAGCAGCGCCGAGTTAAAATTAGGCCAAAGCGGACCACGCGTATTAGGGTAAGGCAACACAAAGAAACCATCCCAAACCCTACCCATATGGAAAATCGGAAACTGCCCCGCACACATCACCGCAAAAATCGTCATCGCCTCAGCAGCACGGTTCACACCCGTTCTCCAACCCTGCCGAAAAAGCAAAAGAATCGCAGAAATCAAAGTACCCGCATGACCAATACCTACCCACCACACAAAATTCGTAATATCCCATCCCCAACCCACAGTCCGGTTTATACCCCACACACCAATCCCCCAATACACCTCCCACACCACCGAAAACACACCAAACAACAGCAACGCCACCGAAAAAAAGAAACCGACATACCACATCCGTCCCGGTTTTTGCTCAATCGGGCGCACAATATCCTCCGTCACCTGATGGTACGTTTTCTCTCCATCAACCAGCGGTTCCCGTACAAAAGATTCGTACTTTAAATGCATACCTCGTAATTAGAAAAAGTCCTTTTTAAAAAAAATTTTTATTGTCCAAGCACCACTACTACTATTAAGCTTTTACGGCGTTAGCACCATTCATCGCAGTTGCTACTATTAAACCCTCCCCCAGCAACCCTAAATCCCCAAACATCCACCCCAAATCACCCCCCTGCAACCCCAAATCCCCCAACTTCCACCCTAAATCACACACCTGCAACTGTCAAACTGGCAACTTCCACCCTAAATCTCCCAACTGCATCATTAGTTATCCCAACTGCATCATTAAATCCCCCAACTGCACCGCCATTCCGTCACCCCCCTCCAATCAACCAATCAACCAATCAACCAATCAACCAATCAACCAATCAACCAATCA
>ENA-UOUJ01000182-UOUJ01000182.1-activated-sludge-metagenome-genome-assembly--contig:-NODE-182-length-52432-cov-34.052332_pt1 | contig 52432 bp, 45 predicted proteins | sample MGYA00249839_ERZ747224 | MGnify/ENA primary metagenome ERZ747224 (study PRJEB28782, sample SAMN03220277) | activated sludge metagenome | biome: wastewater; feature: sewage sludge; material...
CGTCTGCGCCACCGACTCGATGGCCGTCATGACGTTCTGCACCAGGTTGCCGCCGTCGATAACGGGGATGCCAGCCTGAACAGGGGTGATGGTAGTAGTGATAAAGCCGGTTGCGAGCGCAACGGCCAGGGCTGATTTAGCCGCTAAAAAGCGGATACGTTTCATGGTCGAGTACCTCTCGATGTGATGAGTTAGCTATTGCGGCTAATCTGCCCCACAACGCCGTTACTGCTGCGCTGCTGTGGGGTTGGGCCATCACGAGACAGTTCGCCAAAGTCTGTCTAGGTACCCGCCCGGGTCGACACCGTCACGCCCTTGCAATTTTTTGTTGAGTTCGGTGTGTGTCGTGCAACCCTGCACGAAATTACTGCTTTGTTACGTTAGTTCTTTGCTGGTTTTTCCAGGCCAACAGCTCGGCCCATTTTTCCCAAATCCAGCGGTTGAACTGCTGCGGTCAATATCTCGCGTATTTCCGCCTCGGTGCTCCGGTTGTTCAGCGCCGCTCGAACTTTCAGCGCCTGGTGCACCTCATCGGGTAAATTGCGAATGTTCAAATTTGCCATTCTCTTACCTTTTGGTGTACCCGCTACCAATGATAGCAAAAACACCGAAATGCAAAAGCACTAACGGCCCCGCCCTTTGCGCTGCTTTGCTTTTTCCTTCTTGGCGTTCAATTCCGCTTGCAGCTTGGCTTTACGCCGTTCCAGCTCGCCCGGCGCGGGCACTGGGGTAGGCGCTGGTTTCTGCGGTGTAACCGCTGCCGCTGCGCCCTCGATCTGCAACGCTTCGGCTTGAGACAAGGAGCGCAAACGGCCTGCCCTGGCCACCGGCGGCGGAACCTTGCCGACACCTGGAACACCGGGCTTGCTGGTCACGCTGAAATTGTCTTGCAGCAGTGCCACGCGGCGCTTTTCCAGGCCTGGATCAGCAAACGTAATGAGCAGCTTGCCATCCACAGCGGCCCGGATCGCCTGGGCCTTGAACTCGGTTGTACCGTTAACGGTGATGCGGTTGCCGTACCGCTCTGCGGCCAACCTCAAGGCTTCCTGAACACCGGCGCGGTCGGTGCCGGTCGAGACTTGCAGCCGGTCACCGTCATCCCTCACGGAACTAGCACCGGCCCGGTAAATGATCGTGCCCGTCTTGGTGATGTTGTCGATCACCGGCGCATGGCCGGGCTTCGCCTGACCTTGCCCTTTGACCGTGTTGCCCTTCAATCCCTGGGCGGCTTCTCTGGCCCGCAAGGCAGCCAGCGCCTCGCTGTTACCCTGGATAGCCTCTTGCTTGAGCCAATAGGCCCACTGGCGGCGCTGGTGGCCCTGGTGCAGCCGTTCACGCTCTTTAGTGTATTCCTTATATATCCCGTCCAGCTCGGCGCGTAGCGTCGCACTGGTTTGCGAGTACAGCAGTTTTTTGGCCACCCGACCGCCACCGGCCAGCTTGATTGCTGCCCCCTTTGTGGCAGCCTTCTGTTTGGCAGCGACCACGGCCCGATCTTTACGCCGCTTCGCCGCAGCCAATGCCTCGGCCCTAATGGCGGTCAAATTCTTCTGCTCATCCTTGTACCTGGCATAAAGCTCGGTGGTGTCAGCGCGTGACCGTACCGGCTTCTTTTGATACTGCCGCCTGGGCGGCTGCTCCTGCTGATCCGATGACGCCTCAAAGGCTCCCAACCGCTTTTCCAAGGCAGGCTTGGACAGATCGCGGGCCACGGTGCTGGGCTTGACCATCGTTCCGTCATCGGCCCGGATCACCAGCCCATTACCCCTTGGCGTAATCTCCAGACCGTTATCACGCATGACCTGGTGCAGCTCCGTCCAAGACTGCGCGGCTTTAATGTCGTTCAGGCATTCGCGCTTGATCCAGCCCACCAGACTTTCAACGCCTGCATGGCGCTCCATGTCGGCGGCCCTCGATGCCGCCCCGCGCTGCTGCGGTCGGTGATTATCCGCTTCCAGGCCATAGTCCCGCTCCAGCGCCTCGCACAAGTCGGCCAGCGCCAGGTGCGGATAGTACGGCTCGTGCATCGTGTGCCTGGTCGGGTGAATCTTGTTGATGGCAATGTGGATGTGCAGGTTGTCGGTGTCGTTATGCACGGCGCTGATACGCTGATGCTCACCAAACCCTAGCCCTTGGCAAATCCGTTCCTCGATCGACTTCAATGTGTCGGCATCGGGATTCTCGCCGGCGCGAAAACTGACAATCAGGTGATAGGTCTTATCGCCCTTGGCCCTGGTGTTCATGTGCTGGGTGGCCAGCACTTCGGAGATGGCATCGCGTACTGAATGCGCATCGCAGTTCGTGACCTGGACATGGCCCAGCCTGTGGTCTTTGCTCTGTGCGTCGGTGATGTATTTGGCCAGGTCGGCAAAGTCGGATTTGCCCACCGAACGCATGGATACATGCTTGGCGATCATCAACCAGCCTCCGTTTTTTTAGCGGCTAAAATTTTCAAGGCTCGGCCTTTGACTGCACCACGGATTTCATCAGCCGGCTCATTTCTTCTTGGGTAGTTTCGATCCGGCCCAGCAGGGCAAGAATCGTGGCATCACCGAAGCGGGCCGTGCGCGGGTCGTCGGTCAACCATAGTTTGAGCAAGCCACCCAGCCTGCCCAGGTCGCCATTAACCCGCACCAGCTCGCGCACATACTGGTAATCCATGACGCCCTTGACCTGGTAGCCCTGACCCACGTCGCGTAGATAACGCGCAACGCTGATCCCCGCCCTCCTGGCGTTCGCCTCGATCTCGGCCCGCTCTTCGGGCAGGCAGTACACCTTGATGGGTGGGCTGCTCTTGCGCGTAACCCTTTTTTCGTCGTCCATTTGTCCTCCATCCGGCTGTTGCCGTCGGCCCCGCAGGGCAGGATTCCCGTTGAGCACCGCAGGTGCGAATAAGGGCAAGTGAAGAAGGACAACCCGCTTGGGGGTGGGCCTACTTCACACATCCTGCCCGCGTCACAGCCGCGTTTTCTACACGTATGCAGGCTGGAATCCATCGCTATTCCGTCGCTATTCATCTGCGATTGCTCTGCAATCGCTGCACAATAGGCAGAATCGCGCTGTAATCGTGAAAAATTGCCATAGAGTCGCGATAAAACCGGACTTTCCAACCGATTTCCAATCACTTTCCTTCGCGAGAAACCAACGCTTTCCTTGCACTTTCCTCTCATTTGAAAACTAGGTTGAACGCCAAGGGAAAAGCCATATCACTGCCCCTCAAGTGTCAACAAAGCTCTCTCGATGCCGCCGGCATTCAGTAACGAATAACCTCCAGCCGCCTCTTCAATGGCGCGCGATGCGATTCTGGTAGCGCGGGCCGGTGATCTTGTAGCCGCCACACTCCGTTGATGTTGACATTTGAGGGGCAGCCTGGCCGTAGCCGATAAAGCTCGATGACTCGTAACTGCCTCCCTCCCCTTGGCGTTCAACCATCGGCCCTTGGCCGATTGAGCAAGTCCGCCAGGGCTTGATCGACAAGGTGCAAGCGACCGCCTCAAGCGGGCGGCAGCACCGCCTGGATATCCTGAAATATCCTGAATATCCTGCCAAAACAGCAAAAAATCGGGCCGCTGTGGCACGCTTCCGGGCCGATGTGACACGCCCTCGGGCCGGTGTGACACGCTTTACCCTGTCTCTGGCGTCTATCTCGATGCCGACTTCGACCAACCCAGCGGCATCCTCCCTCAGCCGTCGCCGATAATTACGCAGCGTCATACTGTTGACCGCCTCGCCTCCTACGGCACGAATCAAGGTGTCCAGATGCCAGCCTCCTGCCGGGTCGTGTCTGTGGGTGAGCACATGCCGTGCAAGCGCCTGACTGATCCCATGTTGCAACCGGGCAATGGGGGCAGGCGGGTAGTACAAAGACAAATCCCTCTCTAGCAGCATCACCAGGGCAACCCCCAGCCGGACGCGCCACAAATTGCGTTCACCGCCGGTGAGCGGATCGCGGCGGGTCATGGGTGATGGGATAACGTGGTCGATCAGGCCGCCAATGATGCTGTCTCCACTGTGCTCCAGTTCCGGCGTCACGATCTCTACCGTGGCGGCTCGCAGGTCGATCAACAGCTTCTTGATGCGACCGTGGCTGTACTGGTGATCGGATAGCGTCCGGCGCACCTTCGCTGGGTCAACCAGCAGCTCAATGCCACCGTCTGAAATTTCGCGGCGGCGCTCCGCCACATACAACATGGATTCCACAATATCGGCATGACGTTGACCCAGCCTGCCGGTTACACGGCATCGACCGAAACCGGTGTCTATCCACTGCCCGGCACGTTCCCGTGGGCGCTGGCTAGGCTGATAGATCATCACTCGTGCCTGCAATGCCGTGCTGGTCGGGGCGACCTGATTACCAGTTGTCATTGCCTCCCCTCGCTACGGATTTCAACTTCGCGGGCGGCTGTCGTTTCTGCCGTTCAAGTACAGCCGGCTTGAGGACGCCGCCCTCGTGCCGCCGGAACCAACACTCCTGAAAAGGCGCACCATAGTTGGCTTTGCTAACGCCATAGCGGACGAAGAACCCCCGTTGCCCCTCATCAACACCCCATTCCTCGGCCTCGGCCTGCGTCATGCCGGACAGATACGACTGCCAGCGGATGTTATCGACCAGCACCGATGATCCACGGCTGGCCTGCTGTTGATCGCCAGCACCCGCCATCGCCGCGCCTTTGCTGGCGTGGTGCAGAAATACAATGGCACAGCCGGTATCGGCGGCTATGGCCTCCATACGGCCGACGACCTGAGCCATAGGCCCGCTGGCGTTCTCCTCCTCGATATGGAAGCGGCGCAGAGTGTCGAGAACCATCAGACGACGGCCCTCGGCGGCCCGCTTGAGTCCGTCGAACCAATCTCGGTCCATGACGTTGGGGCATTTGCCAATCAGCGACTCGATCAGCAGGCCATCCGCCACGGCTCGCCGCTGGTCGGCTGTGAGGTGCGCGCCAAGTGCGTGCAATCGGTGATGGATTGCAACAGGTGGGTCTTCGGCTGGCAGATAGACCACCGCGCCGGTGGGCAGCTCCCCCACTTCCAGTAGATCAGGGCCGCCAGCAACCTGCGCAGCCAATTGCAGGATCAGCATGGACTTGCCCGCCCCGCCTGGCGACACCAAAGCACCCACCGTACCGACAACCATATTGGGTAATACATAGTCAATCGGAGGCGGCGGATCGGTGAACGCCGCCATCAGGTCGATGGCCATATCAGCCCCTCATGTCGCCGGGTCGATCAGCCTGGATGCCCGAAGACTTGCGCGCCTCAATCCACTCTTCGACTTCCGATAAATCCCATGCAACATTCCTGCACGTAAGCGCGATACGACGAGGAAACTCGCCTCGCTGCTCCAGGTTGTAGATGGTTCGTGTCGAGAGCGGAATGATCTCCAGGAGCCTTTTCCTGTTGATTAACATCTTGTTTTTCATGACTTGCATGGCTCGGCCTCCAATTGCTAACGAGTGCCTTATGGTGCCTAGCAATTCATTCTTCGACAGCGCTATAATTACCCAAAAAGGTTGACGCCATGAAAAAGGAAAATTCCACGAGATTCATAGAAGCTCTAGATCCCGACGTTGTCATCTTCATTCATGACGACTGTTCACCCACTGTTGCGGAAGCCATCCAGAAATTTCAGGAATGTTGGCGACCATACTCCACGGCCTCACGCCACTACCCAATAGTGGGCTTGATCCGAGAAGTAATTGATCCAGCCGTAGCCGCCTACATGACCACCCTTCCTGCGCGTTATTCGAGTTTTGTTCCAGGTGCGGGAACTGGCACCGACTTCAGTGAGATCATTCGACTGGTGGGACTTGATGCCATGGTTCGCTTGCAACGAGAGCTGCTGCGTCGGTTCATCAAAACAGTGGACCGGCAGGACTCAAGAGACCGGCGGTTTATCGGAACACTCGAATCTTTAGCCAGCCTTGCTTTGAGCTGCGCATGCAAACGCCCCAAGAAAGCGGCTTTGCGTGGCTTGAATGGAACCCGCTCACAAAGCTTCTGCCGTTTCTGTGGGAAACCTACCGGACTAAAGTCATTTGCAGATGATGACTCTCAAGTGCGCGGCAACGATGACAATCTACGATTAAGCAGCAAGTATTGCGAAGACCATCAACCACAACTGCCCAGCGGGGCATCAAACCTGGCTTATAGGCGAGCAAAGCGCTCTGTCGAACAATTCGACATAGAACTTGGCCGACTTAACCGCCAATGTGCGAACCGAGGCACGCCACAAGCGGCGTCAGGCGACCCGCTGGTGGATCGCTATTTCCATCAGTACATGCTGGCTCAGACCGTACAGCCAGCCGACAAAGAGGAGCTGCGCAACCAAGCGCGCTTGATGGTGGACTCGAAGCTATCAGACCGCAAAAAGCAAATACTCGTACTTCAACGGGATGGATTCAATCAGTCGCAGATAGGGCGAAAATTGGGCATCGAACGTCAAGCAGTATCGAAAGCACTGAAATCATTGGCTTCAATACCCAACATCCTTCAATTGAAGGAATAAGATCGGCAGAAAAATTTTAGCGGCTAAAAAATGCAGATTCTCATTGAATCTGCCAACTTTCCAATACTTGCAAAATCAGCGAGTGCCACTACCGCAATGCTTTGGATTCCCTGCTATCAGCCATAAGCATTCCTTGAAGGAGCGCCCACCAGTAACAGCTTCAAGCTGAGAACCGCCGCCCACATGTTCATTGCTGAACAACCACTGTCACCGAAAGCAGTGCATCGCATAGGCAAGGGCAGTTGGTAGCAGGCCATAGGAGCCACGTAACCAAGACCACTCATGGAGACAAAGCTTCAGCCTCATCAAGGACTTCCTCAAACTGCGCTGCTTCGTTTCTTATCCTGTGATCTATACGGTTGAACACATTCCGAAGCTCAACCCGGTATGAGGCCTCCGTCGGAAGGTCTGTGCCCTTGATCACGGCGATCCTGAACGAGGATGCGACGTCAAACAGTCCATGATTGCCCTGCAGCCTGTTGTGGCTGCGAATGGCAACTTCGAGTAGATAGGTCTTGAACGATGCTGTGATCTTTTCACTGGGAATAATGTCTTGCAACATTGAACCCAGCGCCTTGGTGGCTTCTATGGAAATGAAGTGCCGGTCAAAGCCATTGGCGCTGCGCGTGGCCTCTGGAATCTCTGCGTCATCAATGCGCGCACATTGTTCAGCCCAATCAGTGGCGACACTGACCAAGCGGTAGAGAAGGTAGTGAAATGGTGTCGGCCACTCTTGACAGGCTTCTTCGCCAGGCGGCATCAGCATCTGCTTGAGAATCTTTTTCGCGAAGTGCCTGAAATAGTGCAGCCACATATGATCTTGAAGGCCCTGATGGATACCCTCGTGGACCATAATCTCAAAGAGTGTTATTCCAGAATTAATCGGGCAGCGAAATCTCCCCCCGTCGTAGTAGGACCCCAATGATTCGTTGAGCTTCTCGGCCAACTTGCGGTCTTCATCCAGACGCCGACATACAGCTTCGCCAATGGCCCTATCAAGACCATTCTTCATCGCCTCAGCAGCGTCGGAGAAAAAAAAATGAAGCAGTCGATTGTTCTGCGGCAGGTACAAGCGACTCCCACCATTCAGATTCTGATTGTTCTTCAGCTCCACATAAAGACGGCTACCCGGCGCGTCGAACAAAGCATCCATGAAGTTTTCAATGAAGTCAGAGCGTATAACCTCGTCAGCTTCAAGGAGCTTGAGGCAGAAGTGTGGGTGGGTCACTGCCAGATGGGCGGTAAGCTCAGGAGATGTGACCAGGTTCAAGAGAACTTCACGCGCCTGCGTGCTGGCTTCGTCACGCGCCACGCTCCAGGACTTCAAAGATTGCAGCGCGTTACTCCAGCGCTGCCGCCACGCCGGCCTTGCTCGGGGTGCTTCCCCGCGCAGGAGCGCAGCCATGTTGATGTTGCGAGGGTCGAGACGATCGACCCACTCAGCAATTAGTGATTGCTGCTTGGTCAGGAGAATTAGCTTCGGCAACTGCGGTTCGACCAGCAGCACCAGTTCGTCATAGCGTTTGGTGAGATGCAGGTTCTCAATCAATTCGCGAAAGACGCGAACTCTTCCCCGGACCAGCATGGGAAATCTCGTCCGCCAGAAAAAGTAGAAGACGACGGTGAGAAGAAGTAGATAAACCGCGCTCGAACTATCGAACCCCCATTTCCACGGCCCCATGCTGTAGTAGAGTCCGAGTCTTTCCAGGACTGGAGCAAATACCAAGTAGTGGATTAGGAGAAAGACGATGCCGCCGATCACCCAATCCCACCATGCCATGCAAAAACGGAGCCGAAGCCTACTGGCAGGGGAAATCAGTGCCCAAACTGCAGCAATTACGCCCAATATGGTCAGCAAGCCGGTGGTGTCAATTTGGGAAGAAGCTGTCATGGCTCGGTTTATTTCGTCCTTTCAATTATTGGAAGAGATTACATTCATTTGGTGTTGGGACGGCAGCAATAGGTCGTAAGCGGTCGCCACCATTAGGTGGTTGGCAGCGTCGTGAAATTTCAGAACTTCCAGGTGTGTCTCATCTTGGCTGCAAAGCATGCTGATCTATCGAAACTCAATCACTTGAACAATGAGAATCTAGAAAAATCAGCGACTCCCAGCAGTCCATTCGTCAATCATATCCGCCCAATCCTGCAACATCGCCGCCCGCTGCTCACGGTATTCAGCCTTGTTATAGACGGCCCTCACCCCCTTTTGCTCGTGCGCCAGGCACTTCTCGATCCAGTCGGTGTTGTAGCCAGCCTCATGCAAAAGCGTGCTGGCCGTGCGCCGTAAGTCATGCGGCCCGAACTTGGCCAGCGACTTCCCGTCTTTCTGCGCCGCTTTGTAAGTCAGGGTCAGCACCTGGTTGAGTGTGGCAGCGCTCATCGGCGCATCCGAGTCGTACCGTGATGGCAAAACGAAGTCGGAACCACCGGCAAAGGTTCTCAGGGCAATGAAAATATCCAGAGCCTGCTGGGACAGGAATACCAGGTGCGGGTTACGGCGCTTCATCCTCTCCTTTGGAATCGTCCACAGCGCTTCACTGAAATTGATCTCGCTCCAGGTCGCATTGGTCAGCTCACTTTTGCGCACCATGGTCAGCAAAAGCAGCTTGGCCGCCGCACGATTTGTTGGGCTTGTACCCACCCGCTCCATGTACTGGTACATCAGCCCGATTTCCTCTGGCGTCAACGCTCGGTCGCGTGGTTCGAATCGGGCGATGCTGGTTGGCCGCACCAGCTCCGCAGGGTTTTCGACCTTCTGCCCACGCTCGGTTGCCCAGCGAAACACTTGCATAACGATTTCACGCACATGAACGGCGGTGGCCGGTGCGCCTCGCTCGACGATGACATCGGTCAGCGCTCGCAAGTCCTCATGAGTAATCTCCACCAGCTTCTGATTGCTGAATTTCGGCTTCAGCTCGCGCTCATAGACCGAACGGCGCATATCGCGGGTGGAGTCGGCCATCTGGTAGCCGCGCAGCCACTTTTCCGCCCAGGCACCGAACGTCTCTGCATCCTTGACCCGCGCCTTGTCGCGGGCCTTCTCCTTGGCCGGCGACTTACCAGCCGCAACCATTTTCTTGGCGTCATTCAACTGCTCACGGGCTTCAGCCAAGGTGATGCCACCGACGCCATAGCGACCAAAGGTGATGGTCTCCTGGCGTCCGTTGATTGAGTAGTTGTAACGGAACGAGATGGAGCCGGCTGGAGTAACGGCCACATAAAGACCTTCCCGGTCATTCACCTTGTAGAGCTTGTCCCTGGGCTTGAGATTTCGCAGCTTGGTATCAGTCAGCATTCACCCTGTCCTTCTCTCGTCTCCGATACCATGCTGAAAAACATCACAAAATCAGCTTATTTTTCCAATAAAAACAACATCTTAATTAAATCAGATACCATGCAATGAACAAAAAAGGCAGCATGGTATCGGCTTCCGTCATGGCATCGTCAACCGATAGTACCAGCTTTAATGCCATGCTCAAACGGTGCTTGGCGCTTCCTCTTGTTGCCAGACCATGCCAGACGCAAATACAAAAAAGCCCGCAATTACGCGGGCTTAGCGGCTTTTTATGCCTTCAGATGCCTGAACGTGCCAGACGCGGGATCATTCCCACTCAATCGTCGCTGGCGGCTTGCTGCTTACATCGTACGTCACACGGTTAATGCCGCGCACTTCGTTGATGATGCGGCCAGAGGTACGCTTGAGCAGCGAGTATGGCAGTTCAGCCCAGTCAGCTGTCATGAAGTCGGTGGTCTGCACGGCACGCATGGCAACAACGTACTCATAGGTACGAGCATCGCCCATTACGCCTACGCTTTTCACTGGCAAGAAGACGGTGAAGGCCTGGGAAGTCAGGTCGTACCAGTTCTTGCCGGTTTCTTCGTCAACCGTGTTGCGCAGCTCTTCGATGAAGATGGCATCGGCTTGACGCAGCAGATCTGCGTATTCGCGCTTGATTTCACCCAGAATACGGACACCCAAGCCTGGGCCTGGGAAGGGGTGACGGTAGACCATTGCTGGCGGCAGGCCCAGGGCTACGCCTAGTTTGCGCACTTCGTCCTTGAACAGCTCGCGCAGGGGTTCCAGCAGTTTCAGGTTCAGCGTATCTGGCAGGCCGCCCACGTTGTGGTGGGATTTGATGCCAGTGGCTTTACCGGATTTAGCGGCGGCGGACTCGATTACGTCCGGGTAGATTGTGCCTTGGGCCAACCAGCGGGCGTTGCTGAGTTTGGCGGCTTCTTCCTGGAAGATTTCCACGAATTCACGGCCAATGATCTTGCGCTTGGCTTCTGGATCGGTAACACCGGCCAGTTTGCCCAGGAAGCGGTCGGAAGCGTCGATATGGATGATCTTCAAACCCATATTGTCGGCGAAGGTGCTCATGACTTGCTGGGCTTCATTCAGACGCAGCAGGCCGTGGTCCACGAATACGCAGGTCAGCTTGTCGCCGATAGCCTGGTGGATCAGAGCGGCAGCAACCGAGGAATCCACACCACCGGACAGAGCCAGAATAACTTCTTCGTCGCCGACTTGTTCGCGGATATTGGCGATAGCCTCTTGCACGTAGTCAGGCATGTTCCAATCACCCACGCAGCCGCAGATGTCGCGTACAAAGCGCTCGAACAAAGCAGCGCCTTGGACAGTGTGGGTGACTTCGGGGTGGAACTGAACCGCGTAGAAGCCGCGATCTTCATCGGCCATACCGGCGATGGGGCATGTAGGCGTGGAAGCCATCAGCTTGAAGCCGGGAGGCAAGGCGGTAACTTTGTCGCCGTGGCTCATCCAGACTTTGAGCATGCCGTGGCCTTCTGCCGTAGCGAAATCCTGAATACCGTCCAGCAGCTTGGTGTGGCCGTGGGCGCGGACTTCGGCGTAACCGAATTCACGCTTGTCCGAACCTTCGGTAACGCCGCCCAGTTGGCGGGCCATGGCTTGCATGCCGTAGCAAATGCCCAGAACGGGTACGCCGGCTTCAAACGCGGCGGCAGGAACTTGCAGAGCGTCTTCGGCGTAGACCGAGGCGTGGCTGCCAGACAGAATGATCCCTTTCAGGCCTTCTTGGGAACGGATGAATTCATCGCTGACATCACCGGGGTGAATTTCACAGTACGCACCGGCTTCGCGTACGCGACGCGCAATAAGCTGGGTGACCTGGGAGCCGTAATCAAGAATCAGAATTCGCTGGTGCATGAAAGTATCGAGCCAATAATAAAGCGGTAAAGGATCTATTTTACGCTGTGTAGCGCCGCTTAGGGAGTCGCAGAAATACTCCAGGCCGAAATTGTCTTGCATCACTGGCATTCATGCGGCAAGGCAGCTACAGTACATGCAGCCATTTTGGGAGTTTCAGCATGTCTTCGAGTCGTACCCCTCGTCCGAGCGAACTTAATGAACACCAGGAATCCCGACCTGCACAGGCCACACAACAACAAGGCGGCGGCAGCTATATCCCTGCTCCCGGCCCCTCCGGTGCCCGCTCGCACAGCTTTGTCTATGAATGTCAGGAAGATACGGACGAAGTCTCCGACAGCCTGACGTTTGTGCTGGTTCACGGTGCATGGCACGGTGGCTGGTGCTGGTCGCGCCTGGCAGCCCGGCTGCAGGCCAAAGGGCATAAAGTCTATACCCCCACGCTGACAGGACTGGGCGAACGCAGCCACTTGCTCAGCGCGGACATTACCCTAAACACCTTTGTAGATGATGTCGCTAATTTGATACGTTGGGAGGAACTCTCCAACGTGGTTCTGGTGGGCCACAGCTTTGGAGGACTGGTCATTAGCGGCGTCGCCGACGTCATGCCACGCTGCATTCAACAACTGATTTACCTGGACGCCTTTATCCTGCCCAGCGGCACCAGCACCTTCGACACCCTGCCAGAAAAGATTGTCGACAGCATGGTGGCCTCTGCCGGGAAAAGCGCCATTCCTGCCGTCCCCCCTCCTCCACTAAGCGCCTTGGGCCTGCATGCCACAGAAGATCTGCACTTTGTCGGTAACCGCCTGACACCACAGCCGCTTAGCGTCTACCGCTCTTCCCTGCGCTTACAGAACCCCGTCATCGGCAATGGCCGCCCTTGCTCCTATATCTCCTGCACACAGCCTACGTTCAGAGGGGTGGATACCTCGCGCGAATGGGCCCGTCAGCAGAAAGACTGGGAATTCCGAGAGTTGGAAAGTGGGCACTGCGCGTTGATGACACACCCCGACATGCTGGCCCGGCTTTTACTGGAGCTAGCGGACTAAACTGCGTCGCCCGCACTGTCTTTAGAGCGATAAAACTCTCTGGGAGTAACCCCAAAATACCGCCGGAAAACGGCGGCATATGCGCTTTGGCTGGCGTAACCGTGCTGCAAAGCCACTTGCACAACAGGCTCACCAGCTGCCAAGCCCTCCAAAGACCCCAACAATCGAGCGAATTGACGCCATTGCCCAAAGCTGATGCCGGTATGGCGACGAAACAGGCGGTGGAAAGTTTTGACGCTCATGGCCAGTTGCCTGGCCCAGGCATCTGCATCTCTATCATCATCGGGGCTAGCCTCCAGATGTCGACATACCAGTAGCAAGCGCGGCTCTTCGGGCCAGGGCAGATGAAACGGCAATACAGGCAACTCGCGCAGTTCATCCAGCAATAAACGCATCAAGCGGCCATCGCGACTGTCTTGCGCATACACCAAAGGAATTCGGCTGGCCTCCAGAATCAGCTCCCGTAGCAAGGGGCTGACATCCAGCACGCAGTTACGCGCCGGCAAGCCCGGAGCAGCATCCTCATCCACAAAGATCGTGCGCATTTTGACCTGCCCGCGCATGCGAACCGTATGAGGACGACCCGGTTGCAGCCAAACGCCACGGCTAGGAGGAACCACCCAGCGCCCTTCCTGGGCATCAATCACCATCACCCCTTGCACGGCGTACAAGAACTGCGCACGTACATGCTGATGTTCGTGAATAAGATGGCCGTCCGGATAGTCTGCCGCCAAACCACTAATAGGCAGCTTGGCCAGCTCAACCGGAATATGAATAAGAGGATCAAGCACAAGCTGTCCCATTTGCGCTAATTCAAGTCAGTTTAGCGAAAGACAGGCAAGTCGGTCTACAGCGAGCATACGTCTTCCTTATTGATGGATGCTTCCAATGCGCAACTATGCTTATCCGCTGGTGACCATGCTGTTGTGGTCCGGCAATGTCATTGTTTCCAAAATGGCGCACGGCCTGATCGCCGCACCTGCCATGAGTTTTTATCGAGTCGTGCTGGCGCTGGCCATCATGAGCCTGTTTGCCGCTCGCCCTGTCTGGCGACACTGGCACTCGATCCGTCCTCAACTACCCAAACTGCTGTTTCTGGGATTTCTGAGCATGGCGTTTTATCAATGCCTGTCTTATTGGGCAGCAGCCAGCACCAGTGCCACCAATATGGCCGTGATTACCGCACTGACACCCCTACTGACCCTGTTGACCACCCGTCTGCTGCTGGCAGGCTCTGGCCCTCGCGGCATGCTGCCCGGCGCCCTGCTGGCCTTGTTTGGAACAGTCTGGTTGATTAGCGGCGGCCATCCCATGCAACTGCTAAGCCAAGGAGTCCGCTCTGGCGACTTGCTGATGCTGACAGCGGCATTGAGCTACGCCTTTTACAGTGTTTTTTTGAAGAAATGGCATATCACTGTGCCAGCCTGGCAATCGACCTATCTTCAAGCCTGGGGAGCCTTGATCACCCTGCTGCCGGTCTTCTTCTGGCTACCGGCTGAACAAACTCAATTGAATGAGCAAACAGTCCCCCTGATCCTGTACGCAGGCATCCTGGCCTCCGTCCTGCTGCCCTACTGCTGGACCCAAGGCATCACACGCTTGGGCCCGGCCCGATGCAGCCTGTTCCTGAATATCCTGCCCTTCATGACCGCCATGCTGGCCATCCCATTGCTGGGCGAACAACTGGGCGCACACCATGTGAGCGGTGGATTGCTGACTCTGGCAGGGGTGATTTTGGCTCAATGGCCGCCTCAACAATGGCTGTTCAAAACCAAAGCAGCCCCTGCCAAATAAGAAATATGGGAGTTTTATACCCAACTCCTGCTATGAACTGATTTTCCAGCTATCCGCCACTAATTTGTGAGCTAACGAGTGGCGAACTAATGAACTGAATAGCTGAATGGCTGAATGGCTGAATAGCTGAATAGCTGAATAGCTGAATAGCTGAATAGCTGAATAGCTGAATAGCTGAATAGCACTCTTAGGGTAAGCGCACCCCGCAGTATCCAAAGCAAGGCGTCCCGTCATAAACGGGGCACTTTTTATTATTTAGAGTTCTCTGCATTCCCATCCCTCCCACCTCATAAAGAGTCGCTCCCTGAATGAAATAAGGGCTACACGGCACCAGCCAAGGTGGAAATAGCAAAGGCTGAGATAGCAGTAGTTACTGCTATTGCTGTTGCTGTGATCTTGACGGTGACGGTGACGGTGACGGTGACGGTGACGGTAGTGATTGTGTAGAGCCCTGACCAAACAGCCAACACACCCACAAAAATCCTAAGTGCAAGGTACAGGCAGGGCTATATATTGCTCGATCTGAGCCTCTTGCGGCCTGGGTGGGGGCGTGGGGCGAGTCAGACTGCTTGCCGCGGGCGGTGTCGGGATACGGGATGCAAGCACTCTGCTGTTTGAACCCGACGCTTGTGATTGGTCCGGGGGACCAATCACCGGGTGAGTTCAGAGTGCGCCCGTATCTCGACACCGCCAAGGGCACCGGTGCGCAGCACCGGCAAGCGGTCCGCCCCACGCCCCCACTCAGGCCGCAAGAGGCGTCTATTCTGAGCCCCCCCCTACCCCACAACACAAAGGCGGAAACCTCAAAAAAAACCGCCAACCCAAAGGCTGGCGGTTTCTGGCATGCAAGAGACTGTCTAAGATCAGTCAGCGCGGTAGTTAGGCGCTTCCTTGGTGATCTGCACATCATGCACGTGGGACTCACGTACACCAGCAGCCGTAATTTCCACGAACTCGGCCTTGGCGTGCAATTCCTCGATGGATTTGCAACCGCAGTAGCCCATGGAAGCACGGATGCCGCCAACCAGTTGGTAAATAATGGCAATCACACTGCCCTTGTAAGGCACGCGGCCTTCAATACCTTCTGGAACCAGCTTGTCAGCGTTGTTCGAAGGATCCTGGAAGTAGCGATCAGCTGAACCATCCACCATGGCGCCCAAGCTACCCATACCGCGGTAGGACTTGTACGAACGGCCCTGGAACAGCACCACTTCACCCGGAGACTCTTCAGTACCAGCAAACATACCGCCCATCATGCAAGCGGAAGCGCCAGCAGCCAAAGCCTTGGACACATCGCCGGAGAAGCGGATACCACCGTCAGCGATCAGAGGTACGCCCGTACCTTCCAAAGCCTTGGCAACGTCAGCAATAGCCGTAATTTGAGGTACACCCACACCGGCTACGATACGAGTCGTACAAATAGAGCCAGGGCCAATACCGACCTTGACACAATCTGCACCGGCCTCGACCAGAGCGCGAGCGGCATCAGCGGTAGCAATGTTGCCACCAATAACCTGAATGCGAGGAAAATTCTTCTTGACCCAGCGAACGCGCTCGATAACACCACGGGAGTGACCGTGGGCAGTGTCCACCACCACCACGTCCACACCGGCTGCGGCCAGTTTCTCGACACGTTCTTCAGTACCATCACCCACACCGACCGCAGCGCCAACGCGCAATTGACCGTGGCTGTCTTTGCTGGCCAGAGGGTGCTCGGTGTTTTTGACAATATCCTTAACCGTTGCCAGACCACGCAGCTGGAACTGATCGTTAACGATCAGCACGCGCTCCAGACGGTGGCGGTGCATCAGGGCCTGAGCTTCGTCCAGCGTGGCGCCTTCGTGCATGGTGATCAAACGCTCTTGAGGCGTCATGACATCACGCAAAGGCAGATCCAGGCGGTCTTCAAAGCGCAGATCGCGGTTGGTAACAATACCCACCAGTTTGCCGGCCTCAACCACAGGCAAACCGGAAATACCGTGCTGACGCTGCAGGTTGATGGCATCGCGCACCTTCATGGTGGGCGTAACAGTAACCGGGTCAATCACGATACCGAACTCGTGACGCTTCACACGTGCAACTTCACGTGCTTGAGCATCCGCCGTCAGGTTCTTGTGGATGATCCCGATACCGCCTTCCTGTGCCATGGCAATAGCCAGACGCGCTTCGGTTACCGTGTCCATGGCAGCCGAAACCAGCGGGATATTCAGGGTGATGTCCCGCGTAAAGCGGGTGAGCAAGGATGTATCGCGAGGCAGAACCTCGGAGTAAGCGGGAACCAACAACACATCGTCGAAGGTCAGTGCTTTCTTGATGAGACGCATGCTTTTATAACTCCGTCCAAAAATCGATTATACGCGTAAGCAATTACGCAATCCAGACCCGAGCGTTGCGAAACATCCGCATCCAGGGAGTAAATCCACCATTTGCCATCTGATCAGCACCCTGATCGGCGGCGCCCCACTGCTCTGGAGTCCAGGACATCATGACGTTGCGCGTCACGCGTTCCGGGTGAGGCATCATGATGGTAAAGCGGCCATCTGCCGTGGTTACGCCGGTCAAACCGTAAGGGCTGCCGTTGGGGTTCAGCGGGTACTGTTCGGTGCGCTGACCGCGATGATCCACAAAGTGAACCGCAGCGGCGACCTTGGACGCATCGCCTTGACGCTGGAAGTTGGCAAAGCCTTCACCGTGAGCCACGGCTACTGGCAGACGGGTCCCTTCCATACCCTTGAAGAACAAGGATGGCGAAGAGGCAATTTCCACACTGGAGAAACGAGCTTCGTATTTTTCCGACTGGTTACGGGTAAAGCGTGGCCAGAATTCTGCACCTGGAATCATGGGAGCCAAAGCGGCCATCATCTGGCAACCATTACAAATACCCAGACCGAAGGTATCGCTGCGACCGAAGAAAGCAGCAAACTGATCCGACAACTGGTTGTTGAAACGAATGGTCTTGGCCCAGCCTTCACCGGCGCCCAGAACGTCGCCATAGCTGAAACCACCCACAGCCACCATGCCCTGCATGCCTTCCAGCGATGCGCGGCCCGACAGCAGGTCGGTCATGTGTACGTCAACGGCTTCGAAACCAGCAGTATCAAAGGCCCAGGCCATTTCCACCTGACTGTTGCACCCCTGTTCGCGCAAGATGGCAACGCGTGGGCGCTTGCCGGTAGCGATGAAGGGAGCAGCAATATCTTCCTGCGGGTTGAACATGACGCGCGGCGAGATGCCTGGATCTTGTACGTCTTCCCAGCGATCGAATTCGGCCTGCGCGCAAGCGGGGTTATCGCGGCGCTCCATGATGCGGCGGCTAACTTCGCTCCACTGTTGCGCCAGTTCCACACGAGGGGCCTGGTAAATGCAAGCGCCATCGCGGTAGAACTCGACCTGATCAGTCTTGTTCAGGCTACCAATCACGTGGGAGTGAGCCGACAAACCGGCTTCACGCAGAATTTGCATAACCTGATCACGCTGGGCCAATGGCACCTGGATAACAGCACCAGCCTCTTCGTTGAACAAGGCGCGCAAGGTGATTTCATCACGCTGCACGGAAACCTGTTCGGCACGAATCTTGTAATCGCCCCAATCGGCAGCATGAGGGTCGATGGTCAGCATGTCCAGATTCACGGACACGCCTGTGTGACCGGCAAACGCCATCTCGGCCACGGTCGCGGCCAGGCCACCGTCGGAACGGTCGTGGTAGGCCAGGATCAGATCCTGGTCGGCCAATTGGCGAATCACCTTCACAAACGCCAGCATGGCTTCGGCGTCCTGCATGTCAGGTACGGACTGGCCAACCTGATTGAAGGCGTGAGCCAATACGGAAGCGCCCATACGCTGTTTGCCCTGTCCCAGATCGATCAAAACCAGAGCAGTATCGCCCACATTGGTTTGCAGTTGGGGGGTCAAGGTGCGGCGCACATCGGCCACTTGAGCAAAAGCGGTCACCACCAGGGAAACTGGCGAAATCACCTGACGGGACTCACCGTCCTGCTCCCAGCTGGTACGCATGGACAGGGAGTCCTTGCCCACCGGAATGGACAGGCCCAGGCTCTGGCACCACTGGCTGACAGCCTGAACCGTGTCGAACAAGGCGGCGTCCTGGCCGTCTACGCCGCAAGCGGCCATCCAGTTGGCGGACAGTTTGACGTCTTTCAGGTCACGCACATCGCTGGCGACCAGGTTGGTCAGGGCTTCAGCCACAGCCATACGGCCGGAGGCTGCAGCGTCGATCATGGCGCTAGGGCTACGTTCGCCCATGGACATGGCTTCGCCACGCACGCCTTCAAAATCAGCCAATGTCACGGCGCAGTCAGCCACAGGCACTTGCCAAGGGCCAACCATCTGATCGCGACTGCACAGGCCACCCACGCTGCGGTCGCCAATGCTGATCAAGAAAGTCTTGTTGGCCACAGTGGGGTGACGCAGCACCCGGTGCATGGCTTCGGTCAAAGGAATAACGGTCAGGTCCAGCGGTTCGGCCACGCCGTCCAGACGCTTGACGTCGCGTTCCATGCGTGGGGCTTTACCTAGAATCACATCCATAGGCACGTCAACAGGACGTTCCTCGATGCTCTTGGGGGTGTGCACTTCATCCACGCCAGGCAGGCCTTCGCCGAAAGTCACGCGCAATTGGCGCTCTTCAGTCGCCACACCCACGACGGCAAAGGGGCAGCGCTCGCGCTGAGCAATGCGCTCGAAACGCGGCAGATCCTTGGGCAGAATGGCCAGGACGTAACGCTCCTGGGATTCGTTGGACCAGATTTCAGCAGGCGACAGACCCGACTCTTCCAGAGGAACGCGAGTCAGTTCAAAAATAGCGCCACGCTCGGCATCGTTCACCAGTTCCGGGAAAGCGTTGGACAGACCGCCCGCCCCCACGTCGTGGATGGCAATAATGGGGTTATTCTCGCCCTGCTGCCAGCAGCGGTCGATCACTTCCTGGGCACGGCGTTCCATCTCCGGATTGCCGCGCTGCACGGAGTCAAAGTCCAATTCGGCGCGGTTCGCGCCCACGCCCATACTGGACGCAGCACCGCCACCCATACCAATACGCATGCCGGGACCACCCAGCTGAATCAGCAAGGCGCCCACTGGCAGAGGATCTTTGTGAGTCAGGCGATCGTCAATCGAACCCAGACCACCGGCAATCATGATGGGCTTGTGGTAGCCCCAGCGCTGATCGCCAGCCGTTTGTTCAAAAGTACGGAAGTAACCCAGCAGATTAGGACGACCAAATTCGTTATTGAAGGCGGCACCACCAATCGGGCCTTCAATCATGATGTCCAGGGGGCTGGCGATACGGTCAGGAATACCGTGGGAGTCTTTTTCCCAAGGCTCCATTTGCTCAGGGAAGCACAGATTGGACACGGTAAAGCCGGTCAAGCCCGCCTTGGGCTTGGAACCACGGCCTGTTGCACCTTCGTCACGAATCTCGCCACCGGCACCTGTCGATGCGCCGGGAAATGGAGCAATCGCCGTGGGGTGATTGTGGGTTTCCACCTTCATCAAGGTGTGAACCAGCGCTTCGTGGCGCTGATACACAGGCTCGTTGGCCTGATCATCAATACCGGCGTGGAACAGAGTAGCGGGGCCGCCCGTCATGATGGCGGCGTTATCCGCATAAGCCACCACGGTATTTTCAGGTTGAGCCGCGTGGGTTTCGCGAATCATGCCAAACAAGGTCTTGCCCTGGTTTTGACCGTCGATTACCCACTGTGCGTTAAAAATCTTGTGACGACAGTGTTCACTATTGGCTTGCGCGAACATCATCAATTCCACATCGTGCGGGTTACGACCCAGACGCGTGAAGGCATCCATCAGGTATTCAATTTCGTCCTCGGACAGCGCCAGACCCATTTCCTCGTTGGCCTGCTTCAAGGTCGCCACGCCACCACCCAGAACATCCACGGTCTGGATGGGCTTGCCTTCCAGTTGGGTGAACAGCGCCTGACCGTCAAACTCCAAACCAACCACGGTTTCGGTCATGCGGTCGTGCAGCAAGGCAGCCAGTTGCTCCAGCTGAGCCTGATCCAGTTCCTTGGCACCCAGCAAGCCACGCTTGGGGGTGATGATGTAACGCACGCCACGCTCGATACGACGTACCGCTTGCAAGCCACAGTTATGGGCGATGTCAGTCGCTTTACTGGCCCAGGGTGACACGGTCCCCAAACGAGGAATGACACGCAGAACCAAGGCGCCTTTAGGCGGCTGAGGGTCCAGCGCAGGCAGACCATCGTCCAGCAGGTCGCTGAGGTGCTGACGCGCACTGGCATCCAGGCCGGACTCTTCAGTCCAGACATAGTATTCGTGCAAGGCAAGAATGTCGGCAACAGGCAGTTGACGCTGCTCGACACGCTCTAGCAAACGCTCACGACGAAATGCGGAGAGCACGGACGAACCGGGAAAGTACAGGATTTGGCTCACGATACGGGAGGGGCAAAAAAGGTGGGAGAAATAGAAAACACGCCATTTTAACCGGAAGCGACACAAGAGGTCACATCGGTAAATGGCGTGCACAAAAAGGGAAAATTCAGTTCAAACAAGGGGGCCGCAAGCGGGGCTGGAGACACAGCAAACCGGGCAAGCTCGACAAGACGTCTTGAGGGGCCGGAGCGATTGGCGCCCCGTAATCTCCAATACGGACCCGGTACGGCGTTCAAATCGGGCTGTCTCCATCCAGATCAGGAGCTGGTGCGGGTTCGGGATAGGACACTTCCAGAATATCCAGCTCTTCCTTGCCGGCGGGGGTGCGCAGCACCACGGTGTCGCCTTCACGCGCCTTGATCAGGGCCCGGGCCACCGGCGAAATCCAGCTGATACGGCCCTGCAAAGGCTCGGCCTCGTCCACGCCCACAATGGTGATGGTGAACTCTTCACCCTGGCTGTCGCTATAAACAACGGTTGCACCAAAGAACACCTGATCGGGATTGGGCTGCAAGCCGGGATCGACCACTTCGGCAATTTCCAGACGCTTGGTCAGGAAACGGATACGGCGGTCGATTTCTCGCAGGCGTTTTTTACCGTACAGATAATCGCCGTTCTCGGAGCGATCACCATTGGATGCCGCCCAGGAGACGATCTGCACCACCTCGGGACGTTCCTTGTTCATCAAATGGCTCAGTTCGCCACGCAAACGGCGATACCCCAGGACCGTCATGTAATTCTTGGTCCCACTGGGTAGCGCACTGGCCGGGGCGTCCAGATCGTCGTCATCGTCCTGATCGGACTCTTTCACAAAGGCTTTATTCATCGTTTAAAAGGCTCCTGCTAGAGCCACTCCTGCCAAACGGGTTTCAATCCCGAGGGCAAAGGCGGCAAATCGCCTAAATCAACACGCCCTTCGCTGGGACCATGAAAATCCGAACCACAGGACACTTCAAAACCATAGCTGCGTGCTACCTGGGTATACACGCTGTATTCCTGCGGAGTATGACTGCCTGTCAGCACTTCAATACCTACGCCACCCAGTTCCAGAAACTGGGTGTACAAGGCATGGCTGCGGGTGCCATCCAATTCGTAACGTCCGGGGTGGGCAATAATGGCCTTGCCGCCCGATTCACGTATCCAGCCCACCGCTTCTTCCAGGCTGGCCCAGACGGTTTCCACGGCAGCAGGCTTGCCATCCGCCAAGTAGCGGCGAAAGGCCTCATTCATATCAACGCAGTAACCTTGCTGCACCAGAAACCGCGCAAAGTGCGTGCGACTGATCAGTTCCGGATTGGCAGCAAATGGAACTGCGCCTTCGTAGGCATTGGGAAAGCCCAGTTTTTCCAAGCGTTCACCCATTTGACGAGCGCGCTGCTCGCGGCCAGCACGCACATCATGCAGCGCCTGCTGCAGGGCAGGATGGTCCGGGTCCACGCCCAGGCCCACAATGTGGATAGTCTTGTTCGCCCAAGTGACGGAGATTTCTACCCCGTCCACAAAGCGTATGCCCAGATCCTCGGCGTATTGCCGGGCCAGTTTCAAGCCACCGATTTCGTCATGATCCGTCAGGGCCCACAGTTTCACACCGTTAGCATGCGCACGTGCGGCGAGTTCCGCGGGGCTGAGCACACCATCTGAATAAATGGAATGGCAATGCAAATCAACGGGCAAGCGGGCCTGAACACTCATAAGGGGCTATCCAGCAAGAAAGTAGTCGATATGGTCGATTTGCTCGGCATTGCGCAGCATGGGCGCATGCCCCACATTGGGAATAGTCACCAATTGCGAATTGGGATTGCGTTGCAACATTTCCTGGGCCGCTTCTGGCTTCAAGAGATCGGACTCTTGGCCTCGTACGATCAGAACCTTGTCCGGCAAACCCTCATAGGCGCCCCACAACAAAGCCTGTGCCGCTTGCAAATCCACATCCGCTTGCTGAGCAAAGGCTTGCGACAAGCGCAAATCGTAATGGCGACGCCATTTGCCTTCATGTTCCACAAAGACGTGGCGGGACATATCGGCCCATTCTTCAGCGGAATGCTCCCCGAAGGAAGCCGAGACTGAACGTACATACTCCACCGCCTGTTCGAAGGTATCAAACAGCACGGACTGACCGACGTATTCACTAATGCGTTGCAGCCCTGTCATATCCAGCGCCGGGCCTACATCGTTCAGAACGACACGCCCCAAGGGCAGTTGCAAGGGTTCGGCGCCCAGTCCTGGTCCGGGGCGAGCCGGACGCAGCAAGGCTGACATGGCTTGCGCGCCTTGCAAACCCAAGGCAATCAAACCGCCCATGGATGTGCCCACCCAATCCAGCCGTGCCGGCTGCAATCGGGCAATCAATGCCAGCATATCAGCGACATATTGAGGAATGGCGTAAGCGGCTGGATCAATCAGCCAATCAGAGCGCCCACGCCCGACAATATCGGGGGCTACCACACGGTAACGTTTGGACAGGCGCTGAGCCAGTTGATCAAAATCCCGGCCAGTACGCGTCAAACCATGCACGCACATCAAAACCTGATCGTTACCGGGATCGCCCCACTCCCAGTACGCCATGCGGTGCGTACCGGAGGCACTGGCACACATAACCCAATTAAGGCGCGGCTCCTGAAGATCAGTTGTCATGAACGCTCAGACCAGAATTTGACAGATAAAGGACTATTGTAGCCCAGCCCGAGGGCTTTACTATGCCGTTTCTGTCCTGCCGTCAGGGCGGTGCTGGGGACTGCCAGTAGCGGGCGTGACGATCACGCTCGCCAAAGTAATACAGGGCCGAAGGACGCGACTCCACAGTCAAAGCGCCCCAATGATCGGTACGCAGGAATAAAGCGCCGGAGCGTTCCCAACGCGTTTGCACCTGCGCATGTGGATGCCCAAAGCGATTCCACCATCCTAGTTGAGCAATCGCCAACCCCGCTTGCATGTGTTTCACAAAATGCGCCCCCGAGGAGGTCCGGGAACCGTGATGCCCGACTACAACGACATCAACAGGCCCCAAGCCCGCCGCCACAATGGCTTGCTCCTGCGCCACACCGGCATCGCCCAAAAGCAAGGCGCTGTGTCGGGCACCTCGAATTTCCAGCACACAGCTGATGGCATTCTTATCTTCCTCACTGCCATAGGCGGCCTTGAGTCTGGCTTCATCCGCAGGGGGCCACCAGAACCGGAAACGTACGCCGTCTACCTCCCAGTGCACATCCTGCTCACAGCGCAGGGCCTGCTCCGGGCGAACAGTGGAGCCAGCAGGCACGGCCAGCAAACGCTCCTCCCGATTCAGATGCGCGTCCAGATCAAAGCTGCTATAGGAGCGGCTAACCGGCACCGCCTGCAATACGCTGCGCGTCCCGCCCACATGGTCCATATCGGCATGAGACAACACCAAGGTATCGATCTGCCCTATTCCCTTGGCTTTCAACCAGGGCGCAATGCTGCGTTTGCCTTCATCGGAATCAGGGCCGTAGCGGTTTCCCACGTCAAACAGCAACACCTGACTGCGAGTACGCAGCACCACCGCACTGCCCTGGCCTATATCCAGGGCAAACAAGTCCCAGTCCCCTTCCTGCAATAAAGAAGGTCGCAAAGCCAAGGCGGGCACCAACAGAGACAGGCCGCTCAAGCGGGACACAAAGCCTTTGGGCAAAAGTAATAGCAGTACCCCCAGCAAAGCCAGAACTGTCCAAGCCCAGTGCTGGGCAGGCACTGGCACACTGGCAAGGCTGCGCTCCGCCAGCCAGATCGTAGGCTGCATGGTGAAATCCAATACAGCATGAGCAAGATTGGCGACAGACTCGCACCAGCTTGGCGGAGCCTGTAGCGCCGCCAAAATCAACAAGAGCAGCACCAGAGGCGTCACAACTGAGCCGATCAAGGTGATGGCATACGCATTCGCGGGCAAGGAAGCCAAGGATATTTCATGGAACAAGGGGGCCAGTGCGGGCAGCAAGGCCAAGGTAATCAGCACCTGCAACTGAGTCGCAAACCAGATCCGCCGCCCCCAGCGCTGCCACCAGGAGCCTGGCTGCGGCACCTGCCCCATCAAAGCGCCAAACGCGAACAAGACCGAAACGGCGGCGAAAGATAGATAAAAGCCGGTGGTCAGCCCCGCCCATGGATCATGCAAAACCACAAACAGAGCTGCAATCAGCAAAGTCCGGCTGGCTCCCAAATATAAACCCCGAATACGGCAGACACCCAGCACCAGCAACATCAAAAAAGTACGCTGGGCAGGAACACCCCAGCCTGCGATGACGCAGTAAGCACCCGCCCCGGCAATACCTACCCAGGTCGCAGCAACCTGAGCAGGAACTTGTTCGGCCAATACCCAGCGCCCCCAACGAACACGTCGCCAACACCAGGACACTAAGGCAGCCAACAACACGGCCAGGAACGTAACGTGCGTGCCGCTGATGGAGACCAGGTGCGTCAGGCCACTGCGATTGAAGATCAGCCAATCCGCTGCGGCGATACTGGCCTGATCTCCCAAAGACAAAGCCAGCATCACCCCGCCCCAGCGTTGTTCTTGTACGTAGGGCATCAAGACGTTGCGCAAATGATGGCGTAGACGCTCCGTCCATGTGGGCCAGGACTGCGCCGGATCAAAGTCCAATCGTTGTGGCTGACCCCGCACACTGCCCACAGCCCGCCAGCCTTGAGTCATGGCATGACATTCTGCGTCAAAGCCATGAGGGTTACGGGCTCCTTGAGGTGGACGCATCAATAAAGACATGCGCCAGCGCTGACCGGGCATCAGCTCGGGGAAGCTTTGTACAGACGGCTCACGGTACAGGGAGCGATGGCCTTGAGCCGCATTCCAGCGAACCAGAATCTGCTCGGGCAAACCGGGAGGCTGGGAGCTCAAGACTCGTGCCTGAAACTGTCTGTAATTCGGCCCTGCCTGTACCAAGGACTGGATTTCCAGCTCTACCCGACTGACTTTATTGATGTCAGTGACCGGGACGGATTGAGCCAGCCGGCCCTGTATATGCCAAATGCTGTAGCTGGCTCCCAAGCAGGCAAAGACCAGAACATAAGCAAAAGAAAAACGCTGCGCCAGCAAGATGCTCACAACCACAGCACCCAGCCACGGCCAAACAGGCAAGGCCAGATACGAAGGCTTCAGGAAATGGGTGAATGTGGCTGCGGCCACAAAAGCGGCTAAACACGCACGCCCTGTCATGGGCTCTGCCCTGCCATCGTGATCTCCACGCAAATCTATAGCGTAGAGTTCAGGCGTGCCTCAAAGGGTCGAAACAAGGACACTTTGCTCATATCGGCTTGTACCGATAGGCAAAACGCGCCTCTTACCTGACAGATAAACCAGGAGTGAAAGCCCAGTGAAAAAGCAGTTCTGGCAACATCAAAAAGCCTGCCCCCAGCCTAATACCCCTGGCTAGACAAAAACGCATCCAGCCTTGGCAAGACTCGTCGTGCCGTGGCCCCGGTCTGGCGAATGACATCAGCCACGTCCATCCCCCGCAGCTCTGCAAGACTCTCCGCGACTCCTTTCACCTCAGCCGGCTCATTGCGAACCGATGCCAAGGGAGTCCCCGGCTCCACCAACCAGGACGGCGCCAAATCCGGCGCATCGGTTTCCAGCACAATATCATCAAGACTCATATCCTGCGCCAGACGGCGAATCTGCTTGGCTCGGCCAAAGGTCATGGCCCCACCAAAACCCAGCGCACAGCCTTGGCGTACGAACATCTGCGCCTGCTGCTCACTACCGTTAAAAGCATGGGCTATCCCGCCTACTCCCGGAAATTGCCGCAGATATTTCAGTACCCGGTCTTGAGAGCGACGCACATGCAGGAGTACAGGCAAGCCATAGCGTTGCGCCATGGCCAATTGAGCTTCATACAGCCATTCCTGATGACGACTAGCCTCTTCGGTTTTCAGCTCTGGCACAAAGTAATCCAGACCGATTTCACCCAAGGCGACAAAACGCGGGTCGTCCAGACGCAGCTGGATTTCCTGCTCCAGGGCTTCCAGATCTACTGCCCCCGCTTCAGGAGTAAACAGGGGGTGAATCCCCAGCGCATACACGCCCCCGGGTGCTGCCATCGCGGTCTCACGGGCAGCTTGAAAGTCAAATACACCTACGGACGGCACCACAATCGAACGTACACCCGCCACGCGGGCACGCTCAATCACCTGCTCTCGGTCTTGAGCAAATTCGGGAGCATCCAGATGACAATGCGTATCGATAAGCATAACGAGACTCCCCACAAACCTCAGCCCCTCAAAGGGAAGGACGCGGTATGACAGCCCCACGCCCCTGCCAGATATTAGACCCGGCGCTCGGACCTGATTTCCTGGGTCAGATAGCCCTTGTCCATGACCAGCTGACGATGGGCCAGGGAGGCCAGGGCCTGGTCATGGGTCACGATGACAAAAGCTGTGCCGAACTCTTCATTGACCCGGCTTAACAGTTCAAACATGCCTTCAGCGGTATAGCGGTCCAGATTACCGGTCGGCTCGTCCGCCAGGACGCAGGCAGGTCGTGTGACCAAAGCACGCGCCAAGGCCACTCGCTGACGCTCGCCCCCGGACAACTGACCCGGATAGTGATGCACGCGCTGGGACAAACCCACTTGTTCCAGAACCTGCTGAGCCTGCTCGCGCGCCTCTGGACGCTTCATGCGACGCACGATCAAGGGCATGGCCACATTGTCCAGCGCATCAAACTCAGGCAGCAAATGGTGGAACTGGTACACAAAGCCCAGCACCTTGTTGCGCAGCTGACTGCGTTCGCTTTCATTCAAACTCTCTGTCTGGGTGCCGTTAACCTCGATGCTGCCTGTATCAGGCTTGTCCAGCAGGCCCAAAGCGTGCAGCAAGGTACTTTTACCCGAGCCGGAAGCGCCGATAATAGCCACCATCTCGCCACGACACACTTCCAGATTCACCCCGGAAAGCACTTGAATGCTGTTGCCACCTTCCTCGTAGTGGACGCTGACATCGCGCGCGCGCAGCACGGTTGGAGCGATAAGATCAGTCATGACGCAGCACCTGTGCAGGTTGAAGCTTGGAAGCACGCCAGCTTGGGTACAGCGTGGCCAGGAAGGACAGAACCAGCGAGACGATGGCAATCAGCACAATGTCATAGACCTGCGGATTGGAAGGCAATTCGCTGATGAAGTAAATCTGCTGAGGCAGGAATTTACGGCCCATCAGGTTTTCAATAAAGGGCACGATCACGTCGATATTGTAGGCAATCAAGGTACCCAAACCGACGCCCAGCAAGGTACCCACAACGCCAATCAAAGCACCTTGCACCAGGAAAATACGGGCAATCTCGCTGGGGGTGGCACCAATAGTGCGCAGAATCGCAATATCCGACTGCTTGTCTTTCACGGCCATCACCAAGGAAGACAGCAGGTTGAAAGCCGCCACGGCCACAATCAAGGCCAGAATCAGAAACATCATGCGTTTTTCGGTTTGCACAGCGGCAAACCAGGTACGGTTATTAGCTGTCCAGTCCGACACCAGCACGTTGCGCGGCATTTTGCTGGCCAACTCCTGAGCCACCATGGGGGCCTGCTGCATATCTTTAATACGCAGACGCACACCACTATTGCCACTGTCGCGGAAAATCTTGGAAGCATCATCCACGTTCACAAAAGCCAGGCTGGCATCGTATTCGTAATAGCCGGAGGAAAACACGCCGGTTACCGTGAACTGGCGCATGCGCGGCGAAAAGCCGGCTGGCGAGATCGAGCCTTGCGGGGCCATCAGCATGATCGTATCGCCCGTACTGACACGTAACTGATTGGCCAACTGCTCGCCCAGCACAATCCCGAAAGTGCCTGGCTGCAGATTTTCCAGTCGGCCCATGACCATTTGCTGGGCCAGCTCGGACACCTTGCTTTCCTGATCAGGCTCAATGCCACGTACCTGCACGCCCATCAATTGATTACTGCGCACCAGCATGCCCTGCCCGGCCACATAGGGGGCCGAGCCCACCACAGCCGGATTGGTCTGGGCTTTTTGGGCCAGCGACTTCCATTCATTCAGGACTTGCTGATGATCGGCATTGCGCACAATCAGTTCAATATGCGGCAAGACCGACAGCATGCGATCACGCACCTGGGTCTGAAAGCCGTTCATGACAGACAGCACGACAATCAGCGCGGCTACCCCCAGGGCAATCCCCGCCATCGAGCTGCCCGCAATAAAGGAGACGAAACGGTCTTTTCGTCCCCCACGCCGTTTGCGGCCCTTGGCCAGGCCGGCATACCGCGCTCCAATCCAAAATTCGTATCCCATGCGAGCTGCTATCGCCTCAAAGAAAACACTACAATCGCTGTCATGCAGATCGTAATCAACGGTGCGCTGCCGGAACCGGCCATCGCGCGCGAACTCATCAAACACTTGCCCCAGACGGCCCCTTCACTGGTTCAGTTACTGACTCAGGGCAAAGGCACGCTGTCGGTACGCGACCCGTCCGAGGACCTGTGCACGCCAGCACAAGCCTGGCTTTTGCACGCCCACGGCTTTACGGCGCACCAAGCCCAGCATCTTAGCGCAGGTCTGGCCCCTTTGCGGCTACGCCAGTTGAAACAAATCCACTCGGTGACACCTGAAGAAGCTGTCTGGCTGGCAGAGCTGGTGCACATTGCCCCCTCTCGCGAGGGCGCCATGCTGATACCCAGCGAGCAACTGGCCTTGACTGAGTCCTACAGCCGCGCCTTGCTGGAGGCCATTCGCCCTTATCTGGACGACACCGGCTTTCAATTCGAGTACATCAGCCCGGCCTTGTGGCGTGTCACTCCACCGGCTGATTTTACGGTGCAAGCGGCCTCCACAGAACTGGTCAGCCAAAGCAATTTGAATAATTGGTGGACTCAGGATGTGCAAACTCGCCCCTGGCGTCGTCTTATCAATGAATTTCAAATGCTGGCCTTTGCCCTGCCGGACAATCAGGAGCGCGAACAGGCGGGTCTGCCCAATGTGAACAGCTTGTGGCTGTTTGGCGGAGCGTCCTGCCAGCAATTAGGCCCCGAGCCCGCCGAACTGCGCATTATTGATGACTTGCAAGACAGCCTGATACGTCAAGACTGGGGGCTTTGGCTGCAACAACTGGCCGAGCTGGATCGTACCGTGCTCGCCCCCCTGGCCGCAGGGCCCATGCCAGAACTGGTGCTGACCGGACTGGACCGCTATGCTCACGTCGGTCCCGCCTCGCGCCGCATCTGGCCCCTGTCCCTGTTCAAACAAACCTCTAACTGGAGTCAGTGGTGGTCACCCCTATCCTGAAAAACCGTCCCGCTCAAGAAGCCGCCAGCCACGCCCTGAAACAGGCCGGGATTCACGATTTAATGGCCCGCCTGCTGGCCTCCCGGGGTGTAACCGATGCCGCCCAGATCGATCCGGCCTGGCGCAACATGATTCCGCCCAATATGCTGACCCAGGCGCGTGAAGCCGCCGTCTTGCTGGCCGATGCCATTGCCCGCCGGGACCGCATGCTGATCATTGCCGACTACGACTGTGACGGCGCTACCGCCTGTGCAGTCGGCCTGCGTGCGCTGCGCAGCATGGGGGCAGTCGTGGACTTTCTGGTTCCGAACCGCTTTGAAACCGGCTATGGCCTGTCGCCCGCCGTGGTCGAACTGGCTGAGCAACATCCCTCGGGCAAACCGGATCTGCTGATTACCGTGGATAACGGCATTGCCAGTATTGATGGTGTGGAAGCCGCTCATCTGGCGGGCATGAAAGTTCTGGTCACAGACCACCACCTGCCCGGCGATGAGTTACCCGATGCCCTGGCGATTGTGAATCCCAATCAGCCCGGCTGTGAGTTCCCCTCCAAGAACCTGGCCGGTGTAGGCGTTATTTTTTACCTGATGCTGGCTTTGCGTGCCGAGCTGCGTCAGCGCGGGGTATATGAGGCCAATGCAGGCCCACGCCTGAACGAACTGGCCGATCTGGTCGCCCTGGGGACCGTGGCCGACGTAGTCAGCCTGGATGCCAATAACCGCCTGATCGTCACCCAAGGGCTGGAGCGCATGCGCAAGGGTCAGATGCAGGCTGGGCTGCGCGCCCTGTTCCAGGTTGCTGGCCGTGACCCGCGGCAGGCCAGCGCCTTTGATCTGGGTTTTGCCCTGGGGCCACGCATCAACGCCGCCGGTCGACTGGCCGATATGGCCTTGGGCATACGCTGCCTGATCACGGATGACGAAGACGAGGCCGCTAATTTGGCTCGCGAACTGGAGGACATGAACCAGGATCGCCGCTCGATTGAGCAGTCCATGCGCGAAGAGGCCCTGCGCGCAGCCGAACTGGCAGAACCGGACACCAGCGCCACTGTCTGCGTGTTCCACCCCGAATGGCACCAGGGCGTGGTCGGCCTGGTCGCCTCGCGTTTGAAAGAAAAGTACTGGCGCCCTACCCTGGCGTTTGCCCAAGGTGACGAAGGCGAGATCAAAGGTTCGGGCCGCTCTATCCCCGACGTACACCTGCGCGATGCGCTGGATTTGGTATCCAAACGCTATCCCGGTCTGATTCTGAAGTTTGGTGGCCACGCCATGGCGGCCGGCCTGACGATTGAAGAGGACAATTACGATGTGTTTGTGCAGGCATTTGAAGAAGCCGTACAGGAACTGACCGGCCGCTATCAGTTTGATCCCGTCATTGAAACGGACGGTTCGCTGGAACCTGAGCACATCAATATCACCGTCGCTAGCTTGCTGCAAAAACAGGTCTGGGGCGCAGGGTTTCCAGCCCCCGTGTTTCGTGACAAGTTCTTTGTACGCCAGCAGCGTTTGCTGAAGAACAAGCACTTGAAGCTAAGCCTGGAGCGTAACGGCGAATACTTCGATGCGATCTGGTTCAACCGCGATACCTTGCTGCCGGAAAATATCGAAGCGGCCTATCGCCTGGATCAGAACGAATGGAATGGCAACGTCAGCGTGCAATTTATTATTGAATATGCACAGGGTCAGGATTAAGCACTATCGCTATCGCCCAGTGTCCCTTTCCCGGAACCGCTGCTTATGCAGCGGTTTTTTTAATTACGACTAGCTTTGAATAGAAGTAGCCCTGGCATCCCAGCTACGCATGGTTTCTGTAATAGCCGCATCCAATACAGACCCAATACGACCATCCCGCGCCTATGTAAAAAGCTGCGCCTAAGCTTCTTAAGGCGTTTGAGACTTCGACCGAGTCGGCAAGGTCGCCAGCACCAAGCCCGCCAAAGCCAGTATAAAAGCGTAAACATGCACAGTAGTGAAGCTCTCCCCCAGCACCAGCACACCCACTGCTGCGGTACCCAAGGGCATCAAGACCATAAACACCGCGGCTTGCGAAGCGGGTACGGAACGCACTCCCGTCATCCACAGCCAGACCGTCCAGACGCTGGCGGCCAAGGAATAAAACACCAGCAAAGGCCAGATCCAGCCTGCCGGTGCCGTGAAATCGAAATCCCAGGCGGCGTATAAACCTAGGGGCGTAATCAGCGCCAGGCTACACAGATTGATAATCGCGCTGATGCGCTTGGGACTAAGCACGGCGGTCAGGCGCTTGCCTATGACCGCATAAGCCGACTCGCACAGGACGGCACAAAAGATCAGCGCATTGCCCAGCCACATTTTTCCTGGGTCCAGCTGATCCACACCGTGATCGTCCTCCTGTACCAGGGCCAATAAGGCAATCCCGCCCATCCCCAGGGCCAGTGACACCCAGGTGCGCGGCCCTATGCTTTCTTTCAGGAAGTACCAGCTGAACAAGGCCACCATCCCGGGAATGGCGGACAAAATAACGCCAGCAGAGACCGCACTGGTCATACTGATGCCTGTCACCATGCACAGCGTGAACAGGAAATTACCCAAAAAGGATTCCAGAAAAATCAGGCCACGGGTACGCAGGTCCAGTGCGGGTTCGGTCGCCGGTTTGCGCAGCCAACGCAGCATGGCTATCGCGCCAATGCCAAAGCGCAGCCAGGCCAGCAAGAACACCGGCAGTGCCGCCACCAACGGCCGTGTCAGGGCGATATAACTGCCCACCAAGGACATGGACAAGGCCAAACAGGCGTATGCCGCCAGACGTGATCCCGCTCTATTCACCCACCCTCTCCTAATACACACATTTGCAAGGCAGCTAATCAAAATACCACGGCGGCCAAGGTCTACAATACGCCCGAGCTCGGCCTTCCAGGATAAAAAACATGGCCTGCCATGTTGTCCGTTTCGCTCACCACCGCCTGTACCCCTGACCTTACCCAGATCTGCCCGTACAGCCCCGTGTTGCCAGCGCTTTATCCCACCCCATCGGAAAGTCGTGTCGCCAGCCCTTAAGCAGGTCTGCGATGGACGGCCCTACACTCGGCCCGACCCATGCTGCTCCCCGTAACAGACTAATCCGCACCGCGCCGGCCCACCGGCCAGCCGTGCTCCTTGAAGGATATTTCATCATGCAGGCTATCGCCCGCCTGAGCCGTTTTGTTGGCAATACCTTTGCCATCTGGGTTCTACTGTTTGCCGTTCTGGCCTATTACTTTCCCGACCACTACCGCTGGTTAGGCGCTTATATTGTTCCACTTCTGGGCATCATCATGTTCGGTATGGGTCTGACCTTGTCGCGTCAGGACTTTGCAGAGGTGTTTGTACGCCCTGGCCGTGTGGCTATTGGTGTAGTGGGACAATTCATCATCATGCCCGGTCTGGCCTGGTTTCTGACCTACGCCTTTTCCCTGCCACCCGAATTGGCCATTGGCGTGATTCTGGTGGGCTGCTGCCCCGGTGGCACCTCGTCGAACGTGATGACTTTTCTGGCCCGTGGCGACCTGGCCCTGTCGGTTGCCATTACGTCGGTCACCACCTTGCTGGCTCCTATCGTCACCCCTGCCCTGATTTACTTCCTGGCCAGCCAATGGCTGGAAGTCAGCGCCTCGGCCATGTTCTGGTCCATTGTTCAGGTGGTGATTCTGCCCATTGCCCTGGGCATTATTGTGCAATCCCTGATGGGTGAAAAGATCAAAGCCGGTGTGGCAGCCCTGCCCCTGGTATCTGTGGTGGCCATTGTGGCTATCGTGGCCGCTGTTGTCGCGGGTAACCAGCCAAAAATTGCGACCAGTGGCTTGTTGGTGTTCTCGGTTGTCGTTGTACATAACACCCTGGGCTACATCCTGGGCTATGTACTGGCACGCTTGAGCGGCATGCCTTTAGCACAGCGCAAGACGCTGGCTATTGAAGTGGGTATGCAAAACTCCGGGCTGGGTGTTGCCCTGGCCAGCGCCCACTTTTCGCCATTGGCCGCTGTGCCCAGCGCTATTTTCAGCGTCTGGCACAATATTTCCGGTCCCTTGGTCGCGACAATTTTCCGTCGCATGGGTGATGGCAAGTAAACACCTGCAACCATGTGCAAGGACTTGAACCCAAAGTCCACAAAGTAAAAAGGGACGCTCTACCGGGCGTCCCTTTTTTTGCATCCAGAGTGTCGCAAGACACCCGCATCCGCTCAAGCCTCAGCTTTTACGCGAAGACACATAAATCCCGCCTACGATCAGCAAGAAAGCCGCTCCGTGGTAAAGCTTGGGGGTATCGCCCAGAATAAAAACCGACATCAAGGCGGCAAATACAGGCATCAGATTGACGAAGAAACCGGCCGTGGCAGCGCCCACTCGCTGAACAGCCACCCCCCAGCATCGCAAGGCGATCAGAGCCGGACCAGTTCCCACATACAGAATGGCCAGCAACAAGCCCCAGGACCAGTCGATATGCCAGTCGGTAAATTGCCACTCCATGGCGGCAAAAGCACCAGACCAGATCAAACCGAAAAACACTTGTGCCATCACTACAGTGGCCCAGGTTTCTGCGATTGCACCCTCATGGCGACGGGTGCTGAGCATCCAGCTATAGATCGCCCAGGCGATAGTGGCAATCACCATGTACACATCACCCGGCACAAAACGGAAGGCCATCAGCTCCTGCCAGTCCGCACGCGTCAGCACCAGCACCACACCCAGCAAGGACATCAAGCCACCCACCAACTGACGCCCATTGACGGTGGATTTGAAGAACAGGCGTCCAATGACCAGCATCCAGAACGGCAAGCTGGCGTTGACCAAAGTCACGTTAATGGGGGACGAGCTTTGCAGTGCCAGGTATTGCAAAGCGTTATAGATCCCTATGCCCAGCAAACCCAGAATCGAGTAGCGTTTCCAGTTGGTCCACAAATTACTGCCGCGTCGCAGCACTTGTCGTCCCACAAAAAGCAGAATGGTGAAAGCTACCAGCCAACGGAAGAAATTCAGGGTAATGGGCGGAACCTGATCATGAATCAGGCGCCCCACAATGGCATTACTTGCCCACAAGATCGTGGGTAAAACCAGTAAAGCCGTCGTGCCAGGGGTCAGTTTCTGAGTGCTCACAAGCATGTCCTAAAAAACGGCAACGGCGCATGTGATCCCTCCTCAGGTCACCTCTGCGCCGTTACGATTGGCCTAGTATATAGGCAAGCATGCTCTGCCCTCTACGCCTTTACCTGCCTGCTTGTGACGATGAGAACTGGTCAATCTTTGACCAATCCATAAATATTATTTATAATCATACAATTGTCACGTCATGGCGCTGATTGAATTTTATTGGCCCATCCCATCCACGCTCGTCTGACTTTAGCAACATCAGATGCAGCTACCCAGGGTAAATCGACCTTGAAACACCCCCACTTTTGGGAATAAAGCTTGACCCGATCAAGCGCCCCAAGTGCATTACTTGGCACCACAACCAGCACCTTTAACCGCAAGGGCCTGTCCCGCGCGTCGTTATACAGGTTCCTGTTCCTGGCAAGTATTCGTGTTTTTGCCCGTTTTTCAGGTAGGCAGACCTTGTCTGCCCCGGCTGGATCCCCCTATGAACGGCGGGCGTGTTTTCAATTTGATCCACCTGACCCTGTCTGGAACCAACCATTCCTGACAGACACAGATTCACCCCGATTTTTATGGGCCTAGTGCAAGGCTGGACTCCAGACACCGCTTGTCCGGTTTGTCGGTCTGCCTTGTTTTCAAGCCCGTCCCCGTCCCGCCCAGCAAGGCCAGACGGGAATTATTATTTTTAAAGGAGTCCCGATTTATGGCCAAAGAAGAGCTACTTGAAATGCAAGGTTCCGTCACCGAAATCCTGCCTGACTCGCGCTTTCGTGTCACCCTGGACAACGGTCACGCCGTTATCGCCTACACCGGCGGTAAAATGCGCAAGCACCACATCCGTATTCTGGCTGGCGACAGCGTCACCCTGGAAATGTCGCCCTACGACCTGAGCAAAGGTCGCATTATCTTCCGCCACCTGCCCAAGCGTATTGGCGCGCCGACCTCTGCCCCTCGTCGCACTCCCCACCGCCGTTAAGACATAGCGCCACACCCCTGTCACAATTAGATGCAAAGATAGGCGCGCCTGACAGGGGTGCGACAAGAGCCATCAGCGCTCGGGCGCACCCCACATCTTGTGGGAGTCGCCTTGAAAAAACTACTGACGCTCAAAACCGGCTTCATCGCCTATTTTGCAATTCTGAGCCTGTTTCTAATCCTGATGCTGATTGCCCTGCAACATTTGAGCAGCAGCATCGAACAGCGCAAGCATCTGGAAGCCCAGCGCCATCAAACGACGGCGCTTAGCAAAGACTTCAAACGCATCAGCGAATTGCTAAGCCGTCAGGCCATCGCGTTTGTCTCCAGCGAACAGATCGAATTTCAGGAAAACTTCCGCCACCTCCTGGCGGTGTTTACGGGTGCCCAGGCGGATCAGGATGGTGTCACACTGGCGATGCTGGACCGCTTCAGGGATCTGGAGCTGGAACCGGCTGAACAGGACCTGCTTCGCTCCGCCTATGAGCAGACCCTCGCACTTAGCCAGGTTCAGTCCGAGGCCATCCAAACCGCCAGCGGCCAGTTTGAAGATGGTAACGGCGCTATCCGTATCGCCCTGCCCAATGCCTTGATGGCCAAAGTGCTGGTGTTCAGCCAGCAATACATTCAAGCCTCCGCCCAGATCACCAACACACTGGATCAGTTCGAACACCAGTTCAGCGAGCGCCTGGACAGTTCTCTGGATCTGGCTGGTCGTAGCAGCGACCGTGCGTTCAGTCTGGCATTAGCGGCACTGGCCCTGTTCTTCATGGCCAGCACGATTGCTCTACGCCTCTTGTATCGCTCCATCAAGCAGCCACTGGATCAAGGGGCAAATCTGGCCAAGGAGCTGGCCCAGGGCAAGCTCAATGCGCAGCTCAGCGTGCGTCGCCATGATGAGTTCGGGACCTTGCTTACAGCACTCAATGGCATCGGCCAGGGCGTACAAACCGTGGTGCATCAGATCCGCGAACAAACCGGCTTGATACGCGACGGCTCGCATGCCATTGTGCTGGGTAGCCAGAACCTGAGCGAACAAATTCTGGACCAATCCACCGAATTGAATCAGACCGTCAAGGCGATGAATCAACTGGCTGACACCGTGCGCCAGAACGCGGAGCAGGCCCAAACCGCCGATCATCTGGCGCAAGACACCTCCAGCCAGGTGGCCCTGGGCAATCAAGCGGTACACAGCCTGCTCGATACCATCGACGCGATTGCCGACAGCTCGAACAAAATGAGCGAAATCACCAAACTGATCCGCAACATTGCCTTCCAGACCAATATCCTGGCCCTGAATGCCGCGGTGGAGGCCGCCCGCGCCGGAGTCCATGGTCATGGCTTTGCGGTTGTTGCTGCCGAAGTGCGCAACCTGGCTTTGCGCTCCACCGACGCCTTGCAACAGATTTCCACCCTGATTTCCAGCTCAGTCGAACAAACCGAGCAAAGCTCGGCTGCGGCCCGAGGTATGGCGCAAGTCATGGCCAACACACAACACAAGGTCAATGAAATGCGCAGCATTGTGGCGGATATTGCCCAAGCTTCTCAGGAGCAGGCGACGCATATCGACTACGTGAACCAGGTCATGACGCGCCTGGACCAGCAAGGCCAGTCCAACCGCCAACTGCTTGAACACAGCGCCCACACAGCTCAGGAGCAGCTGGAGCAAACCACTTTGCTGGCCCAGGTGGTGGCGCATTTCAGTCTGGATAGCGATCTTTCCGGGCCCGATGCTCCCGCCCTGCCCGCCGCCCTCAAGCAGCCTTCTTACCGATCCGTGCCCGCCTATCGCACAGCCACGTGCACAATGTCCAGTTCCTGAGCGGCCAATACGTGCCATAGACCTCCGATAAGGGTAAAATCGGAAGTTTGCCGCGCGCCGCCTTGCTGGCTGGCGTGGGTGGCACATCAAATATAGGAAAGCCGCTGAATCATGGAATCGGAACGACTTAATCAACTGGAAGCCCGCCTTGCCGATTATTCGGAGCGGGAAAATGCCTTACGGAGGTATCTTTGACTACGATGACAAAGCTCATCGTTTGCACGTAGTCAATGCCGAACTCGAGGACCCCAACGTCTGGAACGATCCTCAACACGCTCAGGATCTGGGCCGCGAAAAGAAAAGTCTGGAAAACGTGGTGCATGTGCTGGACGCCTTGCACACGGGTTTGAAAGATTCGCAGGACCTGTTTGAGCTTGCCGCGATGGACGATGACGATGCCACTATCGCCGCCATCGAAGAAGATTGTGCCGCCATGGCCAGCCGTATTGAAGAGCTGGAATTCCGCCGCATGTTCTCCAACCCTGCCGACCCGCTGAATTGCTTTATGGATATTCAGGCCGGTGCGGGTGGTACCGAAGCCCAGGACTGGGCCTCCATGCTGCTACGCATGTATGTGCGTTATGCCGAACACAAGGGCTTCAAGGCTGAGATCCTGGAACAGTCTGACGGCGACGTGGCGGGTATCAAATCGGCCTCCATCAAGATTGAAGGCGATTACGCCTACGGTTTTCTGCGCACTGAAACCGGCGTGCACCGTCTGGTTCGCAAAAGTCCCTTTGACTCCTCCAATGGCCGCCACACGTCTTTCACCAGCGTGTTCGTCTACCCGGAAATCGACGACTCCTTTGAAGTCGAAATCAACCCGGCCGACTTGCGTATCGACACTTACCGCGCCAGTGGTGCCGGTGGTCAGCACATTAACAAAACCGACTCGGCCGTTCGTATTACGCACGAGCCCAGCGGCATTGTGGTGCAGTGTCAGAACGACCGCTCGCAGCACCGTAACCGTGCCGAAGCCATGCAAATGCTGAAGTCCCGCCTGTACGAGCTGGAAATGCGCAACCGTATGGCCGAGCAGCAAAAACTGGAAGACTCCAAGAGCGATGTGGGTTGGGGTCACCAGATCCGTTCCTATGTGCTGGACCAGAGCCGCATCAAGGACTTGCGTACCAACTACGAAAGCTCCAATACCCAGAAGATTCTGGATGGCGACCTGGATGCCTTTATTCAAGCCAGCCTGAAACAAGGTATTTAATATGCACGCTTCCACGCTGACTGTTCTAAGCGGTGCCTCTCGCGGTCTGGGCTTGTCCCTGGCACGTCAGGCACTGGCCGCTGGCCATCAGTTGATCACTTTGGCCCGCAGCGAACTGCAACTGGATGCGCCCCAAGGGGCTCATCAACATCTGCAAGTAGACCTGGCCAGCGCGGAAGGCGCACAACAGGCTGCCAAGGCTCTGCAAGCCTTGATCAGCCAGACACAGGCTCAACGCTACGTCCTCATTAATAATGCGGGCACGGTTGATCCCGTTGGGCAGGCCAGCCACCTGCTCGATGCCCAGGCCATTACACAGGCGCTGCAATTGAATGTCGCCAGTGTCATGAGCCTGACCGCCGCCTTCTTGCAAGGCGCCCCCAAGGATGCCCAACGCCAGGTGCTCAATATATCCTCCGGTGCTGGCCGCAAACCCGTCTCGGGCTGGGCCGTGTACGGCTGCAGCAAGGCAGCGCTGGATTTTTATACGCAAACCCTGAAGCTGGAAAATCCCGAGCTGGCCGTTTGCTCTCTGGCCCCTGGCGTGATCGATACCGATATGCAAGGCCATATCCGTAGCCAATCCCGCGACCAGTTCCCGAACCTGAGCCGCTTTATCGACCTGCATCAACAAGGTCAGCTAAGCAGCCCGGACGATACGGCCGAGCGCATTTTGCGCCACCTGAACAGCCCGGATTTTGGCCAGCACGTCCTGGATGACATCCGCCACTACGAATAAGTACTGACACAATGACTGAACCGCTAGACACTTCCGCCCCCGTCGTAGACGAAAACCGCCTGATCGCCGAGCGTCGTTCCAAACTGGACCGCCTGCGCGAAAACGGCATCGCCTACCCCAACGATTTTCGCCCTGACGCTCACGCTGCCGAGCTGCACAGCCAGTACGGCGAGCAGGACAAGGATGCCCTGGCTGCAACCAATAAAGTCGTGAAAGTAGCTGGCCGCATGATGCTCAAGCGTGTCATGGGTAAAGCCAGTTTTGCCACACTGCAAGATGCTTCCGGCCGCATCCAGATCTACCTGGACAAAGCCGCACTGGGCGAAGAAAACTACGCGGAATTCAAGGGCTGGGATATCGGTGACATCCTGGCCGTGGAAGGCACAGTCTTCAAAACCAATAAGGGCGAGCTGTCCGTACATGCTTCCAGCGTGCGCCTGCTGGCCAAGTCCCTGCGCCCCCTGCCCGACAAATTCCACGGTCTGGCTGACCAGGAATTGAAGTACCGTCAGCGCTACGTAGACCTGATCATGGGTGAAAACACCCGTCAGACCTTCCTGGCCCGCAGCAAGGTCATGAGCAGCCTGCGCCAGCACATGGCCCAAGCCAACTTCCTGGAAGTGGAAACCCCCATGCTGCACCCCATTCCGGGTGGCGCATCGGCCAAACCCTTTGTGACCCACCACAATGCGCTGGACATGGAAATGTACCTGCGTATTGCTCCCGAGCTGTACCTGAAGCGTTTGATTGTGGGCGGTTTCGAGCGCGTGTTCGAGATCAACCGCAACTTCCGTAACGAAGGCGTCAGCCCTCGTCACAACCCCGAATTCACCATGATGGAGTTCTACGCAGCCTACACGGATTACCAGTGGCTGATGGACTTCACCGAAAACCTGATACGCGAAGCCGCGATCAGCGCCCGTGGTACCGCTACCCTGCAGTACCAGGAACGCGAACTGGATCTGAGCCTGGCTTTTGATCGCCTGACCATTACCGGCGCCATCATGAAGTACGCTCCGTCCTACCAGATCGAACAGCTGGAAGATATCCAATTCCTGCGCACTGAGCTGGCTCGCCTGAAAGTGGACGTGAACTCGCCGCCACTGCGTGATGCCGGCCTGGGTGCCTTGCAACTGGCTCTGTTTGAAGAAACTGCAGAATCCAAGCTGTGGCACCCTACCTTCATCGTGGACTACCCCGTGGAAGTGTCGCCACTGGCACGCGCTTCGGACACCCTGGAAGGCATTACCGAGCGCTTTGAGCTGTTCATTACTGGTCGCGAAATTGCCAATGGTTTCTCGGAGTTGAACGATCCTGAAGATCAAGCCGCACGTTTCCAGGCCCAGGTTCAGGCCAAGGACGCTGGCGACGAAGAAGCCATGTTCTATGACGCGGACTACATCCGTGCGCTAGAATACGGCATGCCCCCTACAGGCGGCTGCGGTATCGGTATCGACCGACTGGTCATGTTGCTGACCGATAGCCCTGCTATCCGTGACGTGATCCTGTTCCCGCACCTGCGTCGCGAGGACTAATCAGTCTCAAGACAGAAAAACGCGCGGTCAAGACCGCGCGTTTTTTTATGCATCCTCGCCCCCGCATACACATACACACATACACAGATACGCAGATACGCAGATACGCAGATACGCAGATACGCAGATACGCAGATACGCAGATACGCAGCTATTCTGCCCGGTCCCTGAACAAACTCCCGCTCCAATCTCATCATTAGCCAGCCCTACACCTGTAAGGGCAGACTTCATTCGGGCTTGATGCCAGCAGTTGCCGCCACTTTACGAAACAGGGCAATATCACGTGCCACGATCTGATCCAGAGACTCAGCCGAATCAGGCGCGATCACAAAGCCCTGCTCCTCCAATGGCTCAGCAAATTCGCGTGAACGCAGTACAGCCGTGATATCGCGATTTAACACCTCAACTACCTTATCGGGCGTGGCACGTGGCACAAAGACGCCCTGCCAGCTTTCGATCACGAAATCAGAAACACCCAACTCATGAAAAGTGGGAACATCCGGTAAAACCTTCGAGCGCTCCGGCGAGGTCACCGCCAGAGGGATGAGCTCACGCTTCTGAATGTTCTGGATTGTTCCAGAGATATCAATAAGTGCTCCGTCAACATGCCCGCCCAGTATGTCCAACATAGCGGGGGCCCCTCCCGCGTAGGGAATGTTATTGGTTTGGGTACCCAAACGCTGGTTAAGCATCTCGACGGCCAGATGATAAATACTGCCGTAACCAATCGGCAGCGCTGCAGATACTTCGCCAGGCTGACGTTTAAGAAGTGCCACGTAGTCATCAAAGTGCTTAACGCCCAGACCAGGACGCACCACCAGCACCTGCGAATTAACAATAGTGCGGGTCACGCCACGGACCTCCGTCTCGCTATAGGGCAGCTTGCGACCGAGGGCAGCGTTGATCGCAAGCTGATCCCCGCTAGACAAGAGCGTATGCCCGTTTGGGGCTGCACGAACTACCCGGTTGACGCCAAGACTGGTGTGAGCGCCGGGCACATTATCCACGATCACCGTTTGTTGCCACAATTTGGCAAGATTTTGCGCGAGCATCCGTGCGATACGGTCAGCGTTGCCGCCCGGATTCACCGGAACAACAATACGCACAGGCCCGGAGGGAAACGTATCGGCCTGCTGCGCACGTGCCGGAACCGTGGCAAACATAGCACCCAAAGAAGAAACAGGAACTCCAAGCCGGGCGGCGATACCCGCGCCGGTCGCTTTCAAGATCATGCGTCGATTCAAGCCTACCTCCAGTATCCACAGACTGCCCCATTGATCGGGCGACATTGTGTTGCAGTGCTTGCCAACAACGAACTGTAGTCTAGAGAGCCCCCGTGCGCGAATCAAGCTGCCCTCGTCCCGACCGTCGCTAAAGCGCCTCTCAGCGACTTTCGCGCAGCCTGACCACTTGCTCGGCGACACGTCATGCCGAAACAAAAAAGGACGCTCGAAAGCGTCCTCTTTTTACTGCGAATCCAGGCTCATAGACTCATCGTGTTGCACCTGTGTTGCGAGTACGATTTGGAGACAATTAATCCACCGGCAAACGCATCACCGCCTGCGCCCATTTATGAGCCACCTCAGGCGAAGAAAAACACGAAGCCTTGTCTGCTACCACGCGCACCGCACGCTCCAGCAGCTGGATGTCAGCCTCGTGCTGACGCGCAACGTGCGGGTCTTCAAAGAAGATGACACGTTGACAACGATTTTCCAGCACCAGCTCGGCAATTTGTGCATCGCCGCCCAAAGGTCCACTTAGATATGACTGAATCCAGGGTGTGTCCTTGGGCCAGCCTTTGGACCAGGCCAGCTCGTTCAACAGGCGGCTTGTCGTTCCGGTTCCCACGCGTTGGCCAAAGCGAGACAGCAGATCAAAATGCTTGTCGGCAAACTCAATCATCTTGTCCTTGAGTGCATCGTGCGCAATCATGGCCAGGGTTTGATTAGGGAAGTCAAAAATACGTTTGCAGCTGGAATCGGGCCACAAGCCGCGGCTGACACGCTCCACTTCAATCCATTCAATTGCACCCATCAAGGTAGAAATGAAAGGACGGCCATGCGTGATGCATTGGCGCTTGAGCGCCAATGCTTCCGGAAAAATGGATGAAGGGTCTACCGGGTCAATCAGATAAATGGCGCCATCAAAAGGCGGTGTACCATCCGGGCTTTGCGTGACCCGGGCCACCAGCTTCATCAAGCCGCCATCACGACCATAGGGATAGCGAACCAGGCCGCCATAGCCTTCCAGCAGGCCCGAACGCTCGATGGCATTACAGGTACGACCGACCGTATAAAGCTCAACTTCCAATTCGCGAATACCGCTGGCTGAACGCCGCAACCACTGAAACAAAGCCGCATCTGCCGAATCATGGTGCAATTGATTGGCCGCCAAACCGAAACGTAATGACATGAGTTCCTACACGGTAAACGATTCGCCACACCCGCAGGAGGCTTTCTCGTTTGGATTGATGAACTTGAAACCTTCATTGAGGCCATCACGGCCATAATCCAGACGCGTGCCGTCAATAAAGGGCAGGCTTTTAGGATCAACAAACAGTTTAACGCCGTGCTCTTCAAACAGTTGATCGCCTTCAAACGGCTCATCAACAAAATCCAGCTTGTAGGCCAGACCCGAGCAACCGGTCAGACGTACACCCAAACGTAGCCCCAAACCGCCCCCGCGTTTTTTCAAATGACGCTGGATATGTTCTGCGGCGGGCTGAGTAAGAGAAATAGACATAATCTTTTCCTTTCTATAAACCTGAAAGAATATTCAGCCTTCAGGCTTGGACAACTAAAACGCGCCTTTGTTCTGTACCGAGGCAATAGCGGCCTGAACCGCCTCCTGGGCCAACAAAGCACAATGCACTTTGACCGGCGGCAATTCCAGCGCTTGCTGCACATCTGTAGACGAGAACTGAGCTGCCTGCTCCAGACTGCGACCTTGCAGCCACTGTGTCGCAAACGAGGCGGAAGCGATGGTACAGCCACAGCCATAAGCCTTGAAACAGCTATCCTGAATCTGGCCCTGCTCCGATACCTTGAGCTGGATGCGAATCAAGGCCCCGGTTTCGTGACTTCCCGCTTCCCCTGTACCTACGTCAGCATCACTGCTGTTCATGACACCCACATGACGCGGGTGCAGGAAATGCTCCATGACAGCGTCACTATATATCATTACGCGAACTGCTCCGAAGCAGGCTCGCTCCACAAGGGAGAGATGGCCCGCAATTGTTCAACCACACGACGGATGGCCGCAATCGTGTCATCAATATCCTGCTCGGTCGTGAAACGGCCCAGACTCAAGCGCAGGGAACTGTGCGCCAACTGATCGCTGCGACCCAGAGCCGTCAATACGTAGGACGGTTCCAGGCTGGCCGAGGTACAGGCCGAGCCACTGGACACTGCCAAATCTGTCAGAGCCATCATCAGAGCTTCGCCCTCGATGTGATCCACGCTGATGTTCAGGTTGTGGGGCACGCGCTGATCCAAGGTGCCATTCAGGAACAGATCAGGGATAGACTGCAAGCCGGCCCATAGACGATCTCGCAGCGCGGTGATACGCTGATTGTCTAGGTCCATTTCCTGCGCAGCCAGTTCAAAAGCACGCCCCATGCCCACGATCTGATGAGTGGCCAGCGTACCGGAGCGAAACCCGCGTTCGTGGCCGCCACCGTGAATCTGCGCTTTCAGGCGCACGGCCGGTTTACGACGGATATACAAGGCACCGATCCCCTTGGGACCGTAAGTCTTGTGGGCAGACATGGACATCAAGTCCACGGGCCATTCCTGCAGATTGATCGCTACCTTGCCGGTGGCCTGGGCGGCGTCCACATGGAACAGCACATTGTGCTCCCGGCACATTGCCCCCAGGGCCTGCACATCTTGAATCACGCCAATTTCGTTATTCACCAACATGACCGAGGCCAGGATGGTGTCGGGACGAATGGCTTGTTCAAACGCCTGAGGATCAATCAGACCACTGGGCAGGACATCCAGAAAGGTGACTTCAAACCCTTCGTCCTGCAAGGCCAGACAGGTATCCAGCACGGCCTTGTGTTCCGTACGGACGGTAATAATATGGCGGCCCTTGGACTGATAAAACTGCGCGGCACCTTTTAACGCCAGATTGATGGCTTCGGTAGCACCGGAGGTCCAGACAATTTCACGCGGCTCTGCCCCTACCAAAGCGGCAACCTGACGGCGCGCCTGGTCCACGGCCTCTTCCGCATCCCACCCATAGGGATGGCTGCTGGAGGCCGGATTGCCAAATCGTTCCGTCAACCAGGGAATCATGCTGTCGGCCACACGCGGGTCTACCGGTGTAGTGGCGGCATAATCCATATAGATACGCTGAGCGCGACTCATACAAAACTCCGGGTCAGTAGCGGATCTTGCCCACTACAAAGTACATTCTTCTGGCTGGCCGGCTTCCTGAGCGGCCAACTTGAGCTGACGCAGACGCTGCTGATCAACCAAGTCCTGTAGCGAGACAGAATCCAGATAATCGACCATTTTACGACTAAGCGTCGCCCAAAGCTCGTGAGTCATGCACTCGCCTTTCTGCCCATTTGTGCCCTGCTTGCAATTACCCTTGCCACCGCATTGGGTGGCATCAACGGGCTCATCGACCGCAAACACAATGTCAGCAACGGTGATGTGGCGGGCCAGACGCGCAAGCGTATAGCCACCACCCGGACCACGCACACTATCGACCAGTTCATGGCGGCGCAACTTGCCAAACAACTGTTCAAGATACGAGAGCGAGATACCCTGTCGCTGGCTGATGCCTGCGAGCGTCACCGGTCCACTTTGCTGGCGCAGCGCAAGATCGATCATCGCGGTTACGGCGAAACGCCCTTTTGTCGTCAAACGCATGATAGTTTCCTTGCCAAAGGCGAAAGCGGCCGGACTGCCAACGGCAAATCCGACCAATTTGGTCCAGTATAGCAAATACAGGGGAAACTACCGTGCTTGAGCGTGTGTTTTTACACTTATACTGAAGTGTTATGTAGCCACTCAGGCAGCACGGTAATTGGGGACGCGCTTGCGAACCAGTTCGAACACGCCCTGGCAGGCATCTTCGATGTAGTCCATGACCTTATTAAAGCCATCCTGGCCGCCATAATAAGGATCGGGCACGGTAGCCGCTTCATAGTCAGTGGCAAAGCGCATCAGCAGCATGAGCTTGTGACGATAAATGGGAGGACACATTTGCTGCAAGGCAGCGTGGTTTTCCCAGTCCATGCTCAAGATAAGGTCGAAGTTGCGAAAGTCCTCGCGCTGGACCTGTCGGGCCTGATAGGTAGAGATGTCATAACCGCGTTTACGAGCGGCTATCTGTGCGCGTGTGTCAGGATGCTCGCCAACATGAAAGCCATGCGTGGCGGCTGAATCCACCAAAATAGCCTCCGACAAACTAGCCTGGTCGACCAGTTGGCGCAAGACACCTTCGGCGCTGGGGGAGCGGCAAATATTCCCTGTACAGACAAACAGAACCTTACTCATAATGCGTCAAAGTCTGCGGGAAAACCCCAAATAAGGCAAGATGAAACCGGGGTGAAAACAGACCCCGAAAATCGCCTTGAAAACAGCAAATCCGTATCGTTTGGGGGCTGCCAATAAGAACCGGTCGCAGCTGCTTGAAGTTTGGAATAAACCAAAGGCGCAGCAACCTTTGCTTAGCGGATACACCACTTTCTCGAGATGAGATAAATCAAGCAATACACCCGAGTGATGAAAGCCGGTAGCAGAACGGTGTTTTTTCTGAGCTTTCGTCCAGCTTTAGTTGCAAATACACAACAACCATCAAGCCATCAGCAGTTTGGCCTTCAGTCTTTGCAACTTGTCGCGCGCGGCTGCCGCTTGCTCGAACTCCAGGTTGCGGGCGTGGTCCATCATCTCTTTTTCCAGACGCTTGATCTCGCGTGCAGCGGCCTTCTCGTCGCGAATCAACTCGTCCGGCACATCCTCGCGCAAGCTGGCGGTTGGATCCGAGGCAACAACACCATCAATCAACTCACGGACGGCCTTGTTCACGCCACGCGGCGTAATACCGTGCTCTTCGTTAAAGGCGATCTGCTTGGCACGACGGCGCTCGGTTTCTTCGATAGCGCGGTGCATGGAGTCCGTCATTCTGTCGGCATACAGAATGGCTTTACCGTTCAGGTTACGCGCTGCCCGACCTATGGTTTGAATCAGGCTGCGCTCCGAACGCAGGAAGCCTTCCTTGTCCGCATCAAGAATCGCCACCAGAGACACTTCGGGCAAATCCAGCCCCTCACGCAGCAGGTTGATCCCGACCAGCACATCGAAGACGCCCAGACGCAGATCCCGGATAATCTCGGCCCGTTCCACCGTATCAATGTCCGAGTGCAAGTAGCGCACGCGAATACCGTTCTCTGACAAGTATTCGGTCAGATCCTCTGACATGCGCTTGGTCAGCGTCGTCACCAATACACGGTCTTCCTGCGCAGTACGCAGCTTGATTTCACCCAGCAAGTCATCGACCTGCGTGGTAGCCGGGCGAACCTCGATTTCCGGGTCCACCAGTCCGGTAGGTCGCACCACCTGTTCAACCACATTGTCTGCATGCTCTTGCTCGTAGGCAGCGGGTGTAGCCGACACGAACACGGTTTGCGGCATACGGCGTTCGAACTCTTCCAGTTTCAAAGGCCGGTTATCCATGGCCGAAGGCAGGCGGAAACCGAACTGCACCAGGGTTTCTTTACGCGAGCGGTCACCGCGATACATGGCGCCCAACTGCCCGATAGTGACGTGGCTTTCATCGATAAACATCAGGGAGTTACGCGGCAGGTAGTCGATCAGTGTCGGCGGCGGATCGCCAGGCGCGGCTCCTGACAAGTGGCGGGAGTAGTTCTCGATGCCTTTGCAAAAGCCCAGCTCCTGCAGCATCTCCAGATCAAAACGGGTGCGCTGCTCCAGGCGTTGAGCTTCAACCAAATGCCCTTCCCGTGTCAGAAATTCCAGACGCTCGCGCAGTTCGAGCTTGATGGTTTCAATCGCCCTCAACACGGTTTCGCGTGGCGTCACATAATGCGAGCTAGGGAACACGGTAAAGCGGTTCAGCTTCTGCACGACCTTGCCTGTCAGCGGATCGAACAACTCCAGCTCTTCAATCTCGTCATCAAACAGGCTGACTCGCAAGGCCAGCTCCGCGTTTTCTGCCGGGAAAATATCGACCACTTCACCACGAGCGCGGAATATCCCACGCTGAAAATCCAGATCGTTGCGCTCGTACTGCATGGCGACCAGACGCGCCAGCAGCTCCTGCCGGGCAATACGGTCGCCCTTGCGCAACGTCAGCACCATCGCATGGTAGTCGCCGGGATTACCGATACCGTAAATGCAGGACACAGTACCCACAATAATGGTGTCCGGCCGCTCCAGCAGGCTTTTGGTGGCCGACAAACGCATCTGCTCGATGTGTTCATTGATGGACGAGTCCTTTTCAATAAACAGATCACGCGATGGCACATAGGCCTCGGGCTGGTAGTAATCGTAGTAAGACACAAAGTACTCCACGGCGTTGCGTGGAAAGAACTCGCGCATCTCGGCGTACAACTGCGCCGCCAGGGTTTTATTGGGCGCCAGAACAATGGCCGGACGCCCGGTGCGAGCAATAATGTTCGCCATCGTATAGGTCTTGCCCGAGCCCGTTACCCCCAAAAGGGTCTGGTACATCAAGCCATCATCAATCCCCTCAACCAACTGCTCAATCGCCGCAGGCTGGTCGCCAGCAGGCAAATAAGGTTGGAAAAGTTTGAAGGAACTCCCCGGAAATTCTTGAAAGGCAGGCTCAAATTTCATGCTAGACACACTTTAGGGTAAGCCCGTATTATCACATTAATGCTTTGTTTTTCTACCTTTCTGCACTAACGCCCCCATATCATCATGACATCGCTCTTCGAAACCGTCGAACTGGCTCCACGCGACCCTATTTTGGGTTTGAACGAACAATACAATGCCGACGAACGCAGCGGCAAAGTTAATCTGGGGGTCGGTGTTTACTACGACGATCAAGGGCGTATCCCGATTTTGCAGGCTGTTCAAAAGGCTGAGGAAGCCATGATGAGCAAAGCCGCCGCGCGCAGCTACCTGCCTATTGAAGGGATCAATACCTACAATCTGGGTGCTCAAACCCTGTTGCTGGGTGCCGACTCCCCCATCATTGCCGAAGGCCGCGCCTTGACCGTGCAATCCCTGGGCGGTACCGGTGCGCTGAAAATCGGTGCTGACTTCCTGCAGCAACTGCTGCCCCAGTCCGAGGTTTACATCAGCGATCCAAGCTGGGAAAACCACCGCGCCCTGTTCGAGCGCGCCGGCTTCAAGGTCAACACCTACGCTTACTACGATGCCGCTACGCATGGCCTGAACTTTGACGGCATGATCGCCTCGCTGCGCGCCATGCCGGCCCAGTCCATCGTGGTCCTGCACGCTTGCTGCCACAACCCAACCGGCGTGGACCCCAGCATGGAACAATGGGCCCAGATCGCCGAGCTGATCAAAGAACGTCAACTGGTTCCTTTCCTGGACATCGCTTACCAAGGCTTTGGCGCCGGTCTGGAAGAAGACGCCAGCGTAGTGCGTCTGTTTGCCAAGCTAGGCCTGTCCATGTTCATCAGCTCCTCGTTCTCCAAGTCCTTCTCGCTGTACGGCGAGCGCGTTGGCGCCCTGACCCTGGTTACTTCCAGCAAGGACGAAACTTCCCGCGTACTGAGCCAGGTCAAGCGTGTGATTCGCACCAACTACTCCAACCCACCCACACACGGTGGCAAAGTTGTGGCCACGGTACTGAACTCGCCTGAACTGTTCCAGACCTGGGCGACTGAACTGGCCGGCATGCGTGATCGCATCCGCGAAATGCGCGCCCAACTGGTTGCCAAGCTGAAAGAGCACGGCGCTACCCAAAACTTTGACTTCGTGCTGCAACAGCGCGGCATGTTCTCCTACTCCGGCCTGACTGCCGAGCAAGTCGAACGCCTGCGCCAGGAACACGGCATTTACGCTGTCAGCAGCGGCCGTATTTGCGTTGCTGCATTGAACAGCCAGAATATTGACGTCGTGGCCAAGGCCATCGCTCAAGTCCTGAAGTAAGCTGTCCCTCACTACAGCCCCAACGCCCTTCTTCGGAAGGGCGTTGTCGTTCCAGCCCTTGGAGCACTACCATGACAGACACGATTTCCCTGAACACCGAACGCCTGATCTTGCGCCCCTGGAAAGCTTCCGACCTGGAGCCCTTTTTCCGCTTGAACAGCGATCCCCACGCGCTGCGTTTTTACCCGGCCACCCTGGACCGTGAGCAAAGCGATGCCATCGCCCAGCGCAGCCAAAACCTGATCGACGAACATGGCTGGGGTCCCTGGGCAGTCGAGCTGAAAGAAAACGGGGCCTTCATTGGCATGGTGGGCTTGAACCGCCCGACCGCCGATCTGTACTTTCAGCCTTGCGTGGAAGTTCTTTGGCGTTTGCTGCCTGAGTACTGGGGCAAGGGCTATGCCACCGAAGCGGCACGAGCCTGCATGGACTTTGGTTTTGACGAACTGGGCCTGGATCAAATTGTGGCGTACACCGCTCAATTGAACTTGCCTTCGCAGACCGTCATGCAACGCCTGGGCATGACAGAGCAAGCTGGTACCTTTGATCACCCCGGTGTAGCGGCGGGCCACAAACTCGCCCCCCATGTGCTGTACACCCTGGACCGCAAGGATTGGCCCCAGTCTGCCTGAGCGGCCCGAAGGGTCAAAAAGTAAGCCTTTAGGGCCCTCACCGCTTGCAAAAACGCCAACTGTAACGCACAATCTTTACTGTATATATATTCAGCAGACAATACTATGACCGCCAAGCTCACTGCACGCCAACAACAAGTGCTGGACATCATTCGTTCTGAAATCGAACGGACGGGTTTCCCTCCCACTCGAGCAGAGATTGCTCAGGTGCTGGGTTTCAAATCCGCCAATGCGGCCGAAGATCATTTGAAAGCTCTGGCCCGCAAAGGCGCTATCGAGCTGACTGCCGGCGCCTCGCGCGGCATACGCCTGCTCGGTACGGATACCCGCGAAAGTGCTGCTCCCAGCAGCAACGCATTGGCCAATCTGGCTGACGCCCTCTTGCTGCCCATTATTGGTCGCGTGGCTGCCGGTAGCCCTATTTTGGCCACCGAGCATATCGAGCGCGAGATTGGCGTCGCCCCTACCCTATTCACCCAAACGCCTGATTACCTGCTGCGCGTACGCGGCTTGAGCATGAAAGACGCGGGCATTTTTGACGGCGACCTGCTGGCCGTCAAGAAAGCCAGTGAAGCGCGTAATGGGCAGATCGTGGTGGTGCGCATTGGCGACGATGTCACCGTCAAGCGCCTGTCGCGCTCCAGCAATCAAGTGGTCCTCTTGCCCGAGAACCCGGACTTTGAACCCATCATCGTCACCGACCCGGATTCCCTGTCTTTGGAGGGCATTGCTGTCGGTCTGATTCGCACCAGCCCGCTGCATTAAGCTGTCCCTCTCTAGGCCACCAGAGCTGTTTTGTAAGGTTGGTGCTTCTGATAAGAGAAAAACCCCATGCACCAAACGGTACATGGGGTTCTTTATTGGTCCGAGTGCATGCTCGCTATACAGGTTTGAACAGATTAACGGCGATAGTCACTTTGACCATGATTTTCGCGGTATGTCTGCAGTTGCAGTCATGACTGCAATCGCGGGTATAGCCATACCTAGCCCCTACGTACCTACATGCCTACATGCCTACATGCCTACATGCCTACATGCCTACATGCCTACAT
>ENA-UOUJ01000183-UOUJ01000183.1-activated-sludge-metagenome-genome-assembly--contig:-NODE-183-length-52161-cov-71.513664_pt1 | contig 52161 bp, 51 predicted proteins | sample MGYA00249839_ERZ747224 | MGnify/ENA primary metagenome ERZ747224 (study PRJEB28782, sample SAMN03220277) | activated sludge metagenome | biome: wastewater; feature: sewage sludge; material...
ATTTTGATTGACTTCTCTCAAATTTTTCCAACGTGTTTTTAATGTTTCAATTTGTGAGATCAACAATATTTAAATTTCAATGATGACTTGTTTGAACACTTGTTTTTCCTATACAATTTTGACAATTTTAATGAGTATTACAGCAGCTAACAGAAATTGGCTTTTTAGTGTATGCTGACACCAACAAATTTGTTAAGCAAAATTGACAGGTTTTAAGGTCAACACTGTTGGACACATTTTAAAAGATTGTAGTGTAAAATGACACCAACTATTTTGACAACTAATATTGACAGTATTAGTTACAGTACAATAATTTAAACAGGACTTAATATGATTTTCGACAAGACATCCGAAAATTATGTTTATTTACACGACGGTATAACAAGGCATAGCCAAAAGCGGGGTTGGACATGGGAGCCGGAAGTTAATCTTATTATCAAAATTTAGTGTAAATTGGCTGAGCGCTTCGCGAAAAGTACAGCCAATTTACGGGATGTTTTGCCTTTCTAACTCCCCGCCATCGGCTATGCGAGGACGTTGTGTGAAAGCGTGTTTGAACACTATTATTTTGAGTAAACTATAGAAATTAGTAACTTTAACCAATGAAAACGTTGACAGTAAACATACCAGACTCACTAGATGTAGATAATCGAGATTTAGCTATGCTCGTTTCAACTAAACTTTATGAGTTAGGTAAGCTTTCTCTTGGGCAAGCTGCAGAAGTTGCTGGCTTATCTAAAAGAGCTTTTACAGAGTTATTAGGTAAGTACGGAGTGTCTTTATTTAATTTCCCTGCTCAGGACTTATCTCGCGATGTGTCAAATGCATAAGACAATTATTTCCGATACCAGCTGTTTAATTGTGTTATCCAAAATTGGAGAGCTTGAATTACTTCACAAGTTGTATGGAAAGATTTATACAACAAATGAAATAGCTTCTGAATATGGCGAAACATTACCGGAATGGATAGAAGTTGTAAAAGTGAAAGATAAATACAGTCAACAACTTCTTGAAATGCAAATTGATAGAGGAGAATCAAGTGCGATTGCTTTGGCGCTTGAAATTCCAGGAAGCACAATTATATTGGATGATATAAAAGCTAGAAAAATTGCTGAAAAACTTGGATTGAATTTTACAGGTACCATTGGTGTAATAATTAGGGCTAAATTAATTGGGCTTATTACATCTATTAGGCCAATTTTCGATAAAATGAAGCAGACTGACTTTCGCTTTTCTGAAGAAATTGAACTACGCGCATTAAAAGAGGCTAACGAGTATAACTAAACGCCTTCACACAACATTGCATAGCCAAAAGCGGGGTAGGACTTGGGAGCTTGAAGTTTGTCGAAATATAGAAATTTAGTGTAAATTGGCTGAGCGCTTCGCGAAAAATACAACCAATTTACGGGATGTTATGCCGTTCTAACTCCCCGCCATCGGCTATGCGCGGGCGTTACCTGCAAGGCTAAATAACGACACGACAATGAAGAAACTAACAATAATAATATTGACTTTCACTTTTGCATTGACTGCATTAGGACAAACATTTGAACCTCAAATTTTAATTTTGACACCAAATGAGTTCAAGTACGATAAAACTTTTGATAAAGACATAAAATCAAAAAACAAGGAACTCTTAAAAAGACCACAGAACTCCGAACAAGCTGACTTTGTAAAATCAGATGAATTTAAAAAGCAGCCTGATAACATTCAAAAAATAACGCTTTCTGAAATCAACTTTTCAGAGAAACTTGATTTTTCAAAACAAGCAAGTTTTATTGCACACCAATATTTAGCTTATCGTTTTTACGAGCGTTTCCCAAATCTGCTCATTCTACTTTCTAATATCAAATCTGACGGCAGTCCGACAGATTTAAAGAAAATCGCAGACAATGACAAAATTCAGTATGTTCTGAATTTTCCACGAATAGAGTTTTTTAAAAGAGACGGAATTAGTTTTGCGAAAATATCCGTTCAACTATATGATAATTCTTCTCAAACCTTTCTAATAAATTCCGAATATGAAGGAGATTGGACAAATCCAGGATTTGAATTTGCCTGCGAAGACAAATCAATAAATTGCACAGTAAATAACGCATTATCAAAAGCACTTGGAGAAGTTATTTATCAAGTGGTCTCCAACAGTCCAACAATTAAACGAGACAAAGAACTTGCACAAAAACGATTTGATGAACTTATAAAAAATCATTTTTCAAAACCAAACGACAAAGACTTTCTTTCAAATGTAGTTCCAACATCAGACAGTAATATCGTACTGGCTGACCAATATCAAATCTTACTTGACCAAAGCAAAACAAAGTTTGTTGCTTTCTTCATTACACAAGTTTCAGCACAGGACTTCAAAGCACTAAAAGACAACAAAAAAGACAAGAATATAAATATCATTTCAAGTAAAGACATAAAAGACGAAGGCTTTTTAGACGATGTTCCTCAGACATATGCTTACATCGTAAATGGTGTTAAATACAACAACAAGTGGTATTATGAAAAATCAAGTGTAACTTACTTTGAGGCGAAAAATATTGAAGAAGGCAAACAAAAATATTTTTACAACTTAGCTAAATGGAACTTTTTTAAAGAAAACTCAGCAGAATTTAATCCTGATTTTTGGGAATCATATTTTTTTACAAAAGTTGAGAGTGCAGTAATTAAAAACAAAAGTAAAATTGAAGAGATTAAATCACTCTTAGCAAAAGCCAAAACAGCCGAAGACAAAGAAATCTATCAAAATATGATAGATGATTACGATGAAAAGGACATAAAAAATGAAGGATATTTTGGCTTATATGAAATTGTCGCAAATCAATTAAGGCAAGAAAAAAGAAAACAAGACGAGCAGTTTTCAGAATTTATTAAAACTGATTTTTTGCCCAAGTTCTACGAAAACTATTGTAGAGAAAATAAATTAAACGGCTATGTTAAAATGAATGGCAAAGATATTCCATTAATTTTTCCTAGTGACAAATCAATTATACTTTCACCAATTGTGTTAGACAAAGGCAATGAGATAAAAGACCTCCATTTCTTTGTTTTAATTCCAAATGAGAAAAAATCTTACAGCGTTTATAAATGGAATTATTTTGACCCTATCAAACCTCAATATGGTTCAATGTATGGACAAGAAGTAAACAAACAATTAAATCAAATAACCAAATGGAATTTTTCATTCGACACTCTTGACGACACAGAATTTTGGAGACAATATGTTTTAGTAAAAATGGGCGACAACTATAAAAACTTAACCAAGATACAATGACAACGAAGAAAAGCCCAGCAGGTAACAGCAGCTACCCAAAAGTGGCGGTTCAGTGGTTAAATCAAGCTTTGTGCTTCTATGAAAGTTTGTGCTTGGTTTACAGTGAAGTACTTCGAAATCGCCACCTTCGGGTAGCTGCAAACCGTTAACGGGCATGCGTACAAATTTTACAATATTTCAATTATTGTTCAAGGCTAATATATCATAGGCTATTATTTTTTAATTTTAGACTTTTCAATTCCTCACAATTATTTTCTGACTAATTTTCAAACATCTAGGTTTGTAATAGAAACAGTTACAAGTATGGACATGAAGGAAACTATAAGGGAATCCCTAATTAATGCATGTTTGCAATGTCGACCAAATATTTTCAAGAAGTATTTATTTTCCAAAAATGTAACAACTGCGTTTCCGTCCAAAAAAGGATTTTATGAGTTTTTTCATTACAGTCTAGGTGTTGCAAAAAAGACTTCACTTGGAAATATGCGATTGGTCGTTACTTTCCCAGAATCTCATAATAATAAGTTGAAAGAATATAAATTTTATAACAGCGAGAATCCTAGTTATTGCTTTAGTGTAATCGTAGATGATAACAACGACAAACTGCACTTAGATATGTTTCCATTTTGAATTATTGATTAACTAAGAATATATTAATCGCACGACCCGTTAATATGGCATAGCCAAAAGCGGGGTTGGACATGAGAGCCGGAAGTTCGTCGTAATATGAAAATTTAGTGTAAATTGGCTGAACGCTCCGCGAAAATACAGCCAATTTACGGGATGTTTAGCCGTTCTAACTCCCCGCCATCGGCTATGCACGGACGTTAGCCGCCATTCCTAATCAAATGATGAAATCTTTAAAATATTTGACTCCTTTAATTCTATTAGTAATTTCTTGTAGAATGAGCGCCGTGAACTTTGGATACTCTCACAGGCGTGAAGTGAATAAAATAAAAACCATAGTTATCAGGTTCGATTCCTTAGAAGTTAAAAACGCTGCATTTATTTGGGAAGGAAGATCCCCCAAAAACTCTAATAATATTTTAAAAATATATCAAATTCAAAATAAGATTTATAGAATAACGGAAAAAGAGTTTGATTCAGTTCTTACATTTTCAACAAATTACTATTTTGAAAATGAGAGACCAATTATGGCTAAGTTATTAGTAATAAAAACGAACAAGAATCCTGTGGATACATTATTAAACGGAACCTACTATTATAAAAAAAAGAGACATATTGCTAGAAATCTCAAAGGCTCTAATGCTTGGTTGTGGGGGCATGATCAAGGTGGAATATTGCGACTAAAAGGTGATTATTTTTATAAACATGCTGATAGTATTAGAAGTAACGGCGGCTAACAAATGGCTTTGCGTAAATACGGGTGGACGTCAAATCATCATGTTCATCGTCCTCAATAAAATTTAGTAACTTGGCTGTGCGCTTCGCGAAAAATACAGCCAAGTTTGTGAACTTTGTTCGTTCCAAATCCCGTACTTCGCAAAGCCTGGAACGTTGCCAGCAATGCGCAGACAGCAGCTAGTGAATTAAAATGGTAAGAGGTGTGAAATGTAAAATATGATGTAACTTGTCTGAGCGCTTCATGGAAACATAGCCACCTTTGGTGCGTTATGTTTATCTATGTTTCAATCCTAACAGAGAAAAGGGTATTAGCATTAATTTTAAAAGGACTCCATCAGTATCAAAACAAATGACATTAAATATAAAATACAAAGCATTATTCATGTTGTTTGTATTTAGTCTGTTAAATAATATCTCCAATGCCCAAACTTTATTCTCCTATCCGGCAACCCGAACGGAGGCATTTGATACTGTTATCTACAACAAAAAGATTAGTGACAATTATGCATGGTTGTCCCAATCCGAAAATGAAGCGGAAATGTTTACATGGGCAAGAACACAGGGTCAGTATACTAATCAGATACTGGACAGTATCAGCGGAACTGAAATAATAGATAGCTTACTTAATAAAATATATACTTCTGATCAAAGCACGATTGTAGTAAAGGGTACCCAGGGGAATAGCATCTTTTTTACTAAGATGATGCCTGATAATAAACGGTGGTTGGTTAGAAGAGCATACGGGTCTGATACAGACGAACCAATCATTGTGATGCCCTTTAATATCAATGGCAAAAAGTATACAGCCAAAAAATATGCCTTCGGACACCACAAAGAGTTACTGGCACTGATGTTTGTGGAAGCCGGTGATTTGAATCCGCATATCCGGTTTCTTGACCTGAATAAAAAAGTTTTTTTGAAAGACAGTGTTGGTCCGGTGATGTTTAATGATGCCAGTGGTGTTTCTATGGCCTGGCTACCGGATGATTCCGGACTTATCTATTCACAAGCATCCTCCAATAATTCGGAGGACGAAAAGTACTATCGGGGCAAACTTCGATTGCACATCGTTGGGCATTCTTCCGAAAACGATGTTGATTTGTTTGGATTCAACGTTAATCCTAATATTCCAATCAAAGATTATGAAACTCCTTACGTCTATTCATTTCCCCATTCGCCTTATATTATTGCACGAATCAGAGCAGGGAAAGGCGATAACTATGCTTACGCAATTCATTATTCCCGGTTAAACGGAGCCAGTACACCATGGATAAAACTGAATAATTATAAATCGAATCATGGAACCTTTGCCGCCGCCGGAGATTTCCTTTATGCTGTGGATGATGCTGTACCCAATATGCAGTTGATTCAGGTCGATTTAAGAACCGGAGCAACTCCTATGGTAATAAGAAAGGAAAGTGAAACAATATTAGCAATGAGTACGGGAGATCCTTCCATTGTTTGCGGCAAGAATTATACCTATATAAAGTATACAGCCCCCGGAAAGCAAGGGGTATTGAAAATGGATCATTCAAACAATCAATTTGAGGTTGTAGAAATGCCTTTTGATGGCACTGTGGGCGAGTTCAGTTTAATGGGTGATGATGACTTGCTTTTTGTAACTACTAACTGGACTAAAGATTTTGAATACCACTACATAAACCATTTTACCAATACAACTGCGAAGGTATTTCAGGGCGAAAATGCAACCAACATCACCTCAGGCTATGTAACTAAAATCATTTACGTTCCATCCAGAGATGGCGTAAACATACCGGTATCTTTAGTCTACAAAAAGGACAATAAGCTTCAGGAAGAACCGATGCCTTTGCTTATAGAAGCCTATGGATGTTTTGGTGCTTCGATGGATCCGGTGTTTTCTCCCGACAAATTTATATGGCTGGAAATGGGAGGGATTTACGCAGCCGCTCATATCCGCGGAGGTGGTGAATTAGGCAGCCAGTGGTATGCAGCCGGTGCCTATCCTTCTAAAATGAATTCCATTAATGATATTGTTGACATTGCACAATTCTTTATTCAAAACAATTACACAACTGCAGATCAACAGGCAATTACCGGAGCCAGTTGTGGTACACTTAATGTTGGACTAGCAACTTTACAGCGTCCCGACCTTTTCAGTGCAGGAATATTCATAGTAGGCATCCCCGACCTTGTAACGAATAAAGGGCCCTCCTTTGGCAGAGGTCAAAACGACTTTGGTCCTTTAGATACAGAAGAGGGTTTTCAATCCAGATATTCCATAAGCGCCTATCACCATATTGTGCCGAACAAATCAGCTCCTGCCATGCTTGTAATAAACGGAGCCAACGACTATATTGTTCCATTGCATAATGTGGCCCGATATGTTGCCAAACTACAAAACGTGCAACAAAGCGATAAGCCTTCCTTATTTATGGTAGATTGGAAAAATGGCCATAACGGAGCAGGAACTGAACCTCACGACATCATCCGGATGTGGAAATTCCTTTTCTGGCAAACGGGCAATCCTTTTTTCCGATTAAAATGATTTTGTAATCCAGACTTTTGATGCCATAAGAAACCACTACAGGATTACGGGTGGTAGGGGGAGGTTCATGAAATCTCCATGAGTTTTTTGTCGAACCTGAGATACATTTGAAATTTAAATCTTTTGATTATTTTGTGCATCAGGACTCTTGTCCAGGCTCTCCAATGTATAAACATTAAAGTATTCATTCGCGCTAACCAAAAGTACTGATGAGAATTAAGCCAATTCGTGTCTTCTTGCTGATGTTGTTATTATTATTTGCAAGAGAAATGAGCTACAGCCAGCCAGTAGAGTTTTTTGTAAAAAACTCCGAGGCTGCCATACAAAAACAAGATTATGATAATGCGTTGAAGTGGATGGATAGTGCCCTGGTATTGAGTCCCCGAAATGCATCCCTGCTTATTCAGAGAGCGAACGTGTTGATACTGCAGGAGTTTTTCCCTGAAGCCATAACGGAAGTGGAAATAGCGCTTGATCTGGATTCAAATTTAGCTGCAGCTTATGGCATCCGCGCTAAAGCCCGATTGGGAATAGGAAATTGGAGTGAAGCGATGGTAAAAGAAGTTGTAGCCGATTTTAACAGATCTGTGAGCCTTGAGCCGAATAATTATATGTTGTATGTTCAACGCAGTGATGGCTATTTAGAAATGCGGAAAGTGGCGGAAGCCGAAGCAGACCTGACTAAAGCCATTGAGTTGGAGCCTACCCTGGCAGATCTTTATTTCCGTAGAGGAAAAAAAAGTTCGAAGCCGCCGCGGATACGGCTTCCCTGAACAGTACGATAAGGCGCATGAAGATTTCACCAAAGCCATCGGTTTGTCGCCTAAAGAACCCGATTATTATGCACAGCGTGCGGTGAACAGCTGGTACAAGTTAATCAAAAACCCTACTGAGCCTTACCCCAAGTTTGATGGAAAAGACCCATTGATCCTTTCTATTAAGGCAGATATAAAGCAAGCCCTGAAAATAAATCCTACTCATTGGCTCGCGCTAGCATACCGCGGCGAAACGACTTATAAAATCAATTGGAACCAGGGGAAAAATTCGGATAAGGATCGTTACCAATCTATTGATGATTTGCTCGCTTCGCTGAAAGCTAATCCGAAAGATAATCCGGCAAGGTCATTCCTGGAAAGAATTTCTATGGTAGACTATCCATCTGATAAATTGGCTGCCGCACTGGAAGCTGCACTGGCATACGAAAAGGCTTATTTTGAGAAAAATATACTTCGGTTAACGGGAACGGAAAGTCTGGCCAGCTTTAGTTTGGCGTCGCAACAAAGTGCGTTAAAATCTAATCCCCTGTTTGATATAGGTGCATATCTCAGCAGTATGGCGGCATCGAATCCCGGCAACTTATGTTATCAATTACACAACGATCGTCATCGCTATAACTGGAGTTTTGAAATGAAAGAACAAAAGTTCATTGAAGTTCTCAGTAAGCCCTTTGATGAAAAATACAACCAATGCGCTTATGAAATGGCGATGGATCTGGCGCGTCATTATAGACACAAAATATTCAATGCAGAATCTCCGGAATCAGCTAAAACAGCTTACGCATCTGCACGTAAATGGGTTGAGAAAGCAGACAGTATTTACCCGGGTTCAGCTTCCTATTTGGCTGTAGAAATTGAAGAAGTGAAGACTAAGAAGGATGATTACCTGGCAAAAAATTATAAGCCGCCCACACAGGCTTCGGGCTCTAACAGCAGACCGTTAAGGGCTTCTGCTTCACCGGCAGAGAATTTATTGATAGATGAGTATAACCGACTCGTAGCTTATAATATTCCTCATTTGCAAGGTTTGCAAAAAAGTTTGCAGGGCAGCGTGTCTGATTATATGCGCGCCAATCAAATGGCCAGAGTTTGGATGCATCGCAAAATATATAACCAATGCTCCGGGGTTATTAATAGTCATGAAGCGTTTATTACGTCTCTCAATAATCTCCTGAAAAGATCGTACGGCGTTGCACCCAGTTTGGTTCCTGAAATCAATAGTCAAATTAGAAGCATTGAATCTGCAGTGAACCGATTAAGAGATGTGAGGTATGGACTTGTAAGTGTTCTATAGTTTGAAACCCTCTGTAATAAATGTGCGAACAAAAACATCAAAAACTGAATCATCCGGGTTTGAAAATTCATTCAGCACCGGTGTTAACAAATAGAAATAGTATCTCGTGAATACTTTCGTAATCTTCTTGCGAATATTAGCCGTGGTTTGCGGTCTTTTTGGAGTTATGCAAATCATTCGTGAAATAAAACACCGTAATGCCAGTAGAGTTGCTAAAGCCAGGACCTTGTCGGTAGAGATAAAGCCTGTAAGGGATGCTGTTTCCACGATACTATATACGTTTGAGTTTGAGAAAGATAACAAGTTAGATACCATACAGCATTCGCTAACACAAGGTCATACTATTTATACTCCATTACCTTCGATGAAAGAGCTTAAGTCAACCGATTTTTATTTACACTATATTCCGGAACATAAAAAAAGCAAGACCCCGTTTTCAGACAGGTTATATATCAACAACAGCAAAGAGATAGATCTTCCATACAGATTCTCACCGTTTATGATTATGTTTGTTTTATTCTTGACCACTTATTTGTTACAACCCCGAAAGAAAGCTGCAGCCAAACTCGGCAGACCATAAATGCAAAAGTTAAGTATGTGTTGTAACGTGTAGTTTACGTTTATCAGTTCGGCAATCGGCTCTGTTTTTCAGTCGGATTTTGTTTTACCGCCTGTACTTTAAAAGGTTGAAATAGAACACCAACTTATTTTTCTCAGTTACTTAAATGATTGAAAACAGCTTTAAAGTCAGAGGGGGACAGTGTTAGAATAAACTATCAACTTTACTTTTGAAGTATAGATAATATGTGTACTTTGTATGTCCGCTTCGATAAAATATGATGCCCGTTTTCCTAAATGGCGCCCTTTTGAAACCCATTCATAGCCAAATCCAAATAATGGAATTGGGCAGGCGTTTTAAATGACAGAATAATAACAGGAATATGATAACAATAGACAACTATTTAGACAGTCATTATATTCACCGTAGCAATTGGTTAAGAGCTGCTGTTTTGGGAGCAAATGACGGTATTATCTCCATTTCAAGTCTTGCCATAGGTGTGGCAACAGCAAGCACTACACGAGACCCGATTCTGTTGGCAACTATTGCAGGACTTGTGGCGGGTGCTTTATCTATGGCAGCTGGCGAATATGTTTCAGTGAGTTCACAAACAGACATTGAAAGGGCCGACATTGAAAGAGAAAAAAAAGAGCTTGCAGAAATGCCCGATGCAGAATTAAGAATACTTGCTGAGATTTATGAAAGACGGGGGCTTCAAAAAGAAACAGCGTTACAGGTTGCAAAAGAGTTAACAGCATCCGACGCTTTGGGAGCACATATTCGGGATGAATTGGGCATAAACGAAATTAGTCAGGCAAAACCTATACAGGCAGCGTTTGCCTCTGGTGCAGCGTTTACAATTGGTGGGGTTTTACCTCTATTGGTAACACTTTTTGCACCGGTTAGAAATATGGAGTATTACCTGTATGGTTTCACTATTTTATCACTCATTTTTCTTGGAGCTGTTTCTGCAAAAACAGGTGGTTCAACCATAGGTAAAGCGGTATTAAGAATTGTAATCTGGGGAACAATAGCTATGGGATTATCTGCATTGGTAGGATATCTGTTTGGTGTGAATGTTTGATTTTTAAATTTTAAAAATATGAACGCAGCACATTTTCATTTAGTGGTAAATCATTTACCAGTCATTTTCCCAATTGTGGGGATAATTGTTATGATTACAGGCTTGGTTTTCAAGTCAGATGCAGTTAAGCGAACGGCCTTCTTGATTTTCATTATAGGCTCCCTGACCTCTATTGCAGCAATGACAAGCGGAGAAGGGGCGGAAGAAGTAGTTGAAAATTTGAGCGGCGTAACAAAGAACTACATTGAAAGTCACGAAGAGTCGGCAGAACTCTTTTCAATTATGACATATATATTAGGTGCAATTTCATTGTTTGGACTTTGGGCAGGCATTAAGCAAAAAACATTTTCGGCCATTATAAATATTGCCATATTAATTTTTGCAATTGTAACTATCTATTTCGGGCGAGATACAGCAACAACTGGTGGTGAAATACGACATACAGAAATCAGATCAAACTATATATCTCCAGAGGTACAGAAACAATCTGGATCAGAAAAAGATGACGACTAGTAAACCTGCTGTCCATAAATTACCTGGTGTGCGAATGTGTAAACCCGATTAATTGAAGGGCCAGTCCTGAAATGAACTCATAAACTCGATTCTCCCCTGTACGAAAAATGTAGTCAGGTTTCGGTAGCCTGAATCGTTTGAATTCCTCTACAAGCGCCTGGAATCGGGCGTTGTTTGTTTTAAATTTTGATACTCAGAAATGCCGCTCTGGTATATTAAAAACTTTGTAAATTTATTGAATTGTAATCCTTTAAAGGCGCTCAATGATTATAAGATGTTTCAACTTCTGCAATTGGTTTTGTTGCCTTGTATGCTGTTATATGAATTCTAATAAAATATAATATGTCTAAGCTGAAAAATATAATCCAATCAAGGTTTGCAGCATATTTTGCACTGATTGGAATTTATTTGGTTATTGCATTTGTTACCAGATTATTGTTGAATATTCTAAGTATATCCCAAACCAACTTCAGTGCTTTTGAATTGATTAAAATTTATGGGGTTGGTTTTTATTTTGATTTGTTTGTGGCTTTGTGCTTTTTCACCGTGTATCTTTTTTACCTTTTATTTCTGCCCAAAAGATGGACAGGCTCCATTTTTGATAAGTCATTAACCTTTTTCATTCTGGGGTTAACGCTGTTTATTGTGTTTTTTTCCTTTGTAGGTGAGTTTCCTTTTTGGGATGAATTTAATGTGAGATACAATTTCATTGCTGTCGACTATCTAATCTATACTTATGAAGTTTTTGAAAACATCAACCAGTCCTATCCAATTCCGTACATTCTTTTGTTTTTGTTTAGCATGGTCGGTTTTGTTTTTTGGTTCTTCTCTAAAAAACCTGTTTTCCGGAAAACATTTCAAAGTAAAATTGCATTCACTGATCGACTAAAAATATCAATTCCTGTTTTATTCATTACCTTTTTGTTGGGCTTCTTATGTAGTAACAAACAGGCAGAATATAGTTCAAATACTTACGTAAATGAATTGAGCAAGAACGGTGTTTTTTCTTTCTTTTCAGCGTACAGAGCCAATGAGCTTGATTACGATCTGTTTTATAAAAAATTAGACATTGATGATGCATATCAGATTGTTCGAAAGGAATTGCAGCTTAATAATCAGTTAACCAACAGCAACACATCTATCGAAAGAGAAATCAAAGCAGATTCTGTTGCCATCACTCCAAATATTGTTTTAATTACTATTGAGAGTTTCAGTGCAGATTATTTAAAGGTGTTTGGAAGTGATCAGGAATTAGCACCCAATTTTGAAAAGTTAGCTAATGAAAGCATTTTTTTCACCAATATGTATGCTACAGGCACCCGTACAGTCAGAGGAATGGAGGCCTTAACGCTTTCTGTTCCACCCACACCCGGTAATAGCATTGTCAGAAGGCCCCACAATGAAAATATATACTCGATAGCCAATGTTTTAAAAGAGAAGAACTATGATTTAAAATTTATTTATGGAGGTGATGGGTATTTCGATAACATGAATAGTTTTTTTGGTGGCCAGGGGTTTGATATTGTGGATAGAGACAGAGGAAACCCTTTATCGGATGCAATCAAAACAACAAGATTTAATATCACCGATGACGAAGTCCGATTTGAAAATGCCTGGGGAATATGTGATGAGGATATTTACTACCAATCAATTAAATATGCTAATCAGGTTGCTGGTAACAATAAGCCCTTCTTTCAGTTTATCATGACTACCTCAAATCACAAGCCCTATTCATTTCCTAAAAACACCATTGATATGCCACAAGGCAAAAGGAAAAGTGCAGTACGATATACCGATTATGCATTAGGGAAATATATAGAAAATGCAAAAAAACAATCCTGGTTTAAAAATACGGTCTTTGTAATAGTTGCTGATCATTGCGCAAGCAGTGCAGGAAAATGGGAAATCAATATTGAAAAACATCATATTCCCGCCATTATATTTAACTTAAATAAATCTGTTGTAGTTGATAAACTGTGTTCTCAAATCGATTTGATGCCCACACTGTTTAGTTTATTAAACTGGAATTATAAATCCAATTTTTACGGCAATAATGTATTCGAATTTGAAAAGCAAAATGAACGAGCACTGATAGGTAATTACAGAACCCTGGGGCTTTTAAAGGATTCCATTTTTACACAATTAACAGATCGGAAAACCACCCAACAATTTAGTTGGGATGCTAAAAATCAATCACTGATGGCAAAAGATAATATTGATCAGGCGTTAGAGAATATTACGATCAGTTATTACCAAACAGCCAGTGAGAGATTTAAAACTGGTAAGATGAGATCGGAGGAGTAATAGGCTCACAAAATGTATATTCTAGATGCTCAACTGAACAAGCGGTTTTGTAAGTGGGTAAGAATGAGTACATGTGGGGGACATTGACTGAGTACAATACGAGAGTGTAGCTATCCCGGTGAGCGGCACCCTGCTAAAATACAATCGCCTAAAGCATTTAATATTGCGTTGCGTATCAACAAAAAAATTGAACTAATTTAACCCTCAATGAGAAATATAAATGATAATGTTGTTTGGATAACAGGCGCATCGTCGGGTATTGGTAAAGCGATGGCGTTTGAATGGTCACGTTTAGGGTATAAAGTGGTGCTTTCAGCCAGGCGCAAAGAATTGCTGGAAGAGGTTGCACTCAGCATTAGAAATTCCGGTGGGGAAGCATTGGTTGTTCCAGTGGATATCATGAATGAAAAATCGATCGAAGATGCTGTACAGAATATCATTGCATCATGGGGGCGTATAGATGTTGCTGTGGCTAATGCCGGTTTTGGAGTTTTTGGCAGCATTGATACATTGACTGCAAAAGATTGGAACAGGCAATTACAGGGTAATGTCACCGGACTGGCATTAACGGTAAAGTATAGTCTGCCATATCTGAAAAAAACTCAGGGGAGAATTGGTTTGGTGGGAAGTGTAGGCGCTTTTCTTCCGAATCCCAGTGTGGGTGCGTATGGTGCGTCTAAGGCTGCTGTACATTCCATAGGATTGACATTGCAGGTAGAATTGAAAGATACCGGTGTAAGTTGTACCACGCTGCATCCAGGATTTGTAGTTTCGGAGATTGCCAGGATTGATAATGAAGGTAATTGGCATCCTGAACGTAATGATCCGCGTCCTGCAAAACTGATGTGGCCAACAGATAAAGCTGCAAAGGTGATGGTTCAGGCTATCATAAAGAGAAGAAGGAATTACGTTTTTACAACCCACGGGAGAATTATTGTCCGCCTGCAGCGTTGGTTCCCCGGCCTGGTAAGGACGATGGTGTCCAAAGGTCCTAAACCGGAATAACAAACGTTAGTTGTAATCTGATATTATAGCAGCCAAACGCATCAAAATGTAGATTGCCTGTAAAACAGGAAATAAGTATTATTTATAAAAGGAATGGGGTAGCGTATACGAAGCCTCATAAAACACAGCCCATCGTTTCGTAAAGACAGCGTCTGTAACAGACTATTTTACTCCTGATTTCCCACCAGCCTTTATTTTGGCAGGCAATGCTGATCCAGTTTTACTACAATCTCACTTATTAGTGAAGAAGCTGTCTGCACAAAATGTTTTCATAGATACATTGTTTTATGCTGATGATTACACCCCGGCTTTGAATCATGAATACCAGTTTACCTATGATGAAGCAGGAAAACTGGCCTTTAAAAGGTCCATGGAATTTCTTAAATCCGTTTTGCGGTAGCAAGGTGATTGCCATCATTATTGCATAGTCAGCAGTGGAGGAGATGCTGGTTTAAAATACTTTAGAAATAAGAAAAATTGGTGTACTTTGTATGTAACCCTTGAGGATAATGTATCCGGGTTGGGAAATTGTTCCCATCTGAATCGCATTCTTCGCAAAGCAATGGGCGTTGTTCGTCAAACAAAGGCATACATCATGGAACAGGTTAAGTATTCCAAAGTCTATCGAATCATTCATTGGGCGATAGCCATCACATTCATTCTATTGTTATTCACTGTTTTTTTGCGAATGACGTGGATGAATAAGGAAAACGTTGCAGCTATCATACAGGATTATCTGGGCACTACTGATCAGGAGTTGTCTCAGGATAAGCTAATCGTTCTGGCAAAAAAAATACGAAAACCGATGTGGGACTGGCATATTTACCTTGGGTATGTATTGGTTGGCTTGTTCAGCATCCGCTTTATGCTTCCGGCATTTGGATCTATGAAATTTCAGAATCCTTTTTCCAGAGAACTGACAATAAAGCAAAGATTCCAAAAATGGACATACCTGGTATTTTATGTCTGTGTTTTAATATCGTTGGTTACAGGACTTATCATTGAATTAGGCCCCAAGGAATTTAAAAAACCAATGGAGGAAATCCACGTTTTAGGAATCTACTATTCAGTGGCATTTATTGGAATCCATTTAGCCGGTGTACTGCTGGCAGAATTCACAACTGCGAAAGGTATAATTTCAGGAATAATAAGTGGCCCCAAAAAAGAAAGTTAAATCAATCTGTGCAAAAAAAATATTACCCTAAATTGATGGCGGATGTGTTTTTATAGGATAGTAGAAATGCAGAGGAATAGTGCGATTTTGGGAAAAATCCTGGTATATAATTACTAACTTGTTATTAGTAACGATACTTTATCCATCAATCTGATTAATGTATGAAACAAGTTATTGTTCTATTTCTAATTTTATGCTATGGTAAATCATATTTACACCACCTGATGCATAAGAGGAAAATTTTAAAGTGAAGATGAATACAGTGGTTGGGATTTTTTAGTGTAATGGGATTTTCGCTGCGTATTAGCCGAGGGTAAACATTATTTAAAACAAAACCTGAAATAATGATGAAGCAACTGTTTTTGATTTTACTTTCAATTTCGCAACTGCATGTAGTTGCTCAGAAAAATATCAAAGTAGGACATCCGGCTCCTCCTATCACCGTTACCGACTGGATTGCTAATGTTCCGGTAGATACAAACTTAGCGAACAAGTTTATTGTGCTGGAGTTCTGGGCTACCTGGTGTGGCCCCTGCATCGAAGCGATTCCGCATATGAATAGCCTGCAAGCAAAGTTCAACAAGGCAGATCTTTATTTTGTATCCATTACTGATGAGTCCAGGCAAAAGGTAGAAAGGTTTTTAAAGCGTGTTGAACTTAAATCAATCGTTGTAAGTGATCAGAATAATAAAACTCAGGCACTTTTTGGAGACGGTGTTAAAGGGGTGGTACAATTACCATTGACAGTGCTCATTAATGATAAAGGCGATGTGTCATGGATGGGACTTCCCTTCGATCTTACGGAATCAATGATTGCTGATTTTTTAAGTGGGAAGAAAGTTGAGTCCGGTATATCGAGCGCAGTGAATGTTACATTGCACACCGATGAGAGTACTGCTATTAATAATCAGGATGAATCAATTGAACTACTGAAAAATAGAGATATTCTGTATAAACTTGAGTTTAGGAAATCAGCGAGTAAATCTCCCCAGATGACAAAAGCAGGAACTACTTTAAATTATTTCGCGGGTATGGTGTTTCCCGAGTTGTATTCCGAAGTGTTTGGATATAATAAGAATGCTGTTTTGGTGCCCGAGAAAATTAAGAATGAGTATTATGATCTGATTTATAAAAATGTGAATGGCGAGAAGGAGGATATGTTGGAGGTAGAAAAGTATATTTTAGATGCACTGCGATTAAAAAAATCTGTATCACTCCGAAAGGTCAAGGTATATGAAGCATCTGTTTCAGATATTCAGTTACTGGAGAAGACAACGGACGATTTTATGTCCCGTTCTGGTACCAAGGACAAGGTGGTTTTTACTGGATACACCATGCGAGATTTTTTTAAGGATTTAGGAAAGTACACCAGTGAAATGATCGTTATGCCCAACGTTATTGATGGCCGATACGATTTTATTATTGATATAACTTCAATTGAGGATATTATTGAAAGTTTGGAAAAGTATGGGATTAAAATGTCAGCCGCTGAAAAAAGTATTGAAATGATTGAATTAAAGCTGAATAAATAGTTTAAGTGAGGTGCAGCAGATGTTACGTAATATGTTTTCAAGATTGTCTGAATGTGTGTAGAAAAATGTCTTACGTATAATACATTTGAGGTAGGATTCAGTTAGAGGGGGATTGCTGGGCTTAGAAATTTATTCAACAAGGCTATTGAAGGAAGTTGATGACAGATGAGTTTATCAGTATTGTATTTGTCTGCTTTCCTCCGGTAAAATGTGCGGACATTAGAACTTAAACGATTAGGAATGTATTGTGCTTGAGGTATAGTTGATTTTATTGTTTTTACTTTAAATTTAGAAGATGAAATATCAATCGGGTTTCGTTCGTCAATTTTTCTTATTGCTGGCAATGCTGGTTATATCCATGGCAACAACGGCTCAAGCTAATGACAAGCAATCGGATAATAGCTACTTCCACGATTCCTATCTGATGAGTAGTCCAATGTTCGATACAATATCTATTGATCAGTTGCCGCAACTTCTGCAATTCTTCAAGACACATGAAGTGAACAAAGGGGTTGTTTTTTTTTCAGACGCAGGTTTTCCTAATGTCGAGATGAATACTTTAAAAGGAAATTTAGGTTTTTTGGAATATAAATTTCCCAGGCTTCGTTCAGGAAGCAAGATTACTTTTCAGAATTGTTACATGAAAAAGTCAGACGGCACCTGGTCTGCTAAGTTTGGGAAGGCTATTTACATCAAATAGTTTTCATTTAACCTGTTATCCTCTAGGATACTGAATGCCGGAGCTGGAAGGGTTAAAGAGGAATTAATGTGGACACATTGTTATGAGCCATCTCGGATTATAGTATAAAAGTTTGATGTGGATTCTTTTGCTGATCGACAGGCGAGGTGCTCTATGATTTTACCCTTGAATGTATTTTAAATAATAAATTAGAAATGATTGCACAAATGAAGAACAAGCGGTTGATGCTGATATTAGGTGGGGCAACTCTGTTACTCATTATTCCATTCATAGCGATGCAATTTACACAGGAGGTGCAATGGACAGCCATGGATTTTGTTGTAATGGGTGTACTGCTCTACGGTACAGGTATTTTATGCGAGATCATTCTACGCAGAGTGAAAAGCTTAAAGTACAGGGCATTGATTTGTGGGATAGTCATTCTGGCCTTTTTATTGCTATGGGCAGAGTTGGCTGTAGGCATCTTTGGAACATCAGTTCAGGGTTCATAATTTCAAAGTAATTCAGATGTATTCAGTGCGTGCTTCATTGAAATACATTAACCATCATTCTTTGGGCGCGCTTACTTTGAGGAGTATCCTTTTTTTTGAAATGGCCTTTTATTAAACAAATAAAAAATATAATTTGATTGGGTTAACTTACTATAATATAAAATCAACATTGCGATGTCAACAATTAAAACGAAGCAAACTGATGCCAGTGTGGCGGATTTTATCAACACATTTGCCGATTCTGAACAGAAGAAAAAAGATAGTTTCGAGTTATTAAAACTGATACAGGATTTTACCGGTTATGAGCCCAGGATGTGGGGGCCGTCCATCATCGGTTTCGGGAAATACCATTATAAATCTGAAAGAAGTCGCCAGGAAGGTGACTGGCCACTCGTGGGCTTCTCTCCCAGGAAAGCAGCCTTCTCACTGTATGTATATTCTGGTTGTGAAGGGCAGGATGAATTACTGAATGATTTAGGCAGGTTTAAAATGGGTAAAGCCTGCATCTATGTGAAAAGATTATCTGACATCAATCCGGAAGTGCTTAAAAAACTCATCAGATCAACGATTGATTACTTACAGGTTAAGTACAAATAATTGGCTGCAAGTTGAATATGTATTTGTATGCCAGAGTGGTCATCTTTGTATATTTCGTTCGTATTAATTTTACATCAATGTTCCGGTAATCAAATGCGGCTGAGATGGGTGATGCATTGTAAAAAATGTATGTAATTTCTTGCCAAACCGGATAGTCATGTTTTTATGCCATTGAAAACAACTATACCCTAGATCCCCAAATTAATAGTAAAAAAGGGTGATTTTGATGTGTTTTCTGCCATTTTGTTACACAATTCTTTTAAACTTGTACGTGATTCACAATACCGTGGAAGTGTTTTCGTTAGAAAGTTTTAGTGTAGTTTGATTTTTGTTGTCCGGTTTGAGAAGGACGGATTTCCACAGCTGAAGAATATATGAATGATACGGCCGGCTCTCAATAACCTGAATATTCATACTGCAATATGAACACGAACGGTAATTGTGAAACTGAGGTATGTTTTTTTAAGAATGCTACACTTTGTTTGAATGTGTTACCCAAAAAATATAATGATGGTATTTAAAAAATCAATGCTGACTGTTTGCATGATGTTATTCGCTGCAATTACCGTACAGGCCCAGGAATGGTACCGGTTCACCGGAAAAAACGGCAAGTATGGGTTTAAAGAGATTCGATATGTGGTAGTTAAACCTATATACGACGACGCCGCAGTTTCCTATAGTGAAGACATGGCTGCAGTAAAGAAGAATGGCAAATGGGGTTATATTGATAAACGCACTAAAAGTGTAGTAATACCTCTTCAGTTTGATATGGCCTATTCATTCAAACAAGGGGTTGCAAAGGTGGTTACCAAAGATTCAACCTATTACATCGACAAATCAGGAAAATGGGTAGATCCTGAAGCCCATAAGCTTATGGCCAGGAATGTAGTTCGAGTAGAACCCAAGCCCATTGATCCTGCAAAGTCTCCTGAGGCATTGCCCATCACCATGAATAGTAAAAATGGTAAAACACATATTCAACTTGGAACTAAAAAGTATGTAGTTTCAAAAGATCCCAAAGTAAAAGATCAACTCCTGGTAACCGGTGATGTGATTTTCAATGGAAAATTGTCAGCACCCTACATTGTACATATTCCGGGATTTGGTTTGGCCGGATTGACCAGTGAGGATAATGTGCATGGCTCAAAGGCCATGTCAGCCAAAGTGATTTGGACTATACAGGAAGATGATGGCAGGGCTATGATGAGAAGTGACGACTTGTTTATGAAAAATTTTAATCAGGAAAAGTTTACGGCCGACCGGATGTTATACTTTGGCATTTTTGAAAAGGAAGATTACACCCAAAAGAAATTCAGGCGTACTACTAGTGCCTCATCGTTTGATCATGTCAATATGATTTGCTATGCCGGTTTATACGAAGGGGGTAAACGTGTTATGCTTTGGGAAGATGTACAGCATTTGCTGATTCACCCTCAATCATCCCGCCTGCAATACCGGAAGTTGTATTTGAAGGAAGGAAAAAATAAATCTATAGCATTCATCAATCAGCGTGAAAAAAAATTAACAGCCTTTGTTTATGATTCTACTTTGTCTGTGTTGAATTCGTATCCCAATGTATCGATGGTTGCAACCAATGATGGTAGCTCAGCAACCGCTTATACCCTCAATAATGCAAAGTTTAGGAATCAGGATCCGTTTTTCGGTCCGAGGTTTGGTCCCTGGTCGAGCGTTTACTATACCGTGGTAATGCCCGCCGAACTTGAAGGCTATTACAAAGTGCTGGATGAGAATAATAATTTTTACGCTCCTGAAAACTCTTATGGATTGTTGCCATTTGTTACCACACATAAGCATATCCGCCGTGGCCCCAAGGCTTTGCACCGGCTGGATACAACACAACATGATTTTGAAATGCTGCATTTTTTCTTTGCCGCATTGAAAAAAAATAATGCTATCGTATGGCAACCGGTAAACTTCAATGGCAAACCTTATCCCACACAAGAAAATGAGTTTTTTCTGCACTGGGAACTTGTAGATTGTAAATCATTAAGCAAGGTGAACGCCATTGATGCATTGCCCTACCTGTTACTGGCATATACTCATGATGAAAAGTGGCAGGCGTTTTTTCCTTCCAAGTATGGTATCAGTTTTCTTCCATCGGATTTGCTGGATCAGTATAAGCATGCATTTCCGCCCCTGACCGATAAATGTGAAACGGCTGAAGATGCCTATGTAAAGGCTGAAGTACAGGTTCAGATTATTCAAAATACACACGTAAAAGGAGAGATGAAAGAATATGAGATTCAGAAACAACGAAGCGATAAAATGTGGGAGGAATATCGCCGTAAGCATGCAGGTAAACCCAGTCAGAAAGTAGACTGGAGTGGCTGGTCGAAAATGAACAGTAGTTGGGGTGGTTTTGGATATACAAATCAAGTGAGTCAGCAGTACAAGAGAACTGTTTCTGAAGGCGACCAAAGACGAAGTCTTAGAGAGTATAACAACTACTTAAACCATGTTATCCGTAGGGCAGGGCAGTAGATCCTAAATATTTGCTGTCAAAGAGTGCTAAATGTTGTATGAAGACAAAGTACAAACCTGCTCAGCAAAAAAACATCCTGGTCAGTATTTAATTATTGTTCCATCGGTCATTGTAGGAATGGTTAGAATGATTGATGCCTATTACTATAATGAAGTCCCTCAAAATTAAAGTCTGAATCAGCTGTAAAAACCGGCTGCAAAAATTTTATCGACACACCATTTGCTGTCCTTTTAGATGAGTTGTATTCATCAGGAGTATGTAATCATCTGTTTTTCTGATACTTTTTTATAATTTCCCTTATGGGATTCTGTTGAGTTTTTAAATTCGTAATTATTTCGGTTTGATGTTCACCCTTCAACCCATAAATTAGTACCATTTTGAATCGGGATTTTTATAAAGACATTTTGTTTGGACTCTCCATAGGTGATGCATTGGGTGTGCCCTTTGAGTTTAAGGACAGAGCTCAACTAATCGCCAATCCGGCTGCAGATATGGAAGGGTATGGAACCTATCAGCAACCTCCCGGTACTTTTTCTGATGACAGTTCAATGGCTTTTTGTCTGGCAGAAGCACTGACTCAGGGTTTCAACCTTTCCATCCTTGCACAGCACTTTGTTTCATGGCTAAGGAACAGATACTGGACTGCCCATGATGAGGTGTTTGATGTAGGGATTGCTACCAGCAGGGCTATACGTCAACTAGAGATGCGGGTGCCACCTGAGTTTGCCGGCGGCAACGAAGAGTCAGATAATGGCAATGGTTCACTCATGCGCATACTGCCTTTAGTGTTACATATAAAAGACTTCCCGGAAAAAGAGCGCTTTGCATTCACTCAGGCGGTGTCATCCATCACACACAGGCATTACATCTCTGTGGTGGCGTGTTTTTATTATCTGGAATTTGCCCGGTTGATTATACAGGGGGAAGATAAAATGAAAGCCTACAAAAAAATACAGTCCTCATTTAGAAATTCTCTCCAACAACACTTAAACCCACTCCCTGATTTGCAGATGTTCAATCGGTTGCTGGAGCAGGATATTTTTAAATTGACAAGTGATCAGATATTTAGTTCAGGGTATGTCGTGTATACATTGGAAGCGAGCATCTGGTGTTTACTGACTACAAACAGCTATAAGGAGGCTACCCTAAAAGCCGTTAACCTGGGGTTTGATACAGATACAACAGCCAGTGTTACCGGCGGACTGGCAGCTTTAGTGTATGGATGGAAATCCATACCCCGTCATTGGTTGCAGCAGCTGGCCCGGTATGATGATATTGAATCACTTGCAGAACGTTTGCGCGCCGCATGCGAAAATAAGTAGAGATTTTTTTTAAGGATTTGATTAATATGCAGGCTGTACAAATGGTTGTTATTATTGGTAACCCAAAGTATAATATACATTTTCATATAATTTTAAATGAACCAGCCCGAAATTATCACGCCCCGCTTAATACTTAAGGCGATTACTCCTCAACTGATACATGATATCTTTAATTCTAAATCCAAACAGGAAATACAGGAGTATTTCGGATTCGATGAAAGTGGTTATGAACATTACAGAAACATGCATGAAAAAGGCATGGAGACGCACAGGTTTTCATTGTTTTATTTTCTGCTGATGGACAAGGAAAGCAACCAGCCTATCGGTGAATGTGGGTTTCACTCGTGGAATGTGCCACACCGAAGAGCAGAACTGTTTTATTTATTAAGACAAGATCAATATAAGCAAAAGGGATTGATGACTGAAGCGTTGAGGTTTGTATTAGATTATGGATTTAAGGATCTGAATCTGCATCGGGTAGAAGCCCTGGTAGCTGATACCAATGAGCCATCCATCCGTATACTGAACCACTATGGTTTTAAGTTTGAAGGAATCCGGCGGGAAGACTATAATACAAAGGGAAAGAACGAGAATTCTGCCTGTTATTCATTGTTAAGCCACGAATGGGCCGGATAACCGATAGCCTATGCAACCATATTTCGTTTAGAACCATGAGGTAACTACCTGATCTTATACGGCCGGAATATTTTTTTTAATCATATATAAATAAAAATAATTTTATCTTGCGCCCCAGTCCGTGGTTTAAAAGCATCTCCATCTCATAGGTTTTTGAATTCAATCTTTCTGATTCCCCATTTGATAAACAGACAATACTTTCATTTACGGGTGTGCCGAAAGCCGATTCAGAGTAGGCATGGGTAAATAATAAACTATGAAAAAGAAATTCATTTTTTTAATGGCGACTGGTGCATTGATTGCCGCATCCTTTTTAAATGCTTGTAACAATGCTGAAGAAACTACAACAAGTGAAAAGCAGCCTGTTGTTGTGAGTGAGGCCGAAATTGTAAAAACCGGAGAGCATCTGGTAGGGATTATGGGTTGTAATGATTGCCACTCTCCTAAAAGGATGGGGGCAAACGGACCTGAAATTATTTCGGAACTCATGTTGTCAGGTTATCCGGCCGACAGACCTCTGGTGAAGTTTGATTCAAAATTATTGTCTGAAGGTTATAGTATGTTCTATCCTGATTTAACCGCAGCAGCAGGCCCCTGGGGCGTTTCGTTCGCAACTAATTTAACTCCGGATGATACCGGATTGGGAAACTGGACAGAAGCTCAGTTTAAAAAGGCGTTAACCGAAGGGAAGTTCAAAGGTCTTGATGGAAGCAGAATGTTGTTACCTCCCATGCCATGGACAAATTATACAAGGATGACAGACGATGAGGTACACGCTATTTATACCTACCTGAAAAGTGTAAAACCGGTGAGCAATATGGTTCCAAATCCTATTACTCCCGATAAGATGTAACTGTTTTTCAGATTGAATGTTTTGAATGAAGGACTTCGGTGTTTATAGAAGGATTTTTTTTGCCAAAGTTTTTCAAGTGATCCAACTGGACTATTTACCGATTTACCGATTATGGTTTCTGCTCATCGAATTCATTGCCGGGAAGCAAAAGGAATTAAATCAGTGAATCAGATTCGAACTTAAAGTTGTATTTTCAATAAGTGATTTTACATTTCTGCACAAGGTTGAATCTGTTGACCTCATCATAAAAACATCACGTTATGAAAGCGGTACGCATCGAATTAAAATGGGCAATTTATTTTTCATTGATGGCTTTGCTTTGGATGGTATTGGAAAAGCTTAGCGGTCTGCACGGTAAGTATATAGACAACCATATGTACCTGACCAACCTGTTCGCAATACCTGCTATATGGTTTATGGTAATGGCATTGCAAGATAAAAAGCGTTCATACTACGCTGGTAAGATGACCTATATGCAGGGGCTGATATCGGGTATTATCCTCTCCTCCTTCATTGCGTTGCTTACACCCCTTACTCAATGGATTACCACTTATGTAATTACTCCGGAGTTTTTTCCGAACGTAATAAAGCGCTCTGTAGAACTGGGCTATTTTCCTGATACTGAAGCCGCGGCGAAAAATTTTAATTATAGTAATTATGCTTTAAAAGGGATGTTCGGAGGGTTTATTATGGGAGTTGTCACCACTGCAATTGCAATGATTTTTATCAGAACAAAAGAAGCTCGCCCGAATTAATTGAACGAGTGGCATTTGATGAGTGATGATAGGGTTTGCACGTTCTTCCGGTTTTTAAACGGGTTATTAAAAGATCTATGACACATATACTCAAAAAGGATATTGCTCAGAACTTTTCAATGGGAGCATTTGATAAGGTGTTTGAACATCTTTCAGAAGATGCCACGTGGGAGATTATTGGAACATCTCATTTTAAAGGAAAAGAATCTATTCAAGAGCATTGCAAACAAGTAGCTGAATATTTTCGTTCTGTTGATACTGATTTTGATGTTCACCATGTAGTGGCTGAACAGGCTAAGGTAGTAGTGAATGGTACGGCACGGTTTAGTCGTGAGGGCAAGGAGCTCTCGGTGGTATCAGCCTGTGACGTGTACATTTTTGATCAAGAACAGAAAATAACAACAATCATCTCCTATTGTATACAAACCAAAGGAATCGAATGAACACAGCAGTTTTTAATGAATTTCCGGTAATTAAAACACCCCGACTCACATTAAGGGATATACGCCTTTCAGATGCGGATAAAATCTTTGAGATGCGCTCTAATGGGCGGGTCAATCAGTTTATTTCCAGAAACTCCATGCAGCATCCGGAAGATTCTGTAGCTCTGGTTGAGCGTACCCGTAAAGCTTATGCTGATAAGTTGGCTATTGGATGGGCCGGTATTTTACGAGACGGTAATGAAATCATCGGCACCTGCGGCTACAATCAGATTGATTTCATGAATAACCGTGCTGAGATTGGCGGTGAATTAGCAGTTGATTTTTGGGGCAAACATATTGCCATAGAAGCAGTGAGCGCCATCATTTCCTTTGGGTTGAATCAGATGGAATTGCATACCATCGAAGCCAAAGTGTCTCCCGAAAACCGCGGAGCCATATTTTTACTGGAAAGCCTGGGTTTTAAGAAAGAGGCTCATTTCAAAGACCGCATCTACTTCAATCAACGATATTTTGATATGGCTGTTTACACCCTGATAAAGGGGCAGGAGCAATTGTTGAATATTGATTTTTCGGGCAGTTCTCCGGTGTAATGCTGTTCACACATGCAACTACGTGATGTATGATCAGGAGAACAGTTTCAGGGGAGGTTAAATCAATCCAGCGCCCAACGCGATTGAAATCAGGATCAGCATAATAGCTACGAGCATCTGAAGAGAACGCAGTGTCACTTTTTTCAACAGTTTATGTCCTGTAAACGCTCCGGCCATACCTGCTACTGTGGCGCAAATGATTAAGGTAAGGTTTTCAGAAATAGCGGTTTTAGACAACCCGGTAGTATATACCGACAGTCGGGTGATGTCAACAAAAGTTGAAACAACCACTGCGGTACCAATAAATGCTTCTTTCGACAATCCGGCTTTAATTAAAAACGCACTCCTCAGCGCACCCTGGCTTCCGGTAAGTCCGCCGAAGAAACCACTCAGGGCACCGCCTAAGGGTAATTTTTCCTTTCCAAACTGTATGGTGTTGAAATAGGGGATAAGATCCACCAGCGCGAAAAAAATCAGAAATACAGCAATGATCAGTTTAACCGGAAACACTTCTATTACTTTATCCCAGGCAGTATAGGAAAATAGTGGTTCCCAGTGTTGAACGTACAACAGCAACCATGCCCCAAGCAATGCTGTCAGTACAGCGGGTATGCCAAACCGTAAGAGCACGTTTTTGTCTGCATGTTTTCCTACAAGTAAGAGTTTAAAAACGTTATTGAACAAGTGAACGATGCCTGTGATGGTAATGGCCTGTTCAACCGGAAAGAAAATCATCAATACGGGAGTGAGGATTGTTCCTAAACCAAATCCGGAGAAAAAGGTGAGAATGGCTACCAGAAATGCCGCAGTAGAAATAACGATTATTTCCATGGTATGTTTTGGTTAAGAAGTTTTCGGTCAACAGACCAGGCACCACTGCCTTTTATCCACAAGAATATACAACCTACCGTCATCGACCAGTCAGTTCTACTGGCATGCATCCACTCCCAAATTCCCTGTTGATTCAGTATTTCCCATTTAGTGGTGATGAAGGCTACAATCATAATGGCGAATAGTGGAATGACGGCTATTCTGGTAATCAGGCCCAGCAACACCAGGAGTCCGCATATAATTTCAAAAGCACCCACCATATTTCCGAGCAGTTCCGGTTCAGGTAATCCTATCTTTTCAAATCGTCCTGCTCCCCGGATGTGTGGAATCAAAAATTTCTGAATGCCTTCAGAAAGAAAAACGCTGCCCACCAGCAAGCGAATCAACGCGGTAGATCGGGCAGCGTCTGTATTAATTATTTTCCTCCACATTCAGGCAATGTTTGTATAAAATTAAAGAGTCCATTTCAATACGTCACATTGTTTGTAGGATTTATTGAAATCAGGCATTACATCCCGTGCCGCAACAGCATGGTTCAGGTTTTTTGGCATACACTGTAATACTCTTGATGCCGGGCGACTGTTCCTGATAGGTTGCTGCATCTGCTGCACTCAGGTACTGATTCAGAATATCCAGCGGTATGTGAATGGGTTTTGACTGTTGAATCTGAACGTCGGTAAATCCTGCTTTGCGAATGATATCCAGGTACTCATCCTGTAAAATAGCACCGGCAACACATCCTGCATATAATTCAGCAACATTTTTAACAGCTTCAGGTAGCGGTTTTTCAAGCACTACATCAGAAATACTGAAATGGCCGCCGGGTTTGAGTATCCGGAAGATTTCATTAAACACGTTTTGTTTATTGGGCACCAGGTTGAGCACGCAGTTGCTTACCACTACATCGGCAGTACCTTCATTCAAAGGCATTTGTTCTATGTCGCCCAAAATGAATTCCACGTTTTCATACCCGAGAGTTTGCGCATTCGTCCGGGCTTTCTCAATCATAGCAGGGGTGAAATCAATTCCTATTACACGCCCGGTAGCACCGGTTTCATTTCTCGCGATAAAACAATCATTACCCGCACCACAACCGAGGTCAACTACGGTTTGTCCGCTTTGAATTCCTGCAAACGCAGTAGGCAATCCGCAACCTAATCCCAAATCTGCCTCGCTGTGATAACCTTTTAATCCGTCGTAATCATCACTCATAATATTATATACCTCTGTAGAACAGGCACTGGATCCGCAACAAGATGACTGATTGATATCTTTAGATTGAAGAGCAATTTCACTGTATTTCTCTTTAACCATCGCTTTAATGTTATCTGAATTTTTCATTTTTTTATATTTATTTTGTACAACAATTCAAATGCTCAGTACTTATTTTGGCCGAAAGTTTTCCAAAGTAGTTATGGAGTTTTTCAATGGCCTTAGGATTGATGCAATAGCAAATTGAATTTCCTTCCACCTCACCCTGAATCAATCCCGCTTCTTTTAATGCTTTCAGGTGTTGTGAAACAGTGGGTTGAGACAGAGGTAGTTCATTTACAATGTCGTTGCAAATGCAGGTATTCACCTTCAAAAGGTATTCAATGATGGCTACCCGGGCAGGATGTCCTATTGCCTTGGCCAGAGACGCAATAGCATTTACTTTAGGTGAAAAATGTTCCGTTTTAGTTGCTCCCATAATTGAAATTATATTGCAATATTACGATAAAGAATGAAGATACAGGCAAAAGAGTATTAATTTATTTTATTTGCTAAATCCAGGGGGTGGAAATATACACATCTGTTACGTGCGTAGCAGAATCAGTGAACTCAGGTAAACGAGGTATAATGACACGAATACAATGCCTTCCGTTCGGGAAACCATTTTATTGCTTCTGAAAACGGGGTAACAGGCTATGGCAACGGCGGCCGCCAGGGGAAGGTCGAGCCATAAAATATCTTTACTCACGTCTACTCCATGGGGTGAGGCAATAGTGGTCAATCCCAAAATCACGAGAATGTTTGAAATACTGCTGCCTATCAAATTTCCAATGGCCACATCCCGGTCGTTTTTAATGGTAGCCATAATGGTGGTGGCAAGTTCAGGGGCAGAAGTACCAATTGCTACAATGGTTAAACCAATGAGGGCCTCGGAAACTCCCAGTGACAAAGCAATATCCACAGAACCATCCACTAAAAGGTTGGCACCGAAAACCGAAAGCCCGATCCCTACAATCAATAACACCGAATTGCCGGTGATGGCCAGGGTGCCAGGTTTTTTAAGTAAGGCTTTGGTGCTGTATTCTTCTTCATATTCTTTTTTCAATGAAACGCTTTCCTTTTTACTCATCCTGATCAGTACAACCACATAAACAATGGCGGCTAAAAAAAGGAAAATGCCTTCAATTCTGGAAATCATACCATCCAATGCCATTAAAAATAAAATAACGGCGGCCCCAATCATCACGGGTACGTCCAGCCTGATGCTGAGTTGATGCAGGGGGAGAGGTTTCAGGGCAGCACTGAGCCCCAGGATGAATAGAATATTCAACATATTGGTGCCGGCAATGTTGCCTACCGCCAGCGATCCATATCCTTCAGAAACCGCGGTAATTCCTACCGCCAGTTCGGGCATGCTGGTGCCTATAGACACTACGGTTAGTCCGATAATTATTGGCCTGATACCCATCATGGCAGCTATTCTCGAGGAACTCCTCAATACAAATTCGGCTCCCAGAAGTATGATGATGAGCCCGCCAATGAATATGACTAATGGATGCCATTCCATATTGGGTAAATTAATTAGATTGTTTAGAGTATATAGCGTACCTGACTTATCACTGATATAAGTTCTGTCAAAAATAAGTACTCACTGACTTAAATCAGCTATCCATGTAAATTTATATATACCTTTGATATGTGAAATTCTTTAGAACTTCATTGTGGGTTTTGTGTATTTCGGTCATCACCATGCCCGGTGGTGTACTACGTTTTATTTTTCAACTCCCTGCAGTAGTAGAGCATTTCAATCACCATAATACGGTAGGGGATCCAGTTTCATTTATTGAGTTTATTCATGAGCATCTTTTTGAACAATATCATCCGGATTATGAAAAGAATCATCCGGATCATGAAAAGTTGCCTTTTGATTCCCATGCACATGCCTCGCATGTGGTAACATGTATTCCACATTATTTTACTGTAGATCTCAAGTGTAACTATATTCTACTGCATAAGCCTCAACCACCTCTTAGACAATGGTTGGTAGGCACTGAAATTCTCAGCAACATCTGGCAACCTCCCAGGATGAGTTAATGATTGGTCGCTAAAGACTAGTGAGCGTTGGCATTGATATCGTCATCGGCTCATATTATTCATTGATTCATTCTAATTATTCCCTTTATGTTGAATAAGATTATTGCGTTTTCTATTAAGAACAAGCTTCTTATCGGGTTGTTTGTCATTGCATTGGTTGGTTATGGTAGTTTTGAAGTAACAAAGTTGCCTATTGATGCGGTGCCCGATATTACCGATAATCAAGTGCAGGTAATCACATCCGCCCCTTCACTGGGAGCTCCCGATGTGGAAAGGCTCATCACATTTCCTATTGAACAGGCCAATAGCAATATCCCCGGAATAAAAGAAATCAGAAGCTTTTCGAGGTTCGGGCTGTCATTGATTACCATCGTGTTTGAGGATGATGTAGATGTGTATTGGGCACGACAGCAGGTTACCGAACGGTTAAAAATGGCCGAAACACAGATTCCGGAAGGTATAGGAAATCCGGAACTGGCACCGGTTACTACCGGATTGGGTGAAATATATCAGTATGTAGTAAAGGCCAAGCCGGGATACGAAGGCAAATACAACCTCACCGAATTACGAACCATTCAAGACTGGATCATCAGGCGCCAGTTGCTGGGTGTGCAGGGCGTGGCAGATGTGAGTAGTTTCGGTGGTAAGCTCAAGCAGTACGAAGTGGCCATTGATGTAAATAAACTTCACGCGCACCAGGTTACCATTCAGGATGTGTTCGATGCATTGAACAGAAACAACGAGAATACCGGAGGCGCCTACATCGAAAAGAAGTCAACGGTGTTGTATATACGAAGTGAAGGTTTGCTGGGTAGTATAGAGGATATCAACCATGTAGTGGTAAAACATACATCTTCCGGAGCTCCGCTGTTAATTAAACACATTGCTGAAGTGCAGATTGGTCATGCCATCCGCTATGGTTCAATGACCTATAATGATGAAGGTGAAGTGGCCGGTGCAGTGGTGATGATGCTTAAAGGAGGCAATAGCAGTGAAGTGATTAAAAAAGTAAAATCAGCCATTGCACAAATTGAAAAAACATTGCCGGAAGGAGTGGAAATTGAGCCTTTCCTCGACCGGACAAAAATGGTGGATAATGCTATTTCTACAGTTTCCAAAAACCTGCTGGAAGGGGCGTTGATCGTAATTTTTGTACTGGTGGTTTTTTTAGGCAATGTGCGTGCCGGTTTTATTGTTGCTTCTGTGATCCCCTTATCCATGCTGTTTGCTGTAATCATGATGAATCAGTTTGGGGTGAGTGGTAACCTGATGAGCCTCGGTGCCCTGGATTTCGGATTGATTGTTGACGGGGCCGTGATTATTGTGGAGGCAGTGATGCACATGTTGCACAAACAAACCGCCGTGGCACGATTGAAACAACCTGAGATGGATCAGCGTGTGTTGAAGGAATCAGGCCGCATGATGAATAGTGCAGTCTTCGGTCAAATCATTATCCTCATTGTGTATCTGCCCATTCTGAGTTTAAGCGGCATTGAAGGAAAAATGTTTAAGCCGATGGCACAAACTGTTGCCTTTGCTCTTATTGGCGCATTTATTCTTTCTCTTACTTACGTACCGATGATGAGTTCCCTTATGTTGAAAAAGGTGAACGCGCAAAGCAAGAACTGGTCTGACAAATGGATGCAATCCGTAGAGAAATTTTATCACAAAGCGCTTTCCAGAGTGTTGCAGTTCCCCAAAATATTGTTGAGTATGGTGGTAGTGCTGGGGGTTGTTGCTTTTTTCATTTTGTCGAGATTGGGAGGAGAATTTATTCCGAGTTTGGAAGAAGGCGATTTTGCAGTGGATACCCGGGTGCTTACGGGAAGTAACCTGCAAACGACTACCGAGGCCTGCCTGCAAGGAGCTAAGGTGCTGAAGGAACAGTTCCCGGAAGTTATTAAAGTGGTCGGCAAAATTGGAAGTGGGGAAATTCCTGTTGATCCCATGCCAATGAATGCTGCGGATATGATGGTGATATTGAAACCAAAAAAGGAATGGACCTCTGCCAAAACGTTCAATGAACTGTCTGATAAGATGAGCGTAGTACTCAGCGATATCCCCGGAGTAACATTTGGTTTTCAATATCCGGTACAAATGCGTTTTAATGAACTGATGACCGGTGCCAAACAGGATGTGGTTTGTAAAATCTATGGTGAAAACCTCGACACCCTGGTAAAGTATGCTGAAAAGCTCGGTAGCATTGCTTCTCATACGGATGGCGCCGCAGATGTGTATATAGAACCTGTCAATGGATTGCCTCAGGTAATTGTTCGTTACAACAGGCCGTTGATTGCACAATACGGCTTGAATATTTCTGATATAAACCGTGCTTTGAATACCGCGTTTGCAGGAGAGAGTAGCGGATTGGTTTTTGAAGATGAAAAAAGATTTGATTTGGTGGTAAGAATGAGTGGCGATCAGCGACAAAAACTGGAAGACGTTCAACGGTTACTCATCTCAACCCCTGAAGGGAATCAAATTCCATTGCAGCAGGTGGCCGATGTTTTTGTTGGAGAAAGTGTGAATCAGATTCAACGGGAAGACGCCAAACGACGCGTGATGGTGGGATTCAATGTGCGTGGTAAGGATGTACAATCGGTGGTTACTGATTTGCAACAGAAAGTAGATAAACAACTGAACCTGCCTCCCGGGTATTATGTGGATTACGGCGGCAGTTTTGAAAACCTCATTGCCGCCCGGCAGCGACTGAGTATTGCAGTTCCGGTTTCATTGTTACTCATTTTTACATTGCTGTATTTTGCATTTAACTCTCTCAAGCACGCTATTCTTATCTATACTGCCATTCCGCTCTCAGCCATCGGAGGTGTATTCTTCCTTGCTTTACGAGATATGCCCTTCAGTATTAGTGCAGGGGTAGGTTTCATCGCGCTGTTTGGTGTAGCCGTGCTGAATGGAATTGTATTGATAGCCGAATTCAATCGCATTAAAAACAGTGGCATGAATGATCTGAAACAAATTGTGTTAACGGGTGCCCAATCCCGCCTGCGGCCGGTACTGATGACAGCCAGTGTGGCATCTCTCGGCTTTTTGCCCATGGCCCTCAGCAACGGGTCCGGTGCTGAAGTACAACGCCCGCTGGCAACCGTAGTAATCGGTGGTCTGCTGATTGCAACCATGCTGACATTGTTCGTGCTCCCGGTGTTATACATCATTTTTGAAAAAGTACAAATGAAACCTAAACGTCTTAAAACCGGTTTGGCCGCCTGTATTGCCCTAATGTTTTTACCGGCTCTTTCCAATGCGCAACAACCCATAGGCCTCCAGGCTGCATGGGATACTGCAGTAAAAAATAATCTGCTGATAAAAAATGCCAGACTACAATCTGAATATGAGCAGAAATTAAAATCTGCCAGTGTGGATATTCCGGGTACAACCTTTGCAACCGAGTACGGACAGATCAATTCAGTTTACAATGATTCCAGACTGGGCATTGCACAAACCATCAGTTTTCCAACCGTGTACACGCGGCAGAAAGCCTTGCAGAATGAAATCTATAAATCCAGTTTAATTCAGATAGAATCGGGTGAAGCCAGGTTAAAAAAGGATGTAAGTGAATTGTATTTTCAGATTTTGTATTTGTATGAAAAGCAATCCATTTTAAAATTTACCGATAGCATCTATTCCGTATTTGCCGGAAATGCAAAGAAGCGCTTCGATTTGGGTGAAAGCAATGCCCTGGAAAAATCTTTAGCTGAAAGTCAGCGTGCACAAATCGCCGTACAGTTGAAACAGTTGCAGCAAGACATCGAAATCCTTCAGATGAAATTTCAATGGCTGTTGAATACTCCGGTGGCGTATATTCCTCAAACTGAAGTGTTGGACGTGAATACTGTTGCACCGATGGATACTATGCAGTTCAATCAACATCCCGACATTCGCCTGTTAAGGCAGGCTGTGTTGGTTTCGGCTCAGCAAACCCGATTGATGCGTTCTAAGTTACTGCCCGATTTGTCTATGGCATTCAACAGTATGACCATGAAAGGAACAGGCGCCGATAACGTGTTTTACAATCGTTCCTCACGCTTCAACTCTGTACAGTTCAGTATTGGGGTGCCCATCTTTCACCGAGCGCATACTGCCAGGATTCAGTCGTCTAAAATTGCAGAGCAAATCAGTGAAAACCAACTCAACATGCGAATGCTCGAAGTTCAACAGGCGTTGAAAGAAGAGTACAACAGATATCAGAATCAGTTATCCATCATTCAGTATTTCGAGAAGTCAGAACTGGTGAACGCCGAGAAAATGACGAGTGCAGCTCAACAACAATTCAATGCCGGTGAAATTAATTACATGGAATGGGTGTTGCTGATGAATAATGCCACCTCTATCCGAAATCAATATGCTGATGCCGTGTATCGGTTAAATCAGTCTAAAATTCAACTTCAATATTTAATGCATAAATAAATTCTTATGTACCGATATATTTCAATGCTTATTGCTGTTTTAATGGTTGCGTCCTGTAGTAATCCAACACCCGATGCTCCGGAAAAAGCCACTGTAACTGAAAATGAGATTTTGCTGACCGAAGCGCAGTTAAAAAATGCAAACATAAAAGTGGCAAGTCTGGAAAAACAAATGGTATCATCCATCCTTCGCGTGAATGGTATGGTAGATGTGCCACCTCAATCTCATGTAAAAATCAGTGCCCCAATGGGCGGGTACCTGAAATCCACCAAACTAATGGAGGGAACCTATGTGAAGCAGGGTGAGACAATTGCTTCAATGGAAGATGTACAGTATATTCAACTACAACAGGATTACCTCACCGCAAAGTCTCAGCTGTTTTCGGTTGAAAAAGATTATCTCCGTCAGAAGGAATTAAACCAATCCAAAGCGGGCAGTGATAAGGTTTTTGAAAAAATTCAAACCGAGTATACTTCGTTGCGTGTGTTGATCAGGTCGCTGGAACAAAAGCTACGATTGATTCACATTAATCCCGCACAGTTGAACGAACAGAACATCACTGGCGTTATTCACATACCGTCACCCATTTCAGGGTATGTAACGAGAGTGCATGTGCAGGTTGGGCAATACCTCACAGCTTCTGATGTGTTGTTTGATATCATCGATCCGAATCAGATGCATCTCACATTGACGGTTTTTGAAAAGGATGTGCACCGGTTATTTGTAGGGCAAAACCTGGAGGCGTTTACCAATGCCAATCCGGATGAAAGATTCAGGGGAGAGATCTTTCAGTTGGGTAAGGATATTTCAACCGATGGAAGCTTAAAAGTGTTGGCCCGTTTACTAAATGCCGATCAGGCCTTGTTGCCTGGCATGTACATCAATGCCGATATCTATTCAAAACCTGATTCTTCCCTCATCATTCCTGACGACGGTGTTGTTGCATTTGGAAATGCTCATTTTGTTTTTGAGGAGTTGCAGCCCGGTAAGTACAAGATGCTTGAAGTGATACCCGGAGTGCATACAGCAGATTCCAGGCAGATTGCCTTTAAAGATAGTAGCATTACAGCCGATAAACCTTTTGTAACCAGTGGTGCCTATACCTTATTGATGCAATTAAAAAATACCGAGGAAGAATAGTTTAGGTGGATGGGTATTCATTAAATTAGGTTGTGAGCATTCGTTACACCACTCTTGTGGGATATAATGCATCCCCTTTTTTGTGTTTTATAATGGGGACAGAATAAAACCTTCATATCCGGGTTCATGCTAACAAGGAATAAAAAAATGCCGTTATAGAACGGCATTTAAAAAGCGTATGGAATATAGTTATGGTTTAGAGTCTGGAGCACCACGATAGTTCATGATGTCTCTGTCGAACAGGTACAGACCACCTTTATCATCGCCCACCAACTCCAGTTTGTCGTTCAATGTACGGGCCACTCTCTCTTCTTCAATTTGCTCACTCACATACCACTGAAGGAAGTTATGGGTTGCATAATCTTTTTCGCTGAGCGACAGGTGTACCAGGTCATTGATGCTTGTGCTTACTTTCAGCTCATGTTTGAGGAATTCTTCAAACACATTTTTAATAGATTTAAAGGTAATAATGGGTTGTTCCAGTGAAGGTACAACGGCAAATCCCCCACGTTCATTGATAAAGCGGATTAGTTTGAGCATGTGTACACGCTCCTCATCCGACTGTTGATAGAAAAATTCAGTAATTCCTTCCAGTCCGGGTTGAATTTCTGCCCAGGAAGCCATGGCCAGATAGGCTTGCGATGATTCAGCCTCCATTTGCACCTGTTTATTCAGGGCATCTTGTATAGGTTTTGATAACATAATAACTGTTTTATGCAATTTACTTGATTTCGGGTAAATGCAACGTGTGGGATGGTAATATTGCGAAGAATTGAACGGATTGTTAAAGAAATGCCGATTCCTGTATTTACTAAAATGCGACTGCTGACAGACTTGAACAAGTTAGTTTTATGGTGTGCCGAATTGTTACATTTGTAATTGTAAACGCTTCATCTATGAGTAATGCCATTTTTGATTTCATAAACCTGCATAACGGCGAGGAAGATAAGGCGAAAGTGTTGGAAAATGTAAAAGCGAATACTTCCTTCCGCGGGTCTAATTTATGGATTCTTGCCTGTGCTATTGTTATTGCCTCTATAGGGTTAAATGTGAACTCCACAGCCGTAATTATCGGAGCGATGTTAATTTCTCCATTAATGGGGCCAATTGTTGGAACTGGATTTGCGCTTGGAACTTTTGATTTTGTGTTATTGAAAAAATCAGGTAAAAACTTACTGATTTCAACTTTTGTAAGCCTGTTTGTGGCCTCCTGTTATTTTTTTATTAGTCCGTTTAAAGACACTCAATCAGAATTACTGGCCAGAACAACCCCCAATATTTATGATGTATTGATTGCATTTTTTGGAGGATTGGTTGGCGTGATAGCTATCACACGTGTGGAGAAGGGGAATCCCATTCCCGGAGTAGCAATCGCTACAGCGCTGATGCCTCCTCTATGTACAGCAGGTTATGGCTTGGCAATTGGGAAAGTATCCTACTTCCTTGGCGCCTTCTATTTATACACTATCAATTGCTTTTTCATTTGTATTGCCACATTCTTTATTGTAAAGTATTTGAAGTATCCTCCGGTATCAATGGAAAACAAAAAATGGGAAAAGAAGATACGCCGGGGCATCACTATTCTGGTTTTTATAATGATTGTGCCGAGTTTCTATATGGCTTATAATCTGTTCTATCAGAAAAAATTTACTCAGAAAGTGAATCAATATATAACAGAAGAATTTACTAATAAAGGACATACAGTAATTTATCAAAAAGTTAGGTACAACCAGGTGCCAAGGTCGGTAGAATTGGCTTTATTATCTAAAAGGTTTAATGAAGATGAAATCGTGGAAATGAACAAGCGTCTTGCCCTATACGATATTAGCAATACACGATTAATCATTAAACAAGATGATACTGATATTAAGGGAGAAATTTTGAAAGAAATCAATGGCCAGAAGAAGTTGGTAAGTGAGCAGGAAATGGAGCTCGAAAAGCTTCGCCGCGAATTGGAAAGGTTTAAACTAATGGATTCTGCATTAGCACGCGAAGTAAATGTACTATTTCCGGAAGTGTCTGAATGGAGTGTGGGGCGTCATTTGGAGCAAACCCTGAACGATAGTATACATCTAGCCACCGTAGTTATTTACAGGCAACGATTAGATGAATTAACCGTGCCTGAGGAAAAATTTATAAATTGGCTGCGTCTTAAACTGAATGAAAAACATATTCGGTTGATTAAAATGGAGTGATATAATTAATGTGAATTGAACTAAATCTGAAAGGAGATTATGAGTTATTGTAAAGCTATCGGTAAAATGGTATCTGTGGATCGTAAACGCCTGCATCAGCGTTATCATGATCAGCAATATGGATTCCCCATTCAACAGGACGATGAGTTATTTGGCCGGCTCCTGATGGAAATCAATCAGGCAGGCCTGAGTTGGGAAACCATTTTGAAAAAGGAAGATGGTTTCAGAAGAGCTTATAAAAACTTTCATATTCAATCAGTAGTATCTTTCAATGAAAGCGATATTGAACGTTTGATGTTAGATCCCTCTATCGTTCGAAACAGGTTGAAGGTTAATGCAGCTATTTTCAATGCGAAAAAAATATTGGAAATTCAAAAAGCATATACTGGTATAGGTTAGGGATTGCTCAGACTAAAAATAATTCCGGTTGATTAAACACATTCTTTCATTGGTTATCTTCGAATGGTGATTTCCTTCCATGTGTCAGGATAATACATTCAGGAAACACCCCTAACCTATATGTTTCGAAAAGTTACTTTTCCGCTACTACTTGCATGGGTTGCTATATTCTCGTGCCGGGAAACTGCGTCTAACCGTGATGAAGAAATCAGGTTGGTGAATGATTGGTTTCATAAACAAATCCGGTTTTCACAGGTTAACCTGGATTCTGTTGGTAAATATGCAAGGATGATTGATTCCGTTGCTAAGAATTTACCCGGTGAATACAAGGCGATGGCACTGGTAGGCATGGGGCGCTATCATGCTACCCACAAGCCTGATCTCTCAATGAAATATTTTCAGCAGGCACTGGATATGTTAGAGAAATCCAATGCCGATAGTATAAAAGCCAGGGCATACAATGGGCTGGGGGTAGGATATCAGAAAAAATCTGATTTCACTAATGCGCTGGATAATTATTTTAAAGCATTAAGACTTTTTGAAAAGTCGGATGATATAAAAGGCATAAGCGGTGCCCTTGCCAATATTGGGGAAGTGTATCAGGTAAAAGGAGATGTGTCGGTTGCGAAGCAATATATTATGCAGTCAATGGAACTCTCTAAAAGCGCTGAAGATTTCCCGGCCTATCTGGATGCAGCTCACACACTGGCCAACATCTATGGAATGAATAATCAGTTCGACAGTGCGCTGGCGATTGACCGGAAGGGGATACGTGCAGCCGATTCGCTGGGGTCGCTGAAAATGAAATCTGCTTTTTATAATAACATGGGAAACTGTTATCTGTATAGTAACAGGCCCGATAGCGCCAGATTTTATTTCATGGAATGCCTGAGGTTAGATGCAATTACAGGGAACAGGCATTATATGGTGGATAATTACCTGACGCTCGGTCAGCTTTTAATGAAAGAACAACAATTCCAGGAGGCAGAGGATTATTTTAAGGATGCCATTCGGTTGTCTGACAGTATCGGTACCCATCATTTTAAAATGCAGGCATGGAAATCACTGGCGCTTTTGTATAAGCAGCAAAACCTTTTGCACCGGTCTCTCGAAGCTAAAGATTCTGTTGCTGCAATTAAAGACCGTTTGATCAATGAAAAATCAGAGAACAGGATTGCTGAGTTGAAGGAATTGTATGAGGCCGACAAGAAAGCACAAACCATATCGCTGCAACAGGTGAAGTTATCGAGACAGAATATTTTACTCACAGGCAGTGTGGTTTTGTTTTCTTCTTTATTGTTTTCAGGCTGGTTGATGTACAGAAGATATAAAACTAAAAAAGAGAAGGAACTGGCCTCAACCCTGTTGCAACAGCGTATGAAGGCAACGGCAGATATTCTGGAGGCAGAAGACAAGGAAAGGCGACGCATTGCCACCGAACTGCATGATGGTGTAGGACAGGTGATGCTCGCTGCATGGATCAATCTTCAGTCTGTTGAATCGGCATCGTCTCTCCCGGAAAATCAAAAACTCTCTTTTTCAAGAGCCGTGAGCATGGTGGGAGAAGGCTGTAAGGAAATTCGGGAAGTAAGTCATGCCATGATGCCTAACATTTTAATGAAAAAAGGACTGAAAGGTGCAGTGCGGGATCTGATCCGCAATCTGGATAGACATCCCGTATCCATACAGTTGCATATGGATGACGCTCATTCCATGGACAATGTAACAGAATCCATTTTATACAGGGTGATACAGGAGGCCGTGAATAATGTTTTGAAACACGCAGATGCCAATCAGATGGATATTTCAATCCATCAGTCAGCCGATGGCATAACCTTATTAATTGAAGATGATGGCAAAGGTTTTGATACTGAAGTACTCTCTCAGCCTACCGGTATGGGCATGCAAAGTATTAAAACCCGGATTGCCTTGTTGAATGGAATAACAGAGTGGGATAGCAGCCCGGGAAATGGAACTGTATTGACAATTTTTATACCAACCAAATAATGCAGAAAATTAGAATTGCCATTGTAGATGATCATCAGATTATAATTGATGGATTGGTTTCTCTGCTGGGGAAATACAAAGAGTTTGATATCCTTCTTACCGCGAACTGCGCTGCAGCTATCCTCGATCAGTTGGCGTCAACCGAAGTAGATGTGTTACTTACCGATGTGATGATGCCCGGTATGGATGGAAGTCAGCTTGCTAAAATCGTAAGGCATAAATACCCTTCCATAAGAATCCTGGCATTGAGCATGAGTGGACAGGCTCAAACCATCAGTAAAATGATTGAGGAGGCAGATATTGCCGGCTATCTGCTCAAACAAACCAATGCCTTCGAACTGGCAGAGGCCATTCAGAAGGTTTTTAATGGCGGAGTTTATTTTCAGGATGATATTTTGAATGAACTCGAGAAACTGGATACTTCCGCTAATCATGGCTCAACAGTTCATATCACCCGGAGAGAAAAACAACTGATTGAATTGATTGAGAAGGATTATTCAAATAAAGAAATTGCCTCTGCATTAAACATATCGTTGCTTACCGTTGAAACCCATCGCAAAAATATTATGCGAAAAACCGGCGCCGGCAATGCCATGATGCTGGTGAAATGGGCCCGGGAAAACAACATCCTTTCAAAATAATCATATTAAAAATACCCTCCGGAGGGTATAGCCAGCCTGTCAGTGAAAGATAGTTTTGTAGCCATAAAATTATCTTCCAAATGAAAAGAATCCTTTTTGTACTTACACTGTTATTGTCGGCAGCGTTGACACATGCCAATGATGTAGTGGTAACCGGCGTTTCACTCAGCGGACAAACCACCTCAGGCCCCCTGAACACGCATTTTGTGAATGTTCAGTTTTCCATCAACTGGAAAAACAGCTGGCGTACCAGTACCAATGAGTCGAATTACGATGGCTGTTGGATTTTTGTAAAATACAGAAAGCAAAGTACCTCTGTTTGGTTGCATGCTACCTTACATACGAGTGGGCAAACAGCTCCTTCGGGAAGTGTTGTTCAGCCTGCATCTGATGGAAAAGGTGCCTTCGTGTACCGCAGCGCTAACGGTTATGGTGATGTGAACTTCAATGATGCAGCTGTTCGGTGGAACTACGGGGCCGATGGAGTTTTAGATAATGAAAATGTGGAAGTGGTTGTATATGCCGTAGAAATGGTATACATACCGCAAAGCCCTTTTAATTTGGGTAATGCTTCTGCTGAAACGAATAAGTTCAGAGACGGTAATGTAAATACCTGGTTCCCTGTAACCAGCGAGAATGCAATAAATTGTGGTACGGCAGCCGGACAATTGTATGCCGTGGGTAATTTCACCAACTCCGGAACTATCCCTGCCGAATACCCTAAGGGATATAATGCTTTCTGGATTTTAAAATATGAATTCAGTAAGCAACAATATGTGGATTTCTTAAACACACTCGATCAAACTACCGCTAACCTTAGAAATGATATCGGTGCAACCGGGTCAGTACCTAACATGGAGGTAACTGAACCCGAACGTGCTGTAAATGGACTTTCTGTAGTGAGTATGCTGGCATGGTTAGATTGGGCAGCCCTGCGCCCCATGACAGAATTTGAGTATGAAAAAGCATGCAGGGGCGGCAATAACACACCCAGTCCGTTAGAATTTGCCTGGGGGAATACAACCATTACAACGATATCCGACGGCCAGAATGTTGGTACCGCAACCGAAACATGGACTAACGGAAATGCAAATTTACTTTCAGGAGGACCGGGTGTGCCCATGCGTTGTGGTGCACTGGCCGATGCAACTTCCGACAGAACACAAAGTGGCGGGAGCTTTTATGGAGTGATGGAATTAAGTGGCAATGTAGGAGAACTCTGTGTGTATGCCGGAGTTCCGGGAAGATCTTTCACCGGTAAACATGGTGATGGTAAATTGAATGCTGTGGGAGAGTCGAATGAAACAGGTTGGCCATCCGCATCGAATGATTATACCATGATGGTGAGAGGAGGCAGCTATCAGGATGCATCTGATGTTTTTTTGCAGGTGAGCAATAGAGGTAGCTTTCCTGTTTTATCCGTTGCAGCGTATGCTAATCATGGTGGCAGAGGAGTTCGTACAGCCGAGTAATCAGTTTTGGAGATATGTAATCACAATGTTTTCATTATTAATTTCAGAAACATGACAAAGTATTTTCTGCTGCTGATGTGTTTGTGCGGATTGGTCAGCCAGGCTCAGCCTCCCAATAATAATATTTTTCTCGGAGGCAGGGGAGATGGTGCTGCCTACGCAATCAATATAGCAGTGAGTAATACTATTTTTGGGGGAGGTGTAGGGGATGGGTTTGCTAAAAGCAGCTACATGCCTGCTCCCGGTGAAATTTACAGAGGGGGTGTAGGTGATGGGTTTACTAAAAATAGCTACTTGCCTGCTCCCAATGACATTTACAGAGGAGGCGAAGGCGATGGGTTTGCAAAAAACTTTAATGTAGCTCCACCCAACAATATCTTTAAAGGTGGATTGGGAGATGGATGGAGTGCTGTGATATTCCCAATGGGCCCATTACCGGTTGAGTTGTTGTCTTTTTACGCATCACACGAAGGTAAATCTCACAAAATTCAATGGGCTACAGCTACTGAAATCAATACAAAACATTTTGAAGTACAACGCTCTGCCAATGCGCGGAATTTTGAAACCGTGGGGATAACCAATGCCACAGGTAATGCTGCAACCGGCGCCACTTACAGTTTTATGGTGCATCATCCATGGGAAGGAAATAATTTTTATCGTCTGAAAATTGTTGATGTGGATGGTAGTGTAACATATAGCAATATTGTGCTGCTTAAAAATGATGCTGCCGAACAGTGGGCTGTTTATCCTAACCCCACCGCACAAATGCTCAATGTAAAGATTCCACTGATGGCAGGGCAGGGTTCAACCAAAGCAGTTATCAGCGATATGCATGGCAAGATGGTCATTCAAACTACTGTATACTCAGGAAACGTGAACGCGATTGATGTGAGTAAACTGCCAGCGGGTATTTACATCCTTCACTGTACAATGAATGCTCAGCAGTTTGTGTTGCGTTTTATCAAGCAATAAAGATGTGTATTTTCATAGGGGATAATCCACAGCAAAGATGGCCTTTCGAGGTCATCTTTTTTTTACTTCATATTGAGATATGACGGGTGAGCCCTGAAACAGTTTTCGTGAAAGTTCCCATTAATAACGGTTGTTGTGGTCTTTTGATTTTTGAACTATATTTAGTTGATTTATACAATCAATTGGCTACTATATGAAAGCGAAACTGTTAAACGGACTAATGATTGTGCTGTCTTTATTCGGTTACATGGAATGGGGTGGCAACAACCATGCTTTTTTGTTTGAGGCAGAAGGTGAAATGTTTTCCGGATTATTTCAGTCACCGGAGTCAATGGTGCATCCTTTTATCCTTGTACCATTGTTCGGACAGATAGCATTACTCTTTACCTTATTTCAGCACAAACCCAAAAAATGGATAACCGTGGCAGGTATTGTGGGATTGGCATCCATCCTATGGTTCGTGTTATTGGCGGGTGTATTGAGCGGTAACCTCTTGATGGTACTTTCGACACTTCCGTTTACCCTACTTGCAATTTATTCAATCTCTCACATGAAGCGGAAGCATCAGGTGTACAGTTGACAGGAATTGAATGTGATGATGTATTGTATTCAGTTTATACAGATGGCTCTTTCATTATTTTAATTACTATTGTATGGAGACGAGTTTTATCAGTCAAAAGCCCATCCCTGAAGGCGAAGAAGTGCAGGGGAAAGATACACGCGAGGGTATCTTTAAATTAATTCAAAATGAGAACCCCGGCTTTCATGAGGAAGATTTTATTTCTCTCTATGAATTGAACAGATACCGCAGACTTTATCTGGCATCGCTCATACAAATGGAAAAGGGTGAACTGGCAGATATTGACCGGGATGTAATGGAAGCCATCAGCAACAATTCTATCCTGTCTGAAAACATTCAGGAAGTGATGGATGATACTCTTACCACCGGACAACGGGTGGCAGATAAAGTGGCATCCTTTGGCGGCAGCTGGGCTTTCATCCTTTCCTTTTTTTCTTTTCTGGTACTGTGGATTATTGTGAACTTATACATCCTCAATACCCGGCCTTTCGATCCATACCCATTTATTTTACTGAACCTGATCCTGTCGTGCCTCGCTGCCATTCAGGCTCCGATAATTATGATGAGTCAGAACAGGCTGGAACAAAAAGACAGGCAACGGGCGGAGCATGATTACAAAATCAATCTCAAGGCAGAACTGGAAATAAAATTGCTGAGTGAAAAAATCGATCATCTGCTCGTGCATCAAAGTAAAAAATTACTCGAAATACAGGAAGTACAAACAGATTATCTCGACGACCTGATGCGTGAGGTGAAAAACCTCAGAAAGTAAATGCATTCATTTTTCTGTAAAAGCCGGGAGCGGCATTGGTTATAACATCAAATTTGTTTTATGCTCATTTGTACTCGTTTGAGTTGCTGAACAAGTACTATAAGCTTGTGATGAATGGTTGTTCGTTATAGTGAGAAATATTTATTTTTATTATTAAATCACCTTCAAAAATTATCTCAATGAACAACAGCAATCCTTTTGTGTGGGTAGAAATTTATGTAAACGATATGCCACGGGCACGTGCTTTTTATGAACAGGTACTGCAAACGAAACTGGTGGATATGGAAACTCCGGAATCTGTAGGAGAGATGCACATGGTGAGCTTTCCGTGGAAAGATGGGGCCCCCGCTATCAGTGGCGCTCTGGTAAAAATGCCCGACATGAAACCGGGCACCGGTGGAACGCTGGTATATTTCGGATGTGAAGATGCTTCAGTGGAAATATCCAGGGTAGAAGCTGCCGGTGGAAAGGTATTACAGCCCAAAATGCCCATAGGTCAATATGGTTTTTGCGGCATTTGCATGGACACGGAAGGCAACACCATTGGTTTTCATTCCATGAAGTAATATGTGAATGAATCGCATAAAAAAAGGGGCTGTATCTTTTTCGATACCGCCCCTGTTTATTTCTGTCATTCGATTTATGCCAGATCAAATCTGTCGAGCTGCATTACCTTGTTCCATGCAGCAACAAAATCTTTCAGGAATTTCTCTTTACCGTCGGCGCATGCGTACACTTCAGCAATGGCTCTCAGTTCAGAGTTTGAACCAAAGATCAGATCCACGCGGGTAGCGGTCCATTTTACTTCTCCTGTTTTTCTGTCACGACCTTCAAACACATCGTTGTGTGCCGAAGCAGATTTCCAGGTGGTGTTCATGTCCAACAGATTCACAAAGAAATCATTGGTCAGCACTTCAGGCTGTTGTGTAAACACTCCATGAGCTGATTGATCATAGTTTGCTTTCAACACACGCAGGCCACCTACGAGTACGGTCATTTCAGGTGCGCTTAATGTGAGCAGTTGTGCTTTATCCACCAGCAACTCTTCTGCAGAAACCGAGTAGCGTGCTTTGGTATAATTGCGGAAACCATCGGCAATAGGCTCCAGCACCTTAAATGAATCTACATCGGTTTGTTCCTGTGTAGCATCGGTTCTGCCCGGTGTAAATGGAAAGGTGATGTTTTTTCCGGCTGCTTTTGCTGCTTTTTCAATGCCTACGCAACCTCCTAGCACAATCAGGTCGGCGAGAGAAACTTGTTTTCCTTCGGTGTTGTTAGAATTGAAGTCTGCCTGAATACTTTCTAACTTATCTAACACCTGGCTCAGTTGAGCGGGATTGTTTACTTCCCAGAATTTCTGTGGAGCCAAACGGATGCGGGCACCATTGGCACCGCCGCGCATATCTGAACCACGGAATGTAGAAGCCGAGGCCCATGCAGTGGATACCAACTGAGAGATGGTTAATCCTGAGTTCAGCAAAGTGTTTTTCAGTGTGTCAATATCTTTTGCCTCAATTATTTTATAGTTGGCTTTCGGCACAGGGTCCTGCCAGATCAATTCTTCTGAAGGTACATCCGGACCAAGATATCGGCTGATGGGCCCCATGTCGCGGTGGGTTAATTTGAACCACGCTCTTCTGAAGGCTTCTGCAAACTCATCCGGATTTTCATAATATCTTCTGGAGATTTTTTCATAAGCCGGATCCATACGCAGGGCAATATCGGTAGTAAACATGATAGGCGCATGGCGTTTTACAGGATCATGTGCATCCGGTACTGAATCGGCACCCATTCCATGTTTGGGAATCCATTGGTGTGCACCGGCCGGACTTTTAGTGAGTTCCCATTCGTATCCAAATAAGTTCCAGAAATAATTGTTGGTCCATTTGGTAGGGGTTGATGTCCATGCACCTTCCAATCCGCTGGTAATAGTATTCACACCATTGCCGGTACCCAGTGAGTTTGCCCAGCCCAGGCTCATCTCTTCAATGCCTGCTGCTGCGGGTTCGGGTCCTACGTACTTCGCAGGATCAGCAGCACCATGTGCTTTACCGAAAGTATGTCCGCCGGCAATCAGGGCAACCGTTTCTTCATCGTTCATAGCCATGCGTGCGAAAGTTTCACGGATATCACGCGCGGCTGCTATCGGGTCAGGGTTACCGTTAGGTCCTTCAGGGTTTACATAAATCAATCCCATCTGTACTGCTGCCAGTGGGTTTTCAAGATCGCGCTCACCGGAGTAACGGTTATCGTCTAACCATTTTTTTTCTGAACCCCAGTACACATCCTCCTCCGGTTCCCAGATGTCAACCCTTCCACCTCCAAAACCAAAAGGCTTCAATCCCATGGATTCAAGCGCGCAGTTACCTGCCAAAATCATTAGGTCAGCCCAGGAAATCTTATTGCCATATTTCTGTTTGATGGGCCATAGCAACAGGCGGGCTTTATCGAGGTTCACGTTATCGGGCCAGCTGTTCAGCGGCGCAAAGCGCTGGTTGCCGGTGCCACCACCGCCACGGCCATCTGCTGTACGGTATGTTCCGGCACTGTGCCAGGCCATGCGGATAAAGAGCGGTCCGTAATGACCGTAATCTGCCGGCCACCAGTCCTGAGAGTTTGTCATCAAATCAAACAAATCTTTCTTTACCGCCTCCAGATCCAACTGCTTAAATGCTTCGGCATAATTGAAATCCTTGCCCAGCGGATTGGATAATTCCGAATGCTGTCGCAGGATGTTCAGTTTCAGTTGATTCGGCCACCAGTCACGGTTTCTGGTTCCCGATCCCGCGGTAGGGTTTTGTTTGGTTGCGCCTGAAAAAGGGCACTTGCTTTCCGTGTTCACGTTGTAGGCATTGTTGCCATTGTCATTGTGCTGCTCCATTCGTAAAAAATTGAAAGTGATGTATAATTTGAAAAATGTATTTCCTGTATTCAGTCAGTAAATGAAACCATGCTCTCCGAGGTTTCACGTACACGCGAAGCTATCGAAGCCGGTTGGCATAAATACTGATTTTAATCAACCGAATGCAATGTTACCATCACTTTTCCAATAAATCTAATTGATTATCTTTATAACAATATAGATAGAATCTATGACTTTAACTCAATTGGAATATATTGTAGCAGTTGACACGCACCGGCAGTTTGTGGAGGCTGCGGAGATTTGCTTTGTTACTCAGCCCACCCTCAGCATGCAGATTCAAAAACTGGAAGAAGCCCTCGGAGTAAAAATATTCGACCGTACCCGGCACCCGGTGGTGCCCACACCCATAGGCGAAAAAATCATCGCACAGGCCAGGGTGGTATTGCGGGAGTCCGGGCAGGTAAAACAACTCATCCGTGAACAACAAAATATCATGTCAGGGGAAATTCGTGTGGGTATCATTCCTACCTTGTCGCCCTACCTGCTCCCGTCGCTGTTCAGAAATATGCAGGAAAAATATCCCGATGTCCAGCTCAACGTTCGCGAAACCATCACGGAAGAGTTGATGCAGGAAATTAAAAACAACCGCATAGATTGTGGTATTGTGGTGACACCGCTGAAGGATTCGTTGATCCGCGAAGAGGTGTTGTTTTATGAGGAACTGTTTGCTTATGTATCTCCCCGAAATGAATTACACGAAAAAAAATATGTATTGCCTGCTGAGATAGACCCAAGGAAGTTATGGCTTTTAGAAGAAGGGCATTGCTTCCGCTCGCAGGTGTTGAACTTATGTGAGCTGCGTCGGCAGTCTGACTTACAGGTGAGATACGAAACCGGAAATATTGAAACACTGCGGCGGATGGTGGATAAATCAGATGGCATTACCTTGCTTCCCGAACTGGCCGTGATGGAACTTTCCAAAATGCAAATGAAGTCGGTAAGAAAATTAAAAGAACCAACCCCTACCAGGGAAGTTAGCCTGGTGATGCATCACGATTATTTTCAAACCAAACTGATGAAGGCATTGAAAACAGAAATCATGAAGGTTATCCCGGCCCACATGCTACGAATCAGTAAACGAAAGGTGATAGATGTAAAGGAATCATAAGTTCTGGCAAATAAAACAGATGTATGCGCTCAACAGCAAACGATAAAAGAATGGTGGCTTTCCTGCGAGGGATTAATGTAGGTGGTCATCACAAAGTGCCGATGGTTCAATTGAAGCAGGTTTTTTCTAAAGCGGGATTCACGCATATCACCACGGTGCTCAATTCAGGAAATATCATTTTTGAATTGCCTGAAAATATGGATGGAGTATCTGATATTGACCTCGAAAAGATTTTGATGGCAGCGTTCGAATTTCCCATACCGGTGGTGTGTGTGAGCGCATCAGCATTGGCAGACCTGATACACATGAATCCTTTTAAAAATGAAATCCTCACCAAAAATACACGGTGGTATGTAACGTTTCTTAAAAAGAAGCCTGTGAAAAAAATGGCTGAGCCCTGGGTTTCAGCAGATGGGTCTTTTAGGATTATTCAGATAAAAAACACGTTTGTGTTCAGCGTGCTGAATCTGGAGGTTACCCAAACATCCCGCGGCATGGAGATGCTGGAACAGTTTTTCGGAAAAGACATTACCACCCGAAACTGGAACACCGTGGAGAAACTCAAGCCGTATTGCTGATGGTTGAAGATGGTTGGAGTGTCCGGCCCTTAGTCAGCTTTAGATATATCGCTCTCTTTTCAGTTGCACTGTAATTTTTAAAATACTTTTGCCTGGTATGGATATCAGTTTAAACAAATTCATCAGCGATTCTGGCTTTTGCAGTCGCCGTGATGCCGACCGCTTTATTGAGGAATGTCGCGTTACCATCAACGGTAAAGATGCGCACAAAGGCAACCGCGTAAAGGAGGGAGATATTGTGTTGATTGACGGTGAGCCCCTGCCCAAGAAAAAAAAGACCCTCTACCTGATGTTGAATAAACCCAAAGGAATCACCTGCACCACCGATCAGAGTGAAAAAACAAACATCATCGATTTTATAAATCTTAAACAACGCATCTTTCCCATTGGCCGGTTGGATAAACTATCGGAAGGATTGATTTTTTTAACCAACGACGGAGATATCGTTAATAAAATATTGCGCTCAGGCAATGGTCATGAGAAGGAATACATTGTTACCGTGGATAAGCCCATGACCGCAGCTTTTATCAAGCAAATGCGTGAAGGCGTCAGGATACCCGGCGCCAAAACCAAACCGTGTTTCGTGAAAAAAGAAACCGATACCCGGTTCAGGATTATTTTAAAACAGGGCCTGAACCGTCAGATTAGAAAGATGTGTGAAGCACTGGGATATAAAGTATCTTCATTAACACGCATACGCATTATGAACATCACCTTATCCGGTTTGCCGGTGGGTAAATGGCGATACTTCACACCGTTGGAACTGGAATCTATCCGTGAATTATTAAAGAACAGCAGCTCCACCGCCGAAGGCGATGGTATGGGAGAGTAATTTTTTCTGGATTATCTGACAGTCATCTTTTTAACTGATACCAATCAGTATGTAACAAACCAACTGCTTGCTTTTTTCTTCTACCTTAACATTGCTTTTATCAGGCAGGATAACTGCCTTGATTGTGAGTGCATAGAGCATTGTACGTAGTGGTTTTTACGATAAAGGAATATCTGTTTATGTTTGAAAATATTGAATTATGAAAAAACTATTCAACAAAGTGGCAGTAGTAACCGGTGCCGGTTCGGGCATAGGAAGAGCCATTGCACAGGCTTTTGCTGCTGAAGGCTGTAAGGTGATGGTGTCTGATATCAACCTCGAGCGGGTTCAGGAAACCGTTGATGCCATTCGTTCATCGGGAAATGAAGCTACAGGTCTGATAGCCAATATGGCTGAACAGAAAGATGCTGAAGCCCTGATAGATGCTGCGGTGAATACCTACGGTTCACTGGATATATTGGTGAACAATGCCGGGGTGATGGATAATTTTGAACCGGTAGGCTCGGTGGAAGACAACACCTGGGAAAGGGTGATGAAAGTGAATGTGGATGGTCCCTTTTTTGCTATGCGCAAAGCTGTACAATATTTTACAACCCGTAGTTCAGGAAACATCATAAATATTTGCTCCATCGGAGGCATCAAAGGAGGCGTGGCCGGTGCGGCTTATACAACCAGCAAACATGCCCTCATTGGGTTGACAAAAAGTACCGGTTATATGTATGCGAAAACGGGTATCCGTTGTAACGGAATTGCCCCCGGAGCAGTAGAAACACGTATTTCGGAAACTATTGACATGACGAACATTCCTCCGCTGGCACAGGAACGCATTATGCCGGGCATGGCACTAAACCCTCGCAGTGGTAAGCCGGAAGAAATCGCACAGGTGGCCCTGTTCCTGGCTTCTGATGCATCCTCCTTTGTGAACGGACATATCCTTGTGGCTGACGGCGGGTGGACCGCTTAACCGCATTGCCGACTCTCTGAAATTCCTTTTTGCGGTGCATACCCGTTCCTGCATTATTTTCGGGAAAAATTTTGAATGATTTACTACAATCCGAAAGATTGGGCCCTCGCCATTTTTAAAATTCATAAATCAGATACCTTCCGGGCATTATGGCCGATGCTCATCTTTATCAGCCTCTACGCCTGGGGCATCGTGTACCTGGAAACCGAATACCTGAAGTTGTCTAAGGGGAGCCACGCTAGTAACATAACGGTGATGCATACCCTGTTAGGTTTTGCCATTTCCATGTTGCTGGTGTTCAGAACCAATACGGCATACGACCGGTGGTGGGAGGGGCGTAAACACTGGGGTGCCCTGGTGAACAATAGCCGTAACCTGGCACTGAAATTAAAAGCCGTGCTGCCTGCTACAGATCACGCCTCCATTACTTTTTTTCGTCAGATTATTCCATTGTATGCCGCATCATTACAAAAACATTTACAGAAAGATTCCACCCGGTTTCAACTGGATGAAAAGTTTCATCCGGAATTGCCTGATTTGAATGATATACAACATGTACCCAATAAAGTGGCAGAGAGCATGATGTCTAAAATCAATCAATTGTACAGAGATAAAGTGATTTCGGGAGATCAGCTCATCACCCTGAATAATGAAATGCAATCGTTTACCGACATCTGCGGAGCCTGTGAACGAATTAAAAATACACCGATACC